>Ga0310811_10001064_pt1 | contig 35372 bp, 39 predicted proteins | sample YCmetagenome_FD_207642 | JGI IMG/M metagenome (GOLD analysis project Ga0310811, IMG submission 207642) | Soil microbial communities from experimental microcosm in Duke University, North Carolina, United States - YC | ecosystem: Engineered > Artificial ecosystem > Soil microcosm > Unclassified ... | reverse complement strand
CATTGTGCATACTCCTTCATGAGGCACAAAATGAGCCCTCAAAAAAAAATCTGCTTCTTCCTCTGTTATGTCCATTGTCCTTGCCATATACAAGTCGACATATCTAATCTTGTCCCTGTTTGATGACTGATACCACACATGCAAGAGGTAATAGTTTGCAACTGATGCATCGATCCATTTATTAAGTCCAAGAGTTCTTGTATATTGCCAGGCAGACAACCACACAACTGGTTTGGCCATAGCATGAACTTTAATTGTATTATTGTCAAATTTCCAGTTATGAAACATTGAACTTCACTCACCAGCAATTTCATCTTCTGTACATTCAGCTGATGGGTCTGCTTGCCATTCAGGAGAGGGCGACCCAACTACAGCTTCTGGGAGGGGAGAAGGCCTGTACTCATCATCTGGTATGCTACCTGCAGATAGTGCTGGACTACCTTCAGATGATCATGAACATGTGCATGTACAGCAGAGGGTGACTTATTGTAAGTGCTTACATGGATATTTAATATGTGTGTATTCATTGTCACTGTGATCTGACTCATGAGCATTGAAATTAGATTGATGAATGACCTGATTTTTTGATGCTGTATATTCCACATATCACACCTTGAGCTTTTATGAAGAGTTACAACATCACTGACCATTTAATTTAGCACCAATAATGCGCTTTTTAGGACATCCTCTAGATTGCTTATTAGCAGACAGGTATGTGTCGAGTTCACCCTCCTCTGTGCATGGCCCATTGTTGTTGTTGTTATTGTCATCAACAACATCATAGGCCATTATCTGCTGGTTCTCCTCCACAGGATTGCTGGTCACATGGATGATGGGTCTGGTATTATGATTGTTTCCTAATTGATAGGGTGGTGATGTTGGATTTATTGACACAGGCTTCTTGCCTCTTTTCCCTATAACAATGGTTATGTGTATGCGGGTATATATACAGTACAAGTACTCACAAAGTGTTGCTGCCCTCCTAGCTGGTTGTCCACATCGGCACTGCATTTTAGGGTGTATCAAATGATCCTTCAGTTGAGTATTGCTCCTGTCATCTATTCCTGTTGACTTCTTCCTCCTATCCCGATTTAGATCTAGGCTATCGTTTGCTACATGCTTTGCAACAAATGAACCTTGTGGATTCCACTCCAGAATGCCAGATGTTATGACCTGCTGCAGGATCTCATCTGCATTGGATCCATCATCATCACCCTTCTGCACCTGCTGTTCCTCTTCATATATGGTACTTTCTAATGCTATATCTGTCATTTCATGGTGCACCACACCACCATTTGGTTGGACAACTGGGCTGCTTGTGGCATGGATGCGTCATGCATTGGTGTTTTGCAATTTGTGAGAGGATGCATCTGTTGGAAGTGTTGGAACTAGCTTGCTACCTGCACACATGTCTCAACTTGTTGTATAAAATAGGGGTGGAGCACATGCACTTACAAATCTGCATGGCTCGCTTTTTTGGACGACCTGGCTTCCTCTTTTTTGTTTCAACCTCATCTTTCACCTCCCCACAAATATTGATATCCATGTTCACTCCATCTTCATATACACCTTCCACAGCATGTTCATCAGTCCCCAATGTATCTGAACCATGTGAATCCCAGTCCAATATCTTCGATCTAAGTATTTCTTGTAAAATATCAACAGAATTTTCTTGGTCCATCTGAGGCATTTGCTATCATGTTAGTAATGAATTGCTATCAGAATAATTATAATTATATTCACCCCAGCATTCTTTGTACGACACTGTATGATGTGCTTTTTTGGCTGTCCTTGCTTTGGCTTTTGTTCTTCAGCCTCATACTCATCCTTACATGCAATATTGCACCTGTCTATTGCTGTAGATAGTGCTGCAATATTTGCATCAGTGTTTACTCTGTCCTCATATGATTCTCCAATAGCATGACCAGTAGTCCCAAGAATCCTTGAACCATGTGGGTCCCAGTCCAGGATCTTTGATTCAAGTATTTGCTGTAGAATGTCATCCATCTGAGTGGTGTGCCATTAGTGATGAATCGCACAATGGAAAAATTATCATTATATTCACCCTAACATTCCTTATAATGATATCAATTTTCTACAATCTAGAAAACCTAAGTGATCGGTTCTAGAATCGATATGTAATTGCCATGGATTTATTTATTATGTGCTGCCATAATCTTGGAAGCTTTCAAAAGTTCTAAGTTTCGTATTCAATGTGATGTAAAATAAACTATGGACTGATCTTATTAATTAATTTGCATGGTGTGGTACTACCTGTGATGTCCTAAGAACAACCCTTCTGTTGCATTAAGTATGCAATAGCTCCTGCTACCATTACTTTATTCTAAACATTCTTGGTTGTACTCAGGGTTTAGGTTCAGTATGAGAGGTACCATGATAGATGATTAGTAAAACCACATGACATCTCATAAGACAAACCCTTGTATCGTGTCATGCTCCGGTCCTCAGATTAATGCGTATTTACGGCATATGAATGGCTCCTGATGCACTATACCTAATTACTCAAATAAATTTATATCATGAACAGAGGAGGTCTGGAACCATGAAATAACATAATGTCAAACCTGCTTGGCATACCATAAGACCGACCCCCATGTCACACTACCCTATTTTTGATCTGGTCTTCAGATAAATACATATTTACATCATATACAACAACTCTTTCTTCATCGTACCTATTCAATTGGATACCAGTGACTTCATTTGCATTTGAACTCCCTCCTTGATGCCCCACTGTCCATCAATTAGCAGCTGTGCATCCAACGCAGGGAGAAAGAGGAGTTTGAGCCCCATGCGTCATGACCCTCCTGACCTGAAAAGGCTGAGAAAATGCAGGTCATTGGAATGTATGTTGAATTTGATGGCAATTGAGTGCTGTGTCAAGTTATTTTATTCTTCTTTTACCAGGGGTCCATGATCCAGCAGACTCTGATGATGAAAGTCATGGCAGGATGATCATTTGGGTTGGGCAAGAGTAAGAATACATCTATGTGTTTTTCAATGAACCCTAAATATTTTCCAGTCTTGTAATATATCCCCTAGATGAACGCTCTGTTCAAATGAAATATGGAAGCTTACCAATGATGTCATATTGGTATGGCAAGGTAGTTCAGATCTCCATGGATGCTAGTCAAGATGTCGAGGTAAGTGCATTCCTTACTAGACTGCAATCGACCTGATGGAACAAAACTAGAATGTGTGGCTTAAAATACAATGGTATTATAGAAAGATTGACTTGGAGGATGAAGGTGTCGAGTAAGTTCAACTTACATTTATCTTCACTGGACTAGTTTTAAACAGTTCTTTCATATAGTCTTGTAGCTTACATTGGGGAGTACAAGCTGGTTCTCAGCAATTTTATCACAGTAATAGATATATCCTGCGTAGAGGGTAAGTGCTAAGTGTGATTGAATTAAATTATTTACATGCTTGATAGATCATGCAACAATGTTGCCATATGATGAAGGCGACTTAGCACAACCTCAGATACCTCCAAGAACACTATACCACCAATGGAATATTCAGATCAAGTTTTCAAAACCACAAATTTTGCAGAAAAAGTGCACATCAGCGTATTTGAATTCTTTATTTTTAATAATATGCTCAAGCTGACAAGACATCCAGAACACTCAGGTAGCCAGCCATTGTGGATGCTGTTGATGCGACCCAGCATTCTCCTCTCCAATGAACATACAGCGATTCTGCAGGAAATGTCAGAAATGGTTTGATGAAAAATGTCTTGTGGCTCTTGGATCTCGAATCAACAAGAATGTAAAGGCAGGCCTGTCACCCATTTATCAAGATGTCTACTTTGACCCAAAGTTTCTGTTGCTCTTGACTATGCCAATTCAGAGAGGTGGATCGTGTGGGATAGTTGGGAATTCTTTATTATTGATGCAGACAGATATGCTCATGGATGAAGCAAAGATGCTCGGACAACTACCAGAAGGATGGCAGGACGAGATCAACCAAGAATTGTTGCCTAAGGAGGATGATATTATTCCTAGATACTACTGTCTGACTTGTACATCAGTCATGATATAGTTTTCATTTCAGACATTAATTTCATTTGCATGCAGTGCTTCTCACATTGAGCAATTCCATTGGTAGAAAGAGTTTGGGGTATGTATTATTCATTTTTCATCATTCATTGCACATTAATTTAATCATTACATGTAAACAGTTCACATTACCTTGTTCCTGATAATTTTATGGCGACCCAAAACTTTAATTCATTCGCTAGTGAAATAGAATCATGGTCGGTTCAGATTTTTAGTGCACTAGTTATATAATGGTTTATGTGTCTATGTACTTGCCCCACCCTCCATGAATTCATTGTGTCAATTCCGCGATTGGAGCCTTTACGATGGCCAACAGTTGTTGAAGGCCAAAGGTACCATTTAAGATGTTGATGGAGAGTGCTCCTTCAAAATCACTGGATGGTCACGCACTGGATGCCCAGTAGCACCTCACTATTGCTTACCCCTGTACGCCTTAAACAAGAAGTTAGGAATTTACCAAAAAGTCGTGGAACACCTAGCAGGCTTGTCTAGCATTGGAGCCAGCTGCCTGCAAAACACCTATTTATCCGTTGTGATGCACAAACTTGGCTAGGTAGTAGGATCACTCCCTAACCAATATGTGGCCAATACCCTGCCTAGCTGCTATGTCCTAGAAGACAGTGTTTGACCCTAAAGGGTTTCTGATCTAGGCTCAAGCTCAGAGGTAGTGAATCATCAAACTTCAGACTGGTACTGGTGAAAGGGAAAACATGCTTATATAAGCCACAAAGTAATGAATGTAAAGGTAAGTAAGTAAAGCTAATATCAGCCCAAAGAAAACTTAATTGTCACAACGATGCTGAAGGGACGTTAACATGGATATGGATGGAGGTTGGGGTGAAGATGTGGGTTTACTTCAGACCAAGAAGCCGACAAAATGAACGCAGCCATCTTCAAAACATCGCCACGCACCTTGTCAACTTTACTGAGAACGTGGAATGGCTGAAGCAGCACTGTGACACGGAGGTGATAACTCCCTTGCCTGGAAATATTCTGTGCAGACATTCTCTCATGTATGTATTAGCACTAACATGCCAGACCATCAGTATACAACCTCCCTGCATGATGCATGCAGTGTACACACCCATAGCCTCCTTCGCTACCGGTGGCCACTTCTACCATTATGGTTGCATGCACCTCACTGAACTTGCACGATACATAGACATCGAAGTCGCTGACTCCACCACAAACCAGACTCTTGTGCATGCTCTAGAGACTATTCGTTGTATGGTCATCGCTATTCCATACCTGTCCCGACACATCAGTATGCCGTTCATCCTTCATCGTGCACATGGTACTGATAATATAATTAGAGTTGTATACCAGATCATTACTCAGTCTATGCATCATGGCGACCAAAGCGATTCAGTATCGCGCCAAGGGAAGCAGTCAACAATCTGCACAGAGCACAGAAACTGCACAGCCAAGCATTGACATCTTGGATGTTATTTTGGGGTATTTCTGAGTATCTCAGCGCATTTCTGCAAGCTACATTCTATATCAAGGAAATCACTTTTCTCCTGGAGATCTAGTTGACAGGGATGCTCTTGATAGAGCATTGAAAGTCTCCTTACAGCTGTAGGTCATTTGATGTCTATTTTACATCTGATGATACTTGTACATTTACGTTGTAATTTTTTCTGTCTATGTACAATCCTATGCCTGGAGTTGTTCCAAATACACAATTCCTATGATTATGTAAATGAGTCATTCAAACTGCATGTCCTTCTGCACTCCATGGAGTGACCTGAAGTATTTATCCTTTCGTCCTAGCAGTAGAATATACAATGCATTCCTCATCTTCAGACTCCCGATCATCATCTTCATAGTCGGCATATCCATTGGTGATGCTGGTGAGTGACAAACAATGATGATCCTCTGAGTGAATCACTTAGGACTAGTATTTTCGAATACATTGAATGAAACAGCACACTATTATGAGGCATCAGCAGCCTCACTTTCTCCTCTGCTAATTCCCAAACTAACATGTTGCCGCGACCCAACTAATCCCACTGCACCAAGAGGCTTGGCAATAGAACGATTTGTCGATCAACTATTCCATGCTGTTGCATGAAGCATTCAATCGCACGATGCAAATCTTCCATGTGAAATGCCAGTACTTGAAGGTGTTCATTACTAATCAGTTGAGTGTCCATGACTGGATCACAATTGTGGGTTGTGAACACCAGACAAAGATGTGTTAATGCGACCAGGGCCTCGAATCCTGCATGTGGCTTCTTGAGCACTGAATGATCGTTGATATCAAGATGGGTAAGATTTTTGAAAAAAATGAACCTGCCCATCAAGTTTGTGAAGTCGGTAGCCATAGACAGAGTCAATGATGTGAGTGGGAGAGCATCAAGTGCCTCATATAGCGATAACCATTGCACCAAAGGGTAAAACACTGAACTGTGATTTGTCATCATGGGAATGCCCACAGTGTATGCTCACATTGAGGTGTGAGAACATCACGTGACCTGTGGTTCAAATTCAGCATTGACGTGGTCACTCTTCCTTACTCTTTCTCTTTACCTCCATGATGGGTTTTGTGCCTCATGGGCATTCCATCATCGCTGACAGTGACCCATTCTACCCCTTCTTCCCCATCATCATCCTGTGGGTCCCCATCTCCCACCTTTCTGTGATAGTCCAGCATTGCCGTTCCTCATGGGAATTAAAGGGCAGCTTGCTCTTGGCGTTGTAAGGAATAATGCCTCTCATTGTGTGATATGGCACTTTTCACTAGGGAGTACATTGCACAAATTTGCAGCACCACTCTGGGTGCTATCTGCAGCTATTCCTATATGAGGCGCAGCTTTCCCGCACAACGCCATGCGTGCACACTTCCCGCGCTTCACAATGCGTGCGCTTTCCCGCGCTTGAAGCGCCCTATAGCGCCAGCCATCCAGAAGCATCCATCCACTGTCCACCAAGCTCTCTAAGTGCGTATATTCCTATTTCCCTTATTTGCATATCATTCCACTTTTATTTTTATCATGGACCCTTACTTTACATACCTTACTCAGTAGCACTTCGGCTCCGCATGACAGCGCTTAGGCACCATATATAAGCGCCAGCAGTACTTACTATTGGGGGACTTTTTGGTTGACAGAACGTGGCACCCACTATTTACCTAGCAGAATATAGTTGAAATCCATTCGTTTTACACTCTCTCATTTGCGCATATATGTGCGCACTTTCCTGCACTTCACGCAGCACACGCACATGTTCCCACGCCTTCATGCCTGGCATGCACCTGCACTTTCTCGCACCCTGCATTGGCCAACCAGTAGCGCCTTCAGCACATACAACTAGATCCTTGCTGCACTCACTTCCCCTTTAGGGTCGAACGCACTTGTCATCTCAGGTATAGCAGACTAGGCAATGCGCGACCTACAACAATTATAGATACAGCCAGGAGCTTAGTTCGTGCCTCACTGTGTTGTAGTTTCTACAGCATCTAGAGTGACTCATTTGCATTGTCTATGTCTGCCTCAATACTATAGTGTTCTTGCTACCCCTCAGCCCCTTCTCCCACCTGTCTGTGATAGTCCAGCACTGCTGTTCCTCATGGGAATCAAAGGGCAGCTTGCTCTTGGCATCTAGAGTGACTCATTCACATTGCCTTGATACTATGGTGTTCTTGCTATTTCTCAGCCCCTTCTCCCACCTGTCTGTGATAGTCCAGTGCTGCCATTCCTCATGGGAATTAAAGGGCAGCTTGCTCTTGGTGCGGACTAAACCTACACAAGTTTTTCTGACATCATGTTGTTTATGCTTGATGGTCGAAATGTATCAGTTGTGCGGGACGACTCTTTCTCATTCACTGGTTTTTATGTTGTTTGTGTTGCTTGATCGTTCTCGACATGGTGTGTTTTGGGCGCTTGTAACCTTGCTCAAAGGCGACAGCGCGCCGTGTTGTTGGACTCACTTATCCCTGATAGTGACTTGCATAACAATCGTACTTTGGTTGAAGTCCTTGAGCAGCTCGACGACATCATGCCGACCTTGTCGACAATTAAGGCTGATCATCTACTTAGCCACTTGATTACTGCTAGTCACTTTGTTACTTGTACTCAAATGTCGCACTGTGGTTCAGATAGTCCTAATATTGTGCATCCGCAGCCCCAATCAGCAAGGAAAAAAATAGCAGATAGACGATTGAACTTAGAACAACTAAAACAGGCAGCGGGCCCTGCCATGGATGTGGCCCTGTGCGACTTATATTTTAGTGGATGGCATTTCAGTTCTAACCTAAAAGTAGGGTGTGCAGGTAGACTCATAACCAGTCTAGAACTACTCCTTTCATGTGATCTCGTTGCTTTGCTGACGGCGCGGTTACAAGAAGCTACTCCATGGCTACAACACATCCTTTTGTCAGCTATGCAGACAGCATGAACTGCAAAGGAGAACAAGAAGCAGAACATCGAGACAGTAAGTGTTGTGTGTATTCAGTTGATCGTATTGCAGCTTGAAGTACAACATGTCTTGTAGAAAGTAATGATATGAGGGATCATAGCTGGAACAATTTCGGATGTTGTGATCCTTGGGAAATAAAATTAAGTTGTGAGAAGGCCTTAAGAACTTGTTGGTGTTGTGCCAATACCTAGAAGATGACCTGTTGCACATGTATATTGATCCATAGCAATACAATTCATGAATTACCATAAATACATATGAAAGCTAAGGGAGACTGAGTCCTAAGGCCTTCCATAAAGATTCATGTGTGAAGTGGGCGATGAATACCCTTTGCCCACCAAAAAACTCCTCGACCTCATGAGGAAGAATATGACCTCTTAAAAAAATGATAGTCCCAGGTTCATACCACAGCCGCAAATTTAACCTAGGTGTTAGCGACTAGATACTAGGCGCTTTCTTACTTGGGTAATCTCGTGAGGCCTGGAGTTCAGGTGCTAGTCACGAGTCTCAGTCCAACTGCTTGGGATGAGCGGGTCGATGAGCTAATAGACGGGTGCTGTCTTGCAGCCGCTAAAAGCTATAGCCGAAGTCGTCAGGGGTGACGACGAAGGCTTCTAAAGTTTAAAGACACAATGACCAAAGGTCAAAGTGAAGTTTAATGGTTACAAGTATAAGCGGTTAGGCTTAAGAGGTTATGGACTAGTTAACCGTGTAGAACCAAGTAGATTCAAGTTAGAGAATACAACTGTAATACAGAGGGTTTATATATGTAGGAAAACCGAGCACAGACCAGGCTGTAAGTAGTAGTACAGAGAAAGGTAAGTGGAAAGGGGAAATGAGTCAGAGACCGGTGGTAAGGTAAGGGCAGAGGGAGAACTGAGTCACAGACCGAAGCTATGGTAGCGGTAACAGGGGACCAAGTCACCAACCGAGGATGCGGTAAGGGTAAGGGGTGACGACGTCATGGACCGATAGTAGGGTATGGGGTTCAGGATATAATAGGATGGGTACCGGTAAGATGGAAAGGGCATAGGGGAAGCGAGCCGGGGATCCGGCGAGCAAATATAGTACAAGTGAGCGGGAAAGCGATCAGAGAGAATATAACCAGTAAAGGTAGGGGAAGAGTACGGTCAACCAGAATAGGTATTGCATGTGTATGCGCGCGTAGTCTTCCGGGTATAGGTAGAAAGCGAGGGCGAGAAAGAAAATGAATAGGGGCCACGCCAGAAGCGGATGTTCTTGTAACACTAGGTATGAAAAGTTGCCCTTTGGTAAATTCACCTAAAGCCACCAGGGCAACCCAGCAGTTGGGAGGGTCAGTACTATCCGGATGCAAAGGTGTTTGTCTGTTGAACTGCAGGGATCTTCCCTCCCAAAGAAGTCCATCTATTGCAGACCATGCCTTAACGTGAGGGAACTTCTGCCTAAGGGTATCAGCAAATCTCTCCATTGCCAGGAATTGTGCTGGATCAAGTTCTTGCAAAATGGCGTTGAGTTGGGTATTAACGAGTTCAAGGTCAGATACTAGCTGGGTGGCCAATCAGAATTGTGTTGCTGTTTTAATCGTGTCCCCAGAGATGATGGGAGGCTCATGCTGGGCAAGGCAAAGTCATCAGATATACCTGAATATTAGAGATACAGCTTACTGTATGGCCCACAGCATGCCATGCAGATACCAGCTTGATATTGCCAGCTAATTGCCCACACACTACCTTATAGGAGTCCTTCTTGTCCTGATTTTTGCCATCTGCACCCTTTCCTTGTGTTAACTTGGCATTTTGACCAAACAGACAGAGCAAATTAAACAATGATATCTGAAATGAACATCTTGTAAGCAGATGTAGATACCATGTAAAATAGAACAATACCTTGCCACAAGAATGTATAGCATTTGGCAAATGAAGGACCAATGGTACCCCATCCCGACTTACAGCTACTCAAGGCTTCAAATCATTGGGGTTATGCCATTCCCAAAGGGGTTCATCAGAGTTGTTCCAGTGGGAGGGGCTGTGGTGCTGGTGAGCATGTTCCTTGACTGCCTCTGAAAACACAAAAGACGAAAGAATTTCTAAAGATGCTAAATGAACAGCGGTCCCAAAATACTAGAGGGCTTACCCTTGTCAGCGGGTGCTTGCTGGACTAATCTCTTCATTTGCTTCTGAAGCCATTTCTTGAACTTGGCATCCTTGACTTCTTCCCTACAATCAAATGTAGAGATCAGACAAAGAACTGAGTGAAGGCTTGGCTGACTCACACTTGCTTGGATGGGCGATTCCCTGCTTCCTCAGCTGCATAATCATTATTGGTATCTTTACCAATCTCATCATCAATGGCATCTGCACCAGGCACTTCGTCTAAATGATGGGCAGGTAAATCCCTTTCAAAACTCATTAATGCAGGTTAGAGTTATCATTAGGAAATATACCTGAAAGCACTAACAACATCTTCCTCCATCCATACCTCCCCCTCAGCGTCTGCACCACTAATGGCATCTGATAATTCTTCAGATTGAATGGCATGAATGAAGGGGTGACTCATTTGCAAGTCTCCATCAGTAGTAGGTAGAATGTTAGGAGGGGTTGGGACCGAGTTAAAACCTGGAAGAGAGGCCTTGGCCTTTTTCTTGGGCTTCCATTTTGAATTAGGTATATTCTGAGCTCAGCATGCCAGATGAGGTGGTCGGGGAGGCAATGCATGCATCTAATACAGTAGCATTCAGTAAAACCAATATTAATGAGATGCTACAAGAATAATGAAGGGTAGGGTCAAGCCCCACCACACACGTTCACCCCAGATCAGCCTACAGAAAGCATCTCCAAGCACATGCAGCCTACCAAGTTGCTTCGCCTACAGAAAGCTTGACAACTCAGGAAGAAGTCAAATGGGAGGGTAAGGTGGAGTAAACCAATGATAATGGCTTACCTTCTGGCACTGGTCAGAGTCTGGTGGGGTCATAACCATAGAGAACAAAGCAAGAATATCGAAACAGCTTGCACACTAGACTGGTGACCAGTCTGGACTATGTATTTGAGATGTAAAGTGTTTGATGGTCAGACTAGTCAATCTCAGAGAAATTTGGCAGGCGAAGCGAGGAGTTTGAAATTTGACAGATGCTGGTGATGCCAGAGGTACTTGCGATCATACAGTACTTACAAGTTATGCGTCTGCTCGCCTGTCTGCTGCTCTTGCTCAGACTATATACTAGTTTCAATCATAAGTACTTGAATTTGCGAGACACATGATTGCATGACGCCAACAAGGTCCACTCCAACATAGTACCACAGGCACCGCTACTATCAATCACTGCGGAAACGAGAAAATAACTCTACCATAACTAGATCGTGTGCAAACATTGTATATAAATTGTTGTAAAAAATTTGCAATATGGCTTGTATGCAGTAGGTAGTAAAACAATGTATGCTACTCTAAAGCCAACATTGACTGAGCAGACCTTTAAGTGCCAGTGAGTTAATGAAAGAGTTAGTGTTTAGACGTCTCACACTGATCTCCACGCCAAGGATTCATGAGGTCGATTGTTTCACCAACATCTTGAGCCACTCTTTTTCCCACTCATAAATGGCCTCCCAGTCCCAGTCAATTTTGCTCTGCTCTGCTTCTGAGAGCTTGTCCTTGTGCTGTTCACAATACATCAATCAAAATTGAAATGAATAATTAATATATCACTTACTGCTTGATCATCTTCATCAGTCCCCCACATAGGCCAAGTCCCAACCAACTCTGGCCAGCCACTAAGAGGAAGTTCAGCTTGGGGTGGTTCCGGGCTTGGGTTGGGTTTCTCAGATTTTTGCATGCTACCGGAGGCGTTCATGGGTGTGAGGAATTGAGATTAAAGTGACATCAGCACACATTTTAAATACATCCAAAACTTCCGCTTACATAGAATATACCCACGAAATGGGTGTCTGACTCAATGTCACTCTTATCAATGTTCAACTTCCAGTGGGCAAAGTATGAGAGTAACGTCAAGAACCATATATTAATATGTTAATTAATGTGTCTCTACTTTCGGGCTATCACCCAAGGAGGATCTGGAATCATTCAGCCTGTGTATGAACGGTTGCATAGGATGCTGCTGCAATTTTCATCTTTCTATTTCTGTGGCCCTTCTACCAGTAGTCGAGCTGTAATATTGATTGTTTTGACAAGTCGCGATGCGAATAAATACCATCTAGAAGGCAATTGAAATGATCGGGACGATCTAGTTGATCGGGGATCAGTGATTTGCGCTGACAAGTTTCAATAGTGGAATTACCAAGTCTTCCATCACATACAGTCCATTGTTCCAAAGGGCAAAACATATTATTGAGGAGCTGAGTGCTGCAGAGTACAAAACAGCAGCATTGATAAGTATGCACAATATAGGTACTTTGTGCTTTGTAGTGCAGATTGCAGATACCTTTCATTCGATCATCCAGATGCGATGCACCAGTAATCATGGACAATTTCATGGGGTCTCAGCATTGGATTTAGGCGGAAGTGTGCTCACCTGTACTCAATACATTAGTTGCAAATGTGGAGGCAAGGAAAGTGGCAACCCAATGACCAATCCTGCTAGTGAAGAAGTTTTCAATTTCGGCAGTTCTAATGAGTACAAAGATGCAAGCATTGTCGTTTTATATCTACATTGTTTGACCACAAATGTATACTGAATGTGCTGTACTTTGAGGCCCTTTGACCCGTGCATTTGATACCATCTGATATGGCACATTCATGGACCCATGCTGTCTAAAGAAGAAAAACTGTCAAGGGATATACTTTTTTTCTCAGTGGCATGTGATAGAGTCCACAGCTGATCCTCAGGGAAAAATTGAAGCTACCATCCAGGCTATGTGAGCAATTTGTAGTGTATACGTCCATGAGCTGTAGTGAAGTAGACTCGGATACCAGTCTTAGGCTATGAGATACTCCAAAGAAACTGTCTTCTGCATCTTCTTGTGTGACCAATGCTGTATCAAGGGGCAGCTGTGTTGTAGTGTGAAACAAACCAATAAAGGAATTGGGTGCGGACCAAGTATGCTTAATGTCTGGGGGATATATCTTGGCAGGAGAATCGCCGAGGTCGTTCAAATACTGATCCTTGGGAGCAAGGCTTGCACTTCCCTCTCTCACCTGCAGGACCTGGGGGTGGGAGTTCACGTTCATGCTCCTTTCCATCAGGAGTGAGAGAGGGTGATGGCAGACGGTCATTTTGAGCGAATGCACTGGCCAGGGCGTGATCAATGGACAGATGTTCTACACCCTGTTTAGGCATGCTGGTGGACACGTTCGATGACCCATAACCAGCTTTGGTGATGCCTTTGTGAAGGGGTGGTACAGATACACAATCGAGAAGAATGCGTCTGCAAGGCTTGCAGGAAGACGGGGGAGATGTGAATAGAGAGTCGCCCAATTTGAGTGAGGGTAATCTTGAAGAATGGATTCCATCAGAAGATGAATCACTCACAGGAAAAGGTTCAGTCTGGAGATTAACAGTCTGGAAGTGGCTTTTAAGGGATGGGAACAGTGTGATGTTGTGCAAAATTACTTACAAGTATACCATCTACAGCCATCTCCTCGCCTTCATTGTTAGGATCACTAGCACTCTTGATGCTATCACGTCCGAAATTGTCTTCATCATCACTGAACTCAATCACATCATTATGAACAAAGAGAGGGGTATAGACATGTCAAATATGTTTGACTCCGCGGCATAGAATGAAGATGAAGTTGACATGCTCCGAGTGCTAAGTTGTGAGGGAGAAAAATATGATTCTTGCCATGTCAAAACTTCATCCTGTGGGGGACAATGCATAAGTAAGATGGATCTATCAGCGGAAGAATACATGCTCACAGCAGCCGAGGTGTTGTGAGTGTGCTGGAATGTAAATGGGGTGTCGAGATTAGATGGATGAATGAGTTTCAGTGTGTGTACAGCTGAAAGCGTTTCAATCGATAATGGGTGCTGAGTAAAATTGTAAATGAGTGCAATGATTCGGGTGGTGACAGGAGAAGCGTGAACATACCTTTATTGAAGTATGCATAGAACCACATTTTTCGTCAAATAAATCATCTATTGAAGATGGTGCATCAATTATATAGCAAACCGAATCTTCTCAAGAATCATGAGGGTCCAGTGATGATGCACTAGAAGGATATGATGCAGGGGTAGGATCCACGCTGTGTGAAGAATGGTGCTGAAGGTATATCTTCGAGTGACTGTGGATGATAGGAACTGGATGGTAGAGTATTATCCCAGTTATCCTGCCTGAAGCTCCCATAGGGCGAGTGCAAGGGCATCAGCCTTTGCAGGGTGCTCTCTGAGCACCCCAATGCACCGAGCACTTGTGGACCCAAAAGCATCAGGACTGGCTAATGAGAGATGCCCGAGGTGGGCTGTGAACAAAAGGGGTGGGTGGAGTGAACACATGGACCCAGCATTCTCAATACTAGTAGACTGAGTATGAAGAGCGAATTCTCAGGATAACGTGACCCCTAGCCAATGGAAAACCAGGGTCGCCCACAAATGATGAAAGGGATATGGCTTACTCTTCGTTACTGCTGCAGAGAGATCTTGATAAAAGTAAAGCACTACGACCATCTGGGGGCGAGTGGATCGCTTGTTACTACCTTTATCTGCCTCCCATTTGCACTAGTCCTGCATATAACAGAGCATAAGAACATGATAAGAAAGGTAGCTACAATCAGGAGAATCATGAATCCACTATGCCACCACTGTAACTAGGTCCAGATTTGCATGGAGTACCATGAGGCTGTCAGTAAAACAGGTAAAAATGATTCTACGGCCCTGAGTTAATGGAGCACTAAAATGAGCTACTACGTGGGCAAGAATGGCAAAAACTTGACCAGGTCGAATAGGAATTTTTATCCCTAGCTCAGGAGCCCAAAACTCCCCACCCTCCCAATCACCAATGGCAAATACAAATGCCCAAATTGCATGCCAGTCATGCCAGTCGATATGGACCAGCCCAGAGCCCCCTTCTTTGACCGCCACTGCAAAAAATGCCCCTCCAAAGTCCAAACTGAGGCATTCAAGCAATTTAGCTGCCAGAATGATTTGAACCCACCGGTATGCCCTGCCAGTCCAGTGAGCAGATTTTACACTGAGGATTAGCCGGAGATAAGCTTACCTTTGCATAACTTCCCATTGTTCTGGTGCATGAGTCTCAAATGCTGCCAATATTCCCAGCTATGAAGTCGCCAAAGGGCGTCAATAGTAGTGATGGCTTGCGGGGTCTGGTTCCTGGTTTTGGCAGTCAAGTATGGCACACAGCTAGTGACTTCCCAGATGCTGAAATGACAGGTATGATCAGCAGAATGGTTGGCATGTTTTCCTGATTGGAGCTTTGCGCCACTAGCCAAAACATCATCTCATCGCTTTTGGAGACGTTGTTGATCTGTGTCAGTGACGAATTGATCGAATCGAATAATTAAGTGTGGTGGCAAGCCCCCAGGGACTTTGACGCAATCAGGGAGGCCTTGGAGAGGTACCTGCACCTTGCCAGTGGTTGGAAGGGCAGTGAGTTGGTCGGGATCATTGGTCAGGGCTTTTCGAACAGCAGCACTGTTTGGTTTTGCTTGCCAGAAGGTTGCCAGGAAATTATCGATGAGGTGGGTGTCTTGGTTGAAGCTCAGCAGGATGTGAGTAGCAGTAGTGAATCAATACACACACATGCCCTGCTCAACAGCAGCCTTGACCTTTTTGGACTTCTTTTCATTCAGCTTAGCCAGGCAAATCACTCGCTGAAGAGCACAAGATTCTGGTCCACAGATGCCTCAGTGAGTCTTAGCCATGGCGATTGGTGGGACAGACAATGATTTGAAAAATCCCTCATATGTGAGTCATGTGATTCATCAGGCTTGTCATTCATGACCAATTTTCTAGTGTGATGCATCCAACATGCCTGAGATTACGATTCTCAAGCGACCAAGGGAGGAAGCTGTCATAACTCAGCAGATGTTGTTCAAAAAGACTGCCTGAGGAAAAGTTATAAAGGTATCATTCATCTCATCATGATTCCTCATCGCATTCAAGGCTGTTTCTCCTTAGTTCTGCGCAAACAGTGCCTTCGAGACGATATATTTTGGGGTGTTGATGGTTGCAGGGCATACAACACGACAACGCAGACTATCTTTCCATGTTATGGGGACACCACGTGCAAAGAATTCTCCACTGGGCACTATATCCTACCAGATATTAACGTAACTCTTCCAATGTATTTCTTGCACAGGTATGCACAACAGTACGAGGTCATGTATGGCGCTGACACCATACAGATGGACTTGTACGAATCCAATTACTTCACACCCACCATCATCATCTTACAAACCGTTATGGAGGAAGTTCGTCATCGGTCATCACCCTTGTATAGTCGCCTGAAGGCCCTCATAACAACTGACAAGCAGGGAGTATGGGTGTTTTACGGTGATTTCAGGTTGTGAGTTATTTTCATGAATACACTTGTGTTGTCGAGTTTTTCTCCATCATGGTTGACAATATGTTGCTTTTCCACCTCCTGTTCTGAACCAAGCCCAGTCATTGACTTGAAGTCTTTCTAGTACATACCTCAATTGACAAAGTGATAGCAGCCTTGATAGCACAAATGTATCAGACGGCACAGGCTCCAGGCAATCCAAGAACATCAGTATTGATCCATCTTCCAGCAGGAAATGGAATACAGCAACAGGTGCCTCAGTAGATGTGGCATCGTCAATTTCTTGTAAGGTGTCCCAGAATGGCTTCTGCCCAGGTGACTTCTGCAAGGTTGACTACATAAAGTTATCATATTCTTAAATCAGCACAAGGAAAAGTGATAATCATGATGATACTGACTGTTAATTGATGGCAAATGTACGCAAAGCAGTCTCGAGACGAGTTTGGGGAGCGAAGCTTGAACTCAATAAAGGATCAACATACTCACCTGCTGTCAAGTAATCTGGAACACGTTTGGTCAGCAAGGCTCAAGCAGAACAGGGGATGAACATGCTTACATCCTGTAAAGAAACCAGGGATGCATTCTGTCAGCTCAGCTGGAGTTCCATGGGATCGGCATACTCACATCCTGTCAAGTGACCAGGGACGTGTTTGGTAAGCAAGATTCAAGCTTTTGAGAGTATCAGCACACTCACAATCTATCATCGACAGGTTCGATCACTTTGACACTTCTCGAATGTATGCCCTGTGTGTAGCAGGCAGCCTAACTGTGGAAACTGCCAAATATCCAATATAGCATCCATGTATACTCCTTCTCTGCAAGTTCTGTACTACGAAGAAGAGACCTATCCAAAAACATCAACATAATCTACTCTGAAAACGCAATGTACTTACAGCTGACATCAATGGTAAAGAACACACCCATGACAAAATCCCAGGCCGTCATCATCACGAACCGTGTTTATGAGCTGCTGCATATCACACCGATGTCACAGAGCCAACCTGCTAACCCAGTGTCGTGTATCCCACAATGCCTCCTTGACAATATCAATGCTGAGCACGAGGATCAGGGCGCTGACGACCATGATAGCTATTCAAATTATCAGAAAAGCAAGATTATGGAAGTTTATGCCACATATGAACGTCAGAAATGAGCCCCATTCCTATCATTAGTAGGATAAAAGTAGCGACTGCAAGCAATAAGCCAGCAATACAGGTCCCGCTGCCCACCCTACCTTACACCACAGTAAAGAAATGTTTTCCTCACAGTAAGGTGTTTTTGTATACATGATAGTTCAGTCTGTGATGTGTGAGCGATTACTAGCTAGTATTGGAGAGAAATATGCTTACGCCGTCCCTAAAAACCCAGTAACTAAATCCAAATACCAATTTGCCAAACGCTCCTTGTTAGTATCAATCTCTACATCAAGGAACACAGCTGCAAATACTTTGACGTTTCATTAACCAAGCATCCAGATTATGATGGGACATGCATAACGCAGGAACATTCCAAGGTGGATGCATGATATTGAAAATAACCTAAGACAAACCATCAGCAAAGTAATTAACAACATGAATGATGGGACATGTGAATCGAAGATAAAGTACCGGATGGTCTCCAGCGTGGGTGGATCAAGTGCATTGGATGGGAGACATTTGGTTCCTGTGAGGCTGCTCACATTGAAAATTATCACCATGATGGATTACAACATACCCTGTAAGAATCAGGAAGATGCTCACCTCTCCAATACATCTGTGCAGGACATCAGTGCCAAGTGCTATCAAGTCAGCAGACGGCTTACCCAACAAGAATATGCCACGGGAAGAACCAAACAAGAACACTGAAATGCAGGTAGTCAAGGAGAAAAGACAGCCCTACTCAAATCACATGCGTGAGCAAACACCTGACAACTAAGCTTAGATATAACCCACAAACAGACGAAAGCACAAATGCCGCAATCGTCATGGCAATGATATCTTACGGATACGAGTTTCCCATATCATGTGCTATAGTGGAGCACTAACAGAAATTTCTTGGTGATCTACGAAGTGGTTCCACTGGTTCTCCAAGTCATTAGCTTTGATGCCCAGCATGGACGAAAGGCACACAGCAGTAGCCTCGCTAGTCTTCCTATCGTCCAGCTCCTCTGATTCCATTTTTATGAGTAGAATATTGGATCACATGACACGAGCTAAGCGATCATTCGCTGTGCTACATTTGACCGTATATGAGAGTGACGTGAGGATTGGTTGGACCAAGTCTTTTGGGATAGGGACATCCAACACAAGTATCCAGTTCCCGCAATTATTGCTGATGAACTCAGCAATTGGCTGGTGTTATGAACTGGGATGGGTTCTAACAACCTAGACTCAAAAGAGAACCTTCGTGGTTGAGTCTGGTCTAACAACACAATGACAATGAAGTCTGCTTGTGAAGTTAATAGCTAACAGCAAGGTATGACCTTGGAGTTAGGTTCAGAGGTTCAGACTGAGGAAGAGGAGTGCTCTAACTCAGAGATCGGTTCAGACGACTAAGCTTGGAGGGCTTAGACGAAGGAAGTCAAGTATCAGGTAAAACCCAGTAATATTAAAGTAAAGAACTACATAGTACAAAGGCGCGTATTTATAATGAATCCTAGGCGAGATTTAGGGCAAGTATGAAGAAAAAAGACGACCGCCTAATTAAGTATGTATGCGCAAGAAATGGTAAGCAATCCAAGAAGGGAAATATTGGTCATCTAGCGACGGCGGCAGCAGGTGATCGTGATGTAATACAAAGGATGATGGTAAACAAAGAAATGAATAAGGGGGAAAGGCATACTGTAACAGCTGGTTAGAATATGAAGCATGAGTATGTACTAAACGTATGTCCTTTGGCAAGAAGGTAGCTGATGCCTGAATGATGACAGGATAACCATGGATGAGAGTGTGCAATAACGTGCAACTGTGGGTACTTATGTGATATTGAGCAAACACTGGAACATCCATAGCAGGTCGGTAATACACTGCATTTATACCCAAGGGCTGATCGAGTGCAGCAGTGCGGACTGGGCATGCATGCCTGTATGGCTGGATGTGGGCGATAGGGGGCTGACCACTTACTTGTCTCTTCTGTGCTAACAGGGATAGTCTCAGTAATATACTGCAACTATACCCAAGGGCTGAGTGTAGTAATGGGGACTGGGCCCATGCGCTCGTGTTGCTGGACATGTGCGACAGGAGGCTGCTCGCTCACTTGTCCCCTCTGCGCTAGCAGCAGATAGTCCACTATCAGAGGTGATTGATAGCGGTGGTCTGACTTAGAAGAACATGGAACGTTGGCAGACTGCATGAGCAGAGGGCTTTGCATAATTGTCAAGGTGAGATAGTGCAGTACTTAACTTCAGGCTTACAGGATATTCATGCATCTAAATATTTGCTCTCGCAATCTTCCAGGTAGGTCACTTGCAAAATCTGCACAACGATTATCTGAACTTGCTATGAGATATTGAACCTCCAGAAAAATCACCATGACATCCCCTGAGAGCGGATATCAATGCCAGACTTTCCTGATCACACTGAGCCTATAAATATCACTGGCTAGCCATGTGCATGCGTCCTTACATGTGATCCGTGACAGAAAATTGGATCCAGGGAACCCGGAATATGTTGTAATGAGAAGGGCTATCTGTTGCTGCAGAACAAATAATTAAACAGTTGATGGTATGGTGAGTGCCTGATGATACAGATAAATTTACTGATTCCCGAACCAGTGGAGGGGCTTGGAAAATTTTGACAGGGTGGATTATCTTCTCATGACCGGTATCACAGCAAGTTTTGCATCAGCACTGGCCATTAAGAATGTTTAATCCAGATGACATCTGAGCATTAGAAGTCTGTCGTTGTGAGGTGGCGCCAGTCCCCTATACAACAACTTCTTCTCCACCAGCAAAAGCTTGCATGTCTCCCCAAACCCAGTAACACATTTGCCTTGTGCACATGCGCAGATTTTGTTTGCAGATCTGCAGAACCATTGTGCAGGAGTTCCCCTACCTGAACATTCTCTGCCTTTGAATTTGAGTAAACTTTACTATCCCGATCAACTTGGGAGTGTCTGCATGTACTAGCCAAGTTCAATTGGCCGGTATATTCCCTTCCACATATCGACCGTGCCAATGGTTGGTTATGCGGCACGATTATTATAATTTGGGCTTATCACATCCATTCCAGCTAGAAAAATTGATTCAAGGTTTGGTACAACACATGTTGGATCTAGACAAGCGCTCCCCATCCTAATTGCTCACTGTCATACCCAGGGGGTAGCGGGAGCACTGCTTCTAATAATAGAAAATCAGAGGGAGAGCTTTTCCTTCTTGTCTTTTGCGCTCACATTCACAATATAGTCCTAAGATCGCATCTGTCTGACATCACGAGCTCCAGGGAAGCTCCAATGTCATTTTACCCCAGTTTCAATCAGTGAATTTCACTTCCACATTGCATGAAGTGGATCATATATGTTAATTTCTGAACACCTTGTACAAATGCTGAGCGCCGTATTTTCATCTTCATAAGCAAACTGCGCTGTCACCATATCGCTTCCATGTCTCCATTATTCCCTTACCAGTCACTGAGCTGTCATCTGTCATGTAACATTCCAAGGTTCCATAAACCTTCGTCAGCTGCAGACAGTTTACAGCATCACACATGATGTATTAGCAGCAACATGACTCGTTCTAACACTATGTCAAGGTCAAGTGCATGCCAATCATGTCCGTAATGGGAACATACCAGGCAGAACCGCATATGTGGTCACATCAAAATATAAAATACATAACTAGGCTAAATTCCATCATGCAGCCCCATCACAACAATGATCTAGTGTGCGCTGGCAAATCATATTTCAAAGTCAGAACTTATGTGGCAATTGTAACACCGCATGCAGATTATATAATCTTTGTCTTTTCTTCCCAACTTCCATCATGTCGTTGAATGCTTAGCATTTGAGTTTCCCCTCATTGAATGCCTAGCGTTTAACTTATCTGCTCACCGTCATCGAATGCTTAGCATTTGACATCGAGACTGCCGATCATGGAGTTGACGTTGCATGTTGACAGTTGTAGACTGCACGTCTATTATGATGATAACATCGACTCTGTTCACCATGAACACTCTCATGTTGCACGTTGATGTAGATGTTGCACATCGACTATCATCGACTGCACGTCTATTATGCTCTTACTATTGACTTGGACATTGCATGTTGACTATCATTGACTGCACGTCCAATTCCTTCAGTGTTTTGCGGTTAAGGAAGCTCCTGGTACAGCAAGATTTGTGCCTAAGTGAGTGTGTGCAAAGCAACAGGAAACAGTGTCTTTGTGCAAGAATGAGGAATAAGCAAATGTGGCAAAGTAATCAACGATCCTCTAATACCCCATTCCACTGTTCCAGCTAACCCCTCAGCATGATGGCAGCCTCAGACTCAAGATTAGCCTCCGTTTATCCCATTCCTTGATATACAGTTTGTCAACGGACTGTTGTCTTGCTACAGGACTATATATGAGCTTGCATGAAAATGTACAGAATTGGAATAAAACACAAACTCAGGTGAAGCGAGCGTATCAGTGTGTACTACTGGTGTGTTGGTGGCCATTGACAGTTTGACGCATGAAGTATGAAGATGGAGGGTCAAGAAGAGAGATGAGGCAGAAGATGTGTATCGTGCTGAGGACAGAGATGCGGTTGGAGAGCGAGGTGAATCGCAAGGTGAATCGCAAAGTGGTGCGGGAACCTTTGAAAAGCTGGACAGTAGCCTGGCAGGTGGGCGAGTGGGTGGCTGTTGGGGCTGATGATGGACCTGCGGAGGTGCTGTTGTGAGTGGGTGAAGCAATCCATTGATATGTTGTGCACTAGTGCCTGCAAATCAAACCAGTCGCAGTTTCTCATATCTTCAAAATGATCAAAGACAAGCATATATATCTAGGAGTATAAGATCTCTGCAAGAGTAAGAGCGCATATACTCACCTGAGATGCTTGTGGGTGACTGATGAGTGCATCAACTTGAAAATCCATTCAGCGCGCACGTCAGTAATGAACACAGAACAAAGACACACACCATTTGATCCAGCCATTCCACCCACCCCTTCCCCTCAATGTTCAGACTGACAGAACAGACATATGCACAGATGCCAAAGCTAGACGACACCATCGCAGACGTCCTGCAGGAGCGTACAACAATCCTAGATCCAGTACAATGATTGGAGGTGTGTTTGATGAGCTTGATGTGGTGCGCAGACCAAAGAGAGTAGCTTTGGACCAGGAAAATTTGAAGCGCTTGGAGGATGATACAGGTACATTTACCGTATCCTAATGCCATGTCAGTCTGTGCATCCCACACTTGGATCATCTCATCATCTGAACTAGACACAATACAATTTTCATTCAACGAGGATACAGCAGTCCTGGCGGAAGTAAGGGCACATAATGAAAATACTGGGATGGCAATCGAAGGACTAACCTTGGACTTCGACAGGTGTATTTCTGTGAGAACCACTTCATCATCCAACCTTTTCAACTCTGTCAAGAGTGCATTGATTTGCATTAAGGCTAACTTGTTTTATATATTAACAAAATCCTTCACCTGCAGATGCACTGCTGCATGAGCTCGGAGAGTTCACCTATATTCTGCTCGAGGAGTAGGATGGCCAATCCCCTTTGATGATTGAAGGTACTCATCAGCTCAGCAATCAACTTGGCACGTTGATGACAGTGATGCGAGAACAAAGTGGCACAAAAGCAAGATTCCTCCCAACTGAAGGTTTTCCAGAATTGAAGGTCACGTGATTCACGTGATGCTAAAATCACTCGACAACAGCACTAAACAGTGATACAGTTGACGTTGCTGACTGGGTCTCGAGTCTGTATTGAAGTCTGAAAGTTTTCAGTTAGCACTCACTCAGCGATCCATGGCCCAGACTAAGCAAACAGCTCATAAATCTAATGGCGGGAAGGCTCAAGGTTGCATGTCAATCATGGATCCTGGAAAGCTGAAGATCAGAATACCAGTGCAGACAGTATGCGCTCATGTCAATGTATCTTCACCACATGAGGTGAAAAATGATGTACATGACGTGTATGATAACCTCAACGTATTTTAACTAATGTGTCTACACAGTTCTGTGTCCTCTGTTGAGATGGCAGTGAAAACCTTGTCCTCTTCACTTGCGACAAGTGCCCATGCGTCATTTGCACTCGTTGCATTGATGTTCCTTCAAATTACCTCAGGGAATTGAAAAAAAATGGATGTCAAATTTCGCTGTGTCCTTTGTCACACAGTGTTGATGAAGAAATTAAACGATCAGACGCCGTACTATGTGAGTATTCTTACATCATATCCCCAGTCTTTTACTCAATATATACTTCAGGGATTTTTCAGGGACACACAGCCCGTTCTCCCATTCTTTCTGCCTGTTTGTGTGCAATTAGAGACATCCAAGCATTCTGAGATATCTGCCTCGCACATCCTTATTATCAACTTTAAACTGGTTGACCACGTGACTACTGGGAGTCCGGTTGACATCATCCACCAATTTTTGGCGCCGTATTTTCCATATGGTGGTCTCTGCAAGCTCGACGTTGTTTTTGATCTAGGCACTTCTTTTAAAGTCAAAGGTCATAACGAGAAATGCATAGAGCTCGCCAAGGACGTCATCAAACAGGACTATTACAAGTCTGTATGTATCGTTATTACGACCCATACAGATGATGACCGTGGTGATCCGTTCATTGGCCATAAACAGGGAGACAAAAGCAGCTACGTCTCTTCTTCTGTTCCTGAGGTAAGCTCCCTCTTGTTCAACCAATCATACACTTAATATTTTCCCTGTCAGTTCTTGAATGTTCTCTTCAAGCTGTGGCAGGATGCAATCACACGCACTAAAGACATGACAATGTTCTTCATGGGCTGCGGAGCCATCGTCAATAATACTAAATCATTTCGCGATCTGCATCTGTCTGTTCTCAACTCCAAACTTTCATCTGCAATTGCATTCACAGCCCCACACTTCCAACCATCATTCACATGTCATTTGGTAGTCGCTTTTGCTGAGCATGTCCTCATTGAAGGTTTTCCCCTCTGTGAAGCATTCCCCGAGATTCTCGGTCACTCATACCGACTGGGAATGCACACAGACATAATTCTTATGACAAGATCTGAAACTAATGGTGCAGCAATGCTGCAATGCACCCAATATGCATGGTCCCATGCTACAGCTCATCCATGGGGATCCCTGCTTCCACTCCAATGCCCGCAATGTGGCTGCATAAGCAAATGGAATTTCAGTCGTGACTCAGACAAGTATATTTTTGAATGTTTCTACAGGGGTTGTGGTCACGGTCATGGCACAAAAAGCTTCCTCCCAAGAGGTACATCTTTCAGTGCCCAGAGGGCGCCAAGCAGCTCATCCCAGGGAAAAGGCATAATGCTGGATGGCTGGAGGTGCCTCTAGACTTTTCCCAACCCAACAACATAACCATATTTTCAGACATGTAGCAAACATAATCATAATTCCATGTTAGGGCATATTAGGATATCATATACTCTAACAACAGGCGAGGGGGAAACCACGCCATTTGGAGGCATGAATCTTATTACAGCAGGTGATTTTGATCAACTGCCACCTGTTGGACAGCCTCGTCTATTCAGTCATGTGAACACTCATCATGTAGCTTGCATGTGTGCCTGGACGTGCTTTTCGTGGCAGGATCATAGAACTTGAGTGCATGTAGACCTGCATGTGCCATAAGCAAGAAGTTTATATAAACGACATCATCACAAGTCTTCTTATCAGTATACTGCTATTAGAGTTGTCAGTAAGTAGCGCACGCCATGAGAGGGGGAAGACTCACATCAAAAATGTTAAGAATCATTGAAGTACTTGCAACCGAAACCAACACGGCTGTAGTGATTGTATAACTTCACGAGTTAGGTCCCCAAAACTCACACTAGATGACAAAGGCTTCAGTGCAACACTCCTCCATTGAGGACAAAACTTTATGAAGAACTGAACCAGGTGTTTGACCAGGTTTATACCATGACGTGCTATGTCGTGTTCATGTCAGTCCCACAGTCTCAAAAGTATATGAACATACAACTTCTTCCCAGGCAGTGGGTTAATGATCTTGAGTATGGAACTTGAGATTGCAACTGCGCTCAGGGTAAGCAATACAAACCTTCTCTGGGCCAGAGTTTTCTTAGCAATAAGCAGCTTCCTGGAAAAGCTTCCCAGATCCATGCCCCAACAGCTTGTGGTTTGCGACCCAAAGCTCAGAGGCACATGAATCCCATTTGTTGTACACGTTGAGATCATCAGTATGGATGAAAGTAATTTCTTCGTCTGCATAAAGCGAGAATGAGCACCACAACAAGTATTAGTCGATGGTAAATTTTACCCAGCGCCTTGGTTGAAGGATGTCTCAAGAGCGAGGCTAGGGCCTTGTGCTCCTTGATCGACCCAGTCTTAAAGCGAATTGAATTTTACATCAAAGGTAATACAAAATCACAAGACTTGAGACATACCAATTGAGATAGCCCTCAATCATCTATGTCCGGGTGTCGCTGGTCATATTCATCTTAGCCTGAAAAAGAAGGTAAGAAATAAAAGCATGTAGATGAACATAAAGTTGACTCGACCTCATACAAAGCTGCCACAGCTTTTCATAATGCAGCTGAGAAATTGCCATACTTGACCGTCAATCTGACGGATGTCAATTCTGCATTTATGTCATAAATGATCGATTCAGTCTTGTAGACAGAGGCCACGAGAAGGGTAAGGTCACAGGCCGATTCTTATGGACACTACCAGGAAATCAGATGTGTTTCATATACATAGCAAATTTGAGTGTCATATTTACTGGATGTTCTGCATGTTGACAGCAGCAGCTTAAACTGCTGTGACCACTTCATCCATGGTTGTTCACCTTGTCCCACAAAGGGATAGTATTGGCTGCACTGGCTGACTTCTTGACCACAGTAGCCAATTTTGCTTCAGAAATGCGAGGTATGATCTTCGTGAAACCGAACCTCTTGTAGTTTACCAAGTCATGCAAAACCTTGAATCAAAGGGGTCAGTTGCATGAGTTACACAACGATTTGGACGCGGAGTACTTGCCTGGGATGAACACTGCTGTACCTGCTCAAAATTCTCATCAGAAATACTGGATTTTTGATTCCATGAGTCCAGATCAGCTAACTTCCCATTGGAGCTAAAACTGAGTATGAGGAGATCGTATAGCCTTGGCGCTTGGGGGTCCACTGTTCTTGAATGATCCGAGTGCCTGCCCATGAAGCTTGTCCGACATGATGAGCATAGAGTTTGTCCTTTGGTCCAGAAATGGAAGCATACATATGTGAATTGTGAGAATGGCTACGCAACCTCGACACAGTAGCTCGGAGGAGACTTATCGGCCAAGAAGCGGTCTGCAGCTGCGGAAACCATAGTTCAATGAAGTTGGGTATGATGCAGTAGTGAACTGCGGAGGGAGATTGATGTTGGATAAGATCTTGAGTTCAAGTTGACTTTGAGAGACACGTGATTGCATGACGTCAGCAAGATCAGTCACCACGGCATGCAGAGACAAAGCTGTTTTTATCCAGAATGTGGCCACGTCTGACAGACACATCAAGGTAAGTTTGCTCGCATATCACAATATTGTGCTGAATGTTCAATTCAGGTGGAAGAGAGAGCAGCTGGCCTCTTTGTTGTTGCCCATTGAAGCACTTCTCATCAGTCCAGATGTCATCCAGTATGAATATCTGTATTCTGTTAGTGCTCTGCATTGTTTTGAAAGGGAGGACACTTGAGTATTTTGACAGGTTATCTCGAAGCATCATTCGTTACTTACATGCCATATTCCACATTGCACAAGTGAGACACACTCTTTGTACCTGGGACAGGTTGATAATGCAAGATGTTGAGAGTATGTGATCTGCTGCTGGTCTCCCATCTTCCCTGGCATCATACTTAAGGAATGGCAGCCTGAATGGATAGAGTTATCTCATCATATGGATGGAATCTATAGCTGACAAGGTCTTTGACCTCACATGCAGGAAAGTACTTTAAATGATTCACCTAAAGGCGCCTTACCTGGGTAAGATCCACACAGTTGCAATCTCAAACATGCTCATATCATTTCAGTGAGGTGCAAAAGGCCGCAGTGCAGGAGGACCAGTCAAGTCCGTGTGAATTGTAAGTGGCCAAGTAAGTGAAGGGATCACAACTGATGATACTATTCTTGCAGAGGGAAGTGTTGGATGTTCTCAAGGACTCCAAAATTGCTTCAAAGACCGGCAAGGACAACCGCTCTTGTTTCTGGGTAGCATATGGAAGAGTTGCCAAGGAACGCAACAACAAGTTCCTTGAGCAATACTACAATGCCATGGACATTGTGTTAATCTTCGTTAGTTTTGCATGCTCGCATCTGCCTTGTGTTGGGATTGATGTTCAATCAGTCTGGTCTGTTCTCAGCTGTCAGCATGGCCTTTATTGTGGCCATGGAGTAGAATCTCAGTCCAGGCCCCAACTACACTACGCATGCCATTCTCCCCCAGCTCGTCCTAATTGAACTCGGTGTGAGCGGAAGATATGCTTGTGTTTCTCATTGCTCTCTTGCACAAGCTGATGTGATTGACAGACACTGCTTTCAATCACTAACCTACTGGCTCTGAGGAACGGTGGACTGTGCACTACACATTTCTTTATTCACAAAGTCCTGCATAGTTCCCTGGAACAGGACAATCACTTTCGTGTGGTCAACTTTTGCCTTTCTTTATGTTGGTGTCGCATGTGTTGCTCACCCAGAACATGCCATAACCTACTTTGACATTGAACTTGCCCAATTTTTCCTCAATGAGATCCCTGGGAACAAGTATGAAGGTGACTCTTGCATGGACGACGAACCCATGTCCAAAGATTGTTTTGGAGGTGAGCCCTCTGGAAGCGATGGAGTGTCTGTGACTCATGTGTCACTTGCAGCTGAATCTGCCAGAGGGGCGATCGTTCACCAGATTGTACGTTTCTGTTCTCGAGTTTCTATCCAGTATCGAAACTTACAATATTGTATCATTCATTGCCTGATGATATTGTACAGAGCGAGTATTTCAAGGACTTGAAGGTGAGTGTCCTGTACATCATACCATGTCAATACCTTTTTTTTGAATCCAATTTTATGTCCATGGAGAGTGAAACTCTATGTAGGACAGTGCTATCTAGTCTTGAGACCTCATGTCCCAAACCCCGACTCATCCATACCCTAACTCACATCTACCTCCATAGACCATCCTGATATGTCTTGCCAACCTCACAATATGGCAATCTAGTGGTGAGGGTTACACATGGGAACAAAAGTTCCCCAGGGAGCGTTTCCTAGTGTTATATATGCACACACACAGCAATGAGCATGCATAACTTCGAGAAATTTGCGGGGTTGGATGGAATTGTGATGGTCAACATAGTAGCCAATCCTGCAGAGGTTGCGATCACAGGCCGTAGGCTCTATGTTTTTCCTAATGGGTATAATTCACCTTTTGTTGACGGTTACTTGTTGCACAGGCAGCACTTGAAGGGTGCTTCTACCCCCTTTGCTGGATTTTCTGGGTCTGAAGTACCATTGTACATCAGTGGTATTTTGTGCTTTTTCGAATCACTGTTCAATTGACTTATTTGTGGCATTTAGGGCTGTACAGTTCATGTCCACGGATCCACAGAGTGTTTCCATGCCCAAGCAACATACCATAGCCCTTCCGTCATCAGTGTCATGATGGTAGTTGGGAATATGGGCAATACACTCGCTCCCTACAATGAGAGCAATACATTTTTATGCTCCTAGGTCAGTATCATGGGGTGGCTAACTCAGTAATTGTGCAGTTAGATTTCTCATCTGCCATGCGTAGACAATGTGAGTAGGGTGCTCTTGTGCTCGATGAACTCATTCTTCCAGGCCTTGTGGACATGAAAAACCCTGGACATGATGACTTTGAGCTGTGGAGCCCCAGCAAGGAAAGAGACTCACTTTGCTTATCCTCCAGTGGAGGGTAACAGAGTACTAGGATAATACTTGTGCACATTACTTAACCTTGCCTGAAACAGACATATCTTGTACCTTTACAACTTAGCAACAATGGACCTACTGTATAGACTACACTAAAAAAAATAGAAGATTCACCAGGTGGATGATGCATCAGAGAGAAACCAGATATGGCCAGGATGAGGAAGTGACAAAAAGGGAGTGAACAAATGTGAGAATTTACTGATGACTTGCACTCCACTGGAATTGTTCCAGTGGAGGATCACAGAGTACTGGTATGCCAACTACAAGACTGCACTCCACTTTACCTGTTCCAGGGGAGGCACATAAGGACAAGCATAAGAAAACTAAAGTCAAAACTACCATAGGAAAAAAACAAGGAAATAAGAAAAAGTCAATGAGGAGGTTTTGGATGGTGAAAAAGATGATAGGACAAGAAATGGGACAGTCAAGACCACGATAAGGAAGTCAAGGATAAGAAGTGTAATATCATAGGATATGCCACGCCAGTAAACAGAAGGATACAAAACACAATAGCATATGATAGTCAAAACACGGATAAGAATTGCGATAGACTACAATAAAATACCTTACAATGCTAACATGATAGTCCAGGATGAGTTAAGCCAAGTCCTAATGAGGCTTTCACCTTTGCCTATACCTCAGACAAAGCAAGATCAACCATTCTATCAGCAAAAAAAAAACAGCAAAATCAAGCAAAATCAACCATTCCATCAGCAAAAGAATAGCAAACATCAAGCAAAATGCAGCCCAGTCCCAACAGGGTTTTTGCCTAAGGCTACACCTCAGACCAAGCAAAATGAAGCAATACAATAGCCAAAAAATCAAGAAAACAAGGAAAAGTCAAGGACGAGGATGGTGACAGTCAAAACTATGATACAACAAGGAAGTCAAGGATAAGAAGCACGATACCATAGGATATGTCACGATAGTCAAGAGACGGATAAGAAAAACGACGGACTATCTATCTGCTTTGAAAGTCGAGGGCCTTCAGCCGTCCCCGTCCCCTTTATTTCCTTTTATGGTAGCATCCCCCTTGGGCATGAATTTTCATCTCGTCATCATCCCCTGTCCCCTCTCCCATGTCCCCCCCATCCCCCCTTCTTTTTATTCCCACAGCCCTTGAACGTCCCCCCCCCTCATGCATCCCTCTTCTGCATTTCCTGGTCCCATCACAAAGATCTCCCCATTCCCTCTCCCATGTTTCCTGATCCCCTCTCCCACATTTTCCGGTCCTCTCAGTCCCCCATCCCCCCTCTTTTCCTCAAATTGTCCGTTCCTGTCTTTACATCATCCCTTGTTCACAGTCATATCAGTTCTATGTGTGGCAGTGATATGTGTGATGTACAGTAGTTCTGTGTCGTAGCATAGTGATGACGTAGTGTCGATATGCAGTGTGAAGCAGCAATATTTGATATATAGTATAGCAGTAGTTCTGCATGGCAATTCTAAGTGGGCTGTGATATATAGCAGTGGTTCTATGTGGTCGTTCTAAGTGGCGGTGATGTATAGCAGTAGTTCTTTGTCATATATAGGGTAGCAATGTGCAGTGGCCATTCTACAGTGGTTCTAAGCGGTAGTGATGCTTGATATAGCAGTAGGCAGCATGATATATAGCGGCGGTTCTGATGCAGTGGTTCTAAGCAGTGATGCCCCATGTCATGACGTATTAATCCCAAAACCCCATCTTCTGTCTGTCTCTTGCCCATGCACTACCCCTTCCTGCATGCTCTGATCTCCTCATGGCCTGTCGTCCTCCTTGATGGTGAGTTCTCCTTTCATGGTGCCACTCCTCCAGTGTCATGCCTTCTTCCCTCCCTTGCCATGGCCTCTTGCTCTTTCTTTCATGCCATTCGAACTCTCAGTTGAGCGTTTTTTGCTGGTCTGTCGTCTTTTTACAAAATGGTTCTGATCCATCTTCATTACAGGCATATCTACACGAGACCTGCCCCATGCGAATTTTGATCTCTCATTTTCCTGATGTGCTCTGATTCTCTTCTGAGCGGTGTGATGCACAAACTTGGCTAGGTAGTAGGATCACTCCCTAACCAATATGTGGCCAATACCCTGCCTAGCTGCTATGTCCTAGAAGACAGTGTTTGACCCTAAAGGGTTTCTGATCTAGGCTCAAGCTCAGAGGTAGTGAAATATCAAACTTCAGACTGGTACTGGTGAAAGGGAAACATGCTTATATAAGCCACAAAAGTAATGAATGTAAAGTAAGTAAGTAAAGCTAATATCAGCCCAAGGAAAACTTAATTGTCACAGCGGTCTGCACGATATCCAAACTACCAGTGGATATTCTAGCTTGTTGCTAACTTATTTGAATTCATTTGTTTATGTGCTGTTTCATGTGCTATTATCTGAGTGACCACAGCATGCTATATAGTTGCTTGGAGTTCCTGGTAGCTGTCTGTAGTAGCACTCCCATGAACTACGATCTACTACTACTGCAGCGGTACCTGGTAGCGCTATGTAGCTCAATGCGGTAGGTACTACACAGTTGCCTCATAGAAGGCATGCAACCACCGAGCTACATGTGCTACATGGACTATATAGTACTATGTATTCAGCTGACTTTTTCCTGATGTATGCAGTAGAATAAACTCACGTATACCAATTTGCGCAGTTCATTGATCTTTCTCTTGATGGGGGGCGTTGGACAGGCATCATAGCCTGAGTACCATGCAGCATGCTGATCAAAAGAGTAGACAAGAGAAGCCACAGAGGGCTGGTTTACCCTGCCCGGTGCAGGATGCCCCACACATTCAGCACCTGGCGCAGGATGAACCAGCCTTCGATGAGTCTCCCAGGCCAAACAAGGAATGGTGCATGCTGATGATCATGAATTGAGCTAAAACATATAAGGTTGGTCTGGGATACATGGAAGATAAAAAGGATGTGGGCAGAGGTATCTGAGCAGCAGCGATGTATAGCAGTGGTGGTTACAAGCAGCAGCAATACATATATATAGCAGTATTACATAGTAGCAGATTCCAGGTGGTAGTGATGTGTGGCAGCAGTTTATACGTAGTGATTTTGAGCTGCAGTGACATGCAGTAGTGATATATGTGGTGGTAGGTACTGTGCGACGGTCAGTAGTTTCAGCTTCGAGTGATTCTAAGCAGGAGTGATGTATAGGAGCGATACGCAGTGGTAGGTTCTACATGGTAGTGACATATGGCGCCGGTCAGCAGTTCTAAACACCAGCAATACACAGCAGCGATATATAGCAGTAATAATGTTTTTGAAGCAATCTATCGGACAGATGAGTGCAAGACGACAGCAGAGAAAATCAGATTTTGGATCAAACAGTAACATGTCATAGATGATATGTGCTCTGTGCTTGACCCCCATTTACGATGGTAGAACTGACTCTGTGGTCAGCTCCCCATTGGAGACATGATTAATAGGAAAGAGGCTCGCATTGTGGGCACATTGCATGAAGAAATATCACCGCCCATGCCTTGTAGAACTACTGGTATAGATCACCATGGTGTGTCAGTCTGCTTAGTAGTTCTGAGCATCGGCGATTGATATGCAGGTAGCAATATATAGTAGTAGCACTCCTTGGCGTAGCATCTCCTGCCTCTGTAATATGACATGAACAACATGTTTTGAAGTGTTCTATCAGACAGACGAGTGCGAGATGAGACAGCAAATTGAATCAGATTTCGAACAAAACAGCGACATGTTGTAGGATAGATGTCATATATTTATATGCTCCTATGCTCGACCCCAGAAAACCCATATTTATGATAGCATCACTGACTCTGCCGTCAGCTCCCCCATCCAGCAGAGACGCGATGGATTAAAAGATGAGACTCACATCGCGTGGGTGGCATCACATGAAGAAATGGGGCTTGGCTTTCTTTATCTCCCCGCAGAACCAAAGAAAGGCCTCCAAGCAGTTGACATATTTCCCTTGTGAATCATGCTCTTGGACCACCCAAGCATGGAACTTGTCTAGGATTGAGAGTGTCGCTCCTCTGCAGATGGGTTGCTTTATGAGCAGTTTCCTGAACTTGTCTTCTGTCCACATGCTGAAGACTGCCTTGAAGATGAATCCGATGAACTCACACATCTGCCCTTTCTTGTATGAGAAACCGGCATGGCATGCTGGTTCCTCGCCTGTGAAGCCCTTCGACTGGGGCAAGCAGCAATGGAAGCAGTAAGTGTATAGATTGAATTTGAATGACTTCTTGAAGATCATGTACTCGTCCATCTGCACAGCTTTCACCTCCATGCAATTGTGGCCATCTTGTGAGACCAGCTGCACAAGCCTTCCAAAGTGAATGGGGCAGTGGTTCTTCAATACTGGCATGTACTTGTTGAGCCAGGAGGTCCGTGCCAGGTGACTCATCAAGGCATCATTGTTGTGCCCTGCTCTTGATGCAAAGGTGCAGGGATTATTTGGGAGCAATGAAGGAGGGGGCAGTTCTGGCCTTGAGAAGGTGGATGCGACAGGTTGTGATGCCGACTGTGAGGAAACAATGGATGCATGAGCGATGTTGAGTCAGACAGGATGGAAGTGAGGGAAGTCATACCATGAAAGGGTTGTCGCTCTGCATTTCTGAGGTACACTGTGGGAGGAAGAAGAAGAGTCAGTCAGTGCTTCAGCAGTGTTTCATGGAAACTGATGAGCCGATAAATGGCCTCCATGGCATCGAAAACCAAAGCTTGAGATCGAGTTATCCTTGAGCTGTCCAGGTCATACATCTCATCACTGTCCTGGAATGTTGAAGCCTCCTGTGATGCATGGTGAATGCTCAGAAGGGAGATGATGGTATGGGATGTTGTTAATCCCATGGGGACGTCCAGGATCAAGGCTGAACTGGATGCTGGTGCTGGTGCAGAAGGTGAGGTCTGCATGGCATTAGTTGCCACAGGATCCATCAGTGGGAGAACAGGAGTGAAAGGGGTCTGGATAGCTTCCATGGCAAATCGTTGCATGGGACTGTTGGGAGAGCACACATCATGAGGGATACAGCTGGGCTCTTGGGTGCAATGTACGGCGAGAATCTCGCCATCCATGCAGAGGGTGGTGGAGTATCAGCAACATTCTTCGCCATGGACCACGTTGTGACAATTAAGTTTTCTTTGGGCTGATATTGGCTTTACTTACTTACTTTACATTCATTACTTTTGTGGCTTAGATAAGGATGTTTCCCTTTCACCAGTACCAGTCTGAAGTTTGATGATATTTCACTATCTGTGAGCTTGAGCCTAGATCAGAAACCCTTTAGGGTCAAACACTGTCTTCTAGGACATAGCAGCTAGGCAGGGTATTGGCCACATATTGGTTAGGGAGTGATCCTACTACCTAGCCAAGTTTG
>Ga0310811_10001063_pt1 | contig 35447 bp, 28 predicted proteins | sample YCmetagenome_FD_207642 | JGI IMG/M metagenome (GOLD analysis project Ga0310811, IMG submission 207642) | Soil microbial communities from experimental microcosm in Duke University, North Carolina, United States - YC | ecosystem: Engineered > Artificial ecosystem > Soil microcosm > Unclassified ... | reverse complement strand
CGACCGCGCCGACATGGTCTACATGAATACCGACGTCAGCCGGGGTTCCGGCGAGTTCGTCGTCACCGCGACCGGGATGGCGACCGAGGTCGGCCACGTTTCCGGAATGCTGGCCGACGAACAGGTTGTCAAGACCCCGCTCACTCGCCAGATGGACAGGCTAACGGGGCAGATCCTGGTGATCGCGGGCCTCGCGCTGGTGGCGTCGATGGCGCTGAACCTGGCCAGGGGCGAAACGTTCATCGCCGTTTTCAACGCCGCCGTCGCTTTCGTCATCGCCGCGATCCCGGTGGGGCTACCCACGGTGGTCACGACCATCCTGGCCTGGGGGACGGAGCAGCTCGCCAAGGTCGGCGCGATCATGAAACGGCTGTCATCGACCCAGACGCTCGGCTCCACCTCGGCGATCAACTCGGACAAGACGGGCACGCTGACGCTGAACCAGATGACCGCGGTCCAAATGACGGTCGCCGGGCGCCGGTACGCGGTCGAGGGGAAAGGCTACTCAACCGCTGGGCGGATCACCCGGGTTGGCGGGCAGGCGGACGTCCCGCTGGATGAGTTCCTGCTGCCGATGGTGCTGGCCTCGGATGCGGTGGTCAGGGACGGCGAGCTGATTGGCGATCCGACCGAGGGCGCGCTGATCGTGCTGGCCGCCAAGGGCGGCATCGACGCGGTGTCCACCAGGGACCAGTACCCGCGGATCGCCGAGCTGCCGTTTGACGCCGCCTACAAACTGATGGCTACCTTCCACAAGATGACCGACGCATCCGGCAAGGAGGTGATCCGGTGCTTCGTCAAGGGTGCGCCGGATCAGCTTCTGTCGCGGGCCGCCACGGTGGCCGACCCGGGCGGTGGAACGGCGCTGAGCGACGGGACCTGGAAGGAGCGCTACCTCGCGGAGAACAAGCGGCTAGGCGAGCAGGGCCTGCGGGTGATCGGTACCGCGCGCAAGGACTTCGACGCCGGGGTCTTCGATCCGCGCGCCGATCTGCTCCCGCTGGTGGCCGGTCTGGAACTGCTCGCCCTGATTGGTATCGTCGACCCGCCCCGCCCCACCGCCAAGGCTTCGATCGCGACGGCGAAAAAGGCCGGCATCCGGGTCCGGATGATCACTGGTGATTACGCGGTCACTGCGGCCGCGGTCGCCGCCCAGCTCGGTATCGACGGCACCGTGCACACCGGCGCCGAGTTCGGCGCCATGAGCGACGAGGAGGCATTGGCCAAGGTCGATGGTATCGGCGTGATCGCCCGCGTCAGCCCCGAGCACAAGGTGCGCCTGGTCGACGTCCTCAGGAAGAAGGGCGAGATCGTCGCGATGACCGGGGACGGCGTCAACGACGCACCGGCGGTCAAGAAGGCCGACATCGGGATCGCGATGGGCACCGGCACCGAGGTGACGAAAGAAGCCGCGGTGATGATCCTGACCGACGATAACTTCTCCACCATCATCAAGGCGGTCGAGCTGGGCCGCGGGCTGTACGACAACCTCGCCCGGTACGTCAGGTTCCAGATCGGCGGCCTAGTCAGCTACATTGTCACGTTCCTCGGTGCCAGCATTTTCAACGTCGCCGAAGGCATACCGCTGCTCCCGCTGCAGACGTTGTGGGTGAGCTTCACCATGCTGTCCATCCAGTCGGTCGGGCTCGGCTATAGCAAACCCGCCGCCGGGCTGATGGAACGCCCGCCGCTGCCGCCCGACCGGCCGATCCTGACCCGCGGGATCCTCATTTGGCTCGCCTTTCTGGGCGTGCTGATGGCAATCGGCACGTTGAGCGTGATCAGCTGGGCGGAGCAGGCGCACGGGCTCGCCATCGCCCGGACCATGGGCATGGTCACGTTCGCGCTGTCGCTTCTGTTCTTTTCGATCGAGTCGAAAGACGAACGGGACTCGGCGTTCTCGCTCGGCACGTTCTCCGACAAGACTTTCGTCATCACGACCAGCGGGTCCTTCATCCTGCTGGTCATTTCCACTGTCCTGGGCATCTTCCACACCGTGGTGAAGACCGTCAGGCTTGACGTCCGGCAGTGGTTGATCTGCATCGCCGTCGCCCTCTCGATCGTGGTGGCCACTGAAATCAGCAAGGCAGTACTGCGGCGGACCCCGGTGCAGGCCGTGCTCCCTGCCAGCGCCCCCGGGCCGGAGCCACCACCCCCTGAACGCCCGGCCTAGTACAACCGGATGAGCGCCTTCCGTGACCGCCGCCACGGCAAGTGGCGCGCTGGTCTTAGGCAGCTACGTCTTCGGCTTCGAGCACGCAGCGCAGTCGGCGCAGCCCGTAATGCACCCGGGTACGCAAGGTGCCGGGCGCGATGCCGAGTTCGGCGGCGACGTCGGCGTGGGGACGGTCGCGCAGGACCGTTTCCACCACCGCGGCCCGGTGGTGCACCTCGATGCTGGACAGGGCGTGACGCAGCTGGGAGCGCAGGATCAGCAGGTCGATGCCGTCGATGCCGGCCGCGGGTGCGTTCTCGGCGGCCGAGGCGGGCGCCAGCGGAGGACGCCGGGTGCGCGCCTTAACCATGTCGATCGCGGTGTTCGCGGTGATGACGAGAAGCCAGTTCACCAGCGGCCCGCCCACAGGGCCGAATGAGGAGCAGGCCCGCCAGGCCCGGAGGAATGCTTCCTGTACCGCATCCTCGGCGAGGTCCGGGTCGACGACGATGCGGCGAGCGCGGGCGAGCATGCGTGCGTGGTACGCGGCGTGCGCGGCAGCCATGCCGTGCTCCGTGCAGAGCTGTGCGCATCCGTCTGGGCCGCAGGTGCCGGTGCCGCTTGCGGTCACCGTGACCGGTGCTTTGGATTCCATGAGCCGAGACTGACGCCGGGACCCTGTCGGCCGCATGGGTGAGCGCTGCCTATTCGTAGGGCCGCGACTGCCTATCCATAAAGGCACGGGTGATCCCTCCGAGATGGCGTGAACGTGGCAGGCGGCAACGGCGTGCTCCGTGTGTTGTCGCCCCGTGTTGCCGCCCCGTGTTGCCGCCCCGTGTTGCAGCCCCGTGTTGCAGCACTGTGTTCTCGCACTGCGTGGAGTTGAGATGAATCACCAGCCACGGTTGTGGTGGACGTTCGCGATCACTTCGCTAGCCCTGTTCGCGTTCACGCTGGACCGCCTAGTGGTCGCCACCGCCCTCCCAGCCATCCGCACCGACCTTGGCGCGCAGGCGGCCGACCTTGAGTGGACGGTGAACGCCTTCACGCTCAGCTTCGCCGCGTTGCTGCTGACCGGCGGCGCGCTGGGTGATCGCTTGGGCCGGCGCCGGATGTTCACGATCGGCGTGGCGGTGTTCACGGCCGGGTCCGCCGCCGCCGCGCTCGCGCCGACGATCGGGGCGCTGGTGGCTGCCCGGGCGCTGCAGGGGGTGGGCGGCGCACTCTTCACGCCGCTGACCCTGACGATGCTCTCGGCGGTGACACCGCCCGCCCGCCGCGGTGCCGTGCTCGGAGCATGGGGCGGGATCGGCGGCCTGGGAGCGGCACTTGGTCCGCTGGCGGGGGGCGCCCTGGCCGGCAGCGCCGGCTGGCGCGTCATCTTCTGGCTGAACGTTCCGCTGGGCCTGGCACTGATCGCACTGGGACGGCTGCGGCTGGCAGAAAGCCGCGGTCCGCGCAGGAATCTCGACCTTGCCGGTGCCGTGCTGGGCAGTGCCGGACTGTGCGGCGTGGTCTGGGCGGTGATCCGGGTCGGCGTCGCAGGGTGGTCGAGCATCGAGGTGCTGCCCGCGCTGAGTGGCGGCGTGGCGCTGTTGGTGTTGTTCGTCAGCTGGGAGATTCGGACCCCGGCCCCGATGCTGCCGATGCGCTTCTTCCGCAGCCGGGTGTTCGCGGCCTGCGGGCTGGCCTCCCTGATGATGTACTCCGCGCTGTTCGGCGCGCTTTTCCTGATAGCTCAGCTCCTGCAGACCGGGTTCGGCGAGACGCCGCTGCAAGCGGGCCTGCGCACGTTGCCGATGGCCGTCATGCCCATGCTGCTCGCGCCGGCGGGGGGTGTTATCGCGGACCGGATCGGCTATCGCCCGCTGATGATCTGCGGACTGGCCGCGGAAGCGATCGCGCTGGGCTGGCTCGCCGCCGTGGTGACGCCGACGGTGCCTTACGGCCTCCTGGTTCCGCCACTGGTCCTGGCCGGCGCGGGGAGTGCGGTGTTCTTCGCGCCCTTGGCGAGCGCGATGTTGTCGGCCGTGGCGCCGCAGGAGCATGGTCAGGCCTCCGGCGCGGCTACGGCGATCCGCGAACTGGGGGCCGCAGGCGGAGTAGCGGTGCTTGGCCTGGTCTTCGCGGGGCACGGCGGCTACGCGTCGCCCGCGGACTTCGTCGGCGGCTTCGGGCCGGCGATGTGGCTTGCCACCGGGCTCGCTGCGGCCGGCGCGGTGGCCGCCGCAGCCCTGCCACGTGCCGTGGCAAGGCCGCGCGGGTCGGCCCGGAACCGCCCCGCGCCCCGCGCCGCGTGCCTGGATACACGCTTACGATCCTGCGAAGTCAGAGGCGGCAGGACTATCCCGGCGCTGCCCGGTCTTACCTGTCGGCTGGCCCGATGCGAGACTAGTGTGCGTGATGCCGTACCTGCTGGAGCGGCAGGTTGAGTTGCAGATGCTCGGTACGGCCGTCGAACGCGCCGGCACCGGGCGCGGGTCGGCTGTACTAGTGCTCGGCGAGGCCGGTATCGGCAAGACCAGCCTCGTGCACGCTTTCCTGGCCGCGACGGCTGGCCGAGCGCGGATCCTCGCCGGGACATGCGAGGACCTTCTCACGCCGCGCGCGCTTGGCCCGCTGCGGGACGCGGCTCGGTCAGCCAGGGGCGGCCCGCTCGCCGGGGCGCTGTCCCCGCGCGCCGATCCGGGTCTCGTCCTGGCGGCTGCGTGTGACGAACTGGCGTCGCCGCCGTCGCCGGCCGTGCTCGTCATCGAAGACGCTCACTGGGCCGACGGCGCGACGCTCGATGTGCTGCGCTACCTCGGTACCCGGGTGCGGAACCTGCCGGCGGTGCTGCTGGTGACTTACCGCGACGACGCCCTGGCCCGCGACCATCCGTTGCGCCGCGTTCTCGGCGTGCTCGGCAGCACGGCGGCGACTCGGTTGCGGTTGACCCCGCTTACTTTGGGCGCGGTCAGTGAAATGGCCGCACTGACGGACGTCGACGTCGGCGAGTTGTTCCGGCTTACCGGCGGCAACCCGTTCTACGTCACCGAGGTACTCGCGAACCCGTCTGAAGTCGTGCCGCCGACAGTCGTTGACGCGGTGCTGGCCAGGGTGCGCATGTTGAGCCCGCCAGCTCAAGGCGCCCTGGACCGGTTGGCGGTGGTACCGTCCGGCGCCGAGGTGGGCCTGCTGCGGGTCCTGACCGGTGACCTGGCACCGGTCGCTGAGGCCGAGCGAGCCGGCGTCGTAGAACTCCGCGGCGACGTGGTGGCCTTCCGGCATGAGCTCGCCCGCCGAGCGGTCGTGGAATCGCTGCCAGCCAGCGACCGGCTGGAACTGAACGAGGAGGTGCTGCGCGCTCTTCTCACCCGCCCAGAGCGCGATCCGTTCAGGGTCCTGCATCACGCGGTGGAGGCCGGCGACGACGACGCCGTCGTCACATACGGCCAGGAGGCGGCGCGAGAAGCCAGGCGCGTCGGCGCGCACCGGCAGGCGGCGGCCTGTTACGCCCAGGTCCTTGAGCGCGAACACCTGCTGTCGACCGCCCGGCGGGCCGCTCTCGGCGAGGCGTACGCGTGGGCCCTGTCCAATGCCAACGAGCTGCATAGCGCGGTGGCTGCCGCGGCAACGGCCGCCGAACTCTGGCAGCAGGCCGGTGACGACCGGCGGCTCGTCCGGGCCCTGGTCAATCTCTCCCGGCAGCAGTGGCTGACGGAGCGGACCGCCGCAGCGCTCGCGTCGGCCGAGCGCGCGCTCGAGCTGGCCCGTCCGCTCGGTGACAGCTACCAGAACGCGCTCGCCACCTTGAACGTCGGCGGCCTGCTCGTGCTCACCGACCGGGAGCAGGACGGGCTGCCGTACCTGCGTGAAGCACTCGGCATCGCCGGACGCTGCGGCGCGGCGAGCGTGGCCGCGCTCTGCCGCAACTACGTGGGTTCAGCGCGACTGCAGCTGGGAGACCGCAGCGGGCGCGACGAACTGCTGTGCAGCATGGCGCAAGCGACCGAACTGGGTAACCACGAGTACGTCATGCGCGCCTACTACAACCTTGTCGAGGGCCTGTGGAGGCTCGGTGAGTACCGCGAGGCGCTCGGCTACATAGAGCAGGCGGAGAACTTCGGCCGCGACAGGGATTTCCGCGCCCACGGTTACATGTTCGCCGCGCGCCGCTGCCGCCTGGCGCTGATGCGCGGCCAGTGGGCGGATGCCGAGGCCAGGCTGCGGGAGATGCTTCACGGGCAAGACGATCCCGGCATGATCGGCCGCGAGACGATCCCGGTACTGGCCAGGTTGCTGGTGCGACAGGGCAGTGCGGATGCCCCGGAGTGGCTCGCGCTCGCGGACCGGTACGCGGCCCGCGGGAATGTGCTGGAGTGGCTGGTGCCGACCGGCCTCGCGCACGTCGAGCACGCGTGGCTGACCGGCGACCGCGCGCTGGCCCGGCACTACCCGGAACTGCTGCTTGAGCGCACGGACCGTCCTGGGACGCTCATACAGCGCGGCGAGTTGCTGGTGTACCTGCGCCGGCTCGGCTATCCGGCCGGGCCTTTCCCAGGCTGCCCGGAGCCGTTCGCTTCGGCGCTGCGCGGGGACTGGAGGTCGGCGGCGGATGGGTGGCGCAGCGTTGGCGACCCGTACGAGCGTGCCGTCGAGCTCGCCGAGTCCGGCCAGGTCGAACCCACCGTCGAGGCACTGACGGTGCTCGACGGTCTCGGCGCAGTGCCCGCCGTGGCCATCGTACGCAACCGTCTTCGGGACCTTGGGGTGGCCCGGCTCCCGCGCCGTCCTCAGCCCGGTACGCTGACCAATCCCGCAGGTTTGACCGACCGCCAGCTCGAGATTCTGCACCTGGTCGCGACTGGCCTGTCAAACGCGGACATCGCGCGCCGGCTCGTGGTTTCGCCTCGTACCGTCGACCACCACGTCTCCGCGATCTTGCAGAAGATCGGCGTGCGCACCAGGCGCGACGCCGCGGTCTGGGCTGCGGAACTCGCGAGCAAGCCCTCCCCACCGGACTGACCTGAGTTATCTCTTGAGCCGTGGCGTGAACGTCCGCCGGTGTCGTGTCGTGCTCTTGGCGAGCACAAACGACACTGAGGAGACTCACCGCAATGTCCGTACCCGGCACCGCCGCGGCGACCACGCACAGTGACGCGCCGTTCGTTCGCGACGCGGTTCAAGCAGATCATCCAGCAATCCGCGACGTAGTCGCCGCCTCCTACCGCCAGTACGCCGACCTGATCGCGCCGGACTTCTTCGCACGCTACCTGGCCGACCTGCTCGACCTGGACAGGCACGCCCGCCACGGGCGGCTGTTTGTCGCCGAGGTAGCCGCACGGGTCCGCGGATTCGCGGCGTTCTATCCGGACGCCTCGGTCCAAGGGTTCGGTTTGCCGGCTGGCTGGGCCAGCGGACGCGCACTCGCCGTCCATCCCGCCGCGCGCGGGTCCGGTGTCGCGCGCGCTCTGCTCGCCACCGCTGAGCACCTCGCACGAGACAGCGGAGCGCCGGTATTCGCATTCCACACGGCTAGCTTCATGACCGGAGCCATCGCTTTGTACGAGCGACTCGGCTATCACCGGGCGCCGGAGTTCGACTTCGACATGGCCGCCCGCTTCGGCCAATCCGGCGCCACGCCGATTACGTCGATCGCCTACCTTCGCCACCTGAATCCGCCGTCGCCACGCTCCGCGCGACTCTTGTGCGGATCTAGTTCGTCCAACATCAATTTCGCGTCTCACTCTAGGAGGATCTGATGACCGCCCGCACCCGCCGCCCGACCGCGCCCCCTTACTACCAGGGCCGCCCAGCCGCCCTCTGGCTTGCCGTATTCGCGCCGCGGTCGGCAGCTCGTAAGTAGCTCGGCTGCCTGTCGCACTTTTACAGTTCAAAGCCGGTGACGCGGAATCGCGTCACCGGCTTTGAGGTGCCCGGGACTGCCCCTCAAGCGCTCCTCGCGGGTGAGATCTCCGGTCCTGCGCGTTCTCGCTATTGGCCGAGGACGTCATGGCCTCCTGCCGCTAAGCTCGGCTTCCGCTCGTGTACAGCGTGATTCCGGCTACTTTTCGTCTCCATCAGATCACGTCAAGTCTTATGCCTGGCTGGGCGGGTCAGCGGGGTGAGAAGACATCTCTGATCGCCCTGATGGCCAGTATGACCAGCACCAGCGCCGTTGCCATCCGCGTTTCGGTTGACGCCGGGGCGGCCGCGGGCTGGCTGGGACGGGTCGGTTCGAGTTGGGCAGCCAGCCGTAGCTCAGCATCACTCTCGTGTGCTGTCAGCAGGCGCCGTTGCTGCAGGAAGTAGAGAATGGCGAAGCCGGGCGCCACCAGCCCCACCGCGAGGCCTGCTACGAGGAATTCCGCGTCCAGGGACGCGGTGGGGGCGCTGCCGGCGGGCAGCGACAGCGAGGTGGGGATCAGGTAGGGGTACTGGGCCAGTCCCCAGCCAAAAACCACGGTCGCCACGGCGATCGCGGCCGTAGCCCGCAGGAACAGGGCGTGGTACCAGCGCAGCCAGAGCATGCCAAGCACGGCGATCCCCGCGGCGATCGAGATCGCCACCAGCCACAGGGCGATTCCGGTCAGGCGGTGGTAGACGTAGGGTGCGCTGGTCGACAGTTCGGCGAACGTGCCGCCGGCGAGCGCACCGGTGACCACCCCGGCCGCGGTGGCGCGCAGCGAGAAGTAGCGCATCAGGGCCCGCTGCCCGCGCTGACGGGCCTCCAGGACGAGGAATACCGCGCTGATGTAGGCGCAGGCGGCGACGAACAGGAACCCGGTGAGGATGGCGGTGGGCGAGGTCCAGGCGGCCAGCACGTTGCCGACGGGATGCACCGGTACCTGCCCGGTGACGACGGCCCCGACAACGGTGCCCATGAAGAACGGTGTGATCAGCGAGGCGGCGGCGAACGTCGCACCGGTGAGCCGCTGCATGTTCAGCCGCTCCGCGGTATGCCGGAAGGCAAACCCCGCCCCGCGCAGGACGATCCCCAGCAGGGACAGGCTGAGCGGTACGAACAACGCGGTCATGACGGCGGCGAACGCGGACGGGAACGACGTCCACGTCAGCACCAGGATGAAGACCAGCCACACGTGGTTGGCTTCCCAAACCGGGGTGATGGACTCGTCGATGAGCTCCCGGGGGGCGGCGCCGCGCCTGTCGCCGCCTGCCACTAGATCCCAGATTCCGCCGCCGAAGTCCGCCCCGCCGAACAGCGCGTACGCGGCGATGACCACGACCAGGATCGTGGCGACCGCGATGGTCTCCGGCGAGGGGTTCACTGAACCTCCTTCCCGCCATCGGACGCTTTGCGCGCGACCGTTGGCGCCGTGGGCCCGGCGCGTGCGGCCTCAGTCGGCGCGGGGCCGTACGGCACCTCCTCAGCCTCCTCTTCGGCAGGCGTTCCCTGCCGCCATCGCCGTGACATGATCATCGGAACGCCGATCGAGACCACCGTCAAGATCGCGTACAGGGCGAGGATCACCCCCAGAGTGACCGGGACCCCGTTGCTCGGGGTGACCGCGTCGTTGACCAGCAGGATGCGGTAGACAATCCACGGCTGGCGGCCGACCTCGGTGACCACCCACCCCGCCTCCATCGCGGCGACCGCGGCCACGCCGCTGACGGCGGCCGGCACCAGGAACCACGAGGTCAGCAGCAGTCGGCGGTGGAACCACCACCACCAGCCCTGCCACGCCGCCAGCGCGAAGAGGAAGAAGCCGAGGCCTACCATCAGGTTGAAGCTCAGGTGGATGAGCGTGGGCAGCGGCGGCCGCAGGTCCGGGGGCACGCTGTCCCAGCCGATGACGCGGGTGTGCGGGTTGAACCCGACCAGGATCGAGTCGAACGACGGGATGGAGAGGCCGAAGTAGACGTTGCCGTTGAGCAGGATCCCGCCCAGCCATTCGGGAACGTTGTTCCCGGTCGCGGAGACATATTCCATCGCAGCGAACTTGATCGGCTGGTTGTACGCGACGAACCGGGCAATGATGTCCCCCATCATTACCTGCAGGGGGGCGAAGATCCCGGCTATCGTGAACGGGATCGCGAACCCCAGCCGGTGGTAGCGGTCCCGGCGGCCGCGCAGCAGCCCCACCGCGTAGACGCCGGCGATGACGAAACCCGTCACCATGTACGCGGCGAGCACCATGTGCGCTGTCTGATACGGGGTCGCGGCGTTGAAAAACACCGATACCGGGTCGACGCTGGTGAGTTTGCCGTGGCTGAGCGTGAACCCGGCCGGTGAGTTCATCCACGAGTTCATCGCGACCACCGACATGGCGCCCAGCACCCCGGATATCACGATCGGCATCCCGCTCCACCAGTGCGCCCAGGGGGACAGCCGGTTCCACCCGTACAGGTAGACCCCGACGAAGATCGCTTCCAGGAAGAAGAAGATTCCCTCGATCGAGAACCCCACGCCGAACGCCGCCCCGAACCGGCCCATCAGGCCCGGCCACAGCAGGCCCAGTTCATACGACAGCACGGTCCCCGACACCGCGCCGACCGCCACCAGCACCGCCATGACCTTCGACCAGCGGCGGGCCAGCAGCAGCGCCGCGGCATCGTTGCGCTTGATGCCGATCCATTCTGCGGTCATGGTGACGGCCGCGAACGCAACGCCGAAGCACGCGAGGATGATGTGGAACCCCAGCGATGATCCCATCTGCGACCGGGCCGGGATCGGATCCGCAGCCAGAACGTGTGCCAGTGCGATCATCGCGTCTCCCCGTCCGCCCGATATCGGCGTCGCGCCTGCAAAGCCACCACGCTATGTGTACCGCTATCGCACTCTGGGTACACGTTGAGGCGGCCGTGAACGTTCTCCCAGAGGTGCCGGGCGTATGAGCAGCAGAAACGTTGGAGCGGTTGCCCTGGTCATCCTGCTCGGGCTGGTCATCGGCACACTCGGGCTGGTCGAGGCCGACCTCTACGCCGTCGGGGTGCTGATCCTCTTCCTCGGCGGCGTAGGCGCCGCCGTCCTGATGGGCGAGTACCTTGTCGGACGCTTCAGCAGTCGGCGGCCGCCCACCTGACCGTCCGGGGAAGCACTAGTGCAGGTTGACGCTATCGGCGAACAGCGCTGCCATGGCGATCGGGACCCAGCCGCTGTACCAGTTATGCGTCATCATGGTGGGTGTCTCCGTTGTGTGCTTGATGCCCTGCGCCGTCAGCAGCGCGTCGTAGTCCGTCATGTCCTGCTGGTAGTTCCCGTACCCGCCGATCCAGATCCGGTTGTTCACCTGGAACGGGGCGGCGTGCGCGGCGACGAAGGCGGCGGTCAGCCGGTAGTTCGCCTGGAAGTTCGCGTCGGTGCCGTAGGACGCCGACGAGTTGGTTCCGAACGTGTCGTAGGCGGACATGTCGGCGGGGAAGTCCCATGTGGCCGCGAGCGTGAACTTGTCCGGATGCCGCAGGATAAGGTCCTGGCCGCCGATGCCGGACTTGGAGAAGCCGATTAGCCAGTGCTGCTCGCTTCCGCTGGTGGACAGGTTCGCCTTCACCCAGGGCTGCAAGTCCGTCGCCATGAACGTGTCTTCTTGCAGGTTGGAGTCGAGCGGGTTGTCCGCGTACCACGGCTGGATGCTGAACGACGGCTCGATGACCGTGAGGTTGTACTGGTTCTGCAGGCCGAGCGACTGGACGACCTGCAAGCCGTCGCCGAAGATCGAGTTCGTCCCGGCCTCGACCGGGAGGACGTAAAGGAAGTTGTGCGCGACGCCGGGTGCCGGGTTGCTCGGCTGGAGTATCCGTACGGTCTGCGGGCCAGGGCCGTTGTCCGGCGAGGTCGCCTGGTAGGTCTGCACGCCGCTGGCGTCGGTGCTCACGTACTGCATCTGGAGCCCGGAGCCGCCCGAGCTTGCCGTGCAGGTAACGGCCACGGTCGTCACGTTGCCAGTGCCCACGGTGCCGCTGCCGTTGGCGACCGCGCATGTCTGCCCGACCGAGACGCTCGCGATCGTGACGGTGTACGGGGACCCACTCGGCACCGGGGTCGCGAACGTGAACGCGCCGTTGGCGGTCAGGGTCAGGGCGTCGCCGCCGTTGTCGTTGAGCACCACATTGCCGGACATGCCGGAAAGCGTGCCGCCGACGGTATAGCTCGGGCCGCCGCCGCCCCCAATGTTGCCACCCGCCCAGTTGTCCAGCGCGACGGGACCGTACGCCATGATCCCGGGTGCGCCCCCGGTCAAGCTGGTGTCGGTGACCGTAACGGCGGGCGAGCCGTTGAGCAGGAACGAGATCGTGGACCCGGTGGCGGTCAGCTTGAGCGTCGCTCCGGCGGGCAGCGCGCTGGTCGAGAACGACGCGCCCAGCTGGCTAAAGTTTCCCCCGGTCCGCTTGAAGAGCATTAGCAGGGGCGACCCGAAGTTCCAGAAGTAGAGGCCCGTGTACAGGTCCTGGCCCGCGTTCTTGGAGCGCACCGCTGTACCAATCCACTGGCCGCCGCTGAGCTGTGCCGAGGTGACCTGTATCTGCGAGTACTGGTCGCTGGTGTAGGTCTCGGCGGTGCGGGTGTCGCCGGTTTGCCCGGAGTTCCCGACGGCCACCTGTGAGCTGATGGTCATCGCGCCGTCCGCCATGGCCGTCCAGTTGCTGCCGAGCGACCCGTTGGCCCGGTTAAAGTCGTCAGTGGCGGTCAGCGTGCCAGACCCTCCGCCCGTCGTGCAGGTGACCGCGATGCTGGTGACGTTCGCCGACGCGACGGTCCCGGTGCCGCCGCTGACGGTGCAGGTTTGCCCGGTCGGCTGGGTGAGGACAGTCACTGCGTATGCCGCGCCGGTGGCGAGCTTGGTCGCGAAGGTGAAGGAGCCGTTGGCCGTCACCGACAGGTTGTCGCCGCCGTTGTCCTGCAGCACCACCGTCCCGGTGAGGCCCGACACGGTCCCGCCGACCGAGTACGTCGGGGTACTGACCACGTCGCCGCCGGACCAGTTCGAGATCTGGTTGGTGGCGAAGTACATCCAGATGCCAGGGGCGCCGGTTGTGTATCGCGTGTCGGAGGTCGTGATGACCTGCTTGCCGTTCTGGTAACCGGTGAGGGTCGAGCCGACCGCCTGGAACCGCCATACGTCCGTCGCGGCGATGGTGAGCTGCGCGCTGACCTTGAGCTGGGTCCAGCTCGTGGAGCTGTCCATCCGCCAGATCGAGACGACGTTGGTCTGGTTGCCGTACCAGAGGATGTAGCCCTTGGAGTTGCTGAGCCGCACCGCGATCGCCGGGCCCCAGTTGGTGCCCGAGCTGTTGGGGAAGCTAGCCGCGGCGTACTGGTTACTGCCAAATGTATTCGCGCTCCAGTAAGCGCTGTTCAGTGTTCCCGCAGAGCCAGGCTGAACCGTGTTATTCACGATTTGCGGCGCGGTTGTACCGCTAACGGTAGTCCAGTTGGAGCCAAGCCCGCCGTTTGCCCGGTTGAAATTGTCAGATATTGTTGCCGCATGCGCACTTGACTGAAGGAGTGGCAATGCCAGCAATCCGGGGACGAGGAGCAGCGCAAATGCGCCGACGCGTAGCTTTCTCGATATGGCGCGCAACCACAACGCGCCTCGCCGCCGCGACACGCCCAGAAACCCGGGCACGCTGAGTTCGGTTTGCATCACGCTGACCCCAATGCAGGCCTATAATATGGGCGGATATTACTCTTTCCCTGGCCTGCAGTGCAACGTCCGGTTTTACCGGACCATCGAGCCTAGGTTAGATCAGTGTGAAAATTGTGGATGCCGCGTTTCTCGGCTGTGGCGGGCGCTCCACTTTTATTGCAAACTCCTAATCATTTTGATCCACGCATTGCGGTGCTGGCCTGGGCTGCCCGGCCAAGTTGAAACGCCTTCATTGGCGATATGACAATTGGCTCGCCGGGCGCGTCCGCCAGCAGCGACAGGGCCGTTGTCAGGTCTATATGAGGTGTCTGCGCCGCCAGGAAGCCCCGGCCGCCCGGCGGGAAATGGCCGGGTAAGGCGAAGGGGTGCCCTCGTTCCTTATCATTAATCTTTTGATCTTCATACTGAACGAGCGCGCGGTTCGCGGTCGCGGCGCCGGCTCGCGGCGGGAGCGGAGGCGACCGAAGCCTTCACTTCCTGCGTGCGCGGCCGGGCAGGATTCCGCGCGCGGTTGAGCCCGGCGCGGGCATCGGGGGCAGTCCGAGTTTGCGGTGATCCCAAGACCGAATCCGCCCGGGATCCCGGTGAACAGGATCCGCTTGGTCCTGGCCGCGCCGATCTTGAGCGGCAGCATGCCCATCAGCACGGGGATGCCCGCCGCGCGCGACGCCGGGTGGCCGAATCGCGTGTCGCTGGCCGCGTTTACCCCGGCTCAAGCGGTCAGCAGGTGCATATGCGGCGTGGATCGTATATCAGATTCCATACCTTGACACGTCTGAGATCTGCTGTACGGTATACGAAAGGTCGGATACGACGAGGTCAGGCGATGCGCCCGGCCTGTCCGTACCGCAGCTAATGCGCACGCCGCCGGCCCGGCGGCGGGAACTCAGCAGATCCGTAGTCTCCTATAGCGAGGGAGAAGCGCAATGTCGCGTCGCAGCCTGGCCAACCTCAGACATCGCAGCAGACCGAGCCGCAGGTGGCGGGCGGTGACCGCGCTCTCGCTCGCATCGGCCTGCGCGGTTTTCGCCGCCGCCTGCAGCAGCTCGTCCTCCTCCTCATCATCATCGGCCGCCGCTCCGGCGTCCGCGGCCGCCACGACCTCCGCCTCTGGCGGTGCCGACCCGGGCACGATGACGACGATCCGGCTCAGCAACACGCTGATCGCCGGGGACGAGATCCCGCTGGTCTACGGCGACTCGATCGGCATCTGGAAGAAGTACGGGATCAACCTCGTCGAGCAGAACGTCTCCACCGCGATCCAGTACACCTCGCTCGGCGCGGGTCAGGCTGACATCGCCACCGGCTCGCCGGGCAGCATCGAGGCTGCGGTGGGCGGCGCGCCGGTCAAGATCATCGGCGGCATCGGGAACGACGTCATCGAGATGCTGGCCCAGAAGAACATCCCCAACGTGGCCGGGCTCAAGGGCACCACCCTGGGCTCGTCGGCCCCGGGTTCGGTGACCGCGGGCATCATCAAGACCTATCTCGGGCAGCAGGGGCTGACCGCGAACGACTACAAGATCAGCTACTTCTCTGGCAGCTTCCCGGCCGTGATCACCGCCCTCGAGGCGGGCCGGATCTCGGCCACTACCGCTGGCTACCCGTACATCGCCCAGGCCAAGGCGGCCAACCCGGGCCTGCATGCGGTAGCCACCATCTCCAGCACGCCGATCGGCATCCTCGGCGGCAACATGATGACGGTCAACACGAACTGGGCTTCCTCGCACGGCGACGCGATCAAGCAGTTCGTGAAGGCATGGAACGAGGCCACCAAGGAGTCCAAGGCCAACCCCCAGGCGGCCATCGCCGCCCTGGCTAAGGCGACTAAGACCTCGACCACGGTCGCGACTGAGTGGTTCAACCAGCAGTCCCCGCTCGACGGCTGGTTCCCGCTGACCACCGACCAGTACAAGATCATCATCGGCAGCCTGACGGCGCAGTACCCGAACGTGGCCAATGCCCAGTTCAGCAGCGTGGTCGACAACTCCTACATCTCGGGCTAGCTGTCTCGGGCTAGCTGTCCCGGCAGACAGCAACCGGTAAGGGGAAGGTAATGGCAGCAACCCAAGCGGGCGGCCAGGCGACGGCGCTTGAGCCACGGCCTGCCGCCCGCCCACGGGCGGGCGGGGCCGGCGCGTGGTTCTCCCGGCGGCGCGGGCCGGTCCTGTCGGTCGCCCTGGTCGTGGTGGTGATCGCGGCCTGGCAATTGTTCGCGAGTCAGGGCTGGGTGAACCGCGTCTACACCAGCGAGCCCAGCACGATCGCCTCCGCCGCCTGGCACTACCTCCCCTCATCGCAGGGGCTGGCGGACCTGGGCACCTCGCTGGAGGAGCTGGCGATCGGCTTCGCCCTGTCGATCACGGTCGGCGTGACGCTCGGCCTCCTCATGGGCCGGTACCGGCTCTTCGAGGAGACCACCAGCCTCGGGCTCAACATCTTCTACTCGCTGCCGCTCATCGCGCTGGCGCCGATCATCGTGCTCTGGTTCGGCATCGGCATCGAGTCGAAGATCGTGGTGGTGTTCCTGGCCTCGCTGTTCCCGATCCTGGTCAGCACGCTCACCGGGGTGAAGAACGTCGACTCCACCATCAGGGACATGGCCCGCAGCTACCGGGCCAAGGAGCGGCAGCTATGGCTCACGATCCTGCTGCCTGCGTCGGTGCCGTCCATCTTGTCCGGCATCCGCATCGGCATGGCGGGCGCGCTGGTGGGCGTGGTCGTCGGCGAGTTCATCTCCTCGTCGGAGGGCATCGGCTTCCTGATCTCGCAGTCCGCCAACAACTTCAACATCACCGACGTCTTCGTCGGGTTGCTGGTGCTGGCGGTGATCTCACTGATCCTGACGGTCATCTTGAGGAAACTCGACAGCCACTTCAGCAAATGGCGGACGCGATGAAAACCAAGACGATGGGCGGCGAGAAGACGACAGTGGGCGCGGAGCATGGGGCGGACGGCGCCGGGCGAAACGCCATGGTCGAAGGCGGCGGACGGCTCGTCGTCGACAGCATCCGCATCGAGTACCGGCACCCGGTGACCCGGCTGCCTTTCTGCGCGGTCGAAGAGGCCAGCCTGTCAGTGTCACCCGGTGAGATCGTCTCCATCGTCGGCCCGAGCGGCTGCGGGAAGTCGACCTTGCTCGGCGCCATCGGCGGCCTTGTCCCCTTCAGCCAGGGAAGCATCACGCTGGATGGCCAGCCGGTGTCCGCGGCGGGCACTGACCGGGCGGTGGTCTTCCAGAAGCCCGCGCTGCTGCCCTGGCGGACGGCGCTGAACAATGTCGCCTACCCTCTGCGGCTCCAGGGGGTACGGCGCAGCGAGGCCACTAGGCGGGCCAGGGCCGCGCTCGACCGGGTAGGGCTTGGCGGCTTCGCCGACCACTACCCCGATCAGCTGTCCGGCGGCATGCAGCAGCGGGTCAACCTAGCCCGGGCACTGGTCGTAGAGCCGGAGCTGCTGCTTCTTGACGAGCCCTTCGCGTCGGTTGACGCGCAGATGCGGCAGATCCTGCAGGACGAGATCCTGAGCCTGCTTGACCACCGCTCGCTGTCGGCGGTCTTCGTCACCCACCAGATTGACGAGGCGGTCCTCGTCGGCGACACCATCGTCGTCATGTCGCGCGGGCCGGGCAGCCGCATCCGTGCGGTCGTCGACGTGCCGCTGTCGCGGCCGCGCAGCCCTGAGGTGCGCCGCTCGGCCGAGTTCCAGGCGCTGGTGGACCAGGTATGGGGGATCGTGCGCGAAGAGATCGCGGACGAGTTCGTCCAGCTGCGGACGAGCCAGGCCGACTGATGGAGAAACACCTGCTGCTGGTCTTCACCCGTCCGGTCGAGGGCCGGGAAGAGGAGTTCAACGCCTGGTACGACGGTCAGCACCTGCGCGACGTCGCGGGCCTGCCCGGTATCGTCAGCGGCCAGCGTTACCGCTTCCACGAGGCGAGCCGCAACTCGAGCGTGAGCGCTCCCGACCTTGGCTACCTGGCCATTTACGAGGTGCCTGAGGGGCAGCTGGAAACAGCCAAGGCCGCGCTGGCCAAGACGTCAGCCGAGCGGCGGGCCGCCGCGGAAGGGGTCGGCCGCCCGGTCCGGGTGCCCGGGTCGCCTGCCATCGCCCCTGGGCACATCTCTTACTGGTTCACCGCTATCGGCGAGCCGGTGGCCTCCGAGGCTGACAGTGACTGAGCCGGTGACCCGACCCGGGTCCGGGGCATGAGCCGTCCCGCGGCCGCCGTCATCGCCGGGGTCTACGAGCACCCGCGGCGGGAGATACCCGACAGGACCGTGGCCCAGATCCATGCCGAGGTCGCACTGGGCGCGCTCGCCGACGCGGGGCTGAGCCTGGCCGACGTGGACGCCTACTTCTGCGACTCGGCCGACCCCGGCCTGAACTCGCTCAGCATGAGCGAGTACCTCGGGATCACGTACCGCTACACCGACAACACCGACACTGGCGGCTCGTCCTACCTGTCGCACGTGAATCACGCCATGCGCGCGGTCGCGGCCGGCCGGTGCCGGGTCGCGCTGGTCACGATGGCGGGCCGGGCGCGCAGCGAGCGCCGGGGACCGCCCGCGGGCCGGCGCAACGGGCCGGAGGCCGACTTCGAGAACCGCTGGGGGATCGCCGCCACCTTGCACAACTACGCGCTGGTCGCGATGCGGCACATGCACGAGTTCGGCACCACGAGCGCCCAGCTCGCGGAGATCAAGGTCGCCGCCTCGCAGCACGCGCAGCACAATCCCCATGCCCTGCTGCGCACCCCGGTGACCGTGCAGGACGTGCTCGACTCGCCGATGCTGAGCGATCCGCTGCACCGGCTCGACTGCTGCGTGATCACGGACGGGGGCGGGGCGGTCGTCGTGGTCAGTCCCGATGTGGCCCGGAGCCTCGCGCAGCCCGCGGTCAAGGTGCTCGGGGCGGCCGAGGCACCGAAGCACGCCGGCAACGGCGCCGTCGACCTGACCTGCACCGGCGCGGCCTGGTCAGGACCGGCCGCGTTCGACGAAGCGAGGGTACGGCCGGCCGATATCGACTACGCGTCGATCTACGACTCGTTCACCATCTCGGTGCTGCTCGCCCTGGAAGACCTCGGCTTCTGCGCCAAAGGGAAGGGCGGTCAGTTCGTGAGCGACGGCGCGCTGCTTGCCCCGCACGGGAGGCTCCCGTTCAACACCGACGGCGGCGGGCTCTGCAACAACCACCCAAGCAACCGGGGCGGGATGCCGAAGATCATCGAGGCCGTGCGGCAGTTGCGCGGGCAGGCTCATCCCGCGGTCCAGGTCCCGGACTGCGCCCTCGCGCTGGTCCAGGGGACCGGCGGGCGGCTGGGCACGCGCAGCGGCAGCGCCACCCTCATCCTCGGGGCGGCGGACGCATGACCGAGCTCAGTGGTGACACCCTGCCAGGTGCGGACGCGTTCCCGGTCCCGGATGTGGCTGACGACCCGGCGACCCGCCCCTTCTGGGAAGGGATCAAGGCCGGACGGCTGCTCCTCGAGCGGTGCCTTCGCTGCCAGGCGGTGATCTGGTACCCGCGCGGGTTCTGCCCGCGCTGCGGCTCCGCCGCCACCGAGTGGACCGAGGCGAGCGGGCGCGGCACGGTCTACACCTACACGGTGGCCCGCCGGTCATTCGGCGAGTGGGCCGCGGCCGTTCCTTACGTCATCGCCTACGTCGAGCTGGCCGAGGGCCCGCGGGTGCTGTCCAACGTGGTGGGGGTCGCGCCGGATGAGGTGTCGACCGGCATGGAGGTCGAAGTCGTCATGAAGGCCGGCGGCGGCGCCTACTGGTTCCGGCCAGCGGTAAGCGGCGGAGCACGCCCATGACGGGCGACGGCGTACTCGTCAGCGCGTCCGACGGGATCGGGCGGATCGAGTTGTCCCGGGTTGCCAGGCGCAACGCCGTCGACAACGCTTCCGCGCAGCGGATCATCGAGGCCCTCGCCGCCTTCGCCGCCGACGACGAGTGCCGGGGCGTGGTGCTGCTCGGCACCGGCGGCGACCTGAGCTCAGGGGCCGACCTCAAGGACCCGTCGGGTACCGCGCCGGGCGAGGTCTCGCCGCGCGCGGCCATGGTCGCCGCCATTGCCGACTGCCCGCTGCCGGTGGTCAGCGTGGTCGACGGGTGGGCGATCGGGCTCGGCGTCGCCATGGCGGCGGCCAGCTACGCCACGGTCGTCACCGAGCGGGCCAAGTTCCGCCTGCCCGAGGCCGCCCTTGGCCTGTTCCCGTTCGCCGTGGTCCCGTACCTGGCCGGCCGGCTGCGGCCGCATCAGGTCGCCGACCTGGTGCTGACCGGGCGCACGGTGACTGCGGAGGAGGCGCTGCGCCTCGGGCTCGCCGCCGTGCTCGCCGCGCCGGGAGAGGGCGAAACCGCCGCCGTTGCGATCCTCACCGCCGCTACCGGACCATCCCGTGCTGTCGTCACGGAGACCCTCGCCTGGCTGAGAAGGGAATTGGGTGCAAAGTAATGCCTACTGACGGGCCGATGTCTGGGATCAGGGTGCTGGAGTTCGGTCACTACATCGCCGCTCCGTTCTGCACGCAGATCCTCGCCGACCAGGGCGCGGACGTGATCAAGGTGGAACCGCCAGGCGGGGGGCCGCGGCGGAACTCCGACCCGGTCAAGAACAAGGGCGGCTACTTCCCCATGGTGAACCGCAACAAGCGGAGCATCGAGGTCGACCTGAAGTCGGCGGCGGGCCGCGAAGTACTCAACGCCCTGGTGGCCAGCGCCGACGTGCTGATCACCAACTACGGCAACGGGGTGCCGGCCAAGCTCGGCTTCGGCTACGAGCAGCTCAGAGAGGTCAACCCCAGCCTGGTCTACGTGCACATGACCGGGTTCGGCCACGACAGCCCGTACGCTAACAAGCCCGCCTACGACGGCATCATCCAGGCCATGTCCGGCCTGCTCAGCCTCACCGGCGAACCGGACCGCCCCCCGGCGCTGGCCGGGGTGTTCGTGCCCGATCACGTCACCGGACTGTACGCGGCGCTCGCGGTCATGTTCGGGCTGCGGCAGCGGGACGTCACCGGCAGGGGCTCGTTCACTGACCTGGCCATGCTCGACTCCGCGCTCAGCCTGCTCGGCGCCTTCCCCTCGGACGTGCTCGACTTCGGCGAGCCGCCGCGGCGCAACGGCGGCAAGGTGCCGCGCTCCTACGCCGGCGTGCACCAGGCCCGCGACGGCTGGGTCTACCTGGCCCCGATGACGGCCAGGATGTGGGCCGGGGTGGCCAAGGTGATCGGGGACGCGTCACTGGCCGGCTTCTACCCCGACGAACCGGGCGCGGCCGACACCCGGATGGCCCACCGGGCCGACCTGGACGCCCGGATCGACGCCTGGACCAGCAAGCACACCGAGGACGAGATCACGGCCGCGATGGCGGCGGCAGGCGTCCCGGCCAGCCCCATCTTCACCGTCGAGCAGATCGTCGCCGACCCCAACGTGGCCCACAGGAAGCTGATGCGCACCGTCACCCTGGAGGACGGGTCCAAGCGGCACGTGGTGGCGTCCCCGTTCGACGTGGGCGACGCCACCTACGCGGCGTCACCGCCGCGGGTAGGCGAGCACACCGCCGAGATCCTGGCCGGGCTGAGGCTGCTGACCGGGAGCGAGCAGGGAACCGGGGGAGCGGAGTGAGCATCGACCCGATCTTCCTCGACGGCTCGGACAGCTACCAGCCGCCGCTGCCCGGCGCGGTCGGCTCGGTCCGGTCCGCGGACCCCGCGAAGCTGCCCGCGTCGGCCGGCCCGGCCGCCGAGCTTGAGCTGTTCCTGGCCCTGCCGCCCGCCCCCGGTGCCCGGCTCGTCGGACTGACCTGGGCCGGGAAGCCGGACGCCCGGCCGCTGCGCGGGGGAGAGGTGCTGCTGCCGGAGGCGACCGTTACCCGGCGCCGCTTCGAGTCAGGCGACGACGGTGACGTGCTGATCGACCAGGACGTCCGGGTGACCGACGACGGCGGTGACCTGGTCCGCCAGGCCCAGGCGTCCTGGTCGGCCAGCCGGGCCCAGGTTCCCGGGCCCGAGCCGGCCACCGACGAGATCGCCTCGCCCGCGTGGGGCGCGGCCCTGGCCGCCCGGCTGGGCGGTGACGCCGCGTTCGCCTCGTCCGTCTCCACCTTCGACGGGTCGATCGGCCTGGCCTCGCGGTCGAGCGCGGGCCTGGCCGCGGTGGAGTTCCGGATCTACCGGGGCGCGATCATCGAGACCGGGCGCAAGTCCCTCGACGGCGCCACCTTCGCGGTCGAGGCCGACGCGCTGACCTGGGCCGAGCTGGTCACCGGCCGCTACGACGACTGGGTGCGGATCGCGGCGCGCGGCCTGTTCACCGTGCGGGGCAGCGGTTTCCAGTACCTGCGGGTGACCAAGACCTTGCGGATCATGGTCTGGCACGCCAGGAAGATGCGACAGGAGGCACGCCTTGGGTAGCGCGGATTACCTGGACATCGACGGACGCCTCGGCTTCGTCGAGACCTACGGCAGCGGCCGGCCGGTGCTGTGCGTGCACACTGCGGGCCAGCACGGCTTCCAGTACCGCTACGCCGCCCGCGCGATCGCGGAACGCGGCTTCCAGGCCATCGTCGTGGACCTCCCCGGGCACGGGCGTTCTGAGCCTGCGGCGGATTCTCCGGTCAGCGACCTGTCCTGGTACGGGGACTGGTGCATCCGGGTGCTCAGGGAACTCGCTGTCGACCGCCCCTACCTGCTCGGCTGCTCGATCGGCGGCAAGATCGTGCTCGACATGGCCACCAAGGTGCCTGGCGAGCTGTCCGGCGTGGTCGCCATGGCCGCCTACGGCCAGCGCGGCGGCAAGGGCAGGTCGGCGCGTCCCTGGGGCCTGGAGGACTCAGGCTCCCCGAGCAACCGCGAGCGCTCGTTCTACGGGCACGCCGCCCTCGTCGGCCGGCTGTGCCCGCCCGAGGTCACCCAGATGATCGCCGAGATGCACGCCAGGGAAGACTGGCAGATCACCGTCCCGGACCAGACCGGCTGGGGGCGGCAGGACATCTGGGACGACTTGCCCAAGATCACCTGCCCGACCTACCTGGTGGTGGGCGAGGACGACTTCGGCGTCCCGGTGGCGCGGGTCCGGGCGACCGCCGCGCGGATCCCCGGTGCCCGGGTGGACGCGCTGCCCGGCGTCGGGCACTACCCGATGGAGGAACTGGCCGATTTCGCCGACCACTTCGAGCGCTGGATCGCCGAACTCGATGAGCGCTGACGCGGCGGCCCAGCCTGGGGCGTGGCTGGTGACCGGGGGCCTGGACCAGGACACGGTTAGCCGGGCGGCCGCCCGGGCCGCCGCGGACGGCGAGTTCGGGCTCATGGCGGCCGGCTGGACCGGCGCGATCGTCGTGCGCTCGGCCAAGTCGGCCTGGCTGGTGCCCTTGGACGGCGGCCGCCCCGGCGCGGTCAGCGAGCTGGACGAGATCCCGGCACCAACCCAGGACACCGTGGTGATCTCGGCCGAGCCGCAGGCCTGGTGCGAGTTCCTCGCGCCGTCCGTCGCGCCGCCGTACTCCGACTTGTTCGGCGCCCAGCGGGGCGGCCGGATGACCGTGGAGCCCTTGCTGGCCACGGCGCCGCGGCACAACGCGGTGCGCCGCTTCGGCTGGCTGCTGCGGGCGGCTGGCGATGCGACCAGGACTGGTGAGCTGGCCGGGGCGGCTGCCGGGCCGCCCCGGCCTCGCCGGGCCGCTGGCGAGCACGACGACGCGGTGGGCCGTTACGTGCACCTCGACGCGGCCGGCGTCTCGTACCGGATCTACTACGAGCAGGCCGGCTCCGGGATACCGCTGCTGTGCCACCACACCGCGGCCGCCGACGCCCGGCAGTGGCGGCACCTGCTGGAGGACCGCCGCGTCACCGACCGGTTCCGGGTGATCGCCTACGACCTGCCCTACCACGGGCGGTCACTGCCCGGCGGTGACCGCTGGTGGGGCGAGGAGTACGTGCTTACCCGCAGCCTGGCCATGGGCCTCGCGGTAGGGCTGACCTCCGCGCTCGGCCTTGACCGGCCGGTGTTCCTCGGCTCCTCGATCGGCGGGATGCTCGCGCTCGACCTGGCCCGGTACCACCCCGACGAGTTCCGCGCGGTCATCGCCCTGCAGGGCGGGCTGCGCAGCTCGGGCGGGCTGACCCCGGAGGGCGAGGCCCGGATGCGCCGGTTCCGGGTCGAGGAGCGGCTGGTCGACCCGGCGCTGCAGGCCGCCAGGCAGAGCGGCATGATGTCGCCCACCGCGCCCGAGGGCGGCCGTCAGGAGACGATGCTCCACTACGCGCAGAGCGCTCCCGGCGTCTACGCCGGCGACCTTTACTTCCACGCCATCGACCACGACCTGCGGGGTGAAGGGCACCTGATCGACACCAGCCGGTGCGCGGTGCACCTGCTGACCGGCGAATGGGACCACACGATGGTGCCGGTCAGCGAGCGGGCGGCGAGCGAGATCCCCGGCGCGACCCTCACCATCATGCGCGGGCTCGGGCATTTCCCGATGTCCGAGGATCACGACCAGCTGATGACCTACCTGCTGCCCGTGCTCGGCGGCTATGCGTAGCCAAGACCGCGACTATCTCGAATTCGGTACATCAACCAGTGAAACTAGCGGCAGGGATACCAGATGACAGCAGCACCGCTGCAAGCTGACGTGCGGACGGTCGACCCGTGGATCGACGGGCAGAGCGTCGCCGACCCGGCCGCGCCGCGGCTGACCACCGACGACCCCGTGACGCTGGCCCCCACGACCTCGGTCGCGCTCAGCTCGGCCGCGGTCGTCGGCCAGGCGGTCGACGCCGCCAGGGCGGCCGGCCCGGCCTGGGCCGCGCTCGCCCCGGCCCAGCGGGGGCGGCTGCTCACCGCCATCGGCCGCATGCTGCGCGAGCGAGGCGAGGAGTTCCTTGCCGCCGAGTGCGCCGAGACCGGCAAGACGCGCTATGACATGCAGCGCGCCATCGCCGATTCGGCGGAGTACTTCGAGTACTACGGCGGGATCATCCGCGCGTTCTTCGGCCAGACCATCGACCTCGGCGCGGCGCAGCACACCTTCACCCGGCACGAGCCGCACGGCGTCATCGGGATGATCACCCCGTGGAACAGCCCGCTGTCGCAGGCCGCGCGGGGCATCGCCCCGGCCCTGGCGACCGGCAACACCCTAGTGGTCAAGCCGTCCGAGTTCACGTCGGCGACCACGGTGATGCTGGCCCAGCTGGCCAGCGAGGCCGGCGTGCCCGCAGGCGTGTTCAACGTCGTGACCGGCACCGGCCCAGACACCGGGGCCGCGCTGACCGCGCACCCGCTGGTGCGCAAGCTGGTCTTCACCGGCTCGGTCGCGGCCGGCCGGGCCGTCGCCGCCGCGGCGGCGCGGAACCTGATCCCGGTCACGCTGGAACTGGGCGGCAAGAGCCCCATGGTGGTATTCGCCGATGCCGACATCGACGCCGCCTGCCGGGCCGCCACCGCCTTCACCCGCAACGGCGGGCAGGTCTGCTCGGCCCTGACCCGGCTCCTGGTGGAGCGGCCCGCCTACGAGCGGGTCGTTGCGCGGATGGCCGAACTGCTGGCCGCGATCCGCCCCGGGCAGCAGCTACAGCCGATGACCACGCAGGCCCAGTTCGAGAAGGTCACCTCGTACTTCGCGGTCGCCGAGGCCGAGGGAGCGCGCCTCGTGGTGGGCGGGGCGGCAGGTGACGGCCGGTACGTGGAGGCCACCGCGTACGCCGACGTCTCGCCGGACATGCGCATCTTCCGCGAGGAGATATTCGGGCCGGTGCTGGCGATCACGCCGTTCTCCGGCGAGGCCGAGGCCATCGAACTGGCCAACGACTCTGAGTACGGGCTGATCGCCTCGGTCTGGACCGCGGACTCGGGGCGCGCGCTGCGCATGGCTGCCGCCCTCAACGCTGGCCAGGTCATGGTCAACGGGGCCAAGCCGGGGGTTGAGACACCGTTCGGCGGCTACCGGAACAGCGGCATGGGCCGGGAGAAGGGCTTCGCTGCGCTGCACGACTATACGCAGGTCAAGACGGTCACGATGGCGACCGGGGCCTGACCGCGGCGATGGGGCCGAGCGCCTGGCTGGTGGAGTACGGCCACGTCGACGCGCACCCGGTGTCGGGCTTCGTCGCGGACGCGACCGGGACCCGGGGCACGCCGTTCTGCTTCGCGGCCGTCACCGACGGCGCCGCCGCTGTCACCGACGGCACCGCCGTCACGCTGGTCGACGTCGGTTTCTCCGCCCCGTTCCACCAGCAGCGGCTGTCCGCTAAGTACGGCGGCGGGCACTGGGTCACCCCGGTCGCCGCGCTCGCCAGGATCGGCATCCCGGCGGCCGAGGTTCAGCGGATCGTGCTCACCCACAAGCACTTCGACCATGCGGCCGCCGTGGGGGAGTTCCCCGGGGCCGAGGTCGTGCTGCAGCGCACCGAGCTTGAGCGGCACAAGGCCGCGCTGCGCGAGCCGGAGCGGCTGGCCGCGGAACTCCGCGCCACCGACCCGGACCTGCTCGACGTGCTCGGCCGCAGCCGGCTCCGCCTGGTGTCCGGCGCGGCGACGGCCGGCCCGCTGAATCTGCGGCCGGCTTTCGACACGCACACGGCGGGATCGCAGTACGCCGTGCTCAGCACCCCGGACGGCCCGCTGGTGTTCGCCGGCGACAACGTCAGCGCCTACGAGAACGTCGAGGGCAGCGCCGGGCGCGAGGGCCCCATCCCCGTGGGGGCGCTCAACGGGCCGGCGGCGAACTGGACGGCGCTCGCAGCCGACCTGATAGCGGCGGTCGCGGGGGATACCCGCCGCATCATCCCGTTCCACGACGACGAGGTCTGGCGCCGCTATCCCACGATCGCCTTCCCTGACGGGCTGCGCGTCGCGGTGCTGACGCCTGCCACCCCGCTACCCACGGAGGACTTAGCGTGAAATACGTCAAGCTGGGCACCACCGGGCTGGAAGTTTCGCGGCTCTGCCTCGGCTGCATGAGCTACGGCGACCCCGACCGGGGCAATCACACCTGGACCCTGCCGCTCGACGAGGCCAGGCCGCTCATCACCGCCGCGCTGGACGCGGGGATCAACTTCTTCGACACCGCCAACGGGTACTCCGACGGGTCAAGCGAGGAGATCCTGGGCACTGTGTTGCGCGAGAGCGTCCCTCGCGACGAGGTGGTCATCGCGACCAAGGTGCACAACCGCATGCGGCCCGGGCCGAACGGCGCCGGGCTGTCGCGCAAGGCCATCCTGTCCGAGATCGACCACAGCCTCCGCCGCCTGCAGGTCGACTACGTCGACCTGTACCAGATCCACCGCTGGGACCCGTCCACGCCGGTCGAGGAGACGCTCGAGGCCCTGCACGACGTGGTGCGGGCGGGCAAGGCCCGGTACATCGGCGCTTCGTCCATGGCCGCCTGGCAATTCTGCCAGGCGCTCTACAAGGCGCGGCTGCACGGCTGGACAGAGTTCGTCTCCATGCAGGATCACTACAATCTGCTCAGCCGGGACGAGGAACGGGAGATGTACCCGCTGTGCGCGGCTGAGGGAATCGGCGTGATCCCGTGGAGCCCGCTGGCCCGTGGCCGCCTCACCCGGCCGTGGGGGACCACGACGGAGCGGACGGAGAACGACGCGCTGGGCAAGCGCCTCTACGTCGAGGCCGACCGGCAGGTGGTCGACCGCGTGGGCGAAGCGGCGGAGAAACTTGGCGTGTCGCGGGCCCAGGTCGCCCTGGCCTGGGTGCTGCGCAACCCACTGGTGGCGGCGCCCATCGTCGGGGCGACCAGGCGGCAGCACCTGGACGACGCGGTCGCGGCGGTAGACCTGCGGATCGACGCCGAACTGCTCGACTCGCTGTAGCGGCCCTCAGCTGTGGTCCGGGCCGAAGCCGTCTTCCAGGGCTTCAACGGCGCCGAGGAGGGTGCGGAGGCGGACCACGTAGCGCTGGGCATGCGTGTCGGGCAGCCACTCGCCAGTCGGTTCACCGTCGGCTTTTTCCTCTGGCTGGCTGGTTCCGGCTATGGTCAGCTCTGTCTGGACGGTGAGTTCGAGCTCGTGCAGGAAGGCGCCGTCACCGTTCGGGGTGCTCATGTCAATGTTCACCATGCAGACGGTACGGGCGCTTCGCGGGTACCGGCTTGGGTCATCCGACTGCCACGCATGCGGTTAAGCGGGGCTGACCCAGCCTCACGGGTCCGGCCTGGCGGCTGCGCTTACGCCGCAATTCAGCCACCCGTGTGGACAGAATCAGGGAGCGGGCCGGCGGTTCCTAGTGATGGACGGCGGCGAGCAATACGGCGTAGGAACGGACCAGCGCTGCGTGCTCTAGCGGGAGAAGCCTGCTGTCCTGCTGGCGGCCTTCTCGTACCCACTGATCGGACAGGCCCATGGCCCGGGCGCGTTCAATCGCGGCTGGTCGCAGCGTCGGCTCGGGCTCGCCGTAGACGTAGTGAAACAGGCGGGCGAGCGAACTCACTAGTTCCTCGTCGGGGTCGGTTCCGTCGATTGAGTTCTGGCCCTCGCGATGCACGCGCCACCAGGTGACCTCAAGCTCGGCCGCCGTGTCGGGGCTGGCGGGCTCGCCGTGGGTGAGCTTCACCAGGGAGTAGAACCGCCGCATGCAGGCTTGCGCTCCCTCGGCGTCGTTACCGGGATTTGGTGCCCACAACTGGTTAGCCCGGAGCACCAGCCAAGCGGCGTAGAAGGTTCGGTACCAGTTCATGCCAAACGCCATCCGGACTAGCCCGATATAGGCGATCAGCACCCGCGGCCACCGCCGCAGGTAGTACCCGACCCAGACTTGGTACTCGAGGTCAGCCAGGCGAACAGGATCAAACGACCGCGGCCGGGGCGGCACCCTAACGCTGACCTTGCTCGTGGTGGCCATGAGTGCCTCCTTACGTACTGCCAAGTTCCCCGTGTCGCACGGGGCAGCGGAGGGTGAGGAGCCGACAACCTACTTGGATAGAGCTTAACCTGCGAGGCAGCAGGTAAATCCCGTCTGCTGTTGCGGATTTCCGCGTGTCTGTTCTGAAAGTCGACGTGCCGGGAACTGATATGCGGTGCCTGCCTGCCGCAGCAAGCCACGTTTATGTGAACCCCTGAGGAAACCATGAAAGCGCCTGACGAGAGTTAGTCTCTCGGTTAGGCCGTAACCCGCACTAAAAACAGCCTGGGCCCGATCACCCGTCTCCCCTGGCGATTCATTCCCGTGATTTAGCGATTGCCGGGATTGTCGTTGGCGTCCGAATTGACCATTCCGGCGCCCTCTGTAGCCGATGACTACGAGACGATTAGGTAGAGGCTGTCGCCGATGAACCAGAAACCGATGATCAGGCACCCCGCGATGATCGCCTCGTCGATGTGGGCGTCGATCCAGGTCCTGAACTTGACCGGGAGCGCTTGGGTCTGGTCGGGCCGGACAACGGCGTAGATCTCCATGGCCAGGTAGGACGATGAGGCCAGGACGCAGTACAAGCCCAGTGCCAGGAAGCTCTCCCAGTTGGACAGCTTGGCCTCCACCACGGTGGCCGCGCCCGCGCCGAGCAGCACCCAAGGTTGCAGGGTCGGGGCCAGGGCGAAGGCGAACCACGGGGACATGCTGTTCACCTGCCCCTGCCACCTGGGCGGCTTCCTGGGCGGCTTGGGCCGCCCTCTGGCCCGGATGCGCTGGACCGCGATCCTGACCAGGATGAAGCCGAGCACGAGCTTGACCGCCAGCGCGGCCAGCGACGGGGCCGTGGCCGGCTTGGGCGGGTTATTTCCGGTAGCCAGGACCGTGATCGTGACCACGGCGACCAGGGACACCAGCCATCCGAGCACGAATGCCGCGCCCTTGCGCGCACCTCGCGTGGAGGTCAGCACGATAAGGAAGGCCGTCAGCGGCAGCGGGTCGAGCGTGACCGCCAGGCCGATCAGCATCAGCTCAAGGACCACGGCCTTCCCTTCCGTCTCGCCCAGGCCCGTTTGGATCACTGCGCCGCGTGCCGGAACAGGCCGCAGGTGCGGTTAAGTCGTGCTCCTGGGTTCCTGAGGATGCCGGACACGTGAAGAATCTCGCGCGCCCTGCCGGTGCACCTCACCCGCCCGTGGGTGAAAGCCCGCCGCGCAGTGCGTCACGGACTGGCTCGGCTCCCGATCGCTAGGGGCCGGCCGTTTGGCGGGCCGGTTGCCGGGGGAGTGAGTGGTGCCCGTCTTGCGGTTAAATCTGGCGAGGTTCCCGGTGTATCGACGATATCCGCTATTGTCCCAGTTGGTCCGATCGTCAGTTCTAATACGGAGGTTCTCACCACGGTGGCGCGCGTAGCAGAACTGACGGAGGACCCGGAGTCGGCTGAGGACAAGCCCGTGGAGGCAACGCCGCTTCGCGCGGGGAAGACGGCCCAGGCCGTCGTCTCCGACGGCCGCGCGGTCCGCGACACGATCGAGGCGGTCTTGGCCGCGCCGGGGGAGGCCCGGGAGGTCGCACGGCAGGCGTATGAGGCGGTGCACGACCGGATTGTCGCCGACGCGCTGGATGCGATGCCGGTCGACCGCCTCCGGGACCTTATCCAGAAGAAGGTCACGTTCTCCCCTCTCATAGACGCAGGGATGGCGACGGTCGGCCAGGTCCTCGCGGCCGGAGCGGGAGAGATCGGGCGAATACCCGGAGTTCGCCGCCGGTCGGCCAAGCGGATAGTGTCCGCCGCCACGCAGGTGCGCGAGTCCGTCAGGGAAGTGACCCGCGTTCGCATCGACCCGGATGCCCGGACCCCCGAGCAGACCGCGCTCATCGCCGCGCTGCGCCGTTACGAGCGAGCCAGATCTGCCTTGAAGGGCCCGGACCTGAGTCCGCTGGCGAGCGAGATCGGGAGCCGCCTCGACGCGGCGGCCCGCGGCGCGAGCCGGGCGAGGATGCTCTTCACGTTCTCCGGGCGGAAGAAGCAGGAAGCCCGCGATGCCCTCACCGAGCTGGACGCCGTCCTCAGCGCCAAGCCGGTCACCACGGCACGCAAGCGGCTGTCCAGGGCAGAAGCCGAGCTGGAGAAAGCCAGCAAGGAACAGCGGGTCGCCCGGCTATGGAACGATTACCTCGCCCGCCCCGTCACCTACAACGGCCTGCTGATCGAGGTCGCGGAACTCGACCCGGCCAGGGATGCCAGCCAGGGCTTCCTCCCCGCCGACATCGCCGAGCAGGTCCGCGTGCTGCCGCTTGACCAGTCGCTGCTCAAGACGCCCCTACGGGGCTACCAGGCGTTCGGCGCGAGGTTCGCCCTGGTCCAGGAGCGGGTGATCCTCGGCGACGAGATGGGCCTGGGCAAGACGATGCAGTCGCTTGCCGCGATCTGCCACCTGGCGGCCAAGGGCGCGACGCACTTCCTCGTTGTCTGCCCGGCGAGCGTGGTCATCAACTGGACGCGCGAGGTGGAGCGGCACACGCTGCTTGATGTCCGCCGTCTCCATCTTCCAGGTAATAAACGGGTTGTTGCTACGCAAGAATGGCTAGCCAAGGGCGGAGTGGCGGTCACGACGTTCGAGGCGCTGCGCGCGATGCCGGAAAACCTTGACGTGTCGCTGGCGATGCTCGTCGTCGACGAGGCGCACTACGCGAAGAACCCGAACGCGCTGCGCACCCAGGCGGTCAACGAGTGGGCGGCGCGCAGCAGGCGGGTGCTGTTCCTGACCGGCACGCCGATGGAGAACAAGGTGGCAGAGTTCCGGGTGCTGGTCGGGCACCTGCGCCCGGAGGTCGCCGAGAACCTGGGCCTCGCCGACGAGTCGCTGGATGGGACCGAGTTCCGGGAAAAGGTGGCGCCGGTCTACCTGCGGCGCAACCAGGAAGACGTGCTCAGCGAGCTGCCGGGCCGGCTGGAGACGCAGGAATGGGTGGCGCTCGAGGGAGCGGCGCTGCGCGCGTACCGGAAGGCGGTCATGGAGGGGAACTTCATGGCGATGCGCCGGGCCGCGTTCGACCCGGGCACGGTGAAGGGATCGCCGAAGCTCCGGCGGCTGGTGGAGATTGTCGGCGAGGCAGCCGACGGCGGGCGCAAGGTCATCGTGTTCTCGTACTTCCGCGACGTGCTGGAGACAGTGATCGAGGTCATGAGCGGGCGTGACGGCGTTACGGGCGTGCCCGTCATCGGCCCGCTGACCGGGGACGTCCCGCCGGCCGAGCGCCAGGCGATGGTGGACGAGCTCACCAACGCTAAAGGGCCAGCGGTGCTGGTCGCCCAGATCCAGGCGGGCGGCGTGGGCCTGAACATCCAGGCCGCGTCGGTGATCATCATCGCCGAACCGCAGCTGACCCCGTCGAGCGAGGAGCAGGCGATCGCCCGTGCGCACCGGATGGGCCAGGTGCGCCCGGTGGACGTGCACTGGTTGCTGTGCGAGGACAGCGTCGACCAGCGGGTACTCGAACTGCTAGCGGGCAAGCGCGAAGCGTTCGACGAGTACGCGCGCCGCAGCGACATGGCGAGCGCGGCGCCGGACGCGGTAGACACCAGTTCGGAAGCCGACCTGCGGCGAGCGATCGTGGCCGCGGAACGCAAGCGCTTCAAGGCGGCTTAACCCGCAACCGCGCAGGCGGGGTTACCCTGGGACGCGATCCTGGATCTCGAGCGCGACGGCGGAGGATTTATGCCAGCGGTGCGACTGATGCCAACCGAAGAGTCGGCCGACCTGATCGAGCTGACCCGCGACATCGTCGACAAGGAACTGCGCCCGCGGGTAGATAAGGCCGAGCGTGCGCATGAGTTTCCCAGGGAAGTGTTCCGGACGCTGGGCCGGGCCGGGCTGCTGAGCCTGCCCTATCCGGAGGAATACGGCGGCGGCGGGCAGCCGTACGAGGTGTACCTGCAAGTGCTTGAAGAGATCGCCACCGCCTGGGCGGCGGTCGGGGTGGGCACCAGCGTGCACGCGCTGAGCTGCTTCGGGCTGTTTTACCGGGGCACCGAAGAGCAGAAGCGGCGCTGGCTGCCCGACATGCTCGGCGGTGAGCAGCTCGGCGCCTACTGCCTGTCGGAGTCGCACGCTGGGTCGGACCCGGCGGCGATGCGCACCCGGGCCGTCCGGGACGGCGGCGACTATGTCATCACCGGTGCGAAGGCGTGGACCACGCACGGCGGGGCAGCCGACTTCTACAAGGTGATGGCCCGCACCAGCGACGACGGCGGGCGCGGCATCTCCTGTTTCCTGGTGCCTGCCGATTCTCCCGGGCTGTCGGCGGACGTGCCGGAGGACAAGATGGGCCTGATGAGCTCGGTTACCGCGACGATGCTGTTCGACCAGGTCCGCGTTCCGGCGGAGCGGCGGCTGGGGGAGGAGGGGCAGGGCCTGCCGATCGCCCTGGCCGGGCTCGACTCCGGACGCCTCGGCATCGCCGCGGTCGCCACCGGCGTCGCCCAGGGGGCGCTCGACGTGGCCGTCCGGTACGCGAAGGAGCGCGAATCGTTTGGTAAGCCCATCATCGACCACCAGGGACTGGCGTTCGTGCTGGCCGACATGGCCGCCGGGGTGGAGTCGGCCCGGGCGACCTACCTGTACGCGGCCCGGCTGCGCGACGCCGGCCGCCCGTTCTCCCGCCAGGCGTCGATCGCCAAGATGACCGCGACCGACAACGCGATGAAGGTGACCACCGACGCGGTCCAGGTCCTCGGCGGTGCCGGGTACACCAAGGACTTCCCGGTCGAGCGGTACATGCGCGAGTCCAAGGTCATGCAGATTTTCGAGGGCACCAACCAGATCCAGCGCCTGGTTATCAGCCGCGACCTCGCCCGCTCCGACAGAAGTTGAATGGCCAGGATCTAAGGGTCTATACGGGGCCACTAAACGTAGTTCTGCTGCCGCTTTGGGGTTTGCGGAACCTATAGAGCTTGAACCGCAGGGGCTGGCCATGATCGTGGGCCATCCGCGGGCAAGGGGCCGACGGCGGCGCGAACCGGGCGGACATTTCCCTCGTTTCTCCGCGAAACGCCGCCCGGAACCGGGCCCTGGGCAGGATCGTGGGCCATCCACGGCTATATTCGCCGCCTGTGACCCACGATCCCCGGCTGGTACCCTGCTGACGGATCTCGGAGATTCTAGCCGCGGATGGGCGATTCGATATAGTCGACCGTAGACGTGTATTGTCACCTCAAGGCCATGCTGGGAGAAGTGTTGCAGCAGGACATGTTCGACAAGCTCCGCGAGCTGGAGTCGTTTCGCGAGTACGAGGCCAAGGTCAGGGCCGAGCATGAGGCCACGATCAAGGCTGAAGCTGACGCCCGAGTGGCTGAGACCGAAGCCGCCACTACCGCCGATAACTTGGCGGAGTTCCTGATTCTCAGAGGTGACGCGCCCACCGAGCACGCACTCAACACGATTAGTGCGTGCCGCAACGCGCCCTTGCTCGCAGCCTGGCTGAAGCGCGCATACCTGGGAGAGACCTCCGCGCAGCTCTTCCCAGAACCGAAGCCTCCGGCAAACTGAGCGCAGCCGCTGAGGTAGCCAGGGCGAGTCTGGCTACCCCTTTGCGCAGCGGTCACTGTTCCAAGCCAGGCACCGACGACGGGGACTCGTCGGTGCCGGTAACACCGTGAACTCGGCCACGCCCGAATGGCTGCGGACGATCCGCCCGGCGTGCCAGACCTGCCAGTCGCCGCCAATATCCCCGCCGGTGGCGGCCTCGACCCGGATCACGTCCCCGGCCCTGGTGGTGATGAACTCCTGGCCACCTGGCTCGATGACCGTCGTCAGCCGGGCACCGTCGGGGATCTCGTACAGCCGCAGCGTCACGCCGTCCGCGTAGTCGTAATCCGGACGGTCGTCGACGGCACCCACCGGGATGACCGCGCCGGGCCGCACAAGCAGCGGGACGCTGCAGAAGCCGTGCCGCTCGGTGACCCAACGCGGGCCGGTGACCTGCTCTCCGGTCAGGAAGCTGGTCCAGGTGCCGTCCGGCACGTAATACGACACCTCGCCGTCGGCCGACAGGACTGGCGCCACGAGCAGGTCGTCGCCGAGCATGTACTGGCGGTCCAGGTGCGTGCAACTGGGGTCACCGGGGAATGCGAGCGCCATCGCCCGCATCATCGGGATCCCGTCGGCGGTCACCTGGCTGGCTGCGCCGCGCAGGTACGGCATCAGCCGCATCTTGAGCCGGGTGAACGTGCGCAGCACGTCCACCGCCTCTTCGTCGAACAGCCATGGCACCCGGTAGGACCCGCTGCCGTGCAGGCGGCTATGCGAGGACAGCAGCCCGAACGCGATCCACCGCTTGTACACGGCGGCGTCCGGTGTCCCCTCGAAGCCGCCGATGTCGTGGCTCCAGTAACCGAACCCGGACATGCCGAGCGACAGGCCGCCGCGCAGCATCTGCGCCATCGCCTCGAACGTCGCATCGCAGTCACCGCCCCAGTGCACGGGAAACCGCTGCGACCCTGCCGTAGCCGAGCGTGCGAACACCACCGCCTCTCCGTCGCCGTGGCGCTTGCGCAGCAGGTCGAACACGGTCTGGTTGTACAGGTAGCTGTAGTAGTTGTGCATCCGCACGGGGTCGGAGCCGTCGAAGTACTCGACGTCGTCGACAGGGATGCGCTCGCCGAAGTCGGACTTGAAGCAGTCCACGCCCATGGCGAGCAGCGCGTCGAGCTTGGCCGCGTACCAGTCCCGTGCCGCCGGGTTGGTGAAGTCGACCACGGCCATTCCCGGCTGCCACTGGTCGGTCTGCCACACGTCACCGCCGCGGTGCCGCAGCAGGTAC
>Ga0310811_10001062_pt1 | contig 35454 bp, 27 predicted proteins | sample YCmetagenome_FD_207642 | JGI IMG/M metagenome (GOLD analysis project Ga0310811, IMG submission 207642) | Soil microbial communities from experimental microcosm in Duke University, North Carolina, United States - YC | ecosystem: Engineered > Artificial ecosystem > Soil microcosm > Unclassified ... | reverse complement strand
ATGCCATGATCGACCAATGCATGTGCAAAGGCCGTCTGAGTTAGTGGAACGGTAGTGACATCATAGTTGGTCAACAGGATCTGAGTGTGGTAATCGTTGGCCGGAATAATATAGATCACGTCATCCACAATCAGATACTCTTGAGGGGCGTCCAGAAAGTCGGCATGATTCACAAAGATCTGACCCATCGACCATCCACCATAATTGGTTGCTCCAGCTTTCGCTCCATATTGATTGATATAGAACGATGTGTCGCCACCCATATTGTGCAAGTGTGTCGGCAACCATGCACTTGTGTTCTTGAGCGCATTGGGGATAGCCAGTGTCTTGATCCAGTCAGAGTCCCACGTGTAATTCAGTGGGATACATCCTGGAACACTGGTACAGTTGACCATCTGTTCCACGAACGCTGTACAATTCACTGTGCTAGCCTCATATGCACCAATAGGCTTCGCCTGTTGCAGAATAAAGTCATTGGCTCGATAGACAGTGTACGCCGAAGAATAATAGTTGTTCTGCGACGCTCCAGCCAACCAACCGGCCTCATTCGAACCATAGAGTTTGTGTTTCATCTGACACCATGAACCCAGCGACAGGTAGAGGTCAGTGGTGTTGGACAAGTAGTACGGGTAGGTGGGATAGTACATTGTCGGATCCAACAGCATAAACTCATTCGTATTGTTGCCGTGTGTTACATTGGCATCGACGCGATTAGGATACCGAGCCTCGATATATTGAACACCATTGATCCAGAGTCCGCCAAGAACGGTAGCCCCATTGTTGTTTCGAGCAGAGAACGGTGGGACGAACTGGTTGCCTGTGGTAGCACCCAACGCAGTCAAATTGTACGATAGCACCCAACCGACCGTTCCATTGGCGAATGTCCAGGGCACCTTCTTCCACTGCGTATTGGGACTGAATGTGCTCTGAGGAAGAATACTTGAACGAGTCAACAGAGGCAATGGCCATAGGATCGATCCATTCTGAGTGTTCCTGCAATCATACGAGCCAAAGACCACAGGTGAACGCAGAGTGCCGACATTGAATGATGTGCCCTGAATCAGCAATCCACCTTGATATTCTCTGTTGCCTCGACAATACAAAATCTCATCACCAGGCTGTAATCCTCCAGAGTTGATATGAGTTGCGACTGCATTTGAACTCGCCCAACAATTCGAACGGTTGTTATTAGAAGAGAGAAGAATCCCTGCGTTGGTGTCCTTGCCAAAGATAGCGTCCACACAGTATTGTGTGGAAATCGAAGGGGTGAAAAAGTTGAAGAGGTGGAGTACTGTCAAGAGAAGGGATAAACTCGACAGACTGAGTCGAGACATTGTGTATGTGTCTGAGTAAGAGAAGGAAGTGTTGAGAGTGGAGAGAGTTTGAGAAATGAACTCAGAATACTGTTTTACTGACGCACCAGCTTTCGTCGACGACCTCGATATCCATAGCGCTTCTTCTTCGTATCTTCCACAAGATCACCGACCTTTTGGACAAGTTGGACAGGTTTTCCAACCCTCCGACCAACAAGACCATTGTCCGTTCCAGCACTTACGAAGGCATTGTCCACCTTAATTTGCTGAGATCGAGTCAATTTCTGCTCGGCAATTAAGGATGGGGTTGTGGTAACGGCTCTCCTACGGCTTTGGCTCTTCTTTGTGATGTCTGGAACCAACTTTCCCTTGGTATGAACCAGCCATCCCAGAATCATCAATGCCGAATCAGCGAGATCATCCTGTTTTGGTGTGGCTTCTGCCCACCGGATCCACGTTCGAGGTTGGAATTGCCAATTCAGTGCGTAGCAGTACAAATCGTCGGGCATTTCTTTCCACAGTTCACGACATCGTGTAACGGTGGCTACACTCCATTTCTTGCGCTGGTCATATCGATCGAGATCAAATGCGGGAACGCCGGAATCAATAGAGAGCTGACCAAGATACTGGGTTTTCCACAGCGGACGAATCAGCTGAACATGTAGATTGGGATAACGGCACATAAAGTATGACAACGCATAGTTTTGAACGGCGTTGGCATCATGATTGGATGCCATCTGATGTTCAATACCAATGACTTGACAGCGTCCAAACAGGTAGTTCATTCGATCAAACTCAGCAATCAGTTTCGCACAAAGCTGAGTGTGAGTAGCGTTCTTAATGCCTCCACTGAGATCAATACGATCCCAATACGCCAAACGTGTGCACGCACAGAGACTAGCCAGGGAAGTCAAACTTGATGTGGGGAGTACGTCTGTATTGGTTTTGACCTCAATAACGGCCAATGCCAAGTTCATAATTCCAGGATCGATTGCCAATACATACATTGTGAATATGTACACTAACTTTATTCCTTTTCGAATGCCCCCCTCTCGATTTGCACAGCTGAAGAACGAGACCAAATTACCCTCCAAGTCTAAGGCAAAGACCAATGTTCCGGTAGTGGTCAATGCAGAAGAGGAGGAGAAGACGACGACATACTTGTCTGTCCAGCTGACCAATTTCCGTTGCTGGGATAATGTCCACACGTTCACTATCCCTCTCCACAGAGGTCTTGTCTTGCTTCAGGCACCGAGTGGATCGGGTAAGAGCAGTATTATTAGTGCCATCAATTGGGTTATCTCTGGCAAGACAGCTGTGAACTCGTGTTCCTGGAACAAGAAGCGTATGAGTGCGGAACTCAGCTGGTTCCCGTGTCATCCACACCTGCCGAACCTCCGTTCGATGTTTCGATGCAACACGCCTCGCCAATTCAAGCTCACGTTCGTCGATGGTCACATCATAGACGTTCAGGCAGAGGCCGACTCATGGCTGGCTCAACATGTCGGCATACCCTTCTCCATGATTGGACAATTGTCCGTTCTTGGTCAGAAGTTAATGGGTGTTCATTCACACCTGATGCAATTGCCTCAAGCAGACAAGAGCGTGTTCTTACAACAGCTCTTTGTCCCTGATGAACGACACAAGGAAATAGTCGAAAGCTTACGGTCATTCTGTAAGTCTCGTGGGAAAGATGCCGAAAAAGATCTCGGCATATCCAATGCGTTAATTACACAGACCCAGCGTACATTAGATGATGTTCGGAAGGAGCTGAACAGCACACCTACACCTGTTGCTCTTCGATCCCGAACCGAAATTGAACGTCGAATCTCCGACTTGAACAACCACCGGATACTGTGGAATAGTCGTCAAGCTCTCGTTCAAGAATACCAGTCGGCCATTGCACATATGAGGCATGTTTTTGAGTCTTCTCACCATACCGACTTACTCGTTCCATTCTCTGAATGGGTGTCGGATTGGTATGCCGATGATATTCATGATCAAGTCTCTCAACTGATTGATGATTGTGCGACTATTGCACTCGAGCAAACTCACACGGCAAACGCTGTTCGTCTAGAGACATTGCTTCAGAATGAACAATCATCTCGACAAGAACGATTGCAACGTGCACAAATGGAGTTGAATAGGTTGAACCAGAATGAGTCTCGATTACAATTCCTCGATCAAGACATTGAACGTCTTACTACAGATATGAACGCACTGAGTCAACGGATGAACCACCACACTTCATGTACCCATCAAAGACAGTCGCACATCAAACGCTATGGTTCGGATGCAGACCTTCAAAACAAACTTGAACAATTGCAGAAGGATGCAATGTCATTGGATTGTCCCAACTGTGGAGAACATATTCAGTATAGTCTTGATCAAGGATGGATCGTGGATGCAGACAAGAAGTCTGTCAGTTCCTTGTCAATGGACGAACAAGCTCAACGAATCAAGGACAAACAACGCTGGGATGAGGTGATGGCTGAGCGTAAGCGATTGAATAACGATTATACCTCTATGAGTCTGAACGACACTGAAATGAAACAACTGAATGAGGATCTCGCCAGTGTCCCACAATCGATTCGAATCAAGCGTACAATGCTGAACAAATGGAACGAACTTCAATCTGAACTTCGTTCCGCTCAACAAGGCATGAATGCACCTTCTTCCAGTGAGATTATGAAGCTACGTCAAAAGCCTATCGAACATGCCTTGCCACTACATGAACGGCAATCTGCGGAAAGGCATGACGAAGCGGGTCGAGTATACTCTGAACTAAGCACCCTGTTGGGTCGACTGAAGATCCCGTCATTGACTAGAGATTCCTCATTGATCACACCGTTCGGATCTGTTCACGAAGAAGAGATTGTTCAGTTGAAGATCGAGTTAAGCCAGTGCGGTATGTATGAACGTATATCCAAGTGGGAGGTCGATTTAGAACAGGCCAAGGACAAGGCTCAACAGAATGTACAGATGATCGAATCTGTACGAACACTAGAACGATTGAGCCGAGATATAGAGTTGGAAGTGCTTCAACAGCATCTTGTTCCGCTCAATGCCATTTTGCAACAACTGTTGGATGATGTCATGTTCCAAGACGGTGGAGAGATGCAGTGTCAGTTCCAAGTGTCAAACATGGGGGTCAAGCCTGAAGTGCACATGATGTTGTTTCAACGTGGACAGGCCTGTGATGAACGCAGTTTATCTGGTGGAGAATACGACCGTCTCGTTCTAGCGGTTTCATTGTCATTGTACAGGTTGTTTGCCTCCAAGATCGGACTGTTGTGTCTAGATGAGAGTTTGAGCAGTTTGGATACTGAAGTCTCCAACACCATCTTGACTCGACTGCACGATCTCAATGTGGAACGGAGTTGGTTGCCAGGATTGACCATTATGGTGGATCATCATAATGGTACGGGGATGTTTGATTACACGTTGAAACTATGATTCCCGAATACAAAAACAATCATGCCGTGTGCCATTAGCACCACCACTCGTTCGACTAAATCGAAATCCAAAACACAATCCCAATCCAAATCAAACAGCCCAAAGAAATGTCGACCACGGAAGCGCAAACCGGCTGTTCGATCCTTCCAATGGCCATATGACAAGGCCTGGGTTGGAGTCATGAACGTCGATCTGAACGATGAACATGATCTGGTTGAGTCTGAATCTATTGTAAGTTCAAGCTCGACATCGAGTGAAGAAGAAGACATCATCACTGGTTATCCTGTACACTTGCCGGTGATTCCTCCTGTGTCTGTGTCTGTGCCAGCACCTGTTCCTATTCCAGCACCTGTGTCCGTGCCAGCACCCTCCTCCATTGCTGTTCAGACAGAACCACCTATCTCATCAACACCCCTTCCTTTACCCGCTTTACCGCAGACCATTGTCTCTCCACCTTCACTCGGCGTATGCGAATATCGTCGTCCACAAATTGATATACATGATGTGTGTACGGGCATGCTGAGCTGAACTTACTTAAGACTCACTTAGAACGGTGTTCATGAACAACAACGGACGTATAAGGAAATAATCTCTCCACGATGCGTAGAAGAATGACGAGTAAGATGGTGCTTGACACACCCAGTCCGGTGTCTGCCTTGTCCTATCGATCAGACCCTCCTTCGGCACCTGTCTTTCACCGTTCTCGACCTTCTGCGATTGAGACTGAACGAACGACTAGTGATTCGGAAGGATCAAAATCGATTGTGTCTAAATCACATGACAAAGTCTATACTTATGCCTTTGTTGGAGGTGCACTGCTTATTCCGATCGCCTGTGTGATTTATTTCTGGTACAAGCGTGCCCATTCGACGGATGCTCAATCTCAACCTCAACCTCCTCAATCGAAACCTCCACCTCCTCCCACTCAATCTCAATTTGATCGTCTTTTGGCAGTAGCTATCGAACAAGAGAAGCAGTACAAAGCACTCCAACAACAACACAATACTCTCATTCAAACTTTGCGAGCAGAAGAAGAGGCGCGTTCGAAGAAACCTTCATCTCATACCCCACCACGACCTTCAGTTCAGAATCCATTGACGTCTCAGCGAAAGGAACCTTTGGAAATCATCGATGAAGATCCCAATGAAGTGGAGGAGGATGACCCACCAAGGCTGATTTTCACTGACAACTTCAACGCATTGCTGACAATGATACGTCCAACGAGCTCAACCTCGATGTCGATTGAAGAAGTCGAAGGGGATGAAGAGGAAGAAAAAGAAGAAAAAGGATTTGAACCAGACAATGAGGATGACAAGCTTGACCAGGAACTCGATCAGGAATTGAACAGCCAACTCGTGTGTGAGAACAAGGAGCCTGAATCGAATCCTCCTGATGTCTCTATGCCTGTTCCAACGGCTCTCCCTGCTCATACCCCTGCTCCTGTTCTGATCTTCAATGAACATCAAACCCAAGCACAACCCAAACCACCCACCAAAAGGACTCCACGAGCTCGAAAGTCGAACAAGGCTTAAGGAGCTCATGGAGGGCTTAAAGGATTCACCTGGAAATCGCTGATTGATCATCCTCAATTTTGATTGGTCGTTTTTACCCCATGTTGGTAAGAACGCTCTCAACCAACAACATTTTCCTGTACTTATTTACTCGCTCATTGATTACTCTTCTCTCCAAACCAAAAGATGTCCACTGTAACTGCTCCCGTGAGAAAGACTCGTGCTGTTGTCAAGAAGGCTGGTGATGTCCCTACTACACCTGCAGTTGAACTGGCACCACCCTCCTCTGTAGTACTTCCTGAATCCACTCCAGCACCTGAATCTACTCCCGTGAAGAAAGCTACTGGTTCACGCAAATCCAAGGTTGCCACACCCACACCTGCTTCTTCTGAAGAACAACAGTCTCCTCCCGTATCTGCAGTCTCAGATGTTCCAGTAGAGACTGCTCCCTCCTCAGATCCCTCCCTCTCTTCTTCCACTCCTGCTGGTCCAGTGAAGCGCAAGACTCAAATCACCCGCGAGGACATCGAGTCGGAGAACGAGAAAATCGAGGCTCACTTCAAACAACTCCTCCTAACGGTCAAAGAGAAGAAGATTCAGGGCATTACCAAACTGATCGAATCTCTGAAGAAGCTCTCGAATCAGGCGGGTACACACTCTCTTCGAGCCATTGATTTGGCCAAGAAGACCCCTCGTCGTAAAAATCCTAATCCCAACGGTGCTCCCAAGAAGCCTTCAGGGTTAGACAAGCCGGTCAAAATCTCTGCTGAGTATGCGCGCTTCATCAACATGCCTGCCAACTCGGAGATGACACGGGCAGAGGCGATTCACAAGCTGTATTACGACTACATTAAGCCTCGACCTGAAATCTTGGTGCCTGGCAAAGGACGTGATTTGAATATCGATGTGGATGCCCAGTTGAAGTCTCTGTTTGGAGACAGAGCGGGTAAGAAAGTCAACTTCATCACTATGAGACAGTTCCTCAAGCATCACTTCACACCCGTAGAGGAGACTGCTACAACTGTCGGTGCGTAATTGAATTTGTTGTGAGATTGAACTGTGTGTGTCTGTAGTGTCAAATGCCCAACCCAAAACAGTATTCGTTTTGGGTTGGGCATTCGTCAGTCACGGGAGAGTATAGGCCGATCTGATTCAATATGTCCGTGCACTGTTCTCTGAGTGTTCAATATCCAGAACTGAAGGATATCTGGACAAACCATGTCTTCTCATTCTTGATGCCAAGTATGTTATCTGCGCGTTCAAAGATGTCGATCCTTCATTATGAGCTCAAGAATCGTATTCTGTACGTCTTGCCTACTGGTCAGTGTGTATTCGAACCCATTCCGTTCGTCAACACCTTGTCAACGATCTGGATAACCAACCAGGTGATCAAAGCATATTCAGATGGAAACAAGAACACTCGAGTTCTGCACTTATCAGAAGATGGGAGTATTCATTGCACCCGTTCGCTGTACAGCAATGGTTTCATGTGTGTTGTGGAAGGAGATGCAATTGTAACGACAGGTGAGATGAGAAGCCCATCGTGCTACAATTATTTGAGAGAGAATGAGTCGGATGAGAGAGCTTGGACACGGGTGGGATTGAACTCGATGAATTCCGTATGCATTTCACGGTGGCTCTCCCTCCATAAGATCCGCTATCGACATCGCTGTCATTAATGCTGTGTATCTGTCATCCTTGTGTTTGTGTATAAATGAAGTTAGGTAGATGAACATCTATGCACATTCCCTTCGCACATACAACGTGCTCTCCAACCAACATGGCTTCCGCTTTTCGATCGGGATTAACTTGTTATTCCAGAGCACATGCTCGTGGTCATCCACGTTCACATGACAACCACGACACATTCCAAACCACTTGTGTGCAACACCCACGAACCAATATCGTCTGAGTATTGCACTTGAAGATCGGCACATTGCACAGTGGGTCAAATCACCCTCTGCTCTAATGACTGCCATACGATCGAGATTACCCGTCATACAGACGTCTATGACGTCGTGTGGAAGGATGCGTCGCCGAACGATCCAAGCAGTGCGGGACATTGTATTCCAGACCCATAGAGAGATCTTCAACGGATTTGGACTTACAATCTCACATCCACTCTTCACCATTCGAATCGGACGAAACGGAAAATTGTAGCGAGTACTCAGGCTGTCTCGATGATTGTAAAATAGACACCTCAAACGCAATTCGTAGTGAACGACAGACAACCATGCTCGAGTATGGTATTCTATCTGAACGGCAAACACGAACTCAGTAAGAACATTCTGCCAGACATCGTGCAGGTTTGGGTAAGTATAATCCAACAAGGTTATCGCACACATGATTGCAATGAAGAAGTGTGCTATCAGGATAGTGAACCATCTTGATTCACTATCCTGATAGCACAAAATGCCTCCTTCTTCCAGTCCATGTGCTCTGAGCTCGCTCTCTATTCACTTCCCTGAGCTCACCGATGTCTGGACGAACGATTTGTTGCCGTTCTTGGTTTCCAATATCAAACAAGTGCGCAACCAACTTGCTCTCATTACCTGGACATTCGATCCACGCGTTCAGGCGTATGGCAAATGGGTTCATGTCAATACTCGATGGGTGAACGACCACACCGCGTTGATGTGCCTGTCTGACTGTCGCATACCAACGCAGTATTTAGTGCACGTTCTGGATGGACATGTACATTGCATGATTACTCGACGACCATTACATCATATTCGTCGAACATTCGATGAAGGTAAGTGCCTCTGCCTGGACGCTAGTCATCATCACATACGCTACTGGAAGCGTTCAGAAAATGATATGTTGGAGATGAACAGCATGGATCCATGCTGTCCTTCTTCAGCGTGTATGAATCGATTCTTGACTCTGCACTCGATCAGACGAGTGGATGACGAATAGATGAGTATCAGATTCCATTCGTAGAAAATGCCCAGCGAGAGCTATTGTTCGTCCGTTCCTGATTGTCTTGACGTAGTGTGTCCAAACTTACATGATGTTTGGACACACCGACTCTTGTCGTTCCTGGTACTCCACCCAGTTCAGATTCAAACGCGTAAGAACATGGCACTTGTACGTGTCGAATTCTTAAAATGTTTCAGACAAACACCAAGACAAATTAAGACGTCCAGAAATATTACGCAGATCATGTGGCTTACCAAACATGTGGCGAGAATACGCTCTGACCACTGGACAACCCATATTCGGTATATTCATGTGTTGGACACTGGTCGTGTTCACTGCGTTCTGTGTGAAACGCCTGTCTCGCTTATGCGATACGAGTTTAGTGAGTGGGATCACAGTAGTGCAAGTGCATCTATGACGTACGATCATAAGATTCTCCTTCAGTCGACTCCTTACCCGAGGTCGTTGTGCTGGACTAGGTTTCAAGTGATTCGGTCAGTCATTCTGTCCGTTATTCGATTAGAGTTGGATTCAAACACCCTCATTCACAGATGCGTTCAACGAAATTGAATTCGAAATCGCTTTTCACGAATAAATGACTGGATCTTGTCCACATTGTTCATCCCCGTTCCTTGTACCCAATCAATTGATGGCAGTCCAAACACATAGTCTAGTTCTTCCGACGTGCATGACTCTTGCAGTTGCCAACAATCCAAGACCGAGATCGCATATGCCCAGTCTCGTATTCCGTACGTTCTCCACCACACAGTGGTAAACCAAGCGGGATCTCGACGCTTGATCAAAGAGACCAGAGGTATACGGAACATCTCAGATGCACACCAAAACTCCATCCACGTATATGGAGGTTGAAACAATGGACTCCTTGGAAGTGTTTCCAGCACCGTGCCGAACTCACCCGATGTCCACTGGAACGCATGCATCAAGTACTCGACGAGATCCCATCGATGAGGGAGAACGAACTGCATCAGATCCCAATAATGATAGCGGAAGAGACGAGCCAACATCATGGGTTCGTCATCCACCAGACTGTACATGACTTTGGTCGGCTCAATGTTGTTGTACAGCCGGTGTGTATCTGATCCCAGTGTCGACAGCACCTCCATCAGCTCGATTTTGGTACTGAATGGATGAACAAGAAGGTCTTCCGGCGGTTCCTCCTTGTACTGAGGCGGACGATGGATTTGTCTGCCCAGCGTCTCATTACCCATCATTACCGCCATTCGCCATGTTTCTGGAGTGTGCCACCAGTATGCCCATCGAACGTCAGATTTGGTGTAGTGAAGAATGGCCGGAACGGACAACGGTGAAGACTCGGGAATCAGATGTGCAAAGCACACAATCACCCAGCTAGGCAAGTTGGGCACGGATGGAATGAGATGGGATTCATTAGTCAATTGACTGGCATACTGTTGAATATGGTTGACAGCCGTGATGGGATCGCTCCGATAGATAATGAGACCTACCCTCAAGTCGACCATCCCTGACCTCCAGTTTGTTTAATAGTTGTTTGTGAAGATCATGGGTGTAGGACGTCGTTCACGGAGTTTGATCTGGTCGTAGCGTTGCATACCCCAATTGGCTGGTCGACTCTGTACCCAAATATCGAGAGCATTGTTTTGCTGTTGCTGTTGGAAGTCGTTCTTGACATACTCGACAATGTACGCAATAGTAGACATAATAATCACATAAGAGTCGTCCTGGTAGTTCTGGTACATGGTGTCCATAACTGACCAGATGGTAGCGTCTGGAACGACGATATGTCGGCCAGCAAGTACGCCTTCAAGTCTTCTCGTGATCTCAAAGCTCATATAGAGCAGGGTATTGGGTGAAGTTATATGGTCATAGGTCTTCAAGTGTGGACGTGGAACCTGGTAACGCAGTGCTTCATACGTCGTCAAGTTGGGAACGGGGTTGGAGAAGGCTGAAGTCATTCCAGATATGTCTGATATCTCTATGGAAGTTCGAGCTTCTTTTTCAGACCATAGTTGGACGTGTAATGGATGATATATTCAGTGATTCATTTCCAGTCTTATTTCCCATTTCCAATTTCCCATTTCCAATTCATTCTTCTTGAACATGTCCGAGTCGATCCCTCTGTCTCCTCAGTCTCCCGACTCTTACCAGACACCTTCACCCATGTCCCTCTCTCCTAATCCTTTGCATCACTTGAATCTTCATCGTTCACCCAAAGCTTTACCATTGACTCCACCTCGTTCAAACCAATTCTCTCCACAAGCCAAACTCAGGTATGCACAGTGGGAATTGTTTGACAGTGTCTTGTTGGAGGTGGTTAGACGATTTGGTGGACCAGACAAGTTTCCCAAGGACTTCCTGTCGGCCATGCAGGATGAACTGGCCAAGGCTGTTGGATGGGACGGACTTGCTGTAACAATGACTGTTCATGGACAGCCCATTGTTCAATCGATTACCAAGAGTCCTCCCACCATGCCTGTACCACATAACAGTCCAGTTGTTTCCGCTGTCAAAGAACTGCCGGCTGTTCAGGTAAAAGTCAAGATGCAATGTATGGCAACCAATAAAGATGGAACGAGGTGCAAACGCAAGTCGGGTGAAAAGACGGTAACTGGCAAGTATTGTGCAACACACTATGTCGAATGGGACGCTAAACATCCCAATATTCTGTGTGTATCGGAGAGCAGTGCCGAATCAGTAAAATCGGGGAAATCGGGAAAGAAAGCAAGTGTAGAGCCGAGTCGAGCGTAAAGACTGACTCAGTATAATGTGTTGCACCACCCATCATACTGGTAGGCAAATGCGCGTAAGCGATTGCTGAGTCGTTCAGCCACCTGACTCGTGTGGGGTTGGAATTGACTGAATTGTCGAGCATACTTGATCATGCGTGTAAAGTGTCGTGTTAATGTAGCTTGGTCTGTAGTGAATAGAACGGATGTACGCTGTTGGCGTGTGATGTTGAGGTATCGGACAGACAGCTCTCCAGCCAACTGTGTGTCGGCATCAGCCAGAGGATTGACGGCAAATTGACTAGCGCGCAACACACCCGGATCACTGTGCGGAAAGAGGATGTCTGAACAGACATTGAATAACTTATCGGCATCAACGCGCTTGGACGAGTTCAGTATGGCTCCATAGACATTGGCCATAATGTACAGATAGCCATGGAAGAGCGCTTCAATGATCTCATCGTGCGTGGTACCCGGTGTCCAGCACCCGTACAATTGCAGTCTTGCCACACGGCGCTGTCGTTCGGTATCGTTCAGACCCTGAAACAACAACCCCAACGCTGGACGTAGAACGTCATTGTCGAACTGAATTAACAGGTTTCGCTGAGCTGGGCTTCGTTCAGTTGGATCTGGGTTCAGAGGCTCACGCAAGACGGGGTCAGTTATGTGCTGGTTGAGCCAGTTGGTAGTATCGGCTGACAGAGTTGAACATTGCATAAGGAGTTGACATACTTGAGCTTTGACAAAGAAATGTTCACGCAGGCTGTTGACTGTTCCCAGAGTGGAGATCACCTCGGTGCACCAATTAATGTCTTCGAGACGTGCCTCCGTACTACTGGATAAAGATAAATTGGACATTTCAAAAACCCTCCTTAGTGCTGGTATTACGCTTGCCTTTTTCCTCTCACCCTTCGTATTCAGTGTTAGACACTATGCAAAACGTGTATCAAGCCGGTCAAGATGGATCGTTCCAACCTGGTTCGTACGGAAACCAGCGCCACGTACGGAACGCACACAATCCGCAACAAGCGTTTGGTCAACGCAGTCCATCTCAACAATATGCTGGTGGTGGTGGAATGTATGCACCTCAGCCTCCTCATCAGATGCAACCAGGTAATGGCCAACACCAGCAGTATGCATCTCCATCTCCATCTCCTCCCCCCTCTCAATCTCGCATCGCCCACCTTCAGACCAAGCACTTTCAGAACAAGGAAACACTACATGGGAACCTCCTTATCATGCCAACGATAGTTGACCCCGTATTTGTGATGTTCTATACGGACTCGTGTAGTGTATGCCAGAAAGTGATGCCGATCTATGATGCTATCTCGCGTCATGCTCCGTACCGGTTCGCCGCCTGCAACTTGTCCAAGAACTCAGAGGTATTGGACATGAGCAACTTAACTAATCATGCCATTACACACGTTCCAAGGCTATACCTGTATATGAAGGGGTGGCCGTTCATTGTGTACAAGGATATTTGGGATCAGAATAAGATGGTGCACTTCATGTCAGAGGCATGGCAACGTGCACAGGGCGGGGGGAATGGACAGAATAACACCCAGTCTCAATCTCAGTCGTATTCCCAACCTCAACCTCAATCTCAACCCCAACCACAATTCAATCCCGCTTTCCCCACTCCTCCCCAGCACTATCAACAGTCGTTTCAGCCTCAATTTCAGAACAACCCTCAACACGGACGCATTTCCTCCGTCAATCATCCTGTATCAGCTTCTGCTTCAGCTTCCGAATCTTCTCCTCCCTCTCAGTACGCAGTGATTAATTCAGTACCTCAGAGCAACATCACATGCGACGAAAAACAGAGTTGTGGTGATCTGATCTCGTTTAACGAAGTGCTTTGTGATCGTTCCCATGGATGCTACACCGTTACAGACCTCCCCGCATCATGATAAAGGACGACCGTTTCGCGTTATTTTACCCAAGGCGATTACCGAACCGTTGCTAGAGAAGTTTCACTCGACGTGGCGCACATCCACTCCGACCACAAACAAGATTGAGATTGAAGCCCGTACCCAACAGTGTACGGCTAGTCAGTTTTACGAGTGTCTTCACCAACTCATACAAATCCATAACGTTCCGTATGGATTTGTCGAGAATGAGCGTGTAAGCTATTATGCAGATGGGTGGCGCAGTCGAACAGACCAGAACGGAAGGGAAGAACGATCTCGAAAAACTAGGGTCTGGCAGTCAGACGTGATTCATGAACAACTTTATCCGCAACGATGGAGGTTTGCTCTTGCATTGGAGGAAGAAGACACATCTCCGACCTTATTATCTAGTGCATCTCCTACCCTGGTTCGCACCAGATCGCACTGGCACTTTGACCTGCCGGATATAGGCTGTGCCATGGACTTGTATCGATGGGACAGTCATGATTTTCAAATCGAAGTCGATGTAACGGTGGAACGAACGGAAACGGAATCGTTCCCACCCGTATTATCGAGGATCTGGTGGACAGCATTCAAGATGTGCTTGAGTCGGTATGTACACCCGAACCATTTCCTTCTCTGTCTGGAAGCTCCATTGCAACAGATCATCGAGCCATGGATCCTGAACAGTCTGAGACGAGATGTGCACCTGTCATTCCCGCACTTCACGGGCAATATCCGTCCTATGACTGACTCGGCGTTTCGGAGCAAGATCAATAGGGATTTCCGTGTGTCTGTCAAATTGGACGGTCAGAACGAGGTGTTTGTGGTCGCATTTATGAACGGTGTCATAGTGTTGATTGTGAACCATGTTATTCCTATCGAGATTCGATATGTTTATGCTCCATTGAACGAATCGTCTCGTTCAAACCAGTCTGTCATGTATGTCTTACAGGGGGAGTGGATGCGACAAACAGCTACCGTGCACTGCTTTGACGCGCTTGTTCTGAACGGACGCTCGTTGTTGTCCGAGACTCACATCTCTCGGGTTGATCGTATGAACGACATCAATACATGGACGAGGATCCAGATGGATCTGCACCAGAAAACCAATGGCAGTCTCAAACTGGTATCTAAGCCTTGGGCATCCACCATTCATCAGTTGGACAAGAGTGATCCATCCGACGGCTGGATCTGGATGGATTCTCGCAAATCTTATTTGCAAACTGTCATTTTCAAGGATAAACCCGTTCGAGATCTGACTGTCGACGTGCTAGTCAGAAGTGGATCATGCTATTCGAGTACGAATGATGTCGGTGTGCTGGATAAGTGGTCAGAGGATTTCCTCGTACAATGTGGTGCATGCTTGCGCTTACCTCGTACATATTGGATGGACTTGACTCAACAAGAATCGATCATTGAGTGTCAGATCGAGTATAATAATCATCCAAGTACTGACCCGGCTGAAACGGACTGCTCTACTCGATTGTACCCGTTACGATTGATCCCTGTACGGTATCGACCAGGCAAGGCCAAACCAAACTCGTGGTATGTGATCCAGCAGACGCGTCAAGCGTGGCTCGAGAGTGCGAGACCTCTCGGTGTCCTCTTGTCTATGCGAACGACAGTGGAACAGTGTCGTTCGGCACACAACCTCGTCAAACAGCACCTGATTACAGAGTATGTATCGGGGTCGACAGCTGTTCTTGACATTGGGTTTGGGAAAGGTGGTGATCTGTTCAAGTATGCACACAGTTCAGGCCTTCAGACGATCTATGCATGTGAACCCAATATGGAACACTGGACAGAGGCATGGTCAAGGTATGCATCGAAGTTTTCGTTCCAATTAGTGGGCATTCAGATTGGCACACCTTGTCAAGAGCTCAGCCTGAAGGAATTGCCTGTTGTAGATACGGTTTGCATGTTCTTCTCGTTTGCATATTTGTGGAAGAACGAGCAGTCTGTGTTTCATTGGCTGAACGTTCTCGATGTTGTACAGCCCAAAACTCTGATTCTCACCTTCTTGGATCAATACGAATTGGGTCAATTGATCATGAATCAACGTTCTACCTTGGTAAGTATCCTGCGTGCAGATGGAGGGTACCAGCAAATCGAGTGCGATTGGTCAAAGATTAGACAGAGACTGGACAGTGGAGAGGGATTTGCAAACGGCTCAGCGTTTGGAAATGATGTCAAGATTTGTACAAGTCCAAGTCAGACGGCTCAACACGTGGAAGAATGGCTTGTTCATCAGCCTACTTTAACACGTTTGCTTCATGAACGTGGGTGGAGAATCGTGTTGAACAAGTTGTTTAGTGAGCATTTGAAAGATACTTGGTCTGACCCATGGCACAAGTTGTTTCGAGCTCAGGTATGGACTCGAGTTGCATAGAAAAACACACTGTATTCTGTTCTTGCAAATGGCCAGTGCAGTTGCCCAAGGACTGCAGTCGGGATTGAATCTCAACCCACTTAATAACCCGAACAACCTCAATAACCCTAGTGTTCCTTATGTTCCACCTGCACCGGCGTTCAATACACCCCCACCTAATAATTCCAGTACTGTTGGCATCACTCCAAATCAACTTCAACAACGACTGAATACTCTGACACCCACCGTTCCTAATACCAATCGACCAACCACTGTTTCTGGTGTTGTTGTCGATGCTACTGCTTCTTTGCACAAGCGCGCACGTGATGGAACGATTGTTCGATGGGCATTGATGTTCCTGTTCATTACAGCCATCGTTTCCCTCGTATCTGTCTTGCAAATTCATAATGCACAGACGACATCGACGTGCTGGTCAACTACAGTAGCAGATGCAATGGCGATTGCTTGTGTGGTTGTAGCGATCATTGTATGTGTTATGATTGGTGTGACCTACCTGTATTACACCGCACAACCTCGAGCATACCAAGCCGAGCGCTCGTTCTTTTACCCACCGTTCGTCTTCTTCGCGTTCTTAACCCTGGTTGCTCTGGTGAGCTGGATCATGATTGTCGATGTTACCGCAAAGGGACGTGCCAGCACGACGACCACGGGAACGTCAGGCACATGTTTGAATGCGTCCGATTACAATGCGGGTGTGGCAGGTGCATTGATGGCTCTAGTGGTGTCCATGATTGGAACAATCGCTGCGTACCACTGGTCAAAATAATCAGTCTGTGTTCAACTTAAAAAGTATCTTTCACCTCAACCAAATATCGAATGTCGAGTTTTCAACAGCAAATGATGGACAGCTACCCGCAGGATATGAGTCCAACCTACGGTGTGGGTATGGACAATTCGAACAATAATGTGTATAACGCCTACCCAGCCTCGACAACTAGTAGCTGGTCATGGCCTACACTTCGAGATCCATCGACGGGAGCGTTCACGCCGTTCGCGGCTACCATAATCTTGGCCATCTTGTTCCTCATCCTGGCTAGTCCACCGGTCTTCCAGTTTGTGGGCAACACCTTGAGCCGAGTCTTGTCTTCCGTGTCTTGGACAGCTTCCAATGGAATGCCTACTACCAAGCTTCTTGTGGTACACACAATCATTTATGGAGTGTTGGCATATGTAGCCTTGTGCTTACTCACCCAAAACTCCTAATCACCAGATCACTGTGATTCCTATCCGATCCACACAAATCTTTTGAATGGACAAACCAGTCAAAAAACCTCGCGCACGTAAACAGCCTACAGCGCTCCAACCTCCAGACGAACTGACATCAGTCAATAATAATACTCCTGTATGTATTGAGTCCAAATTGGAGGAACCGGCTCCTGCTCCTGATGTTCCCATCAAGCCAAAACGAGTACGCAAGCCAAAGGATAACACTACGGCTCCATCCGAACAATCACCACCAGGAGCATCGAATGGTGAAAGCGCGGTTTCAGCCTCTGGATGCCAAGCTATCATTGGTTCAGGAGCCAAGAAGGGACAAGCCTGTGGGTGCAAAGTGAAACCACCGAGCATTGATCGTTGTGGGAGACATTCGGAGCTGAACGAATCCAAAGAACCAAATGAAGGAAACGAGTTGACGCATCCTAAACCCAAATCGAAATCCAAATCAAAGAAGAGCAAACGTCAGTCAGCCTCCGCCAAGGCATCAAAGGAAGCCCAGTTACGTGCATCGGTAGCACGTCTGAGTATGGAGCACCAGACATTCATTGAAGTGAACGAGTTCAACAATGCCATCTATCCCAACACGAACATTGTGATCCATCAACAGAAACCTCATGCGATCGGAGTACAGAATGCAGATGGCACAATTCGTCCTTTGACCAAGGAGGAAATGGTATTTTGTCGAGAGCATTTCATCCCGCTCGAGGCTCTTCCTGTAGCTCTCAGTAACGGTGCAGTTGTTGAGAACAAAGAGTCCGAGGACAGGGGAAAAGATGAGAAGGATGAGAAGGATGTGAACGAGTCTGAACCAATCGAGGAAGAAGAGACTGATACAGAGTCCGAGTCTGAAGAGGAAGAAGAAGATATAGATGATTGAGAGACGTAGTCATCACTTGGTAGTGGACGCACACATAGAACAGTCAAGTCCATTCTTATCCATCCATGCTCGGAACGCATCAATTGTGGTTGAACCTCTTGTCGTGCTCAAGTATTTGGAGCCATGGAATGCGTAAAAGGTTGGGAAGCCATTGGGTCGTGGTTGGTGGATGGACGTAGCGAACATGGATAGTGAGTTGTCCGGCTCACTGGACACGTCCACCTTGTAAAATTGTACTTGACAGCAGTGGAACTCTTCAGCGAGTTGCTCAATGATCGGTTCCATGGCCAGACAATGTCCGCATGTGGGAAGCTTCAGGAAAACGACGTTCAGATACTGAGAAGTGGTGGTAGATATCAGTGCTTTACGCACATCTTTGAGCGTTCCAGTCTTGACGAATGATGTCATGGGGGTTGGTTTTTAAGACATTCACGTTCGGCATGCACTTAAGGTACAACTGCCACACCCACGTTGTGCTGCCTGAAGAGCTGATGTCAGCTGTCCAACCTCATCTGATCCTGGTGCTCCGCGCTGATAGACAGAGCATGGATACCCATTGAAATACACGATAACCGTTGGAAACATGTTGAGCGCAAACGGAGCTGAACGGAGATGGGTCATGATCCCCAGATTGGATTGTGCGGTAACATCCACCCCTGCGGTGGTTACTGTCCCGCTGTTCTGCTTGCTAAACTGACTGAACGATCCTGCCATGTCTTGACAGAATCGGCAATAGGGCAAGTAAAAGAACACGAAACTCACACGCTTGTTCACTACGGGGTGAACAATCGTTCCATCCTCTTGGAAGTCTTGAATCGTGAGTGCCTGGATGTTGCGCAAACTGGATGTGATCGACATTCGGAATCTTCCAATTGGAGGTAAGTCAGGAAGCTCGTTTTTTAACATTGAACCGTGTACTATGGACTGGTGGGTATGATCGTGAAACCACATCCATATCAATCAGATTTCTCTAAAACAAATGACGGAATGCAAGGAACCATTGGACGTCTTCGTCTATCATCTTCAGAGAGGCGACGCCAAAGGATTGAATGATAGTCGAGAGTGGGGTGCGTTTCGTCTGTTTGGCTGGACAAAAGACTATGATCGGGTGTGCATTGTCGTTCGCAATACACCGGCAGTAGCTTATTTAGAACTTCGACCGAACAAGAGTGTCATTCGAACTCGACCAGGTGGATGGAATGGCTGGGTGGACGACATCCGCTCATTGACACAACGTATGCGACCGCAATTTCTTAGTGAACAATTCCAGAATGTTACCATGGGGAGCCGGGTGAAATACGGTCAGTTTCGATGGAAATCCGTCGAGTATGTAGAGAAGGTCTTGAGCACACCGGGTCGATATCAATCCGATCCAGAGAATCCACGTTCGAAACTGTTGCCTGTAGCTACTCCATTGTTACGGCTCGAGTTCGAGTCGATTTTCTCGATGCGAGACTTTGAGAGACACATTCGCGAAGATTACAAGATGAAGTACGATGAACGGCTGGATATCTATATCCACGAGACGGATTCATGGATTGATTTGCCCATACGATGTTTTGCTCGACACAATATGCCACCTTCTGGCTGGATGCAGATCAAGGAGTACGTTCGATACGATGATGAGTACCGAGAGTTTTATGAGGCCGATCATCAGCAGAGTCGTTCGGGAAAGAAACATGACAATCATCATCACAAGCCATCTACTCCTGTTCATCACTGGTGTCGTTCAGATGTGGTCAAGTACGACCTGGAGGCAGACTGGAGTGCACTCTGTCCAATGGAGAATGATCCCCCGCCATTACCACCTCGGAAATTGATGGTGTTTGATATTGAGACATATTCCAGTCGTTCCGTCAACCGCATTGCGTATCCCGAGTTCACTATTCCAGACGATTGTGTGTTTCAGATCTCAATTGTGATCTCTCGAGGCGATCGGTTACATGACCCTCCCTCTGTGTATCTGTTGTCGTTGAAAGAACCTAACAAGGAGGTTGTCGGTGAGGATTGTCAGACGATCTGGTGCAAGGATGAATATGATTTGCTCAGTAAGTTTATTCCGTTCGTCGATGAATGTGATGTGTTCACCGGCTGGAACATCCTGGATTATGATTGGGAGTACATTTATCGTCGTTGCGTTCATCATGATTTAGAAGGAGCATTGTTGGGTGTAGGTTGGCTCGAGAACCACCAGGGCGGGTGGCGAGAAACTCAAGGAGCCCAAACCTACAAGTATGTAGATATTCTCGGTAAGCTCCAGGTCGATATGTTGCCGATCGTAAGGAGGAATTACTCGGGCTTGCGTAATTACAAGCTCAACACCGTTCTGACCAAGTTCAAGATGCCCATGTCCAAAGATGACTTGCCAGCACAAGAGATGTTTCGATTGTTCCGAATTGGAAGACCTGAGGACATGGGTCGCATCGGACACTATTGTAAGGTCGACTCCGTAGTGTGTTTGGATCTGTGGAAGAGACTGAACATTTGGATTGGATTGCTCGAGATGAGCAAGCTCACAGGTGTGGGGCTGTTGAGTTTGTATACTCTTGGAACGCAAATCCAAACAGCAACGGGTATTGTTCGTGTGTTGTGGCAATCGGGACGTGTGCTAGGCTGTTTGCATGGATATGACCCACAGAATCCTCTGAACGCGAAGAAGGTGGACGACAAGCTGGTCTCGGGAGGGAAACGGAAAATCAAGAAGTATGCCGGCGCTACCGTGTTCAAAGCCGTGCCCGGCATGTACCAGTGGGTGGTCGTTCTAGATTTTGCCAGTCTATATCCGAGTATTATGCGTGCCAGAAACTTGGATTATAGCACGCTGGTCGATGATGATGTCAAGAACAATGTGTTGGATCCTAACGTACCTGATGAGTTGTGCAATATCATCGATTGTTCCTCACACATCAATTGTGAACATGACCCTTCCCGCAAGAAGCTCAAGAACGGAGAGTGGTCAAAGGCGCAAAAGATGACTCTCTGTCACAACTATCACTATCGTTGGTTGAAGGAGGACGTGGTAGGGGAGGCGTTGTTGCCCAAGCTGTTGACCAGCTATCTTACTGCACGTAAGACGACGAAGAAACGCATGGACATGATCCGTGAAACTCAGTTGCTACCATTGATTGCGGGTGTGATCGTTCATATGTGGAAGAGATTACAGGACACACCGAATACTCTTCCGTGTGAGAAGGACTTGTCAATGATTCAGGATGGAAACCCAATCTTCACCGAGATCATGCATAACGGTGAGAAAGAACAGACTCTCAACGTCGTACGTTCAGAGTGGAGCAAGGTGGTAGAACTAGCGGAGAAGGAGGTTTGTGTGGGGTTGAACGAGTCAGAACTGGTTGAACGAGTCAGATCAGCACTGATGGAACTGGTCGTTTTGGACAAGAGACAGTTGGCATACAAGATCTGTGCCAATGCCTGTTACGGAGCTACAGGTGCATCAGATGGCATGGTGCCTATGGAGGAAATCGCTGCGTCCACCACAGCTCAGGGCAGGAGATGGATCAGTCATGTAGCGACGTGGGCACAAAACGACTATGGCGCAGACTGTGTCTATGGAGACACGGATAGTGTGTTCTTGGTCTTTCCGAAACTCAATTCCGCGGACAAGGCAACCACGATCAACAACGTTAGTAAACTCATTGAGCCTATGCTGAAAGACATCAACAGTCGCTTTGGTGTTAAGAACGGCATCGTCAAACTAGAGTTTGAGAAGATCTTTGAGGACTTGATCCTACTAACCAAGAAGCGATATCTTGGAAATCTGTGCGACCAGTTTGGTGTGTTCCAGCAAAAGCTCTTGCGTGGATGTGCACTCGTACGACGAAACTTTGTCCCTCTCACTCAAGACCTGTACCGACAGATCAGTGATCGCATGTTGGCAGAGAACGCCAGAGTGAAACAAGTGATTACCACAACGGACAAGATCTTTCGATGGATTCGTGTCAAGGAAGGTCAGTGGACGTACACAAACGACTGGGATCCATCTGATCTTCGTTCTGTGTATCGAGAATGGTACAACAGTTTGTGTAGTCAAATTGCCGAGTATATCCTCACGATGTTCCACCGCAGACACAAGCTCAGTCAATATATCTTGTCGTGTGGTTTGGCTCGACCTCGAGCCGGATATGGTCAAGACAAGGCACCGAATCACATTCTTCTGTGGGACAGGGTAGAAGCACGACAAGATCAGTTTGAGAACGGAGTCAGAATCCCATCTCATTCCAAAGTCTTTTCACCAGGGATGCGCATGGAATACGTAGCCATCGAGACACCTGTGCTACCCATACACCAGCAATTCAGCATTGATCTCGATTCATACAATCGTTTTATCCAAACAGAAGACAAATTGCTCGTTCATCATCTGGAAGAACTCGAGTATTACCAGCAATGGAAGGATGTGATTCGACTGAACCTGTTCTGGTATATGCGTTCTAATATATATCGATGCATGCAGGAATTGATGACCGCCGTCTTTCGTTCCGAAGACTGGTTTGATCGCGAACGTGGTATCATGGAATTTTTGATGGAAGTGCATGAAGTCCATCGAGAAACGTGTGAGTTGATCTTGAAAGAGAGTCGAACATGGATCCATGATCAGCAAACTGGTCGGCTCGTATTCGTTCATCCATGTGGAAAGGGCGGAGAGTTAATCCTCGATCCTGATCACAGTCGCAAATGGTATGTCCAGCGGATTCTGAAACTGAGTCACAAGAAACTCGGTAGAGAGGATGATTTGACTATTCACGTTCCTATGCAACTGGAAGTGATGCATGAACTGTCCGTCCTCTGGCGTCCTTATGTGGACGCCCCGGATGCACTAACATACCTTCTGCCAAGAGAGTGCAAAGGGTATCAGCAATAGAAATCAAAATCCCCATCTCAACCCTTGATGTTGATTGTCCTGTTTGACCCGACCCTGCCAAGCTGTCAACGGTTTTTTGCACAGAACCCAGATTTACCCTGTCGCAAATGGAATGTTCAGCACCCGTTGGTCAGACAGCGTCTACAGCGTTCAATACGTTCACGTGCTATCCAGAGCTTGCCCACAGTGATCGACATTAACGTCAAGACACAAGAAGCATCGTTCTATTGTCATGAACTCGCGTTCGTGCATGCACAGAACGTTCGGATGTCAATGTCTAATATTCCTATTCCTGCGCCTGCTCCAATGGAGAGCCTCAACACACCATCCTCAACCACACCTTCTGTAGGAATGGAGATTTTGGGTGTGCCACCTCAAGATGAGACTGACAGCATCGCTGACAGTACGGATAAGGTTAATAGTCAGGCTCCGATCAATACTCCCGATATGTTCACTAGTGAAGGCGAGCTCGAACATGCCCGGAATAATAAGTCTAAGCCTGCCACTGCTACAGAGTTAGCTGCACAGATGCGCTTGCAACGAGATCAAGAAGATGAAACGCGAGGCATCGCAGGCGGTGGGTCAAGACCTGGTCCATTACCGCCACCTCCTGTCATGAATGTAGGAGTGGAAAAACCAGCTCCAGATCGTGCTGTGTTGGGTGCAACTGAAGTGATGGTCAACAGTATGCGACAGCGTGATCCACCGGGATTGGGAATGGAACCTGGGCAGTAAACAGTAAAACTTCAACCGTTCTATTAGACACACAGTTCCAACAAGATAGCTTTCAACAACGACTGTTCATCAGGATGATTTCCTACACCCCAAGCCTTGAGCACTACATCACCGGTCAATATTCGTTCAAGTATGTTGGCTTTGACTCGTTTAGACTGGGTGAACTTGAACTGTCCAGACAGGTTAGATGGGAGGCAGGAGTTGACTGCCTTCATAACTTTCTCTCGTTCCTGAACATTCAGCTTCAGTCGTCTCACCATCTCATCGCGATGCACGATGAGATGTAATTCCACTCTTCCACACACTAAGGCTGTGAGGAACGTTTCCTTGCGAAGGTCATCCATCTCGCTTTCACAATCAAACTCAATTCCCTTCTCGTACCATGCCGTGATTCGACACCAGTAAACAGCATCCGTCAATGCTTCAGCCAAATACGTCGACATCAAAATCACATCATAGTCTGGAGGCATGGAGAACGAGGAAGGAATATAGGACGAATGGATATGTGATCGAGCCCGGTTAGTTTGGTCAGTTTGTAGTTGGAACACTGAACAGTCAGAGGCAGAGGAAGGTGTGCCCGATACTTTCTCGAACGCCTCTTTCAATGCATTCATCTGTCTCTGATATCGCTCTGTCAGTTTGCTCATGGTCATCAACAAGGAATGTGAACGCTTCAACTCTTCCGCTACAGTCTTGAGTCCGTTTGCAAGGTCATTTGCTGAGACCGTGGACATGCGTCGCAACATCAAGTTCGAATGGAGCCGAGTCATGTTAAATGCCAAGTCTTCACAGTCGACCTCGTACGGCAAGACCGACAATGGAGTCTGATTTCGATCTTGGAAGGGAACACGAAAGAAGGCTGAGAAGTCATGAACGGCACGAATTAACTGAACAGTCTCTGAGATGTGGGGTGAAGACATGATATACCGAATTGGGATTGGAGAAATGAACTGTGAGTTATACAATCTTCTGGGTATCACTGATCTCGGAAAGGCACACGCCGATCTCCTCTCCGAGCCACTGTAAAGCTCGGAGGTGTCTACCGCGTGTTTGGCTGGCTACATACACATCGACAGGTGCACAGTACGGTACAGAATCAGCGAGAAGTTTTCGAGCTCCTGATGGCCACAACACATACGATGTCAACTGTTGATAATCATCCTCAATATGAGGCACACCCATGGTTGAATCTTTAGTGCGTTCATACGCGTGCCAGTTGTGGTTCAAGTACAATATATCGACTTCTCCATGGACTTGCCTGTCCCATCTATGCTGTAACCAGTGTAGCATCTGTCCAACATGAAAGGGTGATAGATCAGCATCATCCTCAAAGATCAGTGCGCCATGGTTAGACTGTGCGACCTTCTGCCAAGTACGTCTATGACTGTCATAACAACCCAGTTCGCCACGACGACATTCGCGCACATGTGGATTCGCCATGAGTCTCGAACATGAAGGCTTATCAAGCAGTCCACGCTGTCGCCAATCGACAAGATCAATTTTGCGACCATCCGTTCCATGTACAATCTCAAGCATGGACAAGATGGTGTCTGGACATTTTTGGATGAACAACCTTAACCGTTCTGTTCGGATTGAGATCACGTAAGCGTGGTCAAAGTTGGTCATGCATCCTTTGTAATAATCCAACATTAGATTTGACTGAAATCTTGATATTGCTCATTCACGGGCGCCGCACGCCAGTTATCTCGAGCCAATGGATAGTATTTGTCCGTGTCCTGACCTGGACCCGCAACCTGAATGACAGATGGTTCTCCAGAAGAGAACGCATTCAAATCATCAGATTGGAACATGCGGGTACGAGGGCTGTTAAAGGATGGAGACATAGACCCAGAGCTGTCTGACGTGGTATACCCTGGGGTGCCGTTCCACCACGAATCAAAGATCTGGACACCTGCCGTGTTCACTCCAACCATCTTGTGCACCACCAAACTAAGCACTAGAACGAAACAGATAAAGATCACCAATCGACCATTGCCCCAACATGGTGGTGCAAAGTAATGCCACAAGATTAATGACACAAGGATGGTAACGACCGTGTCGACCAACGCAAATGGTCCAATGCGATAACGGTGAATCCCTTCCCCCGGTGTGCCTCCCAGTTGTCTTAGATCATCCAATGACATTTTGAACCGTTCTAGGGTTTTTTGATACGGGATCGACTGCGTACTCTAATAACCCTAGAACCGCTTGATGGAGATGAGGACGAGGACGATAGATTAGTGGGGTTATTGCTCAGCATAGCTTTCAAATTGGCATCCAGTTCGAATTGGACTTCGTCGGGCAGAGGCAAACTGCCCAATGCTTCTGTGTGTGAATTGTCAGACATGGATTCTGGTGCAATGGTGGCATATGGACCATCCTTTGGAGACACGCCGGCAAACGCCAATGTTGCAAACGCACCCACACGCCAAAGAGAGTCAGGAATGGGACGACTCATCACTTGGGGTGTAAGTGGTTGTGTCTGGTTGGGATGAGGATTGTTCAAATACTGATGATGATACACGCGGAAATCAATGTTGTTCGTTGTGGAACAGATTAACCCTCGGCTGTCGAGAGACTTGACATTGCTGAATAACCGGTCTCCAGGTTTCAGATTGAGCAACGTAGCTTGGTATGTACACTGCACATGAACGTAATGACATTCACTGGGAGTTGGCCAGATGTGGTGAGAGTGTGCACACGGCTCTGTAGGGTGGAAGCAGTTGACATCAACGTTCGTAATGACTCCATGCAACCGTTCATGATATTTGAACAAGCGAGTACGCTGGACAAAAGCTTTGAGAATCTTGTTGAGCTGGTCAGATGTAGAACAAACGAGTGCGCTCGTGGGGATCGGTATGCGTTCCGAGTGTTGAACGGTCGAGTACATGGAAAAGGTTTAACAAAATCAGTGTTTCATTATCGTATTCTCTTGGTAACAGTAGTGTCAACTACATGTCAAATTGGTGGAAGACATTGCTAATCTTGTTCTACGCAACTGACAGGGTGAGAACAATGAATGCAGAACGTGTGGAGCGCAGGATACGGTGTTCCAACGCTTTAGAGATACGAGCACAGTAGTCTGTTACGAGTTGATTCCTCTGTGGAATCAATTTGTATGGGATTTGTATTCTCAAAATCTGTACCATGTCCAGTCTATTCCATTTCACTTGTTATCAGAACGCTCCCATGCTGGCCACATTTTCATGTGCGCGTTTCGGATCGGATGAGATCAGTGTAGCTGACGATGCATAGGATGACTGCTTGCCGGAAAAGAAATCACCTTTGGGTGGAAGGGCAAGCAGAGACATGAAATCGACTGGATTACTCACATCATACAGCACGTCCTGTGTATACCCTAGCTTTTCATACACCTCGTTCGCCAAGAACGAGATGTAATCACACAGCTTGTCTGCATTCATGCCAATCTGACGTATGGGGAACGTCTCTTTCATGAAGCGATGCTCAATCTCGACTGCCTCCACGATCAAGTCCACTACACGTTGTTGTTCGGGTGGATAAATGACGTATTTGCGGAACAGCAAGGTGGCAAATTCCATATGCAGGTTCTCATCACGGAAGATGAACTCATTCGCCGTTACTAAACCGGGCATCTTGCCAGGATGACGCTTCTTGAGCCAAAAGATGAAGGCGAACAGTCCACTGAAATAGATACCTTCCATCACGGCCGTTACAACCTGTCGAACTGCCCAGCTCTCGTTGAGCCACTTGACCATCCAGGCACTCTTCTCTTGAATGATGGGCATATGTGCAATCGCATCACGCAGGACAACTTGTTCATGCTCGTCAGGTACTATGACACGCAACAACTGACCATACGTCAATGAATGGACAAACTCGCGATCTTCCTTGTTGGCGTTGAACCCCTGCACTTCCGGAATAACAACTTCACACTTGTCCTTGCGAACAGACTTGTTGACCAGGAAATCGCTTGCGCTAAAGAATGCCAACGCATACTTGACCGAGTGTTGTTCATGTTCATTCAGCTCATACAGAAAGTCGTGACGATCGTGAGTGTAATCAATGTCTTGATCAAACGTCCAGTGTGCGGCGCGATGCAAGATTTGTAGAGACCACAAGTCGTCATACACAATGGGAAACGCACTCATGCGCTCGTTAATGGGGTCAAGAAATGGCTCGACGCGATCATCAACCACTTGTACTTCCATATCATCGTCTGCAGGTTCAAAACCACGTAAGGACAGTGTCGTCATTGTGTGTGGAGAAAGAGATTTGGAAATGTCTGTGCTATGCTTACTACCTACCGTATCTCTGCACTTAAACAAGCACAGACGCATTCCACTCCATTCTTGACTTCAAAAAGCAAGCGAGATGTCTTCACACAGGATGATGACACCGTCCTTAGGTGGCTTTGGATCACCCAACACCAACTATACCGCGCAAGCGCACCTAGCTCTCCAACACATGCTGGACAAGGCTCAAGAACGAAGCATTGTGGTGGGTCCTACAGGTCCAATGGGAGAACAAGGGTTGCCAGGTCCACGAGGACTACTGGGTCCAACGGGTCCTGCCGGACGCAGTGGAACAGATGGATTGGATGGTATAGGGTGCACTGGACCTATGGGTCCACGCGGAGCAACAGGACCACGAGGCGAGTTTAACCACACTATCGGCAGTTTGAGTCGATTGATTATCTCGTCGCCTCAAGGATTGAAATTAGACAACATGGGTCGTGGGTCGGCTGAGTTTGCTTCTCACAAATTGACCGGTGCACGTGTATATCATTTGCCTGATGAATCTGGACAATTAGTCGTTCAAGGACAGAGCTATACATCGAATGGAAAACAGGTAACGACCGGCGACCTACACACATATGGCGACCTACAGTTGTTCACAAACACTAATAGATCATTAGTGGGTTTACGTTCTGAGAAAGCGCAAGGTGTGACGGGATCGGGTGGAGTCATGTTCATGGCAGACAATGGCAACCTGCGGTTCCAAGGTGGTAACGACTCTCATCAATGGTCGGTCGTAGGACAGAACGGTTATTCTCAGTTCTCGATCCAAAACACTGCAAGCCTTACAGGGTCAACTCATTACACGACGAAAGGAACGATTGGCAGTTTGGATGTGAAGAAGACAGTTAGTGTCAATGAATCGATCTACCTGGGCAAAGAGCCCATGGGTGTAGCGTTTACACTTGGGTTAGCACATCAAACGAGTCCTCAAGTACTGATTCAACCTCACGTATGGACAGACAGTTGTCGATTGGGACTATTATTAGGTGATGACACAGGATTTATTGAACGTGTGTACAACAAGGGCATGACCATCCAGGATCCAAACGGTATTTGGCTCCATTCCGTTCGAGGGAAAGTTCAGACGATCAAGAATGTTCTGGACGCTGGTAACGGAGATAGTGTCATTGCCGGTAATCTGAACGTTCAATCTGCAATATCCGTTGGATCTCAGGTACGTCCTTCACGGTTTCAAGGAAGCATCATTGCCAGTGGTTCACCCAGTGATGACATGCTCGTTGCGTTCAATGACTTGTCTAGTGCGAATGTTCAGTTGGGATCGGGGTTGACTAATGGATTCATTCAGACCGTATCGAATCGAAGGACATATGATGTTCCTCTCCAACTGAACACGAAGGGTGGTGCGGTGGTGACGGAGCACAATGTATTGGATGATAATCATGGTGGGATGAACGTGTCTGGCAAACTGAAGGTTGGTGGATTAGACTGTGCTCCCGCACGCGTTGGGTATTTCAAAATCACGGGATTGGTTGAATCGAAACCATCCATGATGCACATGGACGTGTGTTGCAAGGGGGATGGCTGGGCAGTCTCAGAGAGCAAAGATCACATTGTTCTGCCACGGTTCGAACCACTGAATGTTGCGCGCTGGTTTGAAATTCATGTTCAATTGTCGGGAGTCGTTCCGGCTGGAACACAATTCAGTGTTCAAGTGAAGGACACGATTGTAATCGATCACAACCAAACATCAGTGATTCAGAAACGAACCATGTCATTGTTTGCACTTGTTCAAGGTGTGTCCTATGAACATATCAGTGTCGAACTGAAAGGCTTTGCTATGGTGAGCTCAGGATTGATCAAGGTAGTGGAGGTGGTGTGAGCCTGATTACAGAACCAGTTGGTTAGTGTCCAAGATTTATTGTGTTCACATGTGAACACAATAAGCGTTTTAAAAATGACTGATCGACGCAGTTTTACGACCGTACCCATTGCGGCGGACTCATCAGCGATCACTGCGGCGGTCTTCTCGACCATCTATCAACAGAGCAACAACACTACAGCGTTCAAGAATATAACCGTACAGAATTTAACAGCCACATCAGAGTTGTTGCATGGACCATTCTTACAGACTACAGGCACATTCAACACCTCTCAAAACCTCCTGGATGATGGAGCAGGTAATGCACTGATCACAGGCACACTGTCCATACCCAATCAACTTGTTGTGAACAGTATCACTGGATCAAGTCTTAATGTGGGTACGGGATCATTCAACACCTTGTTTGTCAATGGTCAAATTGTCTTTGGTGGATCGGGTGCAGGATTTACGGGTGGAATTAATGCGGGAGGAAGCACCATTCAAACGACTGGATTGATTTTAGGTGGTCTCATCAATGGTAATACTGGAACATTTAACAATTTGTTTGTGAATGGTCAGGCGGTTCAGAGGCAGGGCGATCCAGTCAATGCTGGAGCAAACACTATCCAAACAACTGGAACGGTCAGTGCAGGATTGATTCAAGGGTCGAGTGGTGCATTCCACACATTGCTAGTGAATGGCGTCAACGTTCAGAGACAAGGTGATGCTGTAAATGCTGGAGCCAATCAGATTCAAACCACGGGTGTCATCTCCGCAGGCTCGTTCATTGGTGGCACTGGGTCGTTCCAGGGTTTGTTTGTGAATGGAGTGAGTGTGCAGAGGCAAGGAGATGCGGTGAATGCGGGTGGGAATACCATTCAGACTACAGGACTGGTTAGTGCAGGAACGATTCAGTCTGCCACAGGCAACTTTTCCACAGGACTGTTTGTTGGTGGCACGGGAGTACAGTTGATGGGAGCGTCCTTCTCCACAACCGGTACGGTTTCTGCTAACACCGGATTGTTTGGTAACGTGACTGTAACAGGGACATTGACAGGAAATGTGGGCAATTGGAATGTTCTGGCAGTGTCTGGAACAAATGTTCAGAGACAAGGTGATCCTGTCAACGCCGGAGCAAACGAGATTCAAACGACCGGAACGATATCGGGAGGAGTGGGATTGTACAATTCATTAACGGTAAATGGTGTAGCTGTGCAACGACAAGGTGATCCGGTCAATGCTGGTAGTAATACGATTCAGACCACAGGTACTGTGAGCGCAGGGACGATCACTTCAACCACAGTGCAGACCGCGATTGTAAATGCTCAGACCATAAACACTTCAATCATTGACGCAGGTACAGGTGCGTTCGTGAGTGTGTTTGGAGGTACAGGAGTGTTTAACACATTATCAGCATCTACAGTTCTATTGGGAACCGGCACATTTGTCAACGTCAGTGCCGGAACAGGTACATTTGTTCAAGTCATTTCACAGGGTGGATCAATACAGAATCTTACTGGCTCGAACTTGACTTATGGGGTTATTTCTGGTGGTACGGGAATCTTTGGGACGTTGATACTTGGAACGGGTACATTTATTACTGTGAATGCAGGAACAGGATCGTTCAATCAAATCAATGCGACAGGCGGTTCCATCAATGGGTTGTCCGGATCAAGTCTGAATTATGTCGCCGTTACAGGAGGAACAGGAATCTTCACTCAATTGACTAGTACAGGCGGTTCTATCAGTGGACTGTCTGGATCAAGTCTGAATTATACCACCGTTACAGGAGGAACAGGAATCTTCACTCAATTGACTAGTACAGGCGGTTCTATCAGTGGACTGTCTGGATCAAGTCTGAATTATACCACCGTTACATCTGGTACGGGTTTATTCGTCAGTGTAAATGTTGGCACAGGGAGCTTCAATCAGTTAAATGCCACAGCTGGTAGCATATCAGGTCTCTCGGGTTCGAATCTAAACTACATCACCGTTACCGGAGGTACAGGGACATTTACTCAACTCACAAGCACTAATGGAAGTCTTACCAACCTGTCCGGAACCAGTCTCAACTACGCCGGTGCATTTCTGAACACATTGACTGGAACAAACTTGAATTATATCAATGGATCGGTTGGCACAGGAACATTCGTTCAACTTTCGAGCACCGGAGCATCCGTCACCAGTTTGTCGGGCACTAGCTTGACGTATGTAAACGTGGTAGGTGGAACAGGCATCTTCACACAGGTATCAAGCACAGGGGGAGGGATTGCGAATCTTACCGGAACGAATCTCAACTACGCCTCGATAGTGGGTGGAACGGGATCGTTCATAAACTTCACTATTGGCACAGGCGTGTTTACGAGCTTGACCAGTACAAATGGATCAATTACGAACCTGTCTGGAACAAACTTGAACTATGTAAACGCCACAGTAGGTACTGGAACATTCACCCAACTGACTAGCACGAATGGTTCTATTACCACCTTGACTGGTACCTCATTGACCTATGGTACTGGAACGTTCACTCAACTAACTAGCACGAATGGATCGATCACGAATATGTCTGGAACGAACCTGAGTTATTCTACGGGAAATATCACGACTCTAACTGGCACATCATTGAACTACATAAGTCAGTCAGGCGGGACAGGAACGTTCACCCAACTGACTAGCACGAATGCGTCGATTACCACCTTGACTGGAACCTCACTGAATTATATTACTGGAAGCATTGGCACTGGAACGTTCACCCAATTGACTAGCACGAATGCGTCAATGACTAATCTTTCGGGAACCTCACTGAATTATATCACTGGAAGCATTGGCACTGGAACGTTCACACAATTAACTAGCACGAATGGATCGATTACGAATCTGTCTGGAACCTCACTGAATTATATCACTGGAAGCATTGGCACTGGAACGTTCACCCAATTGACTAGCACGAATGCGTCGATTACCACCTTGACTGGAACCTCACTGAATTATATCACTGGAAGCATTGGCACTGGAACGTTCACTCAACTCTCGAGTCCTAGTGGAACGATAGGTAATTTGACTGGAACGTCGTTGAACTACTCCAGTGGAAATATCACAACCTTGGCTATTGGAACCGGCACATTCACTAACCTCTCGACTCTGGGCAACAACACTATTGGAGGCTCTCTGTTCTTGGGAGGGAACCTCAATGCTACAGGTTCATTGAGTTCTGCGTCGTTCAATGGGTTTGTTGGTGCCGAAACTAATACCGGCTCGAATCCAGCGTTTTGGTTTCGAAATACAGCTCCGAGCGGGTATAATCCAGGAGCGAACGCTGGAATATTCTTGGACAATTCATCTGCGGTTGGTTTGAATGCTGGTGCTGGAGGGGTGTACACACTGAACGGTGGAACGAAGAGGAATATATTGGATGATGGTTCAGGAAACATGACGATTTCTGGAACGTTGGGTAGCTACACTACAAGTGGTGTTCTGGCCGTTCGCACATCCAATACTACGAATGGATTTGTAGGAACGATGTTCGCTCCTAGTTTGGCTTCTGGACAAGCTACTACATTGGGAGTGGGTCAAACAAATGCAGTCAATCAGGCTGTTCAATTGAATTGGGTGAACGCTACACCAGGCAATTCCGCCAATATGGGACCTATAACTACCGCTACCGGTGCTTTCGCATCACTATCTATTTTCGGTGGTCAAGGAGGCGCGTTGTTTCTCGGTAGCAACAGCATGGCACAATCGGGAGTGTACACGAGGAATCAGATAGTGGATGATGGTTCTGGTAACATGGTGATTGTTGGAACAGGGTCATTTATTGGACAAGTATGGGCTGAAGGTACTGTGACTACATTTCCTCAGCCCGCAAGTGTAGTGCTCGGTAATTATCAAGGTATAGGTGCGGTATTTGGTGGAGCAGCAGGCGCAATAGGTGGATTGAAGCTGTTGTCTACAACATTGACTACGGCTAGGATCAATGGTACAGTAGTCAACACTTTGGATGACGGATCAGGCAACATGATCGTGGGAGGCAAGGAGACCATCAATGCTGGTTCGAATGCGATAGCATTGACCGTCAACTCCACGCTGAACGCAGGTTCGGGGTACGTTCAAATGTTCAACCCCAATGTGCCCAATGGCTCTAACTACAGTGTCTTGTTTGGACTAACGGGTGCAAGGGCAGGGAGTCTATCGTACAATGTGACGGCTACTGGGACTACTGATAGCGTCAGCCTTTCCGCATTCACCGGAACGGGAATCACGATCTCAGGTTCATCAGCCGTCTCTACGATACACAACACCATGGACGACAGTCTGGGTAACATGATCGTGAGTGGTTCACTGTCCTTGTCGCAAGTTAGTTCGACAACTGGTCTAGTGTCCAGCCAACCCTCTGGTGTCTTCTTGGATGCATCGAACTTGAACATCAATTTCAAGACTACGGCTACATCAAGTAATGGGTGGAATATATTTAGCACGGCAGGCACAGCTGTACTTACTGTGCTGAACAATACACTTGTGGGCGGATCCAAAATCTCTACACCACATACGATCTTGGATGACGGATCGGGTAACATGTTCATCGGCCAAGGTGTGAATTCTTCCGTACATGGAATGTGTGGAACCACCAGCAACACCATCATCTTCAATAACGTGGGTGTCAATCCTCCTACTTTGACCACACGATCGGCAGGAACGAAACTCGTCATGTTCCCTCAACTCTCGGGCACAACCACTGATTATGCCCTAGGTATAGCGAACAACACGTTATGGTCATCTGTTCCAACCAATGCTACTCAATTCCAATGGTTTGGTGGTACGGGATCGGCTATGATACTCAGTGGAGCAGGTGCATTGAGCACGACGACAGCGAGTGGGACGAGCCGGAACACTATGGACGACGGATCAGGTAACATGATCGTGAGTGGCCAAATCAATGCAACAGGAGGCTTATCTGTGGGTGGGAATAGTACCACGTTCGGCAACTTCGCTGTGAATCTTGGGGGGAGCTCCTCTCTGAACGCGTACATTCAGGCTACCACAGGTGGCGGAGCAGTTAGTAGACTAAATATTAACCCAGTTGGAGGTTCAGTGCACACTCAAAACACGATCTTGGATGACGGATCAGGTAACATGACGGTAGGATCTCTGTATGCCACTGGTTCGGGCACTGCTCCTCCATCTGGTGTCTACGCCCATATCGGTGTAGCCACATTATCGAATCCAGGAACCACGGGTGGATTTCTCACAGCTCAAAATGGTGGTGCATTCTTGCCCATCCAAATCGGTGGCGCTGCGTACACACCCCATACCACGATCGACGACGGTTCAGGTAATCTGACCATGCAGAGTGGCACGACCTTGCAATCGGGCAGTGTCACCAGGCTGGGATTCACATCCAACTCTAACAATGCCGGACAGCTCGTGTTCACCTCGAATGGAGCAACCG
>Ga0310811_10001061_pt1 | contig 35465 bp, 27 predicted proteins | sample YCmetagenome_FD_207642 | JGI IMG/M metagenome (GOLD analysis project Ga0310811, IMG submission 207642) | Soil microbial communities from experimental microcosm in Duke University, North Carolina, United States - YC | ecosystem: Engineered > Artificial ecosystem > Soil microcosm > Unclassified ... | reverse complement strand
CGACAAAAAGGATGGCAAATTCCAGCGCAGAGATTTGTAAGATGATGCCTGCGATGATCGCCAGAAGGGTAATGAGGGCATGGACACGTGCATTACGCTGTGTACGTAAGGTATACCAGAGGCCCTGCAATGCATATTTGAAACCTGCCACGAAGCGTTTCCACTCATTATCATCCTTCCCGACTTCTACTGGAGGGGGAGCATCAGGTGAGGATGGTAATTGTGATGGTTGAACGGGTGGCTGTTTCATCCTTTATATAATTCCTGTCCAATTGCTTTGAGCACTGATTGCTGGATATTAACCATTGTTTGATAGCCCGATTCAGAATGATCATCATAGCCAATCAGATGAAGAACACCATGTGACAGTAAATACATTAATTCCGTTAATGTGTTGTGTCCGGCCTCACCTGCCTGACGGACAATGGTAGGCCAGGAGATAACAATATCACCAAGATTCGTGATCATTCCGGGTGGAGTAATGAATGGTGGTGTATCTTCTGCGGGCGTGGCAGCCCCTTCTTCAGTTGGTTGTGGCTCCCAGAGTTGATCTTCAGGTGCATCAACAATTGGACGCTCTAATAACGGAAATGAAAGAACATCGGTTGCTTTGTCTTTCTCGCGATATTGCTTGTTCATTTCCCGAATGCCCTCATCGTCTGTAATCATTAATGTGAGCATTGCAGGCTGTGTGATATTGGCTGTTTGCAATGTGAGTTGTACCACGCGGTCCAGATCAACCCCGGCAAGGGATTGCTCAATGAGTGTGTTTTGTTTATCATCACTATGCGTAAGATACAATTCGATGAGAGGATGCTCTTGCATAAAATATTTCCTCAGATGAATAAATGCAATATGATAATCGAGGTATGATGAGAAAAATAAATAGCGTAAGTACGATACGACTGTAAGAAACAGATTTATTATGAATATTCATAATAAATCCTTGCTGGATACCATCTTTTACCAAGGGATGGCAGGAAAGAAATATCCCGAAAAGGGGAACGTTTTTGGGGGGAACGCTCCAAACCCCACCGCTTGCGCGGGTCATGTGGGCCTCAACAAAGATAGGAGGCGGTACTTTCTCCTGAGTCCTGGTATAACCCCGATACGCACTGTTTTACTCAGAAGTTCGAGGGCTTCAGGTTGGCAACCACGTACCCGAAGATCGGAACGGAAACTCTTCCTCTTATCGTAGCCCGATAGCTACCGAAATAGCTCTGGCTGAGTCTGGTCAGGTAGCGGCTTGTAATCGCCTCAGCAATCGTGCTGAACCGTTGACAAGCCCATCCCCTGAAAGGGGATAGGGGTCCTGACGCTAAAGGTGTTTCTCTTACAGTACATGTAAGTGTAGAAAATCTGTGTTTGCACTGAAAAGAAGCATCTATGTTTATTGACTTTTTCGTGCTGTTTTACGTCGACGAGCAGCCTCTTTTCTTTTGCGTTTCATGCTTGGCTGTTCGTAGTGTTCGCGACGACGGGCCTCTGCGAGAATGCCGTCCTGTTGAATTTTGCGATTGAAGCGTTTCAGGGCAGTCTCAAATGACTCATTATCGCTGATTGTAACTTGTGACACCAGATTCCCCCCCTCTCCTGGCCTGTTTTGCGAGATCATAAGGTTGTAATGTGTTATCCCTACAACCTGTACACCTCGTGACCTGCGGAAAAATTATAGTGTAGGCTTTGTAATGTGTCAAGGCTCTTAGGCTCTTGTTGTTTTCCTGCCGAATACGAGCAGGAAAACGATCAAACCAATGATCAAGATGCTAACAAGAGTAATCAAACGGTCAAGCAGGATAGCGATGGTGTTGACAATATCAGAGCCATGTTATCATGGTCCCAGATCAAAACATTTTCCCCATAGCACGGCTCTTTACATGACCATTATTTCACCTTATCCAGGCGTATCAGCATTGCCAGCAGTAACGCAAAGAGGCTTGGCAGACTGTGCACATACAGATTGTCCACGAGATTGTGTACAAACACTGAAATCAGTGCTGCCACTAAACCAATTGCTAATGCTCTATCATTACTTAGTATATTGAGTTGATCGATCCGCTCTTGTCGTTGTAGAGAAGGTATTCTGGCTGGCATCTGTTGAAAAGATGGATGCTGAAATTGTCTTTTTTGTTGTTTATAACGCTGATTTAAGCCACGGATAATGTTGCCCCCAGCCACAAATGTAGCTAACAGGAAGAGCACATAGGCAGTGAAGCCAAAGATGCCAGTCTCGGCTGCAATATTGATCAGATAGTTGTGTGCATGACCAAGGGGAAGTACGAAGATTCCCGGTGCATAGGTCGCATAATCGTTGGCATAATTACCAATGCCAACGCCAAGGAATGGGTGATGAATAAATTCTTGAATGCCTACAAACCAGTGAGCAACACGTTCTGAATTTGCATAATTATCATTGGTTGGTGCTGTAAACGAAATACCGATAACGCCGATCTTGGTCAGGATTGGCATAAAGATGCTTAGTGGTAGCAGCCCGATAATCAGTATCTCTACCAGGGCAATAAATCCAACACCAAGGAAACCGAGGAGGAAGCGCAATTGTGGTAGCGCAACCAGTACAATGAATAGCAGCGATACCGCCAGCGCCAGCCAGCCTCCTTTTGATTCGCTCAAATATTCTACACCCAGAAGCAGTAATGCTGGTATTAACGCCAGGAGACGTGTCTTGAGTGTTCGGCCCAATAATAGCAATGCCAGTGTAATGGTAAGGATCATATTAATATAGCCAGCATAGGGATTGGGTTGCCCAAACGTACCATAGACCCGCAAGGTATCGGCGCGAATAAACGAGCTTGGTCCCAGATCAAAAAACTCCTGCGTATAGCCGTAGCCTGCCTGGGTCATTGCCGCAATGCAGAGTAGCACAACCAGCGTCCAGATCTGGCGGCGTGTACGGATATACTGAGAGCCAATGATGAGAACAATTCCCACCTCGACCCATTTCACAATCTCTTTGGCACTGGTGGAAATGCTGGTTGCTACTAGCATTGAGAGTAGCATCATCAGGAGTAGAAAGGAGAGGGCTACAATCACATATCGAGGCGTATTGATGTTATCATGATCCATAATTCCCGTGCGTCGCATGCGTGCGGGGAGGTATGGACGTAGTACAAAGCTGAGTGACCAGCCAACACCTAAGAGCACCACAAGGACATCTGCACTATTCGCGCCACCAAATTGAACTGGATCAGCAGTGCCCCAGGGGATGGCGAAAGGGAGCAAGTATAAGGCCATACGTGGACGTAAAAGTGTCCAGACAATGACAATGAGATAGAGCGGTATACGAATATTCCAATACTGTGTATCTGGTATACCAAATAAGCACAGAATACCAAGTATAGCGCCAAAGAAGCCAACAAGATTGGCAAACGTAATATGTTGTTGTGCATAGGCACGTAGTTGTTGCATGCGTGTTGGCTGTGGGCGTTCTAGTTGTTCCAAACCAGGGTTATACATGAGCGTATCACAGAAACTGCGGCAAAAAGTCCATGGATTGCACCCAGAGAAAAATGCCGCACTCCTTTCGCATGTCTGGAGCCAGCTATCATTGTGTGATCACTGGTCACTGACGTAGGTTTAGTGTTTTTTAAATAGAGATATAGATATCAGTTCCTCTTGTAATGTTCCAATAAGATATTTTTTGAATACATTCCCTGCTTTCACTTGTTTTAGATAAATCCTGCTGTATATAACATCGCACATCTATGAAGTAGAAGTAGTTGCATTCTCTGTATAGATTTACGATATAGTAATAGGGCGGGCAATACGTCGGGAGAACCATTCGATTGTTTTCTGGAGTCCCTGTTCCATCGTGACTTTATGTTGCCAGCCTAGCATCTTGTATGCTTTGGTCGAATCAGCCCGGCGTCGTTCGGGATCATCGGTGCGAACTGGTTCAAAGACAACTTTTGAAGATGAATTACACAGACGAATGATAATTTGAGCGTAGTCCAGCACCGTATGTTCGTCATTGCTCCCCAGATTGAAGACTTCGCCTGTTGTGTGAGGATGTTCCATCGCAAGCATCAACCCATCAACAAGATCACTGACGTACTGAATGCTACGTGTTTTATTGCCATCACCATAAATAACGAGCGGCTCATTATTGAGGGCCTGCACAATAAAATTGGGGATCATTCGACCATCGTTAATGGCGCTGTTGGGGCCATAAGTGTTGAAAATACGCACGATGCGCACATCGGTCTGATACTGACGATAGAATTCCATCGTCAATGTTTCGCCAAGACGTTTGCTTTCATCATAACAGGCACGTGGGCCAACTGGATTCACATTGCCCCAATACTCTTCTGTTTGCGGATGTACCAGAGGATCACCATAGACCTCGGAAGTTGATGCCATTAGAAATCTGGCACCCTGTTTACGTGCTTGTTCAAGCATCTGGTAGGTTCCGTTACTATTGACAAGGATTGTTTCTAATGGATGTTGCATATAGCCAACAGGACTGGCGGGACTGGCGAGATGGAAAATAGTATCCGTTTCAAAATCGAAGGGTTGAGTAATATCCTGCTGTAAAAAAGTAAATTGAGGATGATTCAGTAAGGATTTTATATTGGCAATAGAGCCAGTTATTGAGTTATCGACACACAAAACCGTATGCCCATCTTCCAGTAATCGTGCGCACAGATTGGAGCCGATAAAGCCTGCTCCTCCGGTAACCGTTGCTTTCAATGAGAACCTCCAGATAGAGATAAATGTCTTAGTCCCCTAATGGGTAGACGAATCGATTTTTAGAAGGTAACGAAGTAGCACAATAGGCGTACTCCGTTATCAGGTATCACTCAGATTATAGTTTTACGAACTCCTGGCGTCTGTCCGTATCGTTTGATCTTTATCCACAGCAATGTGACAATTTCTATTGTACTACGATTCTTCTCAGTGTTTATTGAATTTTAGATGTTTATGTCTAATTTTCAATACGCTTTCTTGTTTGCTTTTGGCTCAATCTGTCTCTATCTGATAGGCGTTAGTCCTTTTTCGTGTGGTGATGTTTCCACTTTTGATAGAGTGCTTCATCACCCCAGCTAAGAAAACCACTTGTAGTAAATCCATGCACTATTATAACTGCTAGCAGTGAATGAGGACCAGGGAGTAGGAGATAGACCAGACTAAATACCAGACCAGCCAGACCAACGCCCCCTACACTGCGCCAACTCCATTTCCCCAGTTTATGGTAGAGAGTATAGACAGCGGTGCTTACCAACCAGCCCAGGAGGGGTGATTTTGTCCATTGGGCTACCACAGCGAGCATGAAACCACGGAAAAAGAACTCTTCTACTGGCCCGTTGATAAACAAATAGAAGAAACTCTGGAAGAATTGATCGCCTGCTGTCGGGCGGCGAAACCAGGGGCCAACGACATACATGCGATAGACAATAGCAAAGATTGCCATGAACAGACCAACCACGATGCCAACGACAATATGCAGAGGTATGTTTGTGAAAATTAAGCCAAGAAATGAGAGTGGTAGATGGAGAAATGTCACATAGATAAATGGCACTATTGTCATTGGCACGATGCGCATGAGTATGTCGGGCCACATCCAGCGCCATGTCGTGGCGACCGTTGAGTGTACAATTTGCGATGATTGTATGGAGGACACGTTTTTGCCCCTTCTGGGTAGAAAGATTTGCCTGGCTGGTGCTGTTCCCATTAATTACACTTACTTTCTCTGATTTATTAAGGATTGTAAAAATTTGGTTAAGTAAGTGTAATCAATAGCATTGAGAATGTCTAGTGCTAATCAAGCAAAAATATGATGTTATGACTCTGACTGTTTTCGATGTTGTACCTGCAGCAATCCTTCCTGTGCTTCCTCTTGTGAAAGATTGCCCGCCTGTAAATCGGCCTCGCTTTTTTTGGTGAGTCGTGTATAAAACTCCAAACCTGATTGATAGAGTCCGGGTGTGGTTGGAGCGGTATCTAGTAGCTCAAAAAGGATATCTTCCGCTTTGGCATAATGTCCCTGTTGTTCATAATAGGCAAAGATCATCTGCTTGATGGATGGTGAGAGTTCATATTGAGCCAGTTTGGTAATCAGTGTCTGCGCATCCTGATGGAATTCGATATCTGCTGGAACATACTCATGCTGAAATGCATGCAGAAAAAGGAATAATGACTTGCTATAGCTATAATAGCTCTCTGTCTCATTCTCCTGATCTTCGTAGATTTCTCCCTGTACTTTGAGTAGTCCGGCGATCCAGAGACATTTTTCAACATTGAGTTCACCCAGTGGTGAGAGTGCTTTCAGCAGCATATCTTCCGAAAGAGAGTTGATGAAGCGTAACGTCAGACCAGTATGATGGAAGAGGAGTTCATCAATGGTGATAAGTGCATCTTCGTTCTTGTTGCGTTCACGTAGTCCCATCAAGATTGATAGTTCACGCCCAAATTGTTCCGCCAGTCGCAATATATAGTCTCGATTGATCATACTTTGCCCCTACTATCTCTGGATGTGTAAACAATAGTCATCCATCATTTTTGCGTTCTCTACAGGAGAACAGATTACAGGAACCGTGGGCACTCTTCATATGAGAGTGCCCGATTGTAAGTGTCCAGGTGTAGCGGAACTGACCCTGATTTATGATAAACGTGCGATAGCCTGATCGATACGCTGTAAGGTCACTTCGCGACCCAGTACTTCCATCATCTGGAAGAGTGGGGGAGTTGCCGTCCGGCCGCTGACGGCAGAGCGTACTGAACCAAAGAGTTGTCCTGTTTTTAAGTTCAGTTGTGTTGCCATTTCGCGCATCGGAGTTTCCATTGCCGTATGTTCCCAGGTATCTAATCCAGCAAGGAATGTGCGGGCGTGCTGTAATGCATCACGTGTACCGGCGGCATCCATCTTCTTTTGTATGAGAATGTCATTATCATATGAAATCTCATCTTCGTAGAAAAATGAAACTGCATGAGCCGCATCCTTTAGCGTCTTGAGTCGCTCCTGTTCAAGTGCCAGTACACGGGTTGTATACTCTGGATCGAGTGGTCGTTGGACAGAATCTGGCAATCCGCCCTCTGCTTCAGGGCGCTCCATATACGGGATCGTGCGCGTTACCAGATCTGCTAATGGCAGGCGTCGGATATAGAGACCGTTCATCCATAGCAGTTTATCTGGATCATAGATACCTGAAGCGACACCGATACGATCCAGCGTAAATGCTTTGATCAACTCTTCCTGACTGAAGATTTCTGTTTTGTCATCGTACGACCAACCAAGTAGAGCTAGAAAATTGAAGACTGCCTCTGGTAAGTAGCCCTGTTCTTTATATTCCGACCAGCGTGGAGCACCACGACGCTTACTCAATTTCTTTTTATCTTTGCCCAGAACAACTGGTACATGATAGTACTCAGGCACTTCCCAGTTCAGTGCTTTATGTATCTGTACATGTCGTGGTGCACTGGAGATCCATTCTTCACCACGGATTACGTGGGTAATGCCCATCAGATGGTCATCGACAAGGTGAGCCAGATGGTAGAGTGCCAGACCATCGGCTTTCAGAATGATCATATCGTCCAGATCAGTATTTTTGAAGATCATATCGCCGTGGAGTTTGTCATGTACGACTGTTTCACCTTCTAATGGCATCGCAAAACGGACAGTATAGGGCAGACCAGCGGCAATATTCGCGGCTTTTTCATCTTCTGAGAGGTAGCGGCAACGGCGATCATAGCGTGGTGGTAACTTTTTGGCCTCTTGCTCTTTGCGCATCTGGTCGAGTCGCTCTGGAGTACAATAACATTTGTATGCGTGGCCTGACTCAATCATCTGGTTCGCATACTGCTGGTAGAGTGCTTTCCGTTGAACCTGTGAATAAGGTCCATAAAGTCCACCGATATTCAGCCCTTCATCAACATCCATTCCCAACCATTGTAGAGCCTGGGTGAAATCATCAACCGCTCCTTCTACTGTGCGTGCCAGATCGGTGTCTTCGATACGCACGATGAACTGACCTCCCGTATGACGAGCATACAGCCAGCTAAAGAGGGCGGTGCGGAAGGCACCAATGTGCAAAAAACCAGTAGGGCTTGGCGCAAAACGCAGGCGGGGAACCCTGTAGCCCGGTGTTGTTGAGGCCCCGTCGATCTGTGTCATGAAAACAAGGTACTCCTTCGACTTCTTTGAGAAGAACAGATGCATACATTCTGTTCTAGGCGAGCAGAGATGAAGCACTATCCTTTTGTTCAGGCATGGCTCACACCATGCTTGCTTCCCATTCATTTATGCTAGAATATACGTATCTTCTGGTTAGCTGCGTAGAAATCCTGCTACCTGTGTGGCAGGTATGCCATGCTCACCTCACGGTTAGATATCAAATCGCCTCTTAAGCAGCAAAAATTGCTGTATCATGAAGGACACAGAAGCAGGCGATTATTACTATATAACACCCGGTCCTGGGGATAGGAAATCTCTACCGCGTCGTTCGAGTTTCTGGCGTTAACGAAAGCCATCTGGTAAAACCAGGAATCTACCGCATTTGTGCGGGTGAAGTGTCAATACATTTCCGATCTATTGTAGCATAGTATGCCAGTTTCAGGATAGCATTTCATTGCTTCTTTAGCATAGAAGCATCCTGTAAGCTACATGAATATACCAGAAATCAGCGTGCTTCTTCTCATCTCCATTCTCTTTTCCCTTGTGGAAAAACCTCTAGAGAAAGGTTATTTTTGTTCATGTCTCAAGAATTAGGATTACGGTCTGCACTTTTACCTGATAAGGCAACGATTTCCCCTGAGGGAGAATTGTATATCGCGGGTCATTCCGTTGTTGCTTTAGCGCAACAGTATGGGACGCCGCTCTATGTATTTGATCGAGCAACAATTGTTGCAGCATGTCAACAATATCAGCAAATGTTTCAATTGCATTATTCCGCATCGCCAATCAAATTCGCATATGCCTCAAAAGCGTATCTGGCACCCAGGTTGGTGCAGCTTATTCATGAGCAAGGGATGAGTCTGGATGTTGTTTCAGGTGGCGAATTGCTGGTTGCCCAGCGTGCGGAATTTCCCATGCAGGAGATCTTCTTTCACGGTAATAATAAATCTGAAGAGGAGTTGCGACTGGCTCTGCGCTTAGGGGTTGGACGTATCGTTCTGGATAACTGGTATGAGCTGGAACGTCTGACGAAAATTGCTCATGAGGTAGGGATACGACCACAGGTACTGGTCCGTATTGCGCCAGAGGTGATGGCGGATACGCATCGTTATCTACAGACCGGGCATGCTGCGGCTAAATTTGGTTTTGGGTTAAGTAATGGAGAGGCTCAGGCGGCGTTGCTTCGCATCGTGCGCGATGATCAACTAGATCTTCATGGTTTGCATGCACATACCGGGACAATGTTGCGTGAGACACGCCCTTTTACGGAGACTTTAGAGCGTCTGCTGCAATTGGCATATGAGGTACAGCAGGAAACTGGTTGGTGGCCAGATGAAGTCAGTCCTGGTGGCGGTTGGGGTATTGCGACACTTGAAGAGGCACAGCCAGGTCTTGAGACGTTAGCAATGGCCTTCCAGCAAACGATGCTCACGATGACGCAACAATTTGCGTTGCCAGCCCCCACATTGACTCTGGAACCGGGCCGTTCGATTGTGGCGCGAGCTGGCATCGCCATTTATCGTATTGGTGGTCAGAAAATCACGCCCGGTGGTGTACAATACCTGTTTATTGATGGGGGCATGGCGGATAATATTCGCCCGGCTCTCTATGGTGCGCAATATACCGCATTGCCTGTGACCGCTCTTCATGAAGACTTTGATCAGGAGTTCCGCATTGCAGGACGCTATTGTGAATCGGGTGATATACAGATTGAGAACGTCACACTACCCACATGGTCACGCTATGATTTACTCTGTCTCCCAACCTCTGGAGCCTACTGTCTGCCTATGGCGAGTAACTATAATCTTGTGCCAAGGCCAGCAGTATTGCTCGTAGATGAGAACGAAATTTACGTGATGGAAAGACGTGAAACCTATGATGATCTGTTAGTCCGTTATCTATAGCCCGGAAAAGGGAAAGGTCGTCATCATAGAACTTTCGTACCCTATCCAGTTGAAAAGGGTAGGGTATGAATGGGTTTATTGCTCTTCGCCGAATTTATCTAATGCATCCAGGCTATTGATAAAGTCTCGATAAGCATCGAGGTTGTCAACACTACTGCCAGATTCTTGTTCTTGCCGCTGTTCTGGTTTTTGCGTTGAATGTTGTGGCTCATCACCTTGTTCTGGTATAATGCCTGCTCGCTCCAGAACATTATCTTCGACATAAATAGGTGACTTGGCTCGAACAGCAAGTGCAATAGCATCGCTGGGGCGTGAGTCGATTTCCACATGTCGTCCTGCGACGTCAAGGATAATGCGTGCATAGTAAATGTCATCAATAAGATCAGAGATAACGATACTGACGATCCTGGCATTCAGTTCCTCAATGACATTTTTGAGTAGATCGTGAGTCAATGGCCTCTGAGAAGTAGTTCCTTGCAATTCAACAGCGATAGCATATGCCTCTGCATTTGCTATCCAGATGAAAAGGTAACGCTCTTGCTTAGTGGCTTTTAGAATGACCACTCGTTGCTCTGTAGCCAGGTTTATGCGCACGCTTTCAACTGTCATCTCTACCATAGTTTTTTGACTCTCTTTCGTGCGTGGATCTGTCGAATATCTAACGCCTTTATTGTACATCCCACGAAGTATTTGGCGCAAATTGTAGTGCGTCTTCTGATAGCTTATCGTATATTCTAGTTCTTTTTCAAGTGAGGAGACGAATCAGTTTGTGTGGAGAAGCATATTGGGACCCGGTTCTGGCGTGTAGATAGGAACTATTAGAAAATACATTCAAAAAAAGGCTTGTACTGAACGTACTGTTATGGTATTATTTTCTGGAATAGTCGTTCTAAGTTTTGGTCGTGTGGGGATGTTAAACCGATGTGCTCAGAAAGGCAGGAGAACATCATATGTCGTTGGAGCAAGCCAGCGAAATACAACGCCGCATGTATGATTTCATTGTAAATTATATGAAATCTGAGGGGATGCCCCCCACCAATCGTGAGATTGGTCGTGAACTGAATATTGCCAGTACCGGTCATGTTGATTACCATCTCACAATGCTTGAGAAGAAGGGGTTAATCTCTCGTCAGGCAAAGAAGAGTCGTGGTATCAAGTTGACCAAGCAAACTCCTCAAGGCGTTCCTGTCGTAGGTTACATCGCCGCGGGTGAACCCCTGGATATATTTGATGGCGCATCAGATTCAATCGATATTGGCGGCAATCTGATCGAGACAGAAAATTCGTATGCGTTGATTGTCAAGGGGAGATCAATGATTGAGGATCACATCTGTGATGGTGATTACGTTGTCATCAAGCCTCAGTCAACATGTCAGAACGGCGATATTGTCGTTGCGGTTCATAAGCTGGATGGTGTGACAGGAAGCGCAACGTTAAAGCGTTTCTTTCAGGAGCGCGAACATGATCGTGTGCGTTTACAGCCTGCGAATTCAGAACTCGATCCGATCCTTATTCCTAGAAGTGTCTGGGATCGTGAGTGGGAAGTGCAGGGGAAGGTGATTGCCATCTTCCGTCAATGTATCCCTGCTGCTTAGTCTTTCACCATTTTCTGTGAAATGACAGCGTGGGTTGTATACTTGTCGTTTGTAGCAGCAGCAGTATGGTATGTAGCGAGTATAAAGCTATAGCAGGCAGTAAGGGCGTTTAGATGCCGATAATCTCGTGTGGCATCGTTACGGTTTGCTGCCTTTTTCATTATCTGTCTGCTCTAAGGATGTCATTTTGCCTTTCTCTCGCAGTTTGAGCGAAAAAATTCCTTTCTCTTCTCATTTGGAAATCTTCCACTTGTACTCTTCTCACGAGTCTGGTATACTTTCACTATTGTATTCTTGTACCTTCAGTTTTTATTCTGGTTATTTTATTAATGCTCTGGTTTTATTGCGGATGTCAGAAAGGAAGCACGGCTTTGATGAAGGCTGTTGCTACGGCATTAGTGCTAATCGCAGGAGCCGCAGTTGTTCTCTGGTACGGTAATACACTTAACTCTTGGGTTCTTGGTGGGTTGATCGGTGGATTGGCTGCCTTGCTTCTCAGTATTCCTATCTCCTTAACACTTTTCTCCTACTTTTCGCGTCGTTATGATGAACGTGTGCGGGTTGAGTCACAAGACTACAGGTTGACGGTTGAAGATGAGTTTCCGTTCGATGATGAAATAGATATGGGGGAGATTCCTAAGTATAGCCGACGTGCGTATACTGTAGTTGAGGCGGAGGCTGAAGTGTATCCGGGGTCTATCTGGCGTGAAGATAAGCTGTATGGGCAGCAACCGATAGTGCCAGTACGTCAACTACCTGCTCCTCGTCATTTACAGTCAACCGACAGTGTTCGGGTTCCCTCTCATAGTATTAAAACGACAACGGGTTCTGTACACAGACCTGCTGTAACACGTCACCTGACAACGCGTGGCCGTGATATTTCACGTCGCTCTACGACCACACGCCGTTTGTATCATTCTGGTAGCGATCAAACGGAAGATCCGAGAAGCCGTCTGCGTTCACAGGCGCTCCGTACAGCACGTCTGGAAGCTGCTCGTAAATTGGGTATCGAGGATAGTTTTGAGGAAGATTCTGTCTCTCCTCCATCTCGCAATACCTCTTCTCAGCAAGTGAGCCGGAAAGCTCCTGTGCGACGTTCAACGTATGGGGCGCAACGGTCTTCCTATTCATTACCTGCACAAGATATGCCTGATACCAGTCAGTATTCTGTGTATCCACGGCGCCGGCGTCAGATGATGAATGCTGATCCTATCCAGACTGAGCAGCAATGGCTGATGGGGCAGGATGAGGATGATACTACCAATCAGGCAGGTTATCAAGATCGTATGACCGATCAGGTGAAGTCTGATTTTTCTACCGGTGATATGCGTAAACCTTTACAGCGCCGTGCCCCTTACACGTATGAGGATGATTCTATTCGTAGAGAATTATCCCAGTATGTTGATGCTCCTATTACACGCAGATCATCAAGAAAACTATCTATGCAGCATGATGATGAATAGGCATGACGAAACACGTTTTTTGTACTAGTGTTATAGCCTCTTTTTTGAAAGTATGCTAGTATGAAGCAAAAGTGTATGGTTCGCGAAGGAGGCTCGTGTCTTGTCTCAGTTTACTGTATTGTTTACACAGTTCATCACCAATGTCTACGTACAGACAGGCTTGATCGGTATCATCGTTGCGATGGCTATCGAAAGTTGCTGTATTCCTTTGCCGAGTGAAGTTGTGATGCCCGTCGGAGGCTTATTGCTTGCGCAAAATAAGTTACTACCAGGTATAGATCCAGTCATCGGCATTGTTTTACTTGGTCTGGCCGGGTCGGTTGGTGGTCTGTTGGGTTCAGTTCTGGCGTACTACATCGGGTATAAGGGTGGACGTCCTCTGATGTTGAAGTATGGCCGCTACGTCTTGATTTCTCAGCATGATGCCGATAAGGCAGATTCCTTTTTCCAACGCTGGGGCTCTGCGACTGTTTTCTTCGGTCGGCTGCTGCCAGTTATTCGTACATACATCTCATTACCTGCTGGTATCTCAAAGATGTCGTTTACGCGATTCTGCATCTATTCCTTTCTGGGTTCAGTGCCATGGTGTATCTTCCTTGCCTATCTCGGTACAGTGTTGAAGAATAATATGGCAACTATTGAGCCGATCTTTAAAGGTGCGGACGTTGTGATTGCGGTTGCCGTTGTACTTTTGATTGTGCTCTATGTCTGGCGTCATATTCGTCATGATAAGAAAGCACGTGCTGAGCATGCGGCAATGGAAGCAGCGAATCAGCAGCAGGCACAAGCACAGGGATGGGACGCAAGTGCTCAGCCACAACAGCCGATGTGGCAGCAGAACCCTCAGCCACAGCAGTGGCAGCAGCCTCAATCGTCTCAATCTTCCCAGGCATGGACCCCTAATCAGCAATCATCTCAGTCCCAACCTCCTCGTTGGTCATAGATTTGTGAGCCATTGTGATCAATTCTCAATACAGATTAGTGTAATGCGAGGGAGCGAATGGCCACACAATATGTTGATGCATTTATGCTTCCTCGCTCTGGCTATATGTGGGAGAATCGCAGGGAAATTCTAGAAAAATGAAACTTTCAGTAATTGATATAATGCTGGAAATGTCGTGCTAAATAAATCTAATACCCATATTGATTTGTAGTAAATGTTTTTATGGTTTGTAGAGACACTATGAATGGATATGTATCCAGGTTTAATGGTGTATTTCTTTGTTTCAATATTGGGGTTGTAATGGACAGCCTTCATCGCAAGAGGCGTTGTAAAGCGTATGTTATGGCTCTTTTGCTACTATCATTGCTATAGATGGAGATACTAATACGGGTTTTAATCGTTTTCAAAATTAGAGGTATGTTGACCAATTTGTGTATTTTTTAGCAACTATTTTTTCGTCTGGCTAGTTAAGTAAATTGTATGACGTTCGTCCTTTTTTCTTATTTTTATTACAGTAGAAGGTTACATATTATGAAGTGGTACCCCTATGGTCATGATTTTGGTAATGCTGAAATCGGTGGAGTAACAGTTATTAATGGTAAGACTGCTTCAATGAGCATCCCCACTGCATTTTCAAAGGTTGATGTTCAGGCTATGCATAACCTGGGCATTAACATGAAGCAGTCTGACATGCATATGATCCAGTTTTATGAAGAAGAAACGGCGTACGCGGTTGGTGATCTGGCGTTGCAGCAGGCAGTAGAAGTTTACCATGGGCGTGGTGACATTCAGCGCTATGCCAGTAAGTTTAGCCTGCGTGGTTTGTTAACGATCGCGGCCACGTTGATTCCAGATCATGAATTTGGTCTGTATGTTGTGGCGGGTTTACCGGCTGAGACGTACATCAAGAATTCGGCATTACGCACAACTGTAAAAAACTCACTTGACGGGACATATCGTTTCACGATCAATGATGAAAAAGTTCCACGACGAGTGACCATCGAAATTGCGACAGTCGTGATGGAGGGCGCTGGTGCGCTGATTGCGTATAAGGATACCCCGGCCAGTAAGATTACCGAAAGTGCTGTAATTGATATTGGTGGTCGAACGACTGATCTGTATGTAGCGCGTGGTCAGGTGCCAATGGTTGAATATTGTAAAGGTAAGCCAGTTGGTGTTGAAGTTGCCACACAGATGATGATGGATGCTTTTGAGCATAAATATGATCGTCCACTATCTTTGCTTGAAGCACGTGAAATTATGCATGCTTATGCTTCTCCTGCTGAATATGCCAGCTATCCGGAGATTTCGGTCTATGGGCAGGCAATTAATAAGTATGAGTTAGAACGACTGGTGAAAGAAGCGATAACTCAGGTTGGTAGCGAAATTGTGTCCTTTGTGGCTTCGGCCTGGCGGCAGAGTGATCGTGATTCAGTAGCGGCTAGCTTCAAGCCAGTATTGAATATTGGTGGTGGCGTTTATTATTTTTACAATTTCCTGAAGCAGCGTATTCCTCATCTTTCACGTCCGGATGATCCGGTTCATGCGAATGCGCTTGGCTACTGTAACCTTGCTAATCGGTTGCTGGTACGCAAAGCCCAGGTTTCTGGTTCTGGCAACAATGCTTCTTCGGGTATCCGTAGCGTCTAATTTAGAAGAGAGAAGGTTGTATGGCTCAATCATCATCAGATAAATTTTTACATTTTACAGTGAATCTCCTCAAAGGGTCGGCTGCTTTGGATGCGTTACGGGATGATGCTGTAAAACATCATATGATTGACAATCCTGGTCAACTTATCGCACTCCGACTGACGGAGTATTATGAAATGATGACTCAAGGGGTCGTTCAACCCGTTATTCGGGTTCCTGCTGTCGCTGTACCTGTTGGGTCTGAGAATGGCGTGAATAATGTGCCGGTGGAGCAGCCTCATGCTTCTCCTGTTCCATCTTCTCCATCTACGCAATCGTATGCTTCATCAGTCTCTATGCAGTCTAATGATGATAATGGGCTAAGAAGGCAACTGACCGGTGGTATGCGTGCATTGGGACATGGTGATGAGATTGTTTCTACTGCTGCTACGGATCAAAACGCAGATGACGCTGCTGATTACTGGGGCATATTGTAGCAGTAGCATTTTATAATTTAGAGACCCGGAAATCATAATTTTCGGGTCTTTTTTTGCGCATTCTTTTTGGAGTCTTTTTTGGATGTTTTTGTACGCATATGCATATCGGGTTTCTTTTCGTAAGGTAACGAGTTGAGATCAGAGATTTTTGCCTGTTTTATCTTTGGTCATATAAATGTTGTAAAATCTCATCAATACATATTGATGAGATTTTGTGCGATATTCGTTGAATTTATGAAAGTCAGGTAAATAAGGATAAATTACCTTTACTAGATTTTTGAGCCTTGATTATTTTATATTGTTTATGTTACTATAATTTGTATCTTGTAACAGATGAATTAATTCATAGATTTCATCTGTGAAGATGATCAGGAGTTATAAATTATCTTTCTTCATCCTTGGTGTTTTTACAATGGCGAAAAATTTACTATATGACTTGAAGAATAAGTGTGATTAATGTATCTGGGTAGGATACAAAGAGATTTCAAGAAGATGAGTTAAGATAAGACCAGCCTGATTAAACTGTAAAACATATCTGTTGTGGATAGGATGCATTGCCAGGAGATTCACTTTGACACTTCTCGTTATCTATCTTTTGATTGTACGGAATGCCAGAATATCTCTTTTCTTTTGATAGAATGTTTGTATGCATGATGGTGTGCATTTTTCCATACAGATGTGTATGTGTCTCGTTGCTGGAACAAGGAGGAGACAGCAATAATGCACTCTCAAAGCATGAAACGTTCGGTGACCAGTGTTGTCGCCATGATTACAGTCTTGTGTGCTCTCTGCCTTACGACGGGTACTGTGCGAGCCGCATCAACCCCTATTTCAACTTCTACGAATGATCTTGCCAGCCTGGTTGATCCGTTCACTGCTACTGGATCATCAACAAATGGACCTGATGGTTGGAATGTTGGTAATGACTTCCCTGGTGCAGATGCTCCCTTTGGTATGGTGCAGTTTAGTCCCGATAATGCCACTGCCTGGGCTGGTGGGTATTATTATGGCAATAATCAGATCAAAGGCTTCAGTCTGACACATCTAAGTGGTGCTGGTTGTGATGTCTATAGTGATATTCCTTTTACGCCCTATGTAGGTGCCGTGACAACTTCACCTGCTACTGATCCTGCTCAGTATGTTTCGACATTCTCTCATGCTAATGAGTCGGCCAGTGCTGGTTATTATCAGGTGAAGCTTGATAATGGTGTGAATGTCCAATTGACAGCTACTCAGCGTAGTGGCGCTGGTCTTTTCACCTATCCACAGGGTCAAACAGCAACTATGCTGGTGAATCCTTCTGGATCAATAAATGGTGATGAGGACGCTGAAGCTACGATTGGGAAGAATTATATCTCTGGTATGGCGGAAAGTGGTGGCTTTTGCGGCGCTACTGATACCTACAAAGTGTATTTTTATGCACAGTTTAGTCAGCCATTCGCAACCACTGGTACCTGGTACAACAGTATTGTGACTCCGGGTCAAACGACTGTGAAAGGTTCAAGCACTGTATCACCAGCTGTGAAGAATTTCATGAATGCTCAGGCTCAGGTTGCGAAAGGGACTGCGTCAGCAGCGGAGAAGAAGATTGCCAGTCAGTCTCCAACGACGGTTGTCTCTGGTCCTGGTTCTGGTGCGTATGTGACGTTTAATACCAGCAAAAGCGCTGCGGTTACGGTGAAGGTTGGTCTTTCCTTTGTGAGCGTAGCGAATGCACAGCAGAACGTGAATCAGGAAGATCCAACAGGAAACTTCAATACTGTTCTGCATCAAACGCAGCAAACTTGGGATAAGATGCTGGGTGAAGTAAAAGTGACTGGTGGCACGACAGCCCAACAGACGACGTTCTACACGTCTTTGTATCATTCACTTTTACAGCCGAACGTTTTTTCGGATGTCAACGGTCAATATATTGGCTTTGATGGACAGATACATACTGTCGCGAAAGGGCATGTACAATACGCAAACTATTCCGGGTGGGATATTTACCGCTCCGAGACGCAGTTGCTGGCGTTCCTGGCTCCTCAGCAGACCAGCGATATTATTCAATCGATGGTCAATGATTACCAGCAGAGTGGTCTGTTCCCCAAATGGGCGCTGGCGAATGGTGAAACGTATGTGATGGTTGGAGATCCTGCTGATGCGATTATTGCTGATGCATATGCCTTTGGTGCCACGAATTTTGATACGAAGACGGCGCTGGCGGGTATGATCAAGGAAGCCACACAGACAAATAATAATCGTCCTGGTTTGAACTATCTTGAAAGTATTGGTTATGAGCCACAGGATGGAAGTTATAGCTGTTGTAACTTCTATGGTTCTGCGTCAACCACGTTGGAATACAATACTGCGGACTTTGCTATTGGAGCGTTTGCTCAGGCACTTGGCGATACCGCTGATTACCAGAAGTTCGTGACGCGTGCGCAGGATTGGGAGAACCTTCTGAATCCCGCCAATGGTAATCTGGAGCCTCGTAATCTGGATGGGTCTTTCCCAAGTCCGTATGATCCAACCAGTGGTACTGGCTGGGTTGAGGGTGATGGAGCGCAGTATAACTGGATGGTACCATTCAATTTGCAGGGGCTTTTCAGCGCGGAAGGTGGTAATGCTAAGGTCGTCCAGCAGTTGAATACTTTCTTTACACAACTCAATGCTGGTCCGAATTCACCTTATGCTTTCCTGGGCAACGAGCCAACGATTGAGACGCCGTGGGAATATGATTATGCTGGTGCTCCCTACAAGACGCAGCAGATGGTTCATAGCATCGAGAATTCACTCTGGCTACCAGGCCCTACAGGCATGGCTGGTAATGATGATCTTGGTGAAATGTCGTCATGGGATGTCTGGGCAGGACTTGGTATGTTTCCTGAAACGCCTGGCACTGCGGATCTTGCGCTGGCCAGCCCTCTCTTCCCGAACATTGTTATCCATCGTCCAACTGGTCAGACAATCACGATTACTGCACCAGGAACGACGACCAGCGATTATTACGTGCAGAGCTTGCAGGTAAATGGTAAAACCAGCACACAGCCCTGGCTTCCTGCTTCTTTTGTTGCTAACGGTGGCACACTGAATTATACCGTTGGCAGTACACCGAATACGACATGGGGAAGTAGCGCGAACGATGCTCCTCCTTCATACCAGTATGGAGAAACCACAACTCTGGTATCTTTGAATCCTGGTCGTGCCACTGTTGCTCCTGGTGCACAAACTCAGGTGAGCATAAATGCGCAGAATATCAGTGACACAGCTTCGACTGTACAGTGGAGTGCGACGCCGCCTTCTGGCTTAACTGTGACACCAACTTCTGGAAGTTTTGTGGTAAATGCACAAAGTTCTGCTCAGGGAACATTTAGTGTCACTGCCGATGCGAGTATGGCTGAAGGTGTCTATACCGTGCCTATCACTGCACAGACCAGCGATGGGACAACGTTGCCGATATCCGCACTGACCGTTGTGGTGGCGAAGCCAGGAAATATGCTGGGACTTTTTAACAATGCAGGTATCTCTAACGATGGTCAGGGTAATGCAGATTTTGATGGTGATGGATATAGTTACTCCGAGAAGCAGCTGGCTGCCGCCGGATATACACCGGGTGCAACTGTCACTGTGAATGGTATTAGCTATGCATGGCCTGATGTTGCGGTGGCAACATTTGACAATGTTCAGACGGCTGGACAGACCATTCAAACGCCAGGTGCGAAAGCGGGAGCTTCTCAGCTTACGTTCCTTGGGAGTGCTTCCAATGGTCCATCACAGGGTACGATTACAGTGACATATACCGATGGGAGTACACAGACAGCTCAACTTGGTTTCAGTGATTGGACCCTGGCGGCTGGAAGTGCATCACCTTCATATGGAAATGTGGTTGCTGTCAAGACTCCTTATCGTAATGCCGGAACGGGTGAAGATCAGACTGCAACGTATATCTTTGCTTCCGCGCCGATCTCACTCAATACGAGTAAACAGGTAGCAAGTATTACGTTCCCCAGTTCTGTCAATGAGGGATCGTTACACGTTTTCTCGTATGCCATTTCCTGATCCATTATTCAAATCAGGTGCATGATCATACACAGAAGTGGAGAGGTATTATGCCTCTCCATTTTTGTATAGTATAGACATAGCAAATGTTGTGTTTAAAGCTTGACATACGATTGAGATATGCTTTAAACTTGGAAAAGAGCTAGTAAATGCATCTGTTCTATATAAGGTGTATAGAATATTTTTGTATGATAGTTTGTTATCAGACCAGAAATGTGTTGTACATTTATCTGGTAATTGCAGTAGATCATGTCCTATTGATCCACTAGTTTTTAGCATTGCGCAGCGAATGCTTCACCTCACGCTGCACTATATATGACTTCCATCGACTTATTCGATGACGAAGCTCTTCAAAAACTCACAGAAGAGCTTTCCAGGAGTGATTGGGCAATTGATATATCTGCCATTCACCGAAGTGTCCTTTTTAAGGAAAAAGCTCCCCGTTGGCAACTCTTAAATTTAATACGAAGTTCTCGTACTGAAGTGCGAGAGGCTGCTGCCGAAGCTATAGAGCAACTCAAACCATGGATGACGGACGAGCAGTGGTTAGAGACGCTACAAGGACGTTATTTCAGGGTGAGTTTGGCCGCGATTGACGTTCTGGATGCTCTCGGCGCAAAGGCTCCTTTGTTGCCGTTACTTATGTCAACCACTTCTGGAAATCAATATATTCGATCTAAGGCTCAAGCGATTGTAAAAAGAGAGCTTTCACGCATTCCTCAGGCACAAGTAAATCACATCATCAAGTCGTTTAGCGAAATCCTTCAACAACATGAGGAGAGTCATCGGCGTACTGTAGCTGTCGAAATACTGGGCATTGTGGGAAATAAAGGCGATGTGCCTGCACAGTTATTCATGGAGGCACTTAAAGATCCTGATGCTGGTGTGCGTCTCGCTGCGCTTAAGCAGTTAAGAGCACGCTGGGGGGCAGGATGGTGAATATCCGATCGAGCTTATTACAGAATTATTGAGTGATCCACATGCTTGTATTCGTTCGGAATGTGTTGATCTATTGAAGATGCAAGATAAAGATTTGCCAATTCATGCATTAATTGCAGCAAAGGATGATACTGAGGAATATGTAGTTCATGAAATCATGATTTTGCTTGGTCATAGTAGAGCTATTGAAGCTATCCCAGCATTAGTTGATCATGTGTTGAACGATTGTGATGATTTCAGTGCTGAATATATGGATGAAGTCTGGCTTGCTCTACGAGATTTATACGAGCAAGTTCCGCTTGAACCCTTGCTTCAAGCATTGTCCAGTGATAGAAAAGAAGTTCGTTATCATGCAATATCATTGTTCAGCATGTTGAAGGAGCGAGCTCCATTAAAGGTACTACTGAGTCTATTGGAGCACAAAGATCCAGGGATGCGTAAATATGCTATCTATGGCTTACATTGTCATCTTGCTTCTATTCCTGTAGAAGTCATTGTAAATAAGCTCAGTGATCGGAATAAAAAGGTACGGCTAGCGGCGCAATTTGTATTGACCAGGAATGATGTTGCTGTGCCCGAAGAACTTCTCTTGCCATTGCTCGATTGTCAGGAGAATATAGCACGTGAGACGGCATTTGAGTTGCTTGCTAGCCGTGTCCCATTACCACGGTTGATAGAGGCAGCACATGATCATAAGTGGAGTGTAGCGGTAGAGGCGATTAAAGCATTAGGGGCAATGGGTGATCAGGTGCCATTCGACCTTTTTTTGGAACTGTTGTGTGATAAGAATTCTTTTATCCGTTGGATTGTGGTTAGAGTATTGGGGAAGCAGGGTGAGCGAACACCTATCAAGGTTATTATAGGAGCGCTACATGATCGGAAGCGTGTTAGTAATGAGGCGTTTGATGTATTGATGGCATTGGGGAAGCGCGTACCAAGAGATTGGTTACTACCATTGCTGGATGATTCGCTGGCGCACGTGCGCTGGATGGCAATTCAACTTCTTGAGGCGATAGCGTATGAGGAACCATTTCCTGTCGATGAGATCAGGAGTATGGTGCATGATAGTGATGAGAGAGTGCGCGAAGTGGTACTCCAGACTTTAGAGAGAAGAGATAGTTGTTTACCACGAGCATTGTTGTTGCAAGCGTTAGACGATCCGTCAGCGAGCATACGCCTGATGGCAATACATTTATTACAATCGAGGGAAGATGGAGAGCCATTTCCGGTAGATGAAGTCAGGGGGATGTTACAAGATGATGATGCAAAAGTGAGGGAGGCGGCTATCGAGGCGCTCAATCAACGGGGAGAGATAGGGCCAGTCGAGCCATTTATCGCGATGCTACATGATACAAACAGAGATGTACGAATGGCAGCGTTTCGTGTTCTTGCAAGACCTGGAGTTTTGACTGATTTGGAACCACTCAAGATCCTGGTAGGTGATAATCAGATCTGCGCTCAAGCCATATGGTGTTTGCGTGAGATGCATGTAGAAGTTCTACAAGAAGTAGCTGTGGAAGCGGAGAAATACCTGTTGGCTAGAGGAATTGGACAAATACTTGGTTCCATAGTACAAGAGAATGTTGCAGATGCAATCGGAAACATGCGCAATCCGGGGCTATCGTTAATAAATAAACTTTTTGAGTTACTAAATTGGCCCTATGGGCAGGTTCGAGTGAAAGCGGAGCAGGCTCTGACTAGATTAAGAATAGTATAGGAACGATCCAACCGATTTTTTGATTTTTTAATTAGTCGAGAGGTACCTGGAGCAGATGGTGTAATTGGAGTGTTGATCAATTTCTATGTCTGCTTCAGGTATTGTATTTTATGCTTTTAGATTTTAATGCGGTGATTTTGCTGTTTATAATTTCTAAGAGTAGAGAGATAATAATGAGCAAATTACGATGTCGTTGTGGATATATTATCAGGGATCAAACCGATTTTATTCCTTATAAAGCGATGTTTATTCCTGATGAGGATGATGAAGCGTGTTTTGTAGGTATGAGTGATCAGATATTGGACTATATCAAAGCACGTGAGCAGAATCAGCAAGAAGCATTTATACATAAACATTTTGGCCCTGAAGCGACTGGTGAAGATTTTGATGAGGAATTCATCGTTTATACATTGGTCAGTTATCCGCATAGGTTTGGATGCCATATGTATGAGTGTGAGAATTGTGGTCGGATCTGGATACATAAACATGAGGAGTATGGAAATAGCATTTTAGTATCGTATGTTCCTGAGGAGAATGTAAGGGGAGTATTGAAATCTCAGATAAATAGTAGAAGTGATACAGACAATCATGAGGTGGGATAATGAATGGTTACCTGATATTGTTTGATCGCTATATTATTGGTGTATCAGAAAAGTATGGATAAGTGGATTTTGAATGATGGATCAATGTACGATTTTTTAACAGTGATAACACCTGAATGGCTTACAAAGCACCTACAAGAAACCGGCGTTCTTACAAGAAAATGGTGTGAATGATTATGATTGGAATGCTTGTTAGTTTGACTATCGTCATGCGGTGATTTATAGCCTTTTCATACCAGTATGGCAATGGTCAATTAAGTTGCCTGATATCATTATGGCATGGGCATATGGAACGCTCTCTTATGACTTTTGATGATCTTCAATGTGAGGAATTGTTGTCATAAGTCCAGCGTTGTTCTAGTAAAATGAGATGTTATGGGTATTTGTTATCCCCAGGGAAATTGATGTGTGTTGGCAGGTGTTCTGGATAATACATCTGCATCAACTGTTAATGTTTGTGAACGTTCTGCCATATGGTTCAATTTGATCCAGAATTTTACGAGGAAGTTAAAGCAGCGTTTCATAAGATAATCCCTTCTCTTTTTTGAAACATATTATGAATGAACTTCAATGCTAAGTATAGCATAAATCCTTTACTGGAATAGCGCTACTAAATGGTGGATGAGAAAAGACTGTAGTCTTTCCCTTCACAGCTATCCCAATCGGTTTAAGCAAGCGGTGACCTCGCTTGCCCGCTCAATGCTACGGCAAAGAGCTTAAGTGTTGTCCTGAAACTCTTCGTCTTTCGAGCATAGCAATCAGCCCTTATAACACTCGCTGTAAGGGCTTTTCTTCTGACGTATTCACCTTATGGGAAGGCTTTTTGAGGAGATCTCCCGATGAGCACATAGAGAAGTGTGCCGACGAATTGGGTAAAGAGGATAAGAAGAAACCAGATGATTTTTTGTTTGTTACTTAAGTTTTTATTATATCTACAATCAATAAGTGCTCATATCCAGATAACACTGATAAGCAATAAAAATAGCAAAAAAGGAATAAATAGAATATGACCAAAAAACATATATATACCTTTCAGAAAGCGTGAAGGATGAATTGTCAATAAAAAGTAAAACGAAATTGTCAACGCAAAGTAAAACGCAATAAGAATTCAGGGATTAAATGTGATCAAGCTAGACCTTATATTATAATGGCTTTCCACATATGCATTTTCATGATTTGCAGTATAGCGCCGCAACGATCTTGCTCTCTACGAATGTCCATCCGAAAGTAGTGCAGGAGCTTTTGGGACATAGCTCTATCACTATTACAATGGATCTTTACTCGCATATCCTGCCATCAATGCAACAAGAGGTGATAGAAAAATGGGATGATGCCTTTAAGTTCCTGGGTGGTCCGGTTGCGGAAAATAAATCTAATAGTATGAAAGATGGCAAAGATGACCAATAGATTTACCAACGTCTTAAGTCAATCAGTTATGTGTTGTTGGCATAATTGAATAGTTTTTTGCCACTGGCTGAGATATCTTTCCTTTGGTACTTTGAACCAGGTATGATGGAAATGGTCATTGATTGTACGATCAAAGTCTCCTTCCACTACATAGACGAAGTAATCATCGGTGGCAATAGAGATGATCCATCCTTGTTCTAAATCGGAATATGGCTGATTCAAAGTTCCCAGAGGAATAGAGAACCCTTCACATCGAAGATCTTTTTCCACATGGTCCCACCAGGGGAAGGTAGCAATGTATCCACGAGGAGCACTGAAGAAGCAAATCTGATATCCAAAGGGACATCGTTTCCTCTCTTTACTCTGCTCAGGTACTATTTCCATTTTCTCTAGGAGCACTTCAAAGTCCTCAATGAGGGGAAATGTGTGCAGAGCCAAATCTTCCATGTTTTCTGTATCCCAAAATAGTGGCATTTCATTGCGCCAGAATAGGGGGCGGTTCTCTTTAGTATAAACAGTGTCTCCTAGAATGGTAAAAGTCATCTTTTGGTCTTTTTGCCCCATTTCTTCTCCTTGAAAGATTTATTAATTCTGACAAAACATCGTTGCTACACAGTTGCTACATTCTTCATTTTAGTTTTGTAAGGAGGCAGCTAATGACTACAAAACAAGGCTAGAAGCGGGTTTATACCGTTGCTTCTAGCCTTGCTGTGTGGTGGAGATGGGGGAGAGTTGAACTCCCCGTCCAAGAAACCTCACCGGAGAATGTACTACAGGTTTAGTCGGTGGTTTGCATTACGTCACAGTCTCCCGCCGACAGGATACGTGTGACGCTGGCCCTCTGGTCTTTGATGACAACTAGAAGGCGGTGATCGTCATCGCATCTCGCGTGTATTGCGCCTGGAACCAACCCCACGAGAAAAAATTGGGCAGACGTCGCATCGCTACTTCTTAGGCAGCGAGAGCGAGTGGTGTTGCTGTTTTGTTGGCAACTAATTTTTTGTCGGTTGTTTAACGAGAGTGCGTACCGACACCTCGACCTGCAATCCTTCGATCCAGCCCCCTGTCGAAACCCGACATCCCCGAATGAAGAATTATTTGTCAAGGCGAATCTCCTTCTAAGAAGTACTATCTCCTTGACACTTCTGTCATTATACCATATATGCGTATTGAAGAGCAAGATCCAGTATTTGCTGGTTCATTCTTTTCAGCTCATGACTATTTTATCTAAACATACATGTATATCTCGCACTTATACTATTTGGTCCTGTCATGTTGTGGATCTGACACTATTTGTCAGTAGGTAGTGTATAATGAGGCTGGATTTTACTCTATTTTATGAGGTTTGCTATTCTCATGAAGAATCGACTCCAACGAGTTGCTCATCGTGGTGGTTCTCTGCTAGCTCCTGAAAATACGCTGGCTGCTTTTCGTAATGCGTTGACGATGCCTGTCGATTATATCGAACTTGATGTTCAAATGAGCCGTGATGGTCATGCAATCGTACTACATGATGCAGACGTTGAGCGTGTTACGGATGGTACCGGGAATGTCCTCGATCTAGATTTTTCTTATTTGCGCTCATTAAATGCTGCTGCTCATTTCCCCGGCGGTTGGCCTCAAGTAGAAGCTATTCCTACTCTTGCTGAAGTTCTGACGTTAGCTAAAGGCAGGATACGAACTTCAATTGAGATTAAGTTGAGTGAACGTGATGATGTCTATCAGCGCTATCCGCAGATTGCTGAGACTATTGTGCGCGAGGTTCGGGTTGCCGGAATGGCTGATCGTACGTTGATCATCTCCTTCGATTGGGGAATATTATCGCATATTCATTATCTGGATCCTTCTTTAGTGACTGGTGCTCTGGTTTCAAAGGAATTATGGTCGCCAGAAAATGATCCCGAGTTAACAGAATTATGTAAAAAAATTACAGCAATCGGGTGTAACTGGATTAATATGGATGTAAACCTGTTTCAGCCTGAAATGTTGCCTGTTATTCATCAAAATGGATTTAAATTAGGTTTATGGACAATTAATACGTTAGATGAGTTACGCTTCTTTTCTCAACTAGGCGTGGATTCTTTAACAACTGATCGACCAGACTTCTTTTCTCAATTGTAGTATCGTGATTTATATGCATGTGTATCAGAAACCCTATCTCTGATACTTTAGTAATGCAATGGATGATGGTTGTGTCTTCTACAATTCTCTGTCCGTTGTATTAGCATGAAGGGTATTGGTACCATTTACTACGGCTTATTTCGTAGTTATGTTATAATGAGCCACGTCTATAGACAGTATTGTAACTTGATTCTTTAGATTGAGAGCGGAGTACATACGGTATGCAGCAATCTGAAATTGCACTACAAGTCAAAGATACACCTGTGGAGATTCCTGAAACCGCTTCTCGGAAAGTGGATATCTCAATTGTTATTCCTGCCATGAATGAGCAGGAGAGTTTGCCAATCCTATATGAGAGAATAGCAGCACAATTACAACAACTAGGGAAGAAATTTGAAATTATCTTTATTGATGATGGAAGTACAGATAATACATTTGGTGTCATGAAAAAGCTCCATCTGGAGTATCCCGATATTGTACGTGTTGTGCGTTTCCGTAGAAATTATGGGAAGACACCTGCTCTGGTTGCTGGCTTTAGTCGCTCTCAGGGTGAGGTCGTCTTTACGATGGATGCGGACCTTCAGGATGATCCTCAGGAGATCCCCCGGTATCTGGAAAAATTAGATGAGGGATATGATCTGGTTACCGGTTGGAAGTTTCCTCGCCTTGATCCGATTTCCAAGACTTTTCCTTCCCGTATATTTAATGGTTTGGTCAATAAGATGACCGGTGTGCAGCTCCACGATATTAATTGTGGCTTTAAAGCATATCGTCATGAAGTTATTGAAGACGAATACTTGAAATTGTATGGCGATTTCCATCGTTTTGTTCCTGTGATTGCGGAGACGCGTGGTTTCCGTGTCGCTGAGATTAAAGTAAAACACCATCCACGTCAATTCGGCTCGTCAAAATTTGGTGCGCGTCGTTTTGCTCAAGGGTTTATCGATCTGATTAATATCGTCTTTTTGAAGACGTATCTTCGCAGACCTTTGCGCCTCTTTGCTGCCCTTGGTTTCTGGTCTTTTATTTTGGGCTTTATTGTAGATGTTATTGTTGTATTACGCCGCTTCTTCTTTATGCATGAGCCAATTCACGAGCAACCCTTGCTCTTTGTTGGCATTGTATTGATGATCTTTGGCGTACAATTTGTGCTGGCTGGATTGCAGAGTGAGATGATTCGATATTATGCATTCCAACGCGGTGAAGAATATAGCATCAGACAGGAATTGGGCACTGAAGCAGCAAAATAGCATGTGGGTGTTATAAAGCGATTGACGTTGTCCTTTTCAGTCTTTGCTCAATCTCATTGGTGGATGGTAAGGGGATGGATAGAATTGTATCTGCTGGCTGGTGGTGGAATAAGGGATGTATGTAATAATATTACTTGCATATGCAAACGCATGTGGAAAGCCGCAACATGTTTGCCCTTTGTTCCGACATTGATTATCGTTGCCACAGAGTAGGGGGGCTGTTTTTATGCGAAGTTTTCCTGTATCTGTGGCTTTTTGGTACCATCCAGGGGGTATACACATGTATACTGTTGTGTGTCGCATGGATTGTTAGTGGGCAGCTCAATTCGCTCCTGATAAAGAAGCAGGTATGTCGTTTATTTTTCCCTCCGGCATATTTGTTCTATTACATGTGTGTTATTTGTATTATTTGTTCTGAGTGTATTTGAGCTAGAATTAATTCGCAGTCACACCTGCGGATTATACATGTGAAATGTTGTTGGTAATATACAAATACACAATGTTCTAAACGGGCTAGTACATCAGTCTATGATGTTTTTATTTCTCATGCCATTATCGGGTAAAATAAAGTAATAAAGAAATATACAAGTTTGGTTGTTATTGAAAATACCTGGTACTCTTACTGCCAGTCAACGTGCACGCTCGTTTCATTTGATGCCAATAGCCAGTGTGAAATAGATGTAGATATAAATTGTATGAGGCATCGATTTTTTTCAAGGCATACTAGCAGTAAAATGAAAGAGGATGTAGGATGGGCATTTATTTAGGTCAACTTCCGCCTGCAGAAGTTGCACGCTTTAAGGCTGAATTGGCCGAGACGCTAATCGCGAATTTTTGCTATCCCCGTTTCTTTGATTACCGTACCGAGTCGTTGCAGATGCGCCCTGTTGATCGCGCAAAGCGTCAGGAAGTTTGGCTCTACTTAAGTTCTGTTGATTTTACTGCGTGGAGTCGTATTGACCTTATGTCTCCAGAATTTCAACATCAGATAGAGCGCCTCTTTATTCAGTTTGTGCAACGCAATCGTGCCTTTTTCGGGGATCAAGGACGTCGCCGTATGTCCGATATTCGTATGTTGATTAGTTCGAATGCTGCGTCTGTTTCTCAGGGGTTGCGCAATCATTTACGAGGACAAAAGGCGAGTGAGATTCCATTTGGTAGTCCTCGGCCTGTTATATCCTGGGCTGCTAATAATATTAGTGGTCGAGTGGATCTATCCTGGGAGCAGATTTCTGCTTCTACGATGTTGGTACAGCAGCAACTACAGGATGTACGCGGCGAAGTCAAACAGCCTGTTCCTGATGGAAAAGCGATGTCATCATCGGGGCGACGCACGGAATCTGCACAGGCCAGTTCACTATCCGCTGGTTCTATTGCTCATAGTCGTGCTGCAACACCTGGTGAGCAGGTTCCGGTGGTGGCTGCCACTGCTAATGGAGGGCGATCGGGTCAGGCGGCGGCTTTGATGGGCACAAAGGGATCGTCTGTTCAGAATATGGTGATGGCTCCTCCTGTGATACCGCCTACTCCAGCGGTTAAGAAAACAGAAGTAAGTGGGCCACTGACGAATCCTTCCGCCTCTCCGGTAAATCCGGTAAAGCGTCGTCCGGCAGACACTTCCACTCGACGTTCGGATGGACGAATTTCCTCCCCGTCTCCGGCAAAGCAGGTGGAAGGGACGTCCGGTAGTGATCGTTCACCTTCTGGTGTGGCGCAACCGGTTGCCGCTCAAGTTCAAGCAATGCCACCAGTGGCTCCTGCCAGTGCTCGACCTGCTGCTACTCCATCGGTGGAGACACCTTTTGCTGTTCCTCAAACACAAGGTAGTGGTGTAGCACATACGTCGACACAAGGACAACAGGCTGGCTCAGTCGCGGCAGCATCTACTTCCATGGGCAATCAGCCACGAGAAATGATGTCAATTGGTGAGGATGATATTGCAATTTTTGAGCAGATGCGTCATCAACTTATTCTCTGGTTGCGGATTGAAGCATTGAGTGCTGGTGTGGAGATTGCAGGGCAGGGACCAGCTCAACTACTCGATCTGTTACGACAGAATGCTCGTGTTGATGAAACTCGTATTCAGGTAGTTTCTACACTGTTGAATTTATCAAATCAGGTGATTAAGACGGGGTTGGTGAGTGTGCTGGATTATAAGCAAGCTTTGATGTTTCATTTGATGCACACACGGCGTTAGTGATGTTGAAGGTTTATTGTTTATCCAATTGTGAATTATGTGCTACGAGCTAAGCTGTAAGATTTGGTTACTGTATGCAAAAGGGATAAGGATATTTCTCCTTATCCCTTTTGCATCACTTCATTACATAGCTGCTGATCTGATGCCTTCTACAAATCCCTTCCAGTCCAAGTGAACGGGCTTTTTAACTTATTGAATGATATGTGTGTCCCACATGTGTATTAAGATACCTGTGATGAGGCAGTGGCGACAATATCAGGTAACAAGTCACGTAACTGTGAAAGCCAGTTTTGTCCTAGCAGGCGTTTAGGGATACGAATAACCCCCTGTTGCACACGAGCTTCATTACGGAATCGTCTGTACAAAGCAATACGGTTTGCAACGACCGTCCGCTTCAATGTCAATGTGAACTCATTATCTTTGATTGCGATAGATTCATAGCCAAGTTGTGCGGCCTCAATCTTCATATTCACCAGCACGAGTAAATTTTGCACCGGTTTGGGCATTGGACCAAAGCGATCTGTCATCTCCGACATCATGGTTTCTGCCTGTTCCTGGCGTGCAAGGTTTGCCAGACGCTGGTAGAAATTGACTTTCAGTGTACGATCCCCGATGTATTCATCAGGCAAGTAGGCATCAAGTGGGAGATCAACACTGGTATTTGGCGTTGCGATTTCCACCTGTTTTCCCTGTTGTTCTTGCACTGCTTCAGCCAGCAGTTTACAGTAGAGATCAAATCCTATTGTGCTCATAAACCCCGACTGTTCCGCACCTAGCAAGTTGCCAGCGCCGCGAATTTCTAAATCTTTCATGGCGATACGGAAACCTGCACCCAGTTCGGTTGCCTCAAAGATGGCTCGTAAGCGCTTTTCCTGTATTGGCGTCAGGCGAGAGTCTTTATTGTAGAAGAAGTAGGCGTAGGCTTGCAGTGTGGCACGTCCAACGCGTCCACGTAACTGATAGAGCTGAGATAAGCCAAAGAATGCTGCGTTGTTGACAATGATTGTATTGGCATTTGGGATATCCAGACCATTTTCAATGATGGTGGTTGAAATGAGGACATCATAATCGCCATTAGAAAAGCCAACCATTACTTTTTCTAGTTGTTCCTCGTTCATCTGCCCATGACCAACTATAATACGCGCCTCTGGCACCAGTTTTTGTAGTTTCTGCGCAATGATTTGAATGCCTTGCACACGATTATGGACAAAGAAGACCTGCCCTCCCCGATCGATTTCACGCAGGATGGCTTCACGGACAAGGTTTTCATCATACTCACGTATGGTTGTACGAATGGGGAGTCGTTCCTGTGGTGGAGTTTCAATAATGCTCATGTCGCGTAGGTTGACTAATGACATGTGGAGTGTACGAGGGATTGGCGTCGCGGTCATTGTCAGTACGTCGACTTCATTACGGAGTTGTTTTAAACGCTCTTTATGGATAACGCCAAAGCGCTGTTCTTCATCAACAACCAGCAGACCAAGATTTAAGAACACCACATCCTTCTGGAGCAGACGATGGGTTCCGATAATGATATCGACTTTGCCAAAGGCCAGATCTTCCAGTACCTGTTTTTGCTCTTTCTCAGACCGAAAACGGCTGAGCAGTTCTACGCGGACGGGATAGGCTTTCAGCCGTTCTTTAAAGTTGTTGTAGTGTTGTAATGCAAGCACCGTTGTTGGTACAAGGATGGCGACCTGACGCTGATCTAAGACACTCTTAAATGCAGCGCGCAGAGCAACTTCGGTTTTCCCATAGCCAACATCACCACAGACCAGTCGATCCATAGGACGAGGCCGTTCCATGTCCGCTTTGACTTCGTCAATGGCCTGCTGCTGATCAGGTGTCTCTTCAAATGGGAATGCATCTTCCAGTTCTTGTAGCCAGGGTTGATCACTATCAGGGGGGAAGGCGTGTCCGTGGGCTGCTTCGCGGGCGCTGTACAGCTTGAGCAGATCACGTGCGACATCCTGTACGCTCTCTTTAACCTTACTCTTGGCTCTGGTCCATTCTGTTGTGCCTAACTTGCTTAAGGCTGGAATAGAGTCGCCCATACCTATATAGCGTGTAATACGATCAAGCTGATCGGTTGGTATGTAGAGTTTGTCGGTACCGGCGTAGTGTATGAGTAGATATTCTCGTTCAACGCCAGTGAGATTTAATTTGACCAGTCCCTCGAAACGACCAATGCCATGTTCCTGATGGACCACATAGTCACCGGGATTTACTTCGGAGAGGAAAGATGCCGGAGTGACAGGTTTACGACGTTGTGCGTTGCGTTGTTTTGACCAACCAAAAATCTCGGTGTCTGTGAAGACCGAGAGTGCCAGAGAGCGCGACTGCCAGCCTTCGGCAAGTTGTCCCTGGATGAGTGTCAATGTGCCGGTTTCTGGTAACTGATTGATATGGGTACCAGGGCTAACATGAATTGTAGCTTCTTTTAAAATGCTTTCGTCGCTTAATACATCAGTCATACGTCTGGCTTGCATTGTCACAATGATGACGCGTTCTCGATTATTTAAGGCTTTGCGACAATCCTGTACAAACGAGCGCAATCTTCCACCGTATGAGTTTGCGCTGCTGATCGCAGGCATAAGATATTCAGTGCCATCTTGTTGGCGTGCATCAAAGTCACTTTCGGCGGTAGAGAGGACATCGGCGAAGCGAAGTTGGCGGCGCTGATAGATTTGTGGCTCTAACTGGTTCCAACTAATATGTGCATCGCGCAAGTGTGAAGGATTTTCTCGTTCGCGTTCTAGTCGCTCTTTCAACTCTTGTATGTGCAGATCCAGGTTCATAATATGATTCTGGATGTTGGTGGGGTTATCTAGAATGAGTAGACCCGTTTTGGGTAAGTAATCCAGTACAGTTGCAGGGGGATGTAAATATGGGAGATAGAACGGGATATCTTCAAATGATTTTTGTTGGCGGAGCAGGTCGATATCGCGTGTCCAACGTTCTTCGGCATCACGATGCAAAATGTGACTGTCCAGCGTTGCCAATTCCTGTGCTGCGATTGGTGCTCTGGTGGGTAATGCTTCACGTGCAGGCCCTATCATGCATGTTTCTATGGTGTTGAGTGAGCGTTGGGTTTCCTGATCGAACGTGCGAATAGATTCAATTTCATCGCCAAAAAATTCAATACGTACCGGACGCGACATTGTAGGGGGGAAGAGGTCAATAATACCTCCACGATGGCTGAACTGTCCTGGCCCTTCAACCTCCGCTGTCGGTTCATAGCCAAGGTTATATAACTGCTCAACCATCATTGTCAGGTCAACTTCTTGCCCGGTTTGGAGACGAAAGAGTGATGTTGCAAGTTCCTGTGGTGGAATTACGAGTTGAGTTAAGGCATGAGCGGAGCAAATAACGAGTGGCGTGCGCTCTCGTTCCACCATCGCAATTAACGCCTGCATGCGTTTTTGCGTTGTCTGGGCATCTCCCATAAGTCGCTCATAAGGGAGCGCATCTCGATCTGGGAGACAGAGGACATCACTTGGATTGGTTACATACGTTTTTAATGCTTCTGTTATCTGTACTGCTTCATGTTCATCGCTAACAACGAGCAACAATGGTTGTTTGAGTGTTATGTAAAGGCTGGCAACCACAAATGGTCGGGCTGCTTCTGTGATGCCTGTCAGCGGAGGGAGTCCCTCAGCATGTTGTAATTTTTCTATGAGACGGCGATGTTCTGGCCTTTGTGTCAGTACTGTAAGTAAACCCTGTAATGTCAACGTCATCCTCCAACAGACACAATAAACCGCCCCTACGTTGACGTGGGGGAGTGGATTCATTGTTCTTTTCCATACTCTAGTTAATCATACCGTACCATTGGACGCAATGCAATGTCTCTGCCTACTCTTGTAAGAAAGTAATAGCTGTAGATTTTTTATAAAAGGACAATATCCATCTATTCTTTTTATACATGTTCTATGGCTGGCGTGTTTCAGTGAGAATGTCAGATATGATGGGAGATGCCAGTCAGTTAGAGGTTTCGGGAGGACATTGTATTGCCAATGAAACAAATGGTGCAGACCAGAGTGGATAACGAAAGCATGCTTACGCTGTTTTTGTGTTATCTATCTCTGATTGTTCGTTCTTTCTGGCAAGTTCAGCTTCCTTGCGACGCTGTTCTCGTCGATCTAATTGCTCTTGTCTTCGCGCTTCAGCTTTTTTTTTCGCGTCAGGATCGACATTGACACTGTTCATTGTTGCGTCGATACCCTGTTGTAAGAATACAGATACAGTTTCTGCCGCTTTATCCTCACCAGTCTCAAGTTGAATGCGCTCGTCAGTTGGTGGGGTGCCCAGCACATAATTAAGTACTTCGGTCTGTTGATGAGCTGGATGACCTATGCCAACGCGAAGGCGTGGGAATTGATCTGTATGGAGATGTTTGATGAGGCTTTTAATGCCGTTATGACCACCCGCGCTACCTTTCGCACGCAGACGGATCTGACCGACGGGTAAATCGAGATCATCATAGATTACGAGCACATGTTCATGGTCCAATTTATGCCAGCGCATAAGTTCGCCCACTGCCTCACCGCTATTATTCATATAGGTTAGTGGTTTGACAAGTACAACTTTTTCGCCAGCGAGCGTGCCAGTTGCGAGCATTGCGCGACCTTTGCGCTCCCAATGCAGATTATTGTTTTTTGCTATGGTATCTACAACACGAAAGCCAACATTATGTCTGGTACGTTCATATTGAGCACCAGGGTTTCCTAAACCAATAATTAATTTCATTGTTTGATCTTAACGACCATAGGCGAGACGGGTTGCCAGATAGTGTGGCAGTTTGGCCTCGATGATCTTCTCCTGCGTTTTTTCAAAAGGATAGTCAATACGATAGAAGGTAAAGCCTTTTTCTGTGTCATAAATCATAAACGAGGTTCGTGGGTCGCCATCTCGTGGTTGACCTACGCCTCCCGGATTGATGATGGCACGGTAGCCTTCTGGGGCTTGCCACTGTCCTTCGGGTGGAAGGATCATCTCGTTGGTAACTTCAATCATACTTTGACTGAGTCCT
>Ga0310811_10001057_pt1 | contig 35487 bp, 31 predicted proteins | sample YCmetagenome_FD_207642 | JGI IMG/M metagenome (GOLD analysis project Ga0310811, IMG submission 207642) | Soil microbial communities from experimental microcosm in Duke University, North Carolina, United States - YC | ecosystem: Engineered > Artificial ecosystem > Soil microcosm > Unclassified ... | reverse complement strand
TCATACGGCTACAGGCAAGTGTATATCGAGACTATGCCCGAATTACAGAAAGCCATGTCCATTTACGAAAAATTCGGCTTTCGCTACCTCGATGGCCCAATGGGCAATACTGGTCATTATGGCTGCTCTGTCTGGATGCTAAAAGATATATAGAGCTTCACCAATAACCACTGATAGTTATAAGGGACGATTTAAAAACGGGCGATTCACGGATAAGTGGCGACGGGGTTTGTTTAGGGGGAGTATAAATTTACGACGCAGGTCTTACTTCGTAAATCGGACTGAAAAGATACAATTTTCCCGTGGCCAATTCCACACATTGATATCTTTTTCTTAGTTTTTTCCCTTTCCGGAACACCCGGTTGTCCTCAAGACTGAAACAGCCCCCCTCCGGGATCTGTTCTACGAGCAAAAGTTCGCCCGAATTCTCATCATACCGGCGAAGCACCCGCATCAGCCCCTCATCCGCGCAGCTGCTCGCCGGCAGATCGTGCAGGTTCTTTTTCAGGGCCGCCAGGATATCCGCAGGAAAAATAGAAAGCCGGATGAACTCCTCCAGCATTTTCCGGTAAATGGTCTTCCATTCTTTCCCATGTGACTGGACCTTGTTGGAGTACTCCATGAACGTAACCAGGTGGGCCAGTTCATGAATAAGAGTGATCAGGAAAGACCAGTGATTCAGATTCCCATTGACGCTGATGCGATGGTTCTGGTCCCGGGTGGCATGCCGGTAATCTCCCAGCACACTCTTCCGCTCCCTCGTGATGGTCAGATGCACCTGGTAGTGATTGAGATATTCCAGGATCAACGGAGCGGCGGCAGAAGGTATCCACCGGCGTAAATAATCTAATGGAGCTTCGTTCTTAGCCATTTAGCCCTTGTTTGCGCTTACGGTCTTCGAGGGCTTCCTGGTCATTTCCATCAGGATCTTCACCTCAAAAAAAGTATATAGGATATACAGCACAAAACAACCGATAACCCCATTCCGGTTCACCCCCTTACCTGCCACCGATGCATATATGAATGTCGCTACCAGGCAGACCAGCATTTTGATCAACAGGCTGCCGTACATTACCCGAAGAAAGGCATGTACATTTGAATTATGTAAAGCCTTGGTATACAATGCGAAACTTATCCCCGTCACCAGGAACAATATCCCGTTGCCCGCCAGCAGGACACGAAAATCCGCATTCCAGTCGGCCAGCAAATTGCGGCCTAACCAGATAAAAAGACCCGCAAGTATAAAAACAAGCAGAATAGGCAGAAAGGACCTGCCAGTTACCTTATTTTCCATCATTTTTCCGTGAACTATCTTTGATCAGTTTGATAATTAAAACCACAATTACCAGCAAAGGTAAGCACCAGGAAAGGATTGGAAAAGAAACCTTCAACCATTTGTCTGCCTTTATCCCCAGCAGCACAGCAATAGCTATCGAGGCCGCTACTTCTGAGGATAGTCCGGCATAACGCAAAAGTTCACGGCGCCCGCCAGATCTGCGGGAGCCACTTTCATCACCCCCCTTATCCGGCGGCGAGTTCTGCATTTTTTAGTTCTTTCTTTATATCTGCCGGCTTCCCGTTCCCGGAATGAGCATTGCTCGTAGCGGCAGGGGTCATATGACATTGCCCATTGAAGTTCGCTGTAGGTTCTATCTGCAGCTTGGTCGCCTGAATATTTCCATTCAAATGACTTCCGCCTTTCAGCTGCAACAGATCCTTCACCTTGATAGTACCGGTAACTTTACCCATGATATCTGCCTGCTGGCCATTGATATCGCCTTCCACAACCCCATTGGCTCCGATGACGACCTTGGCCGAACAGAAGATGTTGCCAACCAGCGTGCCGTCGATCCGCAGATCCCCGTTGCTGGTAACGTCGCCTTTCATAGTGGTTCCTGACCCAATAAGGCTCGCGCTTGCACTCACGGGAGTCTCCCCGCCAAGTGAGAAATTATCAGATTTGGTCTTTCCGTTGAACATACAATATGGATTTTAGTTATTCGTAAGTATTTGGATTATTATCGACTACGCTTCACGCTGCCTTGTGCCGTCACGGCCCTCCCTAGTCATTTATCTTCTCTGTTTTCGGAATACTCAGCGTATTCGTATCCAGCTTTACCGTCGTATTTCCCTGTAAAACATTTCTGATACCCTGCAAATACTGATCTTTATACCTTACCTCCTGCTCTAACGAATCTGTCCGTATTTTTAGTTCACGAAGGTCCTTGGTGTTATTCACATCCCCATATCCCGGAATATACAGCTTCAGCGGTGTAAAAACGATCAGGGCCACCGTAAGCCCGGTCAACAATACAAAAATCGTGCAGAGAACAGTGTAAACGCTCAGACGGGATAATTTAAAGGTCACAACCTCTTCGTAGGTGTCATCATTCATTACTACCAGGCGGTAGCGGTTTTGCAGACGTTTTAAGGTAGAATTGGCATCGAATTTGGCCATATTGGATAAATTGGACTTGGTTCCGATAAAGATAACAAAATAAATTTCCCAAAAATCAGTTATTGCAACATATGTTTGCGCGCAACTAAACGGACGTCGTGACCTACAGCAGGACATTACTCTTATTGTTTTTTTCATTGATTTACCTGGCCTCCTCGGGACAGGTAGGTGTTGACTATACCCTCGTAAAACCAAAAAAATTCGAAAACCGTACTCTCGCCTCCGAGAAATCCAACGACGGTAAAAAATTCAAAAAAAGCCGTCGCTTCATTCAGAACACCATCACGCACTATAATTTCTACTTCAACGCAAACGAAAAACTGAAGATGGTCCTCGAACGGGCTAAATCCCAGTTCCGCGACGACTATACCCGGCTTCTCCCCTTTTATAATTACACGCTGGAAGCAACCCTCGCTCAAAAAAAAGAGCTCGACTCCATCATTTATAAATGTACTGCAGGCATCCTCATCCATGACACCCGCAACGACTGGATCGACAATCTTTACCTGCTAATCGGGAAGACCTACTACCTGAAAAAAGATTTTGACTCGGCCTATATTACCCTCCAGTTCCTCAATTTCGCCTTCGCCCCAAAAGAAAGCGACGGCTACGACAAACCCATCGGCAGCAATGCCAATGAAGAAGAAGGAGGCAACGCCAATATCGTCTCCACCATAGAAAAAAGGAATATCCTGCAGCGGGCGCTGTCCCTGCCGCCCAGCCGCAACGATGCACTGGTCTGGAAAGTGCGCACCTACATCGCAAAAGAGCAATATGGCGAAGCATCCGCCCTCATCGAAGTCCTCTCGCATGACCCGGAATTCCCCGCCCGCCTCGTGCCCAGTCTCAACGAAGTAACAGCGCTGTGGTTCTATAAAAAATCGATCTACGACAGCGCCGCTATCTACCTCGAAAAAGCCCTGCCCGCCGCAACGACCCACGAAGAAGGCGCCCGCTGGGAATATCTCATCGCCCAGCTATACGAACGCGTTGGCAACTCCTTCGAATCAAGAACCTTCTACGAAAGGACCGTCGCCCATACCTATGACCCGATCCTCGAGATCTACGCCCGTCTCAACGCCATCCGGCAGAACAAGGAAGGCACCGCAGACTTCATCGCACGTAATATCCAGGCCCTCGCACGCATGGCACACCGCGACAAGTACGAATCTTACCGGGATATTATTTACTATACCGCCGCCCAAATGGAACTCGAAAGGAACAATATCCCCGGCGCTGAGAATTTCCTGCTGCAAAGCGTTCACTATGCGACACAGGCAAATAGTCTCCAGCGGAACAGGTCCTTTCTCCAGCTGGCCAACCTTTCTTTCGATGAAAAAAAGTACAGGGCCGCAAAGAACTACTACGACAGCCTGAATATCGGTTCCGGTGATGCCGTCTCCCTGGGAGATATCAGCTGGCTGCCCGACCGTAAAGCTGCACTCGCCACTATTGTCACCCAGCTACAGATCATGGACCGCCAGGATAGCCTCCAGCGTGTCGCCCTCATGCCCATCCCCCAACGCGACGCTTATATAAAAAAGCTGGTCCGCGCCCTACGCAAACAGCAGGGCCTTCGGGAAGAAGCAGACAGTTCCTTTTCTAATAATTCCCTCAGCACCAGCAATGGAGCCGCACCAGATCTGTTCAAGACCTCCGGCAACAGCGCAGACTGGTATTTCAATAATCCATCGCTAAAAGCAAAAGGATATTCCGACTTCAAGACCAAATATGGAAACCGCCCCAATGTCGACAACTGGCAGATAGCCTCCGCTATGAAAACCAGCCTCGCAGCCAAACAAAATGCCAGAAACGATCTGCAAGGCGGGGCTAACGGCTCCGCACAGGGCGCCGCCGGCAATGTTATTGACTTCAAAACCCTGCTGAACAATCTCCCGCTCACAGAGGAGAAAATGAAAAAATCCATGGACTCCGTGGAAAATGCCCTGTTTACCCTCGGTAAGACCTACCAGGAAGGCGTTCCCGACTATCTTTCCGCCATCCATACCTATGACAGCCTGCTGTCGAAATTCCCCGAAACACGCCGGGAACAGGAAACCCTGCTCAATCTCTACTACTGCTATAAGAAATTAGGAGACGAAGAAAATGCGGCGAGAATACTCAACCGCATGAAACAAAAATATCCCAATGGCGCACTTACCGCCCGGGCCGCCAATCCGGACTCCACCCAGCAGGCGGCAGGCAGCCTCAAGGTCAACGCCACCCATCAATATGAAAAGATCTACATCGCTTTTATAGAAGGCAGGTTCGACGAGGCATTGTCGCAAAAGAAAGTGGCCGACAGCCTTTACGGGGACAAATACTGGACCCCACAACTGCTCTATATCGAATCGGTCTATCTTATCCGCAGCCGCCAGGACCCCCAGGCCAAGTCCATCCTGACGACGATCCAGGGCAAATGGCCCGGTACACCCATGGCTAAAAAAGCCGCTACCCTGCTCGACGTCCTCAACCGCCGCAAACAGATCGAAGACTACCTGACCCAACTCCAGGTGACCCGGGCCAAAGACGATGACTCTATCGTCATCGACAAACCCGCCGCGAAGGCTGCGGCGGACGACAGACCCCGCCTGGTCCGCAATGACTCCAACATGCTCGTAAAGGAAGATACAACGCAGCTGGCCCGCGCTCATATACCCAACGCGGCCGGTGTACAGGGACAAAAATCAGCCATCGCCAAACCCGGCGTCGGTATGGACAAGCTTAAAGTAGATACTGCCGGAATGCGTAAGATCTCGATGGACGCCAACCAGCTGGCCCAGCTCCGTCGCCAGCAGGATTCCCTCCAGGCAGCCATGGTCAAGGCGCAGGCCGACTCCGCTCAAGTGGCTATCCTGAGACACAAAGCCGATTCTGTCAATGCCGTCATGCAAAAATTAAAGGATGACACTATCCAATTGGCCGCAAAATTGCGTACACTTAATTCAGTATTCTCTCTTACCCCGGAAAAGCCCCATTCAGTGCTGATACTCCTGGATAAGGTAGACCCGGTATACGTGACTGAAACAAAAAACGCCTTCAGCCGCTATAATGCCGAAGAATATTACAGCCAGTCACTGACGACAGAAAATGCTGCAATCACTGACACCCTGAAGATGGTCGTCATCGGAAATTTCGGGAATGCCAACGACGCCCTCGACTATATGCAAAAGATGAAAGCCCTGGCGCCCAGGAGTATCATCCCCTGGCTGCCGGCGAATAAGTACACATTCCTGATCATATCCGCGCCAAACCTCGATCTGTTACTCAATAACAAGGACGTGCCGGCGTACAGGACATTCCTGCAGGCAGCCTATCCGGGGAGGTTCTAAAAAGCGGCCAATCCCGGAAAATTTTAACTTAGTGACCCAAAAGGCCGCTTTTGAGAACAAATTATTAGCCCCGTACCGGCGCATACAATGCCGCCGGAGCACATGAGCAAACCAAAAAAGCACATAAACAAAACATATAATTGAAAATAAATATGTCTGCCAAACTCGTCCGTATTTTCTGGAAGATCTTCTTTTATGGACTGGGAGCCTTCATCCTCTTTCTTATCCTCATTAACCTGGGCGTCTTTGGCTCCTTACCTTCCCTGAAAGAGCTGGAAAACCCTTCCATCACTCTCGCCTCCGAGGTCTTTGCGGAAGACGGCACTCCCATGGGGAAATATTATAAGGACAAGGGCAATCGCAGCAACGTCGAATACAAGGACATCTCCCCGAATGTCGTCAACGCCCTCGTAGCCACGGAAGACGAACGCTTTTACGAACATTCCGGCATCGATGGCTTTTCGGTCATGAGGGCCGTAGTCAAGCTGGGCAGGGACGGAGGCGGCAGCACCATCACCCAGCAGCTGGCCAAAAACCTGCTCGAACAAGGCTCAAAGAACTTTGTCCGCCGGGGCATAGAAAAACTAAAGGAATGGATCATCGCCATCAAGCTGGAACGCAATTTCACCAAACAGGAGATCCTGGCCCTCTATCTTAATGAAGTGCCTTTTGGCGACAACCTGTACGGCATTCGCAATGCTTCCCGTACGTTCTTCCAAAAAGAGCCCGATCGCCTCAACGTCGACGAAGCAGCCGTACTCATAGGTATGCTCAAAGGGAATACCCTCTACAATCCACGCAAGAACCCCAAAATGGCCATCGAAAGACGGAATACCGTCATGAACCAGATGGTAAAGAATAACTACCTCTCCACTGCCGACTATGCCAAACTAAAGGTGCGTCCCATCGATCTCAGCAATTATAAAAAAGCGGACGAGAACAATGGTCTCGCGCCTTATTTCCGGGATGTCCTACGCAATGAGCTGCAGAAATGGTGCAAAGAGCATAAGAACCCCGCCACCGGCGAACCCTATAATCTTTACCAGGACGGATTAAAGATCTATACAACCATCAATCCGCGGATGCAGCTGTATGCCGATGAAGCCGTTGCCAAACAGCTGCCGATCCTCCAAAGATCCCTCAGTTCACAATACAATATCCGTAAAGGCCTCATCTGGAAAGATCATACGAACGTCCTCGAAGCCGCTATGCACAACAGCGACCGCTGGCGTAATGAAGAAGACGATGGTCTAACCGACGCCGAGATCCGAAAAAGTTTTAGCCAGCCCGTTTCCATGAAAGTTTTTGCCTGGAACTCCAAACGCGAAAAGGATACGGTCATGAGCCCGCTGGATTCTATAAAATATAGCCAGACGATGCTGCAGACGGCCTTCATGGTCATGGACCCCGTTACAGGCGCTGTAAAAGCCTGGGTCGGCGGAATCGACTTCAAAACCTATAAGTACGACCACGTTAATATCAATACGAAACGACAGGTAGGCAGCGCCATCAAGCCCTTCCTGTACAGCCTGGGCATCGAAGACTTTAACATGACCCCCGAAACCCAGTGTCAGACCAGCCAGCAATATTTCCCCGGCTTTGGCAACGTGCCCGCACGCATGGACAAATACGAAGGCGGCTCTATGACCATGGCTAACGGTCTGGCATGGTCGGTCAACGGAGTTGCCGCATATATCATGAAACAGGTAGGACCCAAACACTTCGCCGACTATATCAACACCCAGATCGGCATTCCTACAAAAATAGACCCTTATCCCTCCATGGCCCTCGGCGCCTGCGACCTTTCTCTCTATGAAATGATGTGGGGATACACCATGTTCCCCGCCGGCGGCTTCAATGCAAAGCCCTATTACATCTCCCGGATAGAAGACAAGAACGGGAATGTACTGGACCGCTTCGACACCAAAAGAAAAGAGGTCATCAGTCAGGCCACCGCCTATACTATGGCGCGTATGATGCAGGGCCCCGTGGATTTCGGTACAGCAGCAGGCCTTCGCAACCGGCTCGGCGTAGCGGAAATGGGAGGCAAGACCGGCACCACCAACGATAATTCCGACGCCTGGTTCATGGGCTATATCCCCCAGCTGATGGCAGGCGCATGGATCGGCTGCGACGACCGCTTCATACATCTTGAAGGTGGCCTGGGTTATGGCGCACAGGCAGCCCGCCCCATCTGGGAATACTTCTTCACCAAAGTGCTCGCCGACAAAACCCTTGGCATCGAAAAAAATGCAAGGTTCGTCCAGCCGGCCAACATGCGTAACGAAATGATGTACGACTACAAAAAGCTGATCGAAAATACACCTCCCCCCGGAGCGGAAGGCGCTAACCAGGGCAATGGAAAGGCAAATCAATATATCGATACCAGCCCTCCTACGGTCCCCCTCGACTCCAAGCTCTCACCCGAAGAACAAAAGATCCTGAAAGAAGCCAACAGCAAGGAAGGCTCTGTCAAGATCACCGTAACGGATACAAAAAAACCAGAACCCCCAAAGAAAAAAGAGGGCTTTTTCAAGCGCCTCTTTGGTGGGAAAAAAGATAAGGATAAGCAATAATCTATTTTATATGCGCGCGTAAGAACCACGCCATCTTCTCATGATCTTCCATCAGGCCGGTGATATAATCACTCGTTCCCGCATCTCCGTACTCATTTGCAAAACGGTTGATGTTCTCTCTCAAAAAGATAATAATGTTCTCATGATCCATGAGCAGCTCCTTTATAAATCCTAAGCTGTCATTCCGCTCACCCAGTTGCTCGGTGAGATGCGTAAGATTCAAAAAGCTCTTCAATGTAGCAGGTGCATAATGTCCCAGCTGACGGATCCGCTCAGCAACACCGTCCATGATCTCATCCAATTGCTCATACTGCTGTTCGAAAAACACGTGCATCGAATGAAAATCTGTTCCTTCGACATTCCAATGCGCATTACGCGTCTTCGTGTAAAGCAAAAATTCGTCTGCTAATAACTTGCATAATTCCGTTGCTACTGACTGAAGATGTGCAGGGCTGATACCAATGCTTGCTTTCATTTTTTATAATTTTTAAGTTTGGAAACAATGTAATTGGCAGCTCCGGCCAGTTGTCGAAAATGTCCATTAACGAACAACCAAACGTCCGGAACCGGACACCTGCGCCAGAACACGATTTCAGCGCCTCCTTCACAATCAATGCTTTACACGACTGTAACCTGTTTGGCACTGCGTTGGTCTTATAGAGTACAGCTAGCGTATCGAAAAATATATCAGGTAATAATCAAAAATCAAGTTATGAACAATTCATTCTTCGCCGTTATACTTTCCTTAACTGTAAGCGGCTCCGCTTTCGCAAACAACAGTGCTCCTGTCTCATCATATGACAATGGCATCGCACACATCTTTCATTTCAACACATTGTCAAACAAAACAGTTGTTGGATCGATAAAAAATACAACAGGTCCCAGTGACATCCCTTACTTCAAAGGTAAAGATCATTTTGAACAGAAATTCCCCAGCGCTACAGAAGTAGATTGCAAAAATAAGGGACAATTTACAGAAGTGAATTTTATATGGAACGGCATCCGCCTGCAGGCATTTTATGACCTGACCGGCGAGCCCGTCGCCACGAGCCGGCTCGTAGCGCTGAACAACCTTCCGCTCTCCGTACAAATGAGTTTGAAAAAAGAATACCCGTCCTACGTAGTAACAGAAGCCTCTGAATTCTCCGACGAAGGCGATGGATTATGCTATTATGTAGCCATAACAGGTCCAAAAGCTAGTTACCTGCTGCATGTTTCCACAAGCGGCACTATCAGTGTGTTTAAGAAAATGAAACAGTAAGATCCTGCCCGGACCCGGTGTGAGTGGCTTTCTGAGCAGTTTGCCATATTGCACCGGGTTTTTTTCAACCTCACTTCGTTCGGTCACCCCTGGTCAATGATTCCTCTTCCGCCTCTGCAGGCTTCTTCTTCCCCAATACATCGATCCTTACCTTCGTCAGTCCGCGTCCCGTATACCCCAGCTTCTTTGCCGCCGCATGACTCAGATCGATAAGCCTCTTATTCCGGGGATGCATCTTATCGTTGATCCTGACTATTACCGATCGCTGATTACGCAGGTTCGTCACCCGCACCCAGGTATGCATCGGCAAGGTATTGCTGGCCCCCGTCAGCTTCTCCTGTGTGAAGATCTCATCGGTATAGGTCTTACGACCCTCGAACTTATTAGCATAAAAGCTGGCAACCCCATATTGAACCTTGACGGGTTCTGTTTTGTGATGGCCCCTGGTGTGTGAAGTGGAATTACTGGCAGGTTTAGGCTGCTGCCCTTTTTCTGTAGGTTTCTGCGCGCGGCCAATTACAGCCACTGGTAGCAAGAGATAAGCAAGTACTCCTGTGCGAATTCTTTTTGACATGGCGATCGGTTTGTTTCGTAGGAATTGGATGAACGCCACAAAATAACTAAATAATCGGCTTATTCGCAAAGTATCTATTCCTCAACTGCTTGTCCTCGCCATATATATCTTCATAAAAAACAATACGTCCCTTCTTCCCTTCACAGGTAAAATAACGTAAATAAATAGGCACCCGCGCAAAACCCCAGATGGTATGCTTCTCCTGCCGTTTGATCCAGGCCCGAAGCGTGTCCGGATGATACTTCGTCGTATCCTTGCGGATCAAAAAGTCCGATAACTTCCGCCATTCCTTTACCCGAACACAACCATGACTCAACGCCCTAAACGACTTATCGAACATCCATCGTCCATTAGTATCATGCAAATACACATCATACTTATTCCTAAAGTTAAATTTCATGACACCTAGCGAATTATCATCGCCCTGACGCTGTTTTAGCTGATAAGGGAAGTTGTTCTTATTCAGCCTCTTCCAGTTTATCGTAGTCGGGTCCCTCACACTGTCCCTGTCATCCACCACCATAAGATTCTGCTTCCGCAAATAGTCAATATTATTCTTGATGGCCGGCAGCATTTCCTTCATAATGATGCTGACAGGTACCGTCCATTGTGGATAGGTCACAAAATTGGAGATCTCGCTGGTCAGCAGCGGGGTTCTTGTCTTGGGAGCCCCCACAATGATCTTGGATTCCAGGGCCACTGTATCGGAGTCTATCACCTGTAAAGCGAAAGAAGGCAGGTTTACCCACACATAGGTCTTTGGCAGCGTATCAGGCAGCAGTTTATAACGGTCCAGGGTAATGGCGATCCGCTTGAACTTCTCCCAATCGGAATTATTCATCATCGTCACCATCTCCGAAGAAGGTCTGCCGGTTACCTTTAGCTTATTCGTCGTTTGATAATTGCGTATAGCCGCAGCCAGCTTAGCCGTATCAGCTGGGGTCGTAGCCGAGTCGACATATCCCACTTCCAGCAGCCGATTCACCAAAGAATGATAGAATATCGCCGAATCCCGGGGAGGATACGGATAATCCAGCCAGGTCAACGGCCGGAAATGAGCCGTAGCCAGGAAATCTTTGAGATAGGCCTTTAACGAATCATATCTCGCCAGTTTTGGCTCCAGGCCCTGCAGGGAAGTCGCAACAGCACCGGTTCCAAGAGCCGCAGCCAATGTCCGCAAATAAACCGAATCCGCTAAAACAGAGTCCTTCCGCAACGTAACGCTGTCATAATCGAGACGTCCCTGTTTTAGGTGTTTGACGAGGGTAAAAAAGGCATCCGTGAGCATGAGATCCGCTCTTGACCACAGCGCTGCATTCTTCTGCGCCAGCGTGTCCTCCCTGACGATGCGCTCTATAAAAGAGAGTGCGGCATAATGATAGTCCGAAGGAAACAGACCATAGTATTTGCTGCTGTCTATAAAATTAAGCAGACTGTCCCCGGCGGGCAGCCAATGTTTGTTACTGCTCCAAATGGCTTTATAACCATTGCTGTCATAGACGCTGCTTGCCAGTTTCCGGTACAGCAGCCTCGTCGAATCGTACATCTTATCCCCATTGTCACCAGCATATTCAAGCATGCTCTTTATATCCGTCCCCCCACGTTCGCTGACCGTCGCCGGCGTTTTCCTTTCGACCTTACCCTCTTTCCCCACACGGTCATGGCAGGATAATAATAATACCAGTGACAAAACAGGGATATGTGCAAGGACGATACGCGTTCGATATTTCATATATGCCTCAATATAATACAACAGCCCAATATTTCTAAGTGTAAACGGCTATTTTTCTGTTATTTACCGGGTTCACGGCTCTCTACGACCATGTCCGCCGCGCCTGCTGATCCAACAGCAAAAGATCGGCCAGCACAATGGCAGTCACTGCTTCCAGGATCACGGGTGCCCTCAGGGCCACACAAAGGTCATGACGCCCCTTTACAGAAAAAGCCTCCAATGACCCGGTCTCCCAGTTTAAGGTCTGTTGTTCCTTCGGAGTAGAAGAAGTGGGTTTTATCGCTATCCGGAACACCAGTTCATTGCCATTGGTGATCCCGCCGACCACCCCGCCTGCATGATTGGTTCGCGTATGCCCCTGCATGTCTTCGATGGCGTCATTATGCTGGCTGCCAAACATCCGGGCCGCCGCAAAACCCGTCCCGAACTCTATCCCCCTGACAGCAGGAATGGCAAAAGCCGCATGGCTCAGCAAAGACTCCGCGGAGTCCCAGAAAGGTTCTCCCAATCCTATAGGCAATCCGCTGACCCGGCATTCCACTATTCCGCCAATAGAATCCTTGGCGTCGATCGCTTTTTGCAAACCCTTTTCAAGGTCTGCCTCTCCCCCTATTTCAAGGATGGAAGAGCTTACCACCACACCAGGCATCATCTTCTTCGCGATCACACCCGCAGCAACCAATCCTACCGTTAGCCGGGCTGAAAAAGACCCGCCGCCGCGGTAATCTTCGAATCCACCAAATTTCTTATGCGCTACAAAATCCGCATGCCCCGGTCTCGGGACAGCCCGCTGTTTTTCATAGTCCCCCGACCGGGTATTGTTGTTCTCAAATAGAATGGTAATAGGCGCCCCGGTAGAAAAGGTATTGAAGAGTCCGCTCTTGAAGATAGGCAGGTCATCCTCTTTCCGTGGAGTGGTCCCCTTTTGGATCCCGCCTTTGCGCCGCTCCAGGTCGGGTAGAAAATCCCCCACCGGCAACGGGATACCCGCCGGGCACCCGTCAATATTCACCCCCACGCTCTCCCCATGGGATTCCCCAAATATATTGACTCGGAAGAGTCGGCCAAATGAGTTCATAATTGCCCTCCCAGTTTTTTCAGATCTTCATAAAAATCAGGATAAGACTTATTTATGGCTTCCGCTTCCTCGATGGTCACAGGGCCATCCGCTTTCAATGCAGCCACGGCACAAGCCATCGCGATCCGGTGATCATGCCGGCTATGCACAGTCGCTCCCTTCAGCCCGCCCCCGCCATGTACATACATCCTGTCTCCATCCAGTTCAATGGACAAACCCATCTTGCCAAACTCGTCCCGCAGCGTCAACCCTCGATCGCTTTCTTTATGCGCCAGCCGGCTTACACCATGGATCTCCGTCGTCCCTTTACAATAGGCAGCCAGCGCCACCAACGGAGGGAAAAGGTCCGGACATTCAGTCGCATCGAATTGGAAGGCTTTCAGCCCGCCAGCCGCGAGGTCATTGGCCCCAGCCGGTCCGACCAATATCTCATCACCCGTAAATTCCAGCCTCGCCCCGCTATCACGCAAAGCCCGCAACATCGCCTTATCCGCCTGAGTAGACCCCACATCCAGCCCCTTCACCGTAACAGGTCCCGCCAGAGCCCCTGCTACCAGCAGAAATGCCCCGCCGCTCCAATCTCCTTCAACCGTATAATCAATCTTTTTCTTCTGCTCCACAGACCCCGAAAAATAAAACTCCTCATAATTCCGGTTCTCCACTTCCCAACCAAAATGTTTCATCACCGCCAGCGTAAGGTCTATATATGGCTTGCTCTTCAAATTATTCACTTTTATCGTCACTCCCTTCGCACCCGCCGCCGCAAAAGACAAAAGCAGCCCCGTCAGAAATTGAGAGCTTAGCGACCCGTCGATGACAATATCCTTGGGCTTCAACGGTCCCTGTATCTCCAATGGCAGCTTGCCGCCATTGGACACTACCCTGATCCCCAGTGAGGGAAAGATCTCATCGAAAAAATCCATCGGCCGGGTCAACAGACTGCCCTCACCGCGGACGTTTATAACCTGGTCACTCAGTCCCATGATCGGCGCAAACATCCGCAGCCCCAGTCCGCTCTCGCCGCAATTAACCTCCAAACCGCCCGTCGCAGCCACACCCACAGCCGCCACAACAGGTCTCACCCCATTACTCAGCACCAATAACGATCCATCCTCCAAGTTCACCACCTCCGCCCCGAGATCACGTATCACCCCCAATGCAGCCTTATCATCATTCGAATACCCCGGATGATGGATCACCGTCTCTCCTATCCGCAGCAACGCCGCCGCACAGGCCCTCTGCATGCTGCTTTTGGACGCCGGCGCCAGAATAGTTCCCGAAAGACCCGAAGGTCCAATAGTCTTTAACATCTCAACGCGCAGTTATGATTGATTGTAACAGTTTATCCAGCTCATTGATCGGGATGACCTTTACAATAGCCTGTCCGATCTTGTTCAGCAGAATATAATTCATTGAATCCTTTACCTTCTTCTTATCCATCCTGAGCACCGCCATGACTTCCCTGGGATCAAACTCCGCCAGCGTAGGAAGCCCATATTTCTTCAGCGTGCCCATCACCCTGTCCGTTTCCTTAAAGGGTGTAAACTCCTCTGAGATCATACAGGCAGCCACCATCCCGATCGAGATAGCATGCCCGTGCGACAGCTCATACACATTTTCAATAGCATGACCCAGCGTATGCCCAAAGTTCAATAGTCTCCTCTCTCCATGCTCAAACTCGTCCTTTTCCACTACAGCCGACTTGATCGCTACATTCCGCCTGATCAGCTTCGCGAGCGCAGCCTTATCTTTCTGGTACAGTGTCAGCCTGTTCTTCTCGAGCTCTTTGAATAAGGCAGCATCCTTTATCGCAGCATGTTTGATGATCTCCGCAAAGCCATTGACCCACTCTTCCTTTGGTAAGGTCTTCAGCAAACTATAATCGTACAACAGGAATTCCGGTTGCCTTATCGTCCCCACCAGGTTTTTATAGACCCCTACATCGATGCCATTCTTGCCCCCGATTGACGCATCCACCATGGCCAGTATCGAAGTCGGAACGAAACCAAAGCTAAGCCCGCGCATATACACCGCCGCTACATAACCTGTGATGTCGGTCACGACACCACCGCCAATGCCCACCAAAAAGGTCTTCCGGTCGGCGCCGAATTCGATCAGCTGTTCGATGATGTTATCAACGGTCGCCTGCACCTTGAACTGCTCCCCGGCACTGATAACGATGGTATTCCACCCGCCAAAACGCTTCTGGTGTTTGCCAAATATATGTTCGTCCGTGATCAGCACCGTATGCGACTTATCCACCAGCTTCTCCAGGTACGAGAGATCAGCGTCTAAATAATAAGTGGTTGTCTTACCGGAAAATTTGTACTGTAGTTTGTTCATGCTAAAGATTCTTTGAACTTTTCAAATATCTCCAACTCGCTTTCCAATGTCTTTGTCTTGTGATGTTCCTCCTGTTTGCCGATATACTCGACCACCTGCTTCACCCCGCTGGGACTTACCGAGGCAGCCCAATACTCTTCATCCCATTCGAACTCACCGGACAAGGTAAGGAACTTGCTTTCATTGATCCATGACGCTGCAGAAGCGCGAACAGTTCGCAGCACCTGCAGCAGGTTCTGGGAGGGCAGTAATTGCAGGAGACAATGTACATGATCTTCCACTCCACCCATGGCCGTGATCCGGATGCCCTTTTCCTCTCCTTCTTTTTGCAGATGAGCAAAAAGTACTCTCCTCACCGGCTTGCTTAGTAAAGGTTCGCGCCGGCGAACGCTCCAGATCACATGGACAAAGAGATAGACCATGACAGATCTATGAATTCATGATCTTGTTCTGGTGATTGATGGACTCCATATGCACCGCGTCATAATACTTTGTGATGAACTCCTTGCTGAGATTCAGCTTCTCACCCTTGGCAAAAGCCTTCTCCAGAATGGCGTTCCAGCGGTTGGTCTGAAGGATCGTGATATTATTATCCTTTTTATAGGTGCCGATCTGATCGGCTATCTTCATACGCTGACCCAGCAGCTGGATCAGTTCGTCGTCGATATGATTGATCTGCTCGCGTAACTTCTCGAGCGCAGTGATAAATTCTTTTTCGGTAGTCGTCTCATGACGCCATTTGACACTGCCTAACAGCTCGGCCAGACGCTCAGGGGTGATCTGCTGCTTGGCATCGCTCCATGCATTGTCAGGATCGATATGCGACTCGATGATGAGCCCGTCCATGTCAAGGTCAATAGCTTTTTGCGCCACGTCCAGCAGGATGTCGCGGCGACCGCTGATATGCGAAGGATCGTTGATCATCATCAATCCCGGCGAACGACGTTTCATTTCGATAGCCAGGTGCCACATCGGCGCATTGCGGTATTCCGTATTGCCATAAGAGCTGAAACCGCGGTGGATCAGACCTATCTGCCTGATACCCGCTTTCGCTACTCTTTCCACAGCCCCGGTCCACAATTCGATATCAGGATTGATGGGATTCTTTATCAGGACCGGCACATCGGCGCCACGCAGCGCATCTGCCACTTCCTGTACGCTGAATGGATTCACCGTCGTCCGGGCTCCGATCCAAAGTACATCCACGTCGAAATGCAGGGCATCTTCCACTTGCTTGGCGGTTGCAACTTCAATAGCCACAGGCAGACCGGTAAGCTTCCTGGCCTGTTGCAGCCAGGGCAATCCCTTCGTTCCTACGCCTTCAAAACTACCCGGGCGCGTACGAGGCTTCCAGATTCCGGCACGCAGGATATCCACTTTACCGGTTTTTGCCAGGCGGACCGCAGTCTCCACCGTTTGCTCTTCCGTCTCTGCACTGCAGGGACCGGAAATGATCAGGGGACGTTTCATCCAGGCTGCCTGGACAACTTCCTTTGCACTCTTTGTTGCTGTTGCTTCCATATCAAGTGAAATTTATATATTATCTCGAATTTGCATCATTCATCCTTATCCTCCGGCCCTTGAAATTCTTCCCGTCGATAGCCCGGATCATCTGGGATGCCGCCCTCTTATCGATCTCGATCCAGCTGTTCATCTCCTTCATGTCGATCCGACCCAGCACTTCCTTCTTCAGATCGCTCATGTCGAGAATGAATTGCAGGAAACTGGCTTTATAAAACCCATCCTTCGTTCCAAGGTTGACAAATAACCGGGTAAAATCGCCATTACTGTTGAAATCCCTGCTCTTCCCTCTTCCATCACCGGGCTCGCGCCGGTTGAAATCCCTCCGGTCGCCGCCACGGCTGTCTCTGCCAATGGGCTCCCGGGACCTTTCCCGTGTATTCAGGTCTTCTGCATTCTCATAATACTTGAGGAACCGGTCGAATTCCATAGCCGCCACCCGTTTCAGCACTTCCTCTTTTGTTACATCCGCAAACTTCTCAGCCAGCATCGGCACATATGACTCGTAATCCCCATGGCTGATATCCGTTTGCAGCAGTTTCTCCATAAAGTGAAAGAACTGCTTGCGACATACATCCTTCCCGCTGGGTATCTCCATCTTGTGGAAGGAGTTCTGTACGATCCGCTCTATCTGCCGCAGCTTGCCGATCTCCCGGCTATGTACTATCGATATCGATATCCCCGTGCTGCCCGCCCGGCCCGTACGGCCACTGCGGTGCGTATATACTTCTACGTCATCCGGCAATTCGTAATTGATGACATGCGTAATTTCCTTTACATCGATCCCCCGCGCCGCCACATCCGTAGCTATCAGCAGCTGTAAGGTCTTCTCCCGGAACTCTCCCATGACCTTATCCCTCTGCTGCTGGGTCAGATCGCCATGCAGCGCATCGATATCATACCCTTCCCGCGTCAGCTTCTCAGCAATGTTCTGCGCATCTATCTTGGTACGGGTAAAAATGATCCCATAGATACCCGGGTTAAAGTCGATCAGCCTCTTCAATGTCTCATACCGCTGATGGGCCGACGTCACATAATACTGATGATCGATATTCTTGTTCGCCGTATTCATCTTTCCTACAGTGATCTCTGTAGGAGCCTGCATGTACTTCTTGCTGACCCGGCGGATCTCAGGCGGCATAGTCGCACTGAACAACCACGTTGCATCCCGCTTGGGCGTATTCTGCAATATGAACTCTATATCGTCCTGGAATCCCATGTTCAGCATCTCATCCGCCTCATCCAGTACCACATACTTTATCTGCTCCAGGTTTATCGCCTTGCGTTCGATCAGGTCGATCAGCCGTCCCGGTGTTGCCACAACGATCTGTACCCCTCTTTTCAAGTCCCTGATCTGCAGTCCGATGGATGTGCCTCCATAAACCGCTAACACATGCATCCCCGGCAGGAATTTCTTAAACAGCTCGATCTCGCTCACGATCTGCATACACAATTCCCGGGTTGGGCAAACCACTAATGCCTGGGGATGCTTCTGCGCCTCATCCACCAGCTGTAATAAAGGCAACCCGAAAGCCGCTGTCTTGCCCGTACCTGTCTGTGCTAATCCTACCAGATCCTTTTGTCCGCTCAGTAAAACAGGGATAGCCTGCTCCTGAATGGGCGTCGGTGTCGTAAATCCCAGTGCATCGGTAGCCTGAACCAGCCTGGCATCCAAACCCAACCCTTCGAATGTCGTCATATACTTTGTTAAATTTGCCGCAAAGGTACGTTATTTTGCGCCTAAGGGCCCCTATAAAAATTTGGCCCTTAGGCCGCAAGACCATTGATATCTGGGACCTTCGTCGGACCTTCGTCCCTCGCTCCTCCTCGGTCGTAACCTTCGCTTCGCTCGGTTACGGCCATCGGCCCCGTGGGCCGCTTTGCCTAAGCCCCTAATAGCCCTTTTTAGACGCCCCAAGCCCCATTTACTTTATAATTTTTTGAATTTTATTGGCATTTTCCATTAATTCCTTCAAATAATCCGCATTCTCCTTCTCTAAACAGCTTTTGAACTTCCTCAGCTGCGTAATATGTTCATTCAGCACATCCAGCACATGCTCCCGGTTCTGCATAAAAATGGGCAGCCACATGGCCGGACTACTCTTGGCCAGCCGGACCGTACTCTCAAAACCACCACCCGCCAGCTCAAAAATGGCGCTGTCCTCTTTTTCTTTCTCCAACACCGTATTCGCCAGCGCAAAGGATGTAATATGCGAAATATGGCTAATATATGCAGCATGCATGTCATGGCTATTCGCATCCATATACACCATATGCATCCCCATATCCTTATACAAACCCTCGATCAAGTCTATTGCATCCTGATCACTTTTCTCTTTTTCACAGATCACGCAACTTCGTCCGGCAAACGCATTGTGAACGGCCGCCTCAGGCCCGCTGTATTCCGTCCCCCACATGGGATGGGCCGCCACAAAACGACTCCGTTTCGGATGATCTGCCAGGCTCTCGCACAATACATGCTTCGTAGAACCCGCATCCGTTACCACCTGCCGGTCCGTGACCAGGTCCATGATCTGCCGCATCATCGGCACCGTGACATCCACCGGGATGGCTACATAGATCAGGTCACTCTTTTTTACGGCTTCTTCCAATGGAAGCACCTCGTCGATCAAACCCAGCTCCAGCGCCTTATCCAGGCTCGCTTTTGTGCGGCTTACCCCGATTACGTTCCGGACCAGGCCCTTGTCTTTCAGAGCCAGACTGAAGCTGCCGCTGATCAGCCCAACCCCGACTATCGTTATTGAATCAAACATTTGCTATACTTTTAATCCTTTCAATACTTTCTTGTAATTTCTCCTTCGTACTACATAAACTCACCCGCACGTAACCATGTCCGGCAGGACCAAAGATCCCACCCGGTGTTATAAACACTCCCGCGCCATGAAGCACTTTGTCACTCAGCTCAAATCCGTCTTTATACCCGGCCGGGATCTTCGCCCACACAAACATTCCCACCTGGTCCCTGCTGAATTCGCATTTCAACAGCTCCAGCAGCCCGAATACAAATCCCCTTCTTTCCCGGTAGACGGCATTGACACTGTCATACCAGTCCTTACCCAGCGACAGCGCCTTTGCCGCTGCCAGCTGAACAGGCAGGAACATCCCGCTATCCATATTGCTTTTAAAACGTAATACCTCGTCGATCCTTTCCTTTGCCCCGGATAAGGTTCCCACTCTCCAGCCAGCCATATTCTGCGACTTGCTGAGGGAGTTCAGCTCGATCACTACATCCTTCGCACCCGGCACCGACAAGAGACTCATCGGCTGGTCATTCAGGATAAAGCTATAGGGGTTGTCATGACAGATCAGTATATCGTGTTTCCTGCCAAACGCCACCAGCTTTTCAAACAGATCCCGGTCCGGCAGCTGCCCCGTCGGCATATGCGGATAGTTCACCCACATCAGCTTGACCGGTCCCGGCGCACCAGCACCCTTCTCCGCTTCGGACCGGCGGCTCACCACCACCTTTTCCAGCTCCTCAAAGTCAGGATACCAGCCCTTCTCCGCCGTCAGCGCATACTCTACACATTCTCCCCCCGCCAGCTTCACCGCGCTGCGATAGGTTGGATACCCGGGATTCGGCACCAGCGCTGCATCCCCTTCGTTCAGATAGGTCATACAGATATGCATGATCCCCTCTTTTGAACCGATCAGCGGCAGGATCTCCGTGTCAGGGTTGAGTTCCACTCCATACCATTGCCTGTACCAGCCGGCGATGGCGTTCCGCAGCACCGGCGATCCTTTATATGATTGATAAGCATGCACGTTAGGTTTTGCGCTTTCTTCCTGTAATACCCGGATAACATCCGGATGCGGCGGCAGATCAGGACTTCCAATTCCCAGGTTGATAACGTTCTTTCCCCCCCGGTTCAATTCATCGATCTCCCTCAGCTTCATGGAAAAATAATACTCGCCAATGCCTTCCAGTCTCTTGGCTGTTGTCATCAGACTTGCCGTTGTCATATATTTTTATTTATACAGTTCTTCCCTTTCTGTAAACGCCATAAACTTTCAATGCCGCAGTAATAGGATGTATGGCTTCTATCACCCGGTGAAACTGACCAATGTCCTCGAACTCCATATCCGCATGAAAAGAATATTCCCACTCGCTGCCCGGTATCGGAAAGGATTGCAATTTGCTGAGATTGATGCCGCCTTCCGCGATCTTCGTCAAAACCCTGGCCAGGCTCCCCCTCGAGTGATCGGTATGAAAGTTTACCGATGCCTTATTCGGATCCTGTGTCTCCTCCACATCTTCTTCCCTTTGCAGGATAAGGAAACGCGTATAGTTGTTCTTCATCGTATGGATATTCGGCGCCAGGATCTCCAGATCAAAAAGTTCGGCAGCCAGTTTGCTTGCAATGGCTGCCGTATGTTTATTTCGATGTATATGCAGGTGTTTGGCGCTAAGGGCCGTATCTTCCGTCTCGACCAGCTTCCATCCGGGATGTTTCTCCAGGTAATCGATACACTGTAACAATGCCATATGATGCGAATGCACTTCCCGGATATCTTCCAGCTTAACACCCGGATTGACCAAAAGATGCTGTCCTATCTGCAGATAGATCTCTCCTACGACCTTCAGATCGCTCTTCTGAAGCAGGTTATAATTCGGCAGAATGCTCCCGGCAATGGAATTCTCTATCGCCATGACCCCGCCATTACTTTCCTTTTTACTCGAAGCCACCCTGATCACCTCTCTAAAGGTAGCACATGTCACTACTTCGACATCACTACCAAAGAATTGCTGCGCCGCCACCTGGTGAAAGCTGCCTTCGTAACCCTGAATAGAGACCTTTTTGTTCATAGTACCTTTTTGTTTGCCGCCCGAATGCCACGGCCGATCTGAAAAACAAAAAGTCCCGGCTTTTGACCGGGACTTCTTTATGTTAATCTTTTTGTTTATTTACTTGTTAACAAAAGCAATCCCGGTCTACTTGTAAAGTAGAAGAAAAAATAAAAGTAAAAATAACGGTATGCTTTTGCTTTGATCATATCAGTCCACCAAAATTAGGTAGTTCTCCGGAAAATCCAAATTTATTTTTTATTCCAGCCGGTTCGAGATCTTCTGGTCGATCAGGGTAAAAAGATGGAACGGCTTATAGGTCCGCCAATTCTCCAGCTCGATCAGCTCGATATACCTGTTCAGCTTGGCCTTCCTGAAATCATACTGCGTCTGCTCCGGCATATTCAGACAGGCTATCCATCCGCCCGCATCCGTCACCTCCTCGAACCATTCCTCATAATAGTCCTTATCCCCGCTGTGAAAGTTCAGTACATTCTCCGCGATCAATATGAACTTGGTTATGCCGGACTCAAAGAACTTATCCGTCACTTCCCGCTTCAGGAACATGATGTCATTCTCTATTGCATCATTCCATTCCCCGAACAGCTCGATCACCACATAATGCTCATCATAGTCGGCAAGCAATACTTTCAGATAAAGGGTCCGCGAGCCAAAATCATCCCATTGCGGATGAATATAATAGTTATATATCGTCTGCGTGAACTCAAATTCCGAATAGACCCTCCCGTAAAAAGGCGATCGCTCGTCCTCCTCACTCGTATAAATGTGCCGCCAGTTATAAAAAGGTTCTATCTCGTGCATAAATAATCAATTTACGGAATCCACCGCTTTTTTCACGCTTCCCAGCCTCAATAGCAATTCTTTCGCCTGCTCATAGTCCGTCAGGCCCGTTCCTTCCATCACCATCTTCGTGCCCCGGTCGATCAATTTGCTATTGGTCAGTTGCATGTTTACCATTTTGTTGTCTTCTACCCTCCCGATACGGATCATAACCGTCGTAGACAGCATATTCAATACCAGTTTCTGAGCCGTTCCGCTTTTCATCCTCGTACTACCCGTTACGAACTCAGGCCCTACGACGACCTCGATAGGAAAATCCGCATGCTCCGCTACCGGCGAGCCGGGATTACAAACGATACAGCCGGTAAGTATCCCCCGCTTCCGGCTTTCCTCCAGCGCCCCTATGACATAGGGCGTAGTACCACTGGCAGCTACTCCTACCACGACGTCCTTGTCCGATACATTGTACTGCTCCAGGTCAAGCCACCCCTGCTGCGCATCATCTTCAGCATTTTCCACCGGCTTGCGAATGGCCGTTTCCCCGCCCGCTATAACTCCGATGATGAGATCAAAAGGCATACCATAGGTGGGTGGTATCTCACTGGCATCCAAGACCCCCAATCTCCCGCTCGTGCCGGCGCCGATATAGAACAGTCTCCCGCCCGCAAGCATTTTATCCGTAATGGCAACAACCAGTTTCTCTATCTGAGGTATCACCGCTCCTACTGCATCGGGAACCTTCTTATCCTCCTCGTTGATATATGTCAGGATCTCCCTTGTGTTCATCTTTTCCAGGTCATGATACGGACTTTCTTCCTCAGTGAACTTCTCAAACGCCATGCTGCTAATTATTTTTGGTGATATTTAATAAGCCCGTCCATCGGTTTTTGTAATATCCTGCCCAGCTCAAATTCATACGTACTGCATAATTCCTTTACCACATCTTTAAACCCATACGCTACCCCGCCCACAAAATGAATTGGCAATTTCCAGCTTTCCCGGTACTTACACAAATGATTGAAGAAAAAATCATTCAAACCGTCTTCGATGATATTCTCCACCATATAATGCCCCCTGTTCTCCACCAGGAACAGCGTAAAAGAAGCCAGGTACCGGTTGGGCAACGGCTGTTTGTACACTGCATCGAGTATCTCCTTGCTGTTCGTCGTATATTTCACATCGAATTTATACCGGAGCTCCTCGTCAAATGTATTGTAAAGATAATACTGTAACACTTTTTTACCCAGATAAGCCCCGCTGCCTTCATCGCCCAGTACAAATCCCAGCCCCGGACTATTTTTAACAATTTTTTTCCCGTCGAAATAACAGGAGTTGCTCCCCGTGCCAAGAATGCAGGCCACCCCCTTGGTATCCCCGCACAATGACAGCGCCGCCCCCATCAGATCATGCGTCACATGCACTCTGGCGCCCGGGAACGAGCCCCGTATCGCCTTCTGCACGATCTTCCGGTTGTCCGGATTGATACAGCCGGTGCCGTAATAAAAGACCTCATCGACCGTCAATGACTTTAAAGCTGGCAGCAGCTCCCGGCTAAGCACCTCCTTAATACCCGCTGTATCCAGAAAATAGGGACTGATCCCCTGCGTATCCACTTTCTTTTTCTTTGCGCCGCCTTTGCCGTCGTCGTATAACAGGCACCATTCACATTTGGTCGATCCGCTGTCCGCTATTAATATATTCATTTCCGATCTTTTAAACTTTTAATCCCTAACTACTTACTATCTGGCCGTTCTGTACCGACGCCCTTGGCGTCTGGCAGGGCCAATGTTGGGCCTTCGGCCAAACGGGCTCCGCCCGTTTTGGCTGCAATTTAAATTATGATTCCTTAATTTGCAGCCTTATGAAAAAATTACAGGTCTGGCTCCCCCTGCTATTCTCTATCGTAATGATCGTCGGTATGATCATTGGCTTCCGTTTGCGTGAAAATATCCGGCCCGCCGGGTTTTTCAAAACCCGCAAACAGACTCCCGTGCAGGAAGTAATGGACCTGGTAACCATGAAATACGTAGACCCTGTGTCCACTGATACCCTCGGCCAGGACGCCATAGAAGGCATGCTAACCCACCTGGACCCGCACTCCGTCTACATTCCACCCGCCGACCTCACCGAAATGAACGAAGACCTCCAGGGCAATTTCGAAGGTATCGGGGTTGAATTCCAGATCTTTGACGATACGGTTAACGTCATGAACGTCCTAAGCGGCGGTCCCAGCGACAAAGCCGGCCTGAAAGTAGGCGATAAGTTCATAAAAGTAGACGATTCCCTCGTAGCCGGCAATGGCATCACCAATGACCGCATTCGCAAACTCCTGCGGGGACCAGGCAACAGCAAAGTAGTCGTTTCCCTCCTTCGCGCAGGCGAATCAGGCCCCGCCCGGCCCTTTACCATTGCCCGGGGTACCATCCCCCTGCCCTCTGTGGACGTAGCCTACATGATCAATAAAGACATCGGTTATATCCGGATCAATAAATTCTCTGAAACGACCCACGCCGAATTCGTCCAGGCCCTGGTAAAATTAAAGGGACAAGGCCTCCAGCGCCTCGTCCTCGACCTCCGGGGCAATGGCGGTGGTATCCTGTCCGAATCCATCGAGATCGCCGACGACTTCCTCGACGGTGACAAGCTCATCGTTTATACCGTGGGAGCCCGCTCCCCCAAGGTCGAATACCGCTGTCACCCCGAACGCGAAGGTCTGTTCGAAAAAGGAAAGCTGGCGCTCCTGACCGACGAGGGAACCGCTTCAGCGAGCGAAGTGCTCACCGGCGCCCTCCAGGACTGGGACCGCGCCACCATCATCGGCAGACGGACCTTTGGGAAAGGCCTGGTACAGGAACAATACCAGCTGAGCGATGGCGCCGCCCTCCGGCTCACCATCGCCCGTTATTATACCCCCACCGGACGCAGCATTCAAAAACCCTATAACAAAGGGCATGACGACTACAACGAGGAAGTTATGAAACGCTTCCATGACGGAGAAGTGCTCCATGGCGACACCTCTACCCAACATTCCGGTACCCCCTTCAAAACACTGGGCCCCGAAAAAAGGACCGTTTTCGGCGGCGGCGGTATCACACCGGATATTTTCGTCGGATTCGACACCAGCACTCTTGCAAAAAGTATTACCTCTCTTTATGTGGACGGAACGCTAAGCCGTTTTATTTATACCTGGTATATCCAGCATATACCGGCTTTCCAGGCCTATAAGTCACCGGCAGACTTTGTCGCAGGCTTTCATGACGACGAAAATCTCTGGAATGCGCTGACCTCCTACGCCCAAAAGGATACCATTAACCTCAGACAGATCCCCGCCAGAGACAAACAAATCCTCCAGCACCGGATCAAAGCACTGATAGCCAGGCAAATATGGCGTACAGAAGGTTATTATGAAGTGAGTAATACCTATGACTCCGCAGTGGCCAAAGCATTGGAAGTAATAAAAAAGTAAAGCAGCTGCAAATGCCGGCATATGCGCCGAAACAACGCCGTGGTACCTTCTGCTCTAAAATGCTTTTTTGATCTCCGAAAGCGATACCCCAAGCAGATGAAGGGCGATCATATCCAGCCCTTTCCCGTCGCCGGTAAAATGATATACAGCCTGCCGGTGCGAAAGCGAGCCACCGGGCTTCAGGAAAGCGGCAGGTGAAACGCTTTCCAGCTCATAAAAAGGTCCCATCTGAGTACCACTCTCCAAAGGTCCGTCGTTGTAGACATTCACGGCATCCCCTTTGAAAGGAGGATCGGTGGTATTCCACCGCTGACTGAGATATTTCGCAGCGCCGTCAACTTCGTAAATGATGACGGTTAATACCTTGTTCTTCGCGTCATAACTGCCCAATGCCATTGGTGCATGCGACGGCGAAACGCCCAGCTTGCCCCGGCTTTTTCCATCGGCCTTAAAGAAGAGACGCTCGTCGGTATGCTTCAACCTGTCAGCCGGGATCGATCCAAAATAATCACTGGTCACCACTCTTTTAAACCCTGCGCTATCCGTCTTTTTAAAAGGGACAACGATCACCGTCTCATCACCCGGTCTGAACATATCCAGTATCCAGATACAGGGAGTACCACTCCGATCATTCCATTCCGTTGTCCCCGTATTGGTGATCCTGTTATCCGTCGTATACGCCACCACCTTCACCCTTTCAGGTAAGGACATCCCCGTGCCCTTTTCAACATCGCCATCCCCCAATATGCCTACCCGTCGCTCGACCAATAGATCCAGTTTTGTTCCTTTATAATTTTCAAGATGCATGGCCTTCTTCATCGAAATGGACTTTTCGGTCTTGTCCGTCACATCCCAGCTCTCCGTGTCAACCGCAGCCGGCGTTTTCCAGTTTGCAAATACCTGCTGTGCACCGGGTTTGAAAAAGAGTGAGAACTTCCCTCCTTCCGGCCCCAGCCATAAACGGTTCTCACCCCCATACCCATTCATATGCGGATCGACAGGCCCTGAAAAAGCCTTGTAATTCACCCAGCCAAAGCTCATCCCGCTGTCCCCTTCCGCCGTAGACGTAAATACCTTCGCCTGGTATTTTGGAGACACGATGACCTGCGCACGGCCGGAATCATTTTTGAGAACGACGACACTATCATGCTGTCGTAGAAATTGAAGGTCATAGCTAAAGCTGCCCATCACCGGCGCCGCGGGAGCACTGCTGGCCGTTGCCGCAGCATCATTCCCGGTTGTTGCTTTATTTTGCTCAGCCTGGTTACAGGAGATAGCCATTATAGTAAGTATTGTCAACGGATTAAAGAGTCGATATTTCATATGTGCAATCGTGTTTATAAAGCTTGATCCGTTTCAGTCCGCGCTCACCACTCACACCGATCCGATCAGTTTACTTCCAATCCATCCTTGTTCGGCAACGCGGGAAAAACCTGGTGCGGTTCGGATTGATACCAAAAGACGGTCGATGCCATATCATCCTGCAAAGGCAGATAACGCCCTCCGCTTCTCCACCCCAGGTCCTGTATCGTCACCTTCAGATTCTTCTCGAACCGAACCGGATCGGTAATATGCCAGCGATATAATCCGAAACGCTGCGAAACATTGTAATGCCCGTCACCCCGGATGACCTGCGGTAATCCCGTATAAGGACTGCAGAATTCCGTATACTCAGTTCGCTCAGAACCGTCCTTCATTTTCTGCTTTGTATCGAAATCATAGGAACCACAGAAATAATCCTCTGTTCCTGTTCCGCAAATAGTTGGGAAATCCGTATCTCCATCCATAAAGAACTTTATCTCTCCTTCGCCCCACCAGCCATTGTTGTGAACGCCGATCGCCAGATAGGTCCCCACATACTGCCCCTTACCCTGGATGCCGTCAATCAAAGTATATACACCTTTGTACGGTAAGGGATTAGTCCTGCGAAACTGCGCATGAAAATAACCCGCATCCGCCGGTACGTCCGTCAGCACATAGTCCACCTGGTAATAAAGGACCATATCTTTTTCGTCGATATTCTGCATCGTGATCCGGCACTTCTTCCGGAAGGGCATCGGCCAGTAACAATTGAAGGCGCTGCCCGGATTGACGCAGACCGCAAGCGACTGCAACGGCGAATACTGCCCCCATCCCATACAAAAGAAATCTCCTACCGGCGCCTCAACGGAAGGAGTAGTCTCATCATCCCAGTAGAACCGCAGAATGGAATTCCTCCAGTTGCCTGTAGGGGTCATCCAGATATGCTGAACCGAACCCGGCCCCTCCATTTCCGCAACGGTAAATGTAGTTCCCGCTTTGATCACCACGCTGGGGCTGATCTTCCATCCCTGCCCCAGGTCGCGCGCCGCCCCTTCCCCCGTCCCCTTCGTCGCCATGCCACCCTTACCCTTTGCCCCGTTAAAATTCTCGGGACTGATCGACCTCGACCTGGCATCCGACATCCGGAATATATTGCTCATATTCGTTTCGATCCCATTGAACTTGCCCTGCGCCATCAAAGTGGCAGAATATACAAGACAGAAGAAAAGACAACCAGCGATCCTTTTTTTCATATGCTGACAATTTTCGTTGAATCCAAATATAACTTAATCCATGGCTTCCCTGTCTATAGCCGGGCACAAAAAAAAGACCGGTCAACAGACCGGTCTTTCATATAGCGTTTAGCGGTTCTTATGCCGTAATTATTTGTCTTTATCCAGCAACTCTCTCTTCTCGATCCGGTAGGAGGTGATCAACCCCAGGCCTCCGCCGATAGCGATCAGCGCAAAATAAAGAGCCACATTGGCGCCATTGGTGCGGAACTCGTCGTTATCCCACTTGCTGACATAATGCCCCACCCTATATAATACTGTATTATCCAGCAAATAGGCGCCAAGCAATCCCAAACCTGCTCCCACCAGCAGCAAACCCATCTTCAGACTCCGGAAAGGAGCCGGCCGCGGACGTTCTGGTTTGAGATTCGGGTCCAATCCCTTTTCGATCATCGACATGTTCTCCCTGCTACGCATATATCTCATGCCAAATATCACCGCGCCTATCGACAGGCTCAAAAAAATAAGCCACAAAAAAACTAACTGATCTGGTCCCATATCTTTTCTTTTTAAAATTTAAGGTTTCGGCGTCTCCGCTCTTATACTCCCTCTGACTACTGCAGTGAGCCCGAGGTTACAGTTTTTTCTAAAAAATTGTAGAAAGAGCAAATATCCTTGTTACAATACCTCAGACTCGCCCCGAAAGAGCCAGGTTACACCCGGGGCCAAAAATTACTCTCCCCCCTTTATAAAGCTCTTAATCCTTGTGAAACTTTAATATCGTCGTCGTGGTTTGATCGCCAATTGCGTTTGCCCGGATCGTATACTCCCCTCCCGGCATGCCTATAAGATTAAAACCAGAAGCGAAGTTGCCAGCCGGTAATTTGCATAATGATGTCTGTTTCAACAATTTCCCTTTCGGCGAATACAGCGCCAGCTGAATGCTGGTAGTCTGTTTTAATGTAATATCTATATTGGCAAAATCAAATACCCAGGTTTGTGATAGGCCCATCGAGACGGTATCCGGTATGTCTTTCCTGTTTTTTTCCATGATCCGGCTCAGGATCACCCCAAGCGGACCTTCTGAAGGGTCTCCCAGGGTTCCAATGAGATAAATATTGTCGTTCACAAACCTGATATCCAATTCTTTATGCACCCCGGGCCGGGCGGTCATCGGAAAACGGAGTATTCCGTCTGTTGTGCGATGATGAATGTATTGCGCCGAAGTGTCGAATTTGAGCATGCTCGCAACGGCATAGAACTTTAACAGGGATGGCTTTCCCTTTCTCTCCCGCCATTGCATTTCAAAAAAGGCTCTGTCCTTGTTCGTGATACTCGCGGTAACAGGTATGATATCAGTACTGTAAGAGCCTTTTAGGCCATAGTAAACAGCATACCCGCTGAATTTACCCCCCAAAATAGTCCTCCCCTCAGGCACAAAGTTCACAGCTTGAGTATGGAGGGAATCGATAGTATGGGAAAAGCTGGTGTAATTTTCCGGTGGAGCCGGCTGCGAAAAACTCAGGAACGGACAAAGGAGCAGCAGTAAGACAAATTCCGATCTCATTGGAATTTAAAGATAGGGTTTTTTATTTTGTACCTTTCTTGTAACCTGAAGACATCCATTACAGTCTTATAAACCGTGATGCACACTGAACTCACTGATACAGAAATAATTAAAAGAATTCTGAAGGGAGAGCAGGCTATTTTCGCGATCCTCGTCCAACGCTATCAGCAATACGTCTTCACCCTGGTCCACCGTTTTACGGACAACCGGGAGGATGCCGAAGAGATCAGCCAGGACATCTTCGTAAAAGCCTACCGCTCCCTGGCGGATTTCCGCGGCGATTCCAAGTTCAGTACCTGGTTGTATACCGTTGTACGTACCAGCTGCATCACCTTTCTGCGAAAAAAGAAATTGGATACTACCTCGATCGATAATGAAAGGACAGCACTTCAGCTGGAGAATCGGGAGTCAGGGTTCAAGGCCAATGCGATCGAGCAAAAGTCCAGACACGCCATGGTCAATGAGGCCATCCGCCTCCTTAGCCCCGACGACAGCCAGCTGATCACCCTCTTTTATAAGGGAGAACAGACGTTGGAAGAAATAGGAAAGATCATGGGCCTCGACCCCAATACCGTAAAAGTAAAGCTACACCGTGCCCGTCACCGGCTGAAGGAGAAGATGGAAAAACATTTTAGTTATGAGATCAGGGAATTACATAACGATTAAAAAATTAACTTACAGTGGTATGAACACACAGCAGCCAATGGAAGATCGCCTGTGGGATTATATCGATGGCTTTTGCAGCCCCACCGAACGCACGGCCATCGAAACCCTCATCGCAGAGAACAGGGAATGGCAGCAGAAATATGCAGAACTGCTCCACACCCACCAGCTCCTCAACAGCTCGGAACTGGAAGCCCCCTCTATGCGTTTTACAAAAAACGTCATGGAAGAGATCAGCCGCCACCACGTAGCCCCGGCCACAAGATCCTATATCAATAAAAATATCATTCGCGGCATCGGCGCCTTCTTTCTGACCATGATCGCCGGCCTTTTCGTTTACGTCCTCTCCCAGTTCAAATGGTCCGGCGGCAGCGGCAGCTCCTCGTCCGTGCCTTCGGTGCGTCTGCCCTCCGTGGACAATCTCGGGCTGGAAAAGATCAATTACGCAAAGGCGTTCAACAGTACCTGGGTCATCGCCTTTATGCTGATCGTCATAGTCATGGGCTGGATGCTGCTGGATATGTATTTGCAGCAGAAAAAGAACACTACCGGAACATCTGTCCGGTAGTGCCTGTTTTTAATTATTCACGTAATGGATCAGGTAGGTCGCGTTAACCCGGTAATCCTGCAGACTGGTAAAGGTCGTCGAATATACCCCTTTACTAACCCTTCCCTTGCTATCAAATTCATAGGTATATTGATTACCCGATTCAGCAATATTGGTTCCGCCTTTATAAGTGACATCGGATTGAGTTAAATTGGCAGACACTAGAATAGGAAAGCCAACTCCCCACTGCGACGTTAATGCCCGTATATCACCGGGTTGACAAGGCTGATTAGTATAATAGGTGTACTTGTCATAATAATTATCCGAGGCATTAACCGGATTGGCTGGCGATACGATGTTAAGATTCCCGTTTATCCAGGAATAGTTAGTCCCCGTAACAGTAGTATCCTGGAAAGTGTAAATGGATTTATCCGTTACCACCTCATTATTGTTGTCATAAGAGAGCTGGTGGGTAATTTTTGCCGCCGGGGCGCCTCCAACCAGTACGTAATTCTGTTGTATGAATTGTACCCATCTGCCTAAGCTGTCTTTAATAAAAGTATACCCATAATGGATCGTAAAAGCAGGAGCATTACTATTTTTGGTCAATCTATCTACCTGAACCGTATTACCGCTATAGGTAAAATTCATCGTTGTCGTGACTGTAGTCCCACCCGAGGTCGAGATTTCGGAGATACGCTGCAGCGTCCCATCCGTATTATACGTGTAGTTATTTTGTCCGACATTCGAGTCGCCTTGTTGTATGGTGACACTACTTATTTTATACTCATCTGCTGTAAAAGCGACCGGAAGAGCAAGCGACTTCTTTGAAGCCGGTGGCAGGCTAGGATTGGCGGCTCCGGTGGTCAGGTTTTTTTGACAGGAAGCAAACAGGAGTAACAACACAGGATAGAACAGGTGACGTGATCTCATTGTATTTTGTTTTCTTGGTTAAAAGCTATATCGTAGTCCCCACTGCATTTGCCAGCGGCTGTTGAAGAAGTCGATCGAATATGGCTTGCCCGGGTCCTGGAAAGTATACTGCGGATATCCACCCACCACCCTGTTGGGTATATATGGCGTCAACCCCACGCTGGCTGTCGAGTTGAAGGTGTTCGGCGAGAAGTATACCCAGCCCCAGTTCTTATTCACCAGGTTCGTCAGGTTCAAAATATCCCAGGTAAAGCTCACCACATGTCCATTCTTAAAATGCAGTTCCTGCACAAACCGGAAGTCCGCTGTCGTATTCCACGGTGTCCGTCCCATATTCCGTTCCGTGAAGTTTCCCCTGCGGCCGTTCAGATAGCTATTCTTACCGATAAACGCATTGAACGCATCCGCCTGTGCCTGCTGCGTCGTCACCAACCCTCCACGCTCATCATATACATTCTGGAAGAACCGGGCAGCCTCCTCCCGGAACGGCACATACGCCAGGCTCACCTGCTGCGCCGTATTCTGAACGCTTGTATTGACAAAACCCCAGGTGTACGGTGACCCCGACTGGGACTGGGCATACAACGAGAAACGGGATACCCATTGCCTGTTCCAGTCCAGCCGGTAAGCTACCGTGCCCGTGATCCGGTGACGGATGTCAAAATTCGACCAGGCCAGCCCAGGATTATTAGGGTTCAGCGCCTGGTTCAGCTGCCAGTTCGATTCCATCGAGTTCCGGATCCCACCGGCTACATCCTTCGATTGGCCATAGGTGTAAGCCGCCGTGACAAACCAGCCCTCCGGCCATTGTTTGCTCACCTGGCCCGTGATCGTATACCGGTATCCCCTCGTCGTATTCCCCAGCTCATAGGCCGCCGTCAGATTGGGATCAACCGTGCCGGTGAAGATCGGTTGCCGACGCAACACTGAGTCATAGGCGTAGTAGGAGTAAACACCCTTGTAGTTGATCTGCGTAAACTTCACATCGTACAGCGTTTTTGTATAGATACCCTCCAACGTCAACTTCCACCCGTTCTTCGAGTAATCCAACGCCAGACTTCCACGAGCCACCCTTGGCATCTTGAAGTGATTATCGATCACATCTATTTCTGTCGGACTGATGTATTTATTATTAATGTTCTGCCCGTTGGTCTGCGCAAAGGCGGCGATCCCGTTCGACGGGGCGTTCAGCACGCTACCGCCATTGACAAAAGCCGTATTCTGCGCCCGCTGGTCGTAATAACCATAGGCATCTCCATTATTGTAAAAACTATAGCCCATCCACGCAAACGGCATCCGGCCAACAAAGATCCCCGCGCCGCCCCGTAAAACCAGCTCATTGCTCCCCATAATATTCCAGTTAAAACCTACCCTCGGCGAAGCCACCACCTGCTGCAAGTAGTTCCCCGTGATCTGCCCCACCGGCGTGAAGCTGAAGCTGCTGTCCGGCGACGGGTCCGTCAACGCATGCTGCGCCCGGTAACTGATCGTCTGTTTCTTTGGCACCGCCGTATAGTCCAGCCGCATCCCCGCTGTCACCCGGAACCGATGGTTCACCTGGACCTCGTCCTGCGCATACACACTATAAAAATTCACATGAAAAAGTGCCGATGGGTGCGCCATGATATACGAGCGGCTATTGTCGATAAAATTATACGATCCTCTCACCCGGGTCGGATCACCCGCCAGCAACGCATCCAGCGCCGTCTGACCCGCCGCAGGATTATCCTGGTAATCCACCCGGCCATTCCACGAGTTGACAAAACCATACTGGATATTATATAATTCATTGTGCGTTCCAAACAAAAATGTATGCTTCCCATTGTACCACGTCAGGTTATCGGTGATCTCCGTCGTCCGCTGACGCATGTCAAAGATGCTCGCCTCCCGGTCCGTCCCCAGGTAGATCGTCGTGCCCGGCGTCTTCCCCTGTATCTGTACCTGCGGGAAAGACGGGTCGTTCGGGTCCCTGTAATCGTGTATCGTCGAATACCCCAGCACCAAACTGTTCGACAAACTATTATTAAACCGCGACTTTAATTCTGCCACGGTAACATTTTGATTGTTCACCTGTTTGTACCCGATCCCTGAGAACCGGAACTCCAGCTCATCCCGCTCCAGGTTCGTCGATTGTGAAAAAACAGCATTGTTCCGGATAGCCAGTTGATGCTTGTCATTAATGTTCCAGTCCAGCCGGTTAAAGAACTTCTGACTCCGCGAGTACGTATTGAAGTTCCCATAGGTCCCCGGATCATACTTATAATTGCTGATCAAAAAATCCCGGATCGTCTTCGCCTCCGCCGCATCGATAACCCGGGCTTCATCCGGCGAACCCGCCGCCTGCGTAACAGGGTCCACTCTTTCAGTGATCTCTTCATTGGTAAACCAGAATAATTTATCCTTTACGATTGGGAAGCCAACCCGCACCCCCGTTTGATATTCATGAAAGGAGGAAGGGATCCTACTCTTATCCCCCGCATTCTCCTTCCCCGTCAACACCGCATTGCGACCAAACGCATACACGGAACCCGTCACCGTATTCGTCCCACTCCGTGTCACCGCATTAATGCTGCCCCCCGTAAAGTTCCCGATCTTCACATCATATGGCGCGAGATACACCTGCACATCCTCGATCGCATCCATCGAGATCGGATTGGTTCGCGTCGAAGAACCCGGCGTACCGCTGCTGCCTGTCACCCCACCTGCCGACGGACTGAACCCGATCGCATCATTATTGATCGCCCCGTCGATCGTAACATTGTTGTACCGGAAACTGCTGCCCATAAAACTGTTATCCTTACTCGCCTGGGGCACCATCTTCGTGATATCCGTAATACTCCGTGATATCGAAGGGGTACGCAAGATGGATTCCCGGGAAAAATTACTTCCTGCACCAAAACGATCAACCCGCCCACTCCGCGGCGCTGCTTTAATGGTAACTCCCGCCAATTCCTCCGCCTTCGGCAGCAATTTAAAATCCAGCGTTCCCGCTATCCCCAATCCCACTTGCACCTCCTCCTGTGCAGCAGTCGCCATCCCCGCCGAAGAAACAGTCACCGTATAAGGCCCTCCCACCCGCATGTTTGCCAGATGCCAGCGCCCATCCAAACCCGATCGCGTAGAGAACCTCGTCCCCGACGGCACATGCATCGCCACTATCGTAGCCCCTGCCAGCGGAGCGCCACTGCTATCCGTCACCATCCCCCCATAGCTCCCCGTCGTCTCCTGGGAATATCCACGCACGGCCATCAATAAAATACCTATACAAACAAAAATTCGTTGAAGAGTAGTCAT
>Ga0310811_10001056_pt1 | contig 35495 bp, 32 predicted proteins | sample YCmetagenome_FD_207642 | JGI IMG/M metagenome (GOLD analysis project Ga0310811, IMG submission 207642) | Soil microbial communities from experimental microcosm in Duke University, North Carolina, United States - YC | ecosystem: Engineered > Artificial ecosystem > Soil microcosm > Unclassified ... | reverse complement strand
AGGTTTGGTTGAAAAGCGTGCCGATCCCGATGACGGCCGTGCCTCGCGTCTGTGGCTGACCGCCGCCGGCAAGAAGGCGCTGGTACGCACCAAGGCGGATGTCGTCGAACTCAATGCGCGCCTCACCCAAGGCTTCAGCGCTGCCGAGATCGACATTGTCGCACGCTGGCTCACCAGCGTGCAAAGCAAATTTCCCAGGGGAGACGATGAATGACCGAGCACATCAAGATCGAGCACAAGGATCACATCCTGACGCTGACCTTTGCGCGGCCCGACAAGAAGAACGCGATCACCGACGCCATGTACGGCAAGCTTGCCGACGCGCTCATCGCCGCCGAAACGGACAAGGCAACCCGCGTGATCGTGTTCCGCGGCGAGGGCGACATGTTCACCGCCGGCAACGACGTCGGCGAGTTTGCGAGGATGGCGACCGGCGCGTTCAAGGGCGACCGTCATGTCTCGCGCTTCGTGGAAGCGATCGCGCGCTCGACCCGGCCGTTGGTCGCGGCTGTGCAGGGCCGTGCGGTCGGGATCGGTACGACGATGCTGCTGCATTGCGATTTCGTCGTGCTCGGGGAGGATGCGATGCTGTCGACACCGTTCGTCAGTCTCGCGCTGGTGCCGGAAGCCGCTTCTACGCTGCTGATGCCACTCCGCATCGGCTATGCCCGCGCCTACGAGATGTTTGCGCTCGGCGAAGCCATGAGTGCGAAGGATGCACTGCAGCTCGGTATCGCCAACCGCGTCGTGTCGCTCGACAGGCTACACGCGGAAGCAGCGTCCGTCGCCGCGCGGCTGGCGAAACTGCCGGCGGGCTCGCTCACGGCGACCAAGCGGCTGATGCGCAACGCCGAGGTATTGTCCGCACAGATCGGCGCCGAAAGCCGGATCTTCGCCGAGCGGTTGACCACTGCCGAAGCGCGCGAGGCTTTCACGGCCTTCGCAGAGAAGCGAGCGCCGGATTTCACGAAAGTGGCGGGCTGAGCAGGACTACTCAGCGACCAGTTTTGGCGCTGCTGGAACGGCTAATAGTGTCGTATGGCGGGCCGGCACGCGATCCACAATGCCACCACGATCAATCCGAAACTGCCCAGGAGCAGAAACGTCCATTGATACCCGAACCATTGCGCGAACCATCCGCCGAGCAATGGGCTCAAGGACGCGCCGATGCCCTGAACCGTGATCACGGCGCCCTGGCCGAGATTGATCCGGCCGGTGCCGTTCATCGATCGCGCCACCATTCCGGGCACCGCGACGCTTTGCAGGCCTGCACCGACGCCATCGAGAATTTGCACCGGCAACACGCCCCACCATCCCGACAGCGCGTAGGCGAGGATTCCGCGCAGCGGCAACGCCACGAAGGAGGCGAGCAGCACCGGCCAGTAGTTCTTCGTCTCCGCTGCACGCATCGCAATGACGGATGCGATCACCATCACCCCTTGCGCCACGACGATGGTGGTTGCGACAAAGCTCGGCCCATTGACCTTGTCGGTCACCGCGGCAAGGGCATAGAGCGGCACGATCGCGGCATTGCCGAGATGAAAGATCGCAAGCGCAAGTGCAAGGATCAGCAGCGGCCTGTGCTTCAGCAGAACAGAGAAGCCGCTGGGCTGGCTATCGGGGTCGTCCTCCTTGCTACCGCGCGCGGCGCGATGATCAATCTCCTGATGCGGAATCATCAGCACGCATGCAATCGAAAGGATGCCAAATGCCGCGGCGAGCAAGAACACCGCAACATAACCATAGCGCCAGCCAAGATAGCCGGAGGCCGCCGCGCCAATCATGTTGCCGGCGTGATTGAAGGCCTGGTTGCGACCGATCTGTCGGTTGAAGCCGCGCTGCTTGACGAGACCGAGGGTAAGGCCGGTGACCGCCGGCACGATGGCCGCGCCCGCGACCGAGGTTGCGATCTGCGAAGCGGCGACTGCCCAGAATTTCTGCGACAGCAGGATGATGGCCGAGCCGGCGACCACGGCGATGCCTGGAATGACGATCCAGGCGCGCTTGTGGTTGGTGGTGTCGATGCAGCCTCCGATCGGCGTGGTGATCAGCATGCCCGCAACGTTGCCGATCGTCAGCGCGGTTCCGATCAGCCCACTGGCCCAGCCATGCTGGAGCAAAAATACACCAACGAACGGCCCGATGCCGGACTGCATGTCCGCCATGAAGAAATTCAGCGCCAGCAGCGGCCACAGATCGATCGGATGTCTATGTCGGGGTTTCATGCGGCCATCGGGTAGCGTGTCAGGATGAAAGCCCAGCCGCGCGTTGGCCCTTGCTTGTGAACGTGCAACCCGGCCCGATCGGATTGGTTCCTCCGGCTTGCATCACCTGTCCCCAAGCGCAAGACTGCCAGCAAGTATCAGACTGGAGCGGCAGATGCCCCTTTGGACCTGTGAGCAATGCGGTGCGCAGTTTCCGGAAAACGTAGCGCCACCTTCTGCCTGCCCGGTCTGCGAGGACGAGCGGCAATTCGTGAACTGGAAGGGCCAGCGCTGGCTGGCGCGCGAGGAGTTGACGAAGTCGCATCGGGTGGTCTGGCGTGACGACCTCGGCATTGCCGGCCTCGGGCTCGAGCCGTCCTTTGCCATCGGCCAGCGTGCCTTGTTGTTGCGCGAGGCGGATGGTTGCGTGATGTGGGACTGCATTCCGCTCGCGACCGACGAAGCGGTATCCTATGTCCGCTCGCTCGGCGGGCTGAAGGGGATCGCGGTTTCGCATCCGCATTATTATGGTGCGGTTGCCGACTGGAGCGAGGCCTTCGGTGGCGTTCCGGTCTATCTGCATGCCGACGATCGCAAATGGATCACACGGCCGCATTCCTCGATCGTAAGCTGGACCGGAGACAGCGCCAGGATTTCAGACGACGTGCTGCTGCTCCGTGCCGGGGTTCATTTCGATGGCGGGACGATTTTGCATTGGCGCAAGGGCGCCGAAGGCAAGGGCGCGCTTTTCACCGGCGACATCGCGATGGTCGGAATGGACCGCCGCTCGGTCAGCTTCATGTACAGCTTTCCGAACTACATCCCGCTCGGCGCCGCGGCCTTGCGCCGGATTGATGCCGTTGTCGCGCCATTGGCATTCGACCGCATCTATGGCGCATGGTGGGGCCGCAACATCGCGGCAGATGCCAAGCGCCACTTTGATGCTTCGGTGCAGCGCTATCTTGCGGCGATCACGTCGGCGTGAGTCGATGTGTCGCCACGCGATGCTTCTCCTGTGCTGTAGCGCCAGATCAGGAGCGGTGCCTCACGCTCCCGCGCGAAGCATCGGCCTGCCGTCCTGGCGGCGCGACCAGGAAATGTAATAGGCGATCGCCGTCATCATCGCGATCCCGCTCACGCTGACCAGGACCTGTATCGTCACTGACTTCGGTCCGGTGATCAGGACGAAGTGCGCCGCAAAGGACAGGAATACGCCGACGCAGAACGAGGTCAGCCACTCCTCGCCGCATTTCATCGCCGGCTGCAAAAGCTTCGATTGAAGCGGCGCCCAATCGCGCGGCACGAAATAGGTAAACAGCAGCGCGAGTGCGAGGAGATGAATCACGCGGTAAAACGCGAGATTTTCCTTTTCGGTCGGGGACAGGCTGATACCGAAATCCGGCAGGTGGGCGGCGAGCGCCGGCGCATGCGCCGCCAGCGTCACCACCAGCGCGAACACGAGATAGGTTGCGGCAGCGGCGCGCAGCAGCGGAAGCCGCTGCAACGTGAAAGTCAGCTTCGGGCCGCTCAACGCAAACCAGGCGCCGAGCACGGACAGCAGCTGCCAGCAGAAGGGGTTGAAATACCAGCTCCCGGTCGGAAACGAGGGCAGGCTCCAGTCGAACACGCGCGATGCGACGTAGAGGGCGACCGAGCCGGCGAGCGCGAAGTTGGGCCGCCGCAGCATCAGCCAGAGCATCGGCGGAAACATCACCAGCAGGGCGATGAACAATTGCAGCACGTCGAGATTCAGGGGCTTGGCCTGCAGCATCAGCCCATGCATCAGCGTCCGGATCGGATGATCGACGATGCCGATGACATTATACTCGTCGATGATTTCGTTGGTGCCGTATTGCGCGGCGACGTTGCTGACGATGTCGATATAAATCACGAACAGCACGACATAGGCGGCATAGAGCTGCCACAGGCGCCGGAGCATCCGCGTCGACGTGATCACAAAGCCGCGTTCCAGCGCCATCCGGCCGAAGAAGATGGTGGCGGCATATCCCGTGACGAAGACGAAGATATCGGTGGCGCCGGTGAAGCCGAAATTGCGCAGCGTGATGAAATTCACCACGTTGTGGGGGATGTGATCGAGAAAAAGAAACCAGTTGGCGAGCCCACGCAGCAAATCGACCCTCGGGTCGAGGCTGCGTGCAGCAAGAATTTTCTTCGCGAAGAGCTTCATGGGTCAAACGTGAAAAATCGTCGGGGCAATATCTATGTTCGCAATGCAGCAAATCTAGCTGCGCCGCGTGATCAACTCCGAATAGAGTTTACGTGAGGTCGGCGCTGGCGGTTTCCGCAGTGAAGGAGGGGGGCGCCGAATCGGTTAACCATGGGTTACGACGACACCGCTTGGGCGTCAAATCATCCGCAGCCGCACGATCACGTTTTCGTACGCGTTCAGACGCGTGGACGGAGCGAGCGCTGCATGTCCATGGTGTAGGTGTAGCGGCCTTCCGGATGCGTCGTGACGGTGACCTCGAACAGCTCTTCCCGCGCGCCGTAATGGCGGCGTACCACGGTCAGATCGGCATATTCGGCCCGAACATTTTTGCAACCTGCTCATGCACCAGCGCACGGCCGGTAGCGCGTCTGCGTTTTCGTCTCTCAGCGGACATCGCAGATGACCGGCTGCCCCGTCTGCATCGATTTGAGCGCGGCCTCGAAGGCCGACAGCGTCACCAGCACGTCGGCTTCCGGTACCGGAAAGGAGCGCCTGTTTTCGATCGCATCGGCAAAGGCGTCGAGCTCAGCGGCCAGCGTATCGACGGCGGCATATTTGATCTGGCGCGGCGCAGCGCCGGACCTGCGAACGACCATCGTCACTTCGTCGAGCACCTCGGCCGAGCCCTTGGTGCCGAAGACATGGACGCGCCAATAAAACGGCGTGGCGCGGATGGTCGCGAGCGTGCCGCTGACGCCGCTTTCGAATCGAAGCGCAAGCGTGGCGGTGTCGAGCGGCGGCGGGCCTTTCTCGCGCGAGCTGAGATATGCGTAAACCTGACGTGCCGGTCCGACCAGGCTGGTGAAGGCATCGAGCACATGCAGTCCGGCACCGGTCAGGCCGCCACCCGGCGATTCCTCTTCCGACAATCGCCAGCCGTTGAAGATCGCGTTCGAGTTCTCGTTGCTGTTATGGCCCTCGATATGGAGGATGGTGCCGAGCTCGCCACTCGTCGTGATCTCGCGCAGCGCACGCATCGACGGCCAGAAGCGGCGGTTGTGCCCGACCGTCAGCAGGACGTTCGCCCTGCGGCAGGCATCGAACATGTCGCTTGCGTCACTGCGGCGGAGCGCGAGTGGCTTTTCGCAGAACACCTGCTTGCCGGCCCTTGCTGCCGCGATCACCTGCGAGCGGTGCAGCGAATGCGGCGTCGCCAACAGGATCGCGCCGATTGCGGGATCGCCGAGGATCGCGTTGAAATCGCCCGTCAGCGCAATGCCGCGTTCATCGCAAAACTTTCGCGCCGCATCGAGGTCGGCTTCGACCGCGCGCGTAATCTTCATGCCCGCGCTCGACTTCGCCGCCTCGACAAGGGCGCGGCCCCAGCGGCCAAGACCGATAACGGCACAATTGATCATGTGGAGGCTCGCTTGGCGGTCGAGTGGGCTTGAGAATGGCAGCGCTGTCCGCGTCGGGGTCCGCCAGCGTCATCGCGGCGCGAAGCAAGCCGGTTTGAACCAGGGTCATCGGCAGATGTTGCTTGCTCTGTCGCCCTTCTTCAAGGATTTATACGGACAAGGTCCGGAAGAGCGCAAGAAACGGCTCATTTCAAGGCGCTTCCGTCCATTCGAGCTCGATCAAAAATCATCCGTATAAAGTGACCAACAGAAAGCGAGGCGGAATATGGCAGATACCGAGGATCTATACGCGCGTGGCCTGAAGCGGCGCAAAGCCATGTTCGGCGACGCCGATGTCGACAAGCGCATGGCGGCTTCCGGGGAGTTCGGCGCGCCCCTGCAGAACGTCATCAACGCCTACGTCTATGGCGACGTCTGGGAGCGCAGCGGGCTATCCAATGCCGAGCGCAGCCTGGTGATGCTAGCGATCACGGCGGCCAGCAACCGGCCGGCGGAATTTCGCGTCCATGCCAAGGGCGCGCTGGCCAACGGTTGTACGCGGGAGCAGGTCCAGGACCTGCTGCTCTTGATTACGATGTATTGCGGCATTCCGGCCGCGATCGAGCCCAACCAGATCGCCGCGGAGTTCTTTGGCAAGGAGCCGGGGTAAAAACGGGCTATCAGAAGACTTGATCCTCGCACCAGTGGCGCTATATCGGCGTTTTCCCAACATTTCCGGGTAAACGCATGACAACTACCGATAGCGCCGCCGTGTCCCAGCCGTTCCAGGCCGAAGTCTCGGAGCTCCTGCATCTGATGGTGCATTCGGTCTATTCGGAGACCGATATTTTCCTGCGCGAATTGATCTCGAACGCGTCGGATGCTTGCGACAAGCTGCGCTATGAGGCGATCGCCAAGCCCGAGCTGGTCGGCGAGGACGACGCGCCGAAGATACGCATCATTCCGGACAAGAAGGCGAATACACTGACCGTTGCCGACACCGGCATCGGCATGGAGCGGCAGGAGCTGATCGACAATCTCGGCACCATCGCCCGCTCCGGCACCAAGGCTTTTGTGGCGAAACTGACGGAAGCCAAGGACGGCGCTGGCCTGATCGGCCAGTTCGGCGTCGGCTTCTATTCTGCGTTCATGGTCGCCGAGCGCATCGTCGTCACCAGCCGACGCGCGGGGGCAAGCGAAGTCTGGACCTGGTCCTCCTCCGGTGGCGCCGGTTTCGAGATCACGCCGGCCAGCGAGGAAGACGCGCAGCGCGTGACGCGCGGCACCGAGATCGTGCTGCATCTGAAGGAAGAGGCAAAGAAATATCTCGAGACCTACGAGATCGAGCGCGTCGTCGGGGCCTATTCCGACAACATCCAGTTCCCGATCTGGCTGGTGCCAGATGAAGGCGAGCCGCACCAGATCAATTCCGCCAGCGCTTTGTGGCAGCGTTCCAAATCCGAGCTGAAGCCGGAGGACTATGCGCAGGCCTATAAGTCGATCGCGAATGCCTTCGACGAGCCGGCGATGACGCTGCATTACCGCGCCGAGGGCCGCTACTCCTACGCGGTGCTGCTGTTTGCGCCCTCCGCCAAGCCGTTCGACCTGTTCGAGCCGGCGCGCAAGGGCAAGGTGAAGCTCTACGTGCGGCGCGTCTTCATCACCGACGATGCCGATCTCTTGCCGGCCTATCTGCGCTTCATCCGCGGCGTGATCGATAGCGAGGATCTGCCGCTCAACATTTCGCGCGAGATGCTGCAGAACAATCCGCAGCTCGCGCAGATCAGGAAGGCGGTGGCGACCCGCGTCATCGGCGAGCTGGAGACGCTGGCCGAGAAGGAGCCTGATAATTTCAGCAAGATCTGGGATGCCTTTGGCGCGGTCATCAAAGAAGGCATCTACGAGGATTTCGAGCGTCGCGAGAAGCTGCTCGCGCTGTCGCGGTTTTCCTCGACCGCGGGCGAGAAGCGCACACTCAAGCAATATGTCAGGGATATGAAGCCGAACCAGACAGAGGTTTATTTCCTGGTCGGCGACAGCATCGAACGGCTGAAGTCCAATCCGCGGCTGGAAGCCGCCAGCGCCCGCGGCATCGAAGTGTTGCTGTTGACCGATCCGGTCGACGCGTTCTGGACCTCGGCGCGGCTCGAATTCGAAGGCAAGCCGCTGAAGTCGCTGAGTCAGGGCGATCTCGATTTCGACCTGATCCCGCTGCTGGAGGAGAACAAGGACAAGGTCGATCCGGCCGCGGATGAGGCCCAGACGATTGCGATCATCAAGGCGAGCCTTGGCGAGCGTGTCACCGACGTGAAGGCCTCGACGCGGCTGACGACCAGCGCCTCATGCCTCGTCGCGGGCAGTCACGGACCCGATCGCGAGCTGGAGCGGTTGTTGTCGCAACAGAACCGCGGCATGCGCACCAAGCCGATCCTGGAGATCAATTTGCGCCATCCGCTGGTATCGGCCATCGCGAACAAGGGCGGCGACAAGGCCGTCGCCGATGATCTGTCGCTGCTGTTGCTGGAGCAGGCGCAAATCCTCGACGGCGAATTACCGGAGGACCCGGCCGCGTTCGCCGCGCGGCTTAACCGGCTCGTGTTGCAGGGGGTGGCGTAAGTTAGGTCATTCCGGGGCGATGCGAAGCATCGAACTATGGTGCGCAGTTGCGCACCTGAGAATCTCGAGATTCCGGGTCTGGTCCTGTCGGACCGCCCCGGAATGACGTCCCCAATTGGCGGTCGTTGTCACGATCCCTTCTTCTGCCCCGACAGCTGCGCACCAGCTTTACTCGGCGGCGTCCTTGAGCTCATCGTCGGTCGCCGCATCGCGCTTCTTGCTCTTGGTCCAGCGCGACAGCGCGTTGGAGAACGTATCGAGATAGAGATAGACCACCGGCGTCGTAAACAGCGTCAGCGCCTGGCTGACGATCAGGCCGCCGACCATGGCATAGCCGAGCGGCTGGCGGATTTCCGATCCCGTTCCGGTGCCGAGCATCAGTGGCACGCCACCGAGCAGTGCCGCCATCGTCGTCATCATGATCGGACGGAAGCGCAGCACCGCGGCTTTCCGTATCGATTGCTCGGGCGTCAGATGCTCGTCGCGCTCGGCCGCGATCGCGAAATCGACCATCATGATGCCGTTCTTCTTGACGATGCCGATCAGCAGAATGATGCCGATAAGAGCGATCAGGCTGAAGTCGAATCCGAACGCCATCAGGATCGCCAGCGCGCCGACGCCGGCCGACGGCAGCGTCGAGAGAATCGTCAGCGGATGGATGTAGCTCTCGTAGAGGATGCCGAGGATCAGATAGACCACGACCAGCGCGGCGAGGATGAGCAGCGGTACCGTGCCGAGCGATTGCTGGAACGCCTGCGCGGTGCCCTGGAAGCTCGAGCTCAGGGTCGCCGGGGCGCCCATGGTCGCCATGGCGGCCTGCACGGCGCCGGTCGCCTGTCCGAGCGCCACGCCCTGGCCGAGGTTGAAGCTGATGGTGACCGCGGGGAACTGTCCCTGATGCGCGATGGCAAGTGGTCGCACCGGCACGCTGGTCCATTTGCAGAAGACCGATAGCGGCACCTGCGCGCCGGTGAGCGGCGACTTGATGTAGAGCTTGTCGAGCGTACCGATCTTGCCTTGCAGCTCGGGCAGGATCTCCAGGATCACGTGATAGGAGTTGAGCTGGGTGAAGTATTGCGTCACTTGGCGCTGGCCGAAGGCGTCATACAGCGTGTCGTCGATCAGCTGCGGATAGATGCCGTAACGCGACGCCGTATCGCGGTCGATGGTGAGCTGGAGAGTCGTGCCCTCGGTCTGCTGGTCGGTGGCGACGTCCCGCAATTGCGGCAGGGTCCGCATCTTGGCAAGGATTTTGGGCGCCCACTCATTCAGTTCTGAGAGATTGGCGTCCTGCAGCGTGAATTCGAACTGCGTACGCGTAGCGCGTCCGCCGAGCCGCACGTCTTGCGACGCCTGCAGATACAGCTTTGCGCCCTCAACCTTTGCAAGCTTCGGCCGCAGGCGCGAAATGATCTGCTGTGCGTCGACGTCGCGCTGGTCATGCGGTTTCAGCGTGATGTACATGCGTCCCGAGTTGAGCGCGGTTCCCCCGCCGCCGATGAACATGGCGATACTGTCGACGGCGGGATCGGCCTGGACGATGGCGCTGAGCTCCTCCTGCTTGCGTTTCATTTCGGCAAAGGAGATGTCCTGCGACGCTTCGGACACGCCGGTCAGGAAACCGTTGTCCTGCTGCGGGAAGAAGCCCTTCGGAATGATCATGAAGAGATGGACCGAGAGGGCGATGGTCGCAAAGAAGATCAGAAGCGTGACCGGCTTCCAGCGCAGCGCGAGGTCGAGACCGCGTTCATAGGCATGCAGCATGCGCTCGAACAGGCGCTCGCTCCACTGGTAGAACTTGCCGTGCCTGGACTCGCTGTGCGAGCGCAGGAAGCGCGAGGCCATCATCGGCGTCAGCGTCAGCGACACGAACATCGAGACGAAGATCGTCATCGCCAGCACCACGGCGAATTCGCGGAACAGGCGCCCGATCACGCCGCCCATCAGAAGCAGCGGAATCAGCACCGCGACCAGCGAGATGCTGATCGAGAGGATGGTGAAGCCGATTTCAGCGGCGCCTTTGAACGCGGCGGCGAGCGGCCGTTCGCCCTGCTCGACATAGCGCGTGATGTTCTCCAGCATGACGATGGCGTCGTCGACCACAAAGCCGACTGCGATGGTGAGCGCCATCAGCGAGAGATTGTCGAGCGTATAGCCGAACACCCACATCAGCGCGCAGGCACCTAACAGCGCGAGTGGCACGGTGATGGCCGGGATCACGGTGGCCCAGAAGCTGCGCAGAAAGACGAAGATCACCATGATCACCAGGAAAATGGTGATCAGGAGCGTGATCTGGACGTCTTCCACCGCGGCGCGGATGGTCAGCGTGCGGTCGGAAATGATCTTGATCTTGATCGCGGGCGGTATCCCCGCGATCAGGCGCGGCAATGCCGTCTTGATCTTGTCGACGGTGTCGATGACGTTGGCGCCGGGCTGCTTGAAGATAACCAGGAACACGCCGCGCTTGCCGTCGGCCCAGGCGGCCTGCTTCATATCCTCCGGCCCGGCGACGGCCTGGCCGATATCGCGAATCCGCAAGGGCGCGCCGTTGCGATAGGCGATGATGACGTCGTTCCATTTGTCGGCATCGAGCAATTGGTCGTTGGCGTAGATCGTGTAGGCGCGCTTGGCGCCGTCGATATTGCCCTTCGGGCTGTCGACGGTCGTGATCGCGATCTGGCTGCGGACGTCTTCCAGCGACAGGCCCTTGGCCACGAGTTTGGCCGGATCGATCTGCACCCGGATCGACGGCTTCTGCTGGCCGCCGATGAACACCTGCGCCACGCCGGAAATCTGGCTGATCTGCTGGCCGAGTTGCACGTCGATGGCGTCGCTGAGGCGGATCAGCGGCACGGTGTCCGATGTCGCCGACAGCAGCATGATCGGCGAGTCCGCCGGGTTGACCTTGCGATAGGTCGGCGGCGAAGGCAGGTTTTTCGGCAGCTGACCGCTCGCCGCATTGATCGCGGCCTGGATGTCATTGGCGGCGCCATCGATGTTGCGGTTGAGATCGAACTGGAGCGTGATCGCAGTCGAGCCGAGCGAGCTCGTCGAGGTCATCTGCGCGATGCCGGGAATCTGCGCCATTTGCCGCTCCAGCGGCTGCGCCACCGACGAGGCCATGGTTTCGGGGCTGGCACCCGGCAGGCTCGCGTTGACCTGGATGGTCGGGAAGTCGACCTGCGGCAGCGGCGCCACCGGCAGCAGGGGGTAGGAAACGAGGCCGATGAACAGGATACCGGCCATCAAGAGCGATGTGCCGATCGGAAACCGGATAAACGGTGACGAAATGCTCTCGTTCATGGCCAGACCTCTTGGAGGCTGGCGCATCTTTGCCGGCGCCCGAACATGTGAGCACTGGCGTGCGTTTCCTTCACCTCATCAAGCGGTTGGCCGGACGGGGGTATCCGGGCCCGGGTCCGCTCGTTGGCCGGCAGGATACTGATTCCGGGGGTGGTTGCGATCAGAAACGCCGGTAGGGTCATTCGACCTTCGTCCTATCGCCGATTTCGTCCGTGAGCGCCCCCGCCCGCGGACCCGCCGCTCTAAACGCCGAGATAGCGCTGCAGAATCTCCGGCTGCGCCTTGATCTCCTGCGCCGGCCCCTCGTGAACGATGTGACCGTTGTTAATGATGTAGATGCGCTGGGCCAGCGTCAGCGTGGCGGCGAGGTTCTGCTCGACCAGCACGATGGTCTGGCCGGCCGCGGCAAGTTCCCGACACACCCTCACGAGGTCGCGAACGATGATCGGCGCCAGCCCCTCGAAGGGCTCGTCGAGCAGCAGGATCTTGGGATCGCGCACCAGTGCGCGGGCAATCGCCAGCATCTGCTGCTCGCCGCCGGACAGGTCGGTGCCGCGATTGTTCCGCCGCTCCTTCAGCCGCGGGAACATCGCGTAGATGCGCTCCAGCGGCCAGCGCTGCGAGGCGGTGAGCCCCGCGATGACAAGGTTTTCCTCCACATTGAGACTGCCGAAGATCCGCCGGTCCTCGTGCACCAGCTGCATGCCGGCGCGCGCGACGGCATGGCTCTTGCGGCCGGCAAGATCGACGCCATCGAGCTTCACCGAACCGGTGCGCGGGGTCACCACGCCCATCAGGCTCTTCAACGTCGTGCTCTTGCCGGCGCCATTGCGGCCGAGCAGAGCCACGACCTCGTTGCGCGCAACGTGCAGCGACACGTCGAAGAGGATGTGGGAATCCCCGTAGTAGGAGTTCAGTCCTTCGATCTCGAGCAGGTTCATGCGTCGAGCACTCCATGTACGCCGCCGAGATAGGCCTCCTGCACGGCGACGCTCTTCTTGATCTCGTCCGGCGTGCCTTCGACCAGCACCCGGCCTTCCTGCAGCACGGTGACGCGCTCGGCGAGCTCGAACAGCGCGTCCATGTCGTGATCGATGATGATCATCGTTCTATCGCGGCCGATCGATTTCAGCAGGCTGACCGTCTCGACACGCTCGCGTGGGCTCATGCCGGCGAGCGGCTCGTCGAGCAGCAGCAGGGCCGGCGAAGTCGCGAGCGCAAGACCAATCTCGAGGCGGCGCTTCTCGCCATAGGCGAGCTCCGACACCGGCGTCAAACTGCGCGAGGTCAGGTTCACCAGCTCAAGCGTGCGCGCGACCTGCTCGTTCAGTCCGGGGATGTGATTGAGCGAGGAGAACATGTCGAGCTTGAACCTGCCGCGCAATGCGGCGAGGGCTGCGATGACGACGTTGTCGCGAACCGTGAGCCCGGAGAAGAGCTGGTTGACTTGATAGCTCTTTGTCAGGCCCAGCTGGCACACGTCGGTGACGTTCATGCCGGTGATGTCGCGTCCCTCGAACACGATGCTGCCGGAGGTCGGCGGGATCTCGCAGGTCAGCATCTTGAAGAAGGTCGATTTACCGGCGCCATTGGGCCCGATGATGCCGCGCAGCTCGCCGCGGTCGACGGTGAACTCGATGTCGCTGTTGGCGACGAGGCCGCCATAGCGCTTGGTGAGCCCGCTCGCCTTGAGAATCGGTCCGGAGCCCTTGTCTCGCTTGGTGGCCAGTGCGGTCGTCGGCGGCGCGCCCGATCGTTTGGCGATCTCGGCTTCCGCGGCTTTCTGCTCCGCTTCGGCGGTCAGGCCGGAGGGAGCCTCTTCGGTCGCTTCCTTTGTGCGCTTGCCAGTGAGGAGGCCATAGAGGTCAACAAGCCCGCCGACGATGCCGCCACGCAGGAAGCAGACCAGGAGCACGAAGACGACGCCGAGCACCAGCTTCCATGCCGCGCCGAGCCCAAGCGCGGCTTGCAGGAAGTCCTGCAGGAACAGCCAGACTGCGGCGCCGACCAGCGGCCCGAATAGCGTGCCGCGGCCGCCAATCGCCGTCTGCATCACGAGCTGGCCCGAGGTGTCGAAGGTGAAGGCATCCGGCGGCATGAAGGCCTGCAGCACGCCGAGCAGGCCGCCGGCAAAGCCCGCATAGGCGGCGGCGATGACGAAGGCGGTCAGCTTATAGCCATGGATGTTGTGGCCGACGGCGGTAGCACGCAGCGGATTGTCGCGGATGGCGTTGAAGATGGTACCGACCGGGGAGCGCACGATGCGCAGCGCGATCACGATGCCGATGAAGTAGCACAGCGCGATGAAGATATAGAGCGACCAGCCATTGGTGAATTGCACCGTGGTGAAGCCGACGTTGAAGCTCGGCGTCGGCACGCCCGGCAGGCCGTTCTCGCCGCCGGTCCAGTTCGACAGCGGATTGAACTCGACGAAAAAGAAGACCTCGGCGATCGCAACCGTGATCATGGCGAAGTAGATGCCAGTGCGCCGGAGCGCGATCAAGCCGACCAGATAGCCTGTGAAGGCGGCGGCGATCATGCCGATGACAAGCGCGCCGACGACATTGCCGAAGCCGGTTTGGGTCAAAAGGTAGGCCGCGACGAAGCCGCCGGTGCCGTAGAACGCCGACTGTCCGAAGGACAATAGGCCAGTGAATCCGAACAGGATATCGAAGCCGAGGCCGAACAGGCCCCAGACCAGTATCCGGTTCACGGTGTTCGGTGCGAAGCCGAGATACGGCAGCACGAAGGGGGCGGCGATCAGGCCGATCGCGGTCAGAGTCTCGATCAGGAAGGGGCGTTGCTTGAGCATCGGGAAAATTCGCGCCTACTCGCGGCCTTGCACGCCGAGCAGGCCGTGCGGCCGTACCACGAGCACGAGCGTCATGGCCGCAAACAGCATCACATAGGCGTAGCCTGGGTTGAACATGGAGGTGATGCTGATGATTTCGCCTGCGATCAGGCCGCCGAGGATGGCGCCCGGAAACGATCCGACGCCGCCGATCACGACCACCACGAAGGTTTCGACCAGGATGTCGTCGCCGACACCAGGCGTCAGCGACACCACCGGCGCGTTGACGATGCCGGCAAAGCCGGCGGCCATGGCGCCGATGCCGAACACGATCATGAAGACGCGGTAGACGTCGATGCCGAGCGAATCCACCATCAGCGAATCTTCGATGCCGGCGCGCACGATCATGCCGAGCCGGGTGCGGTAGAGGATCAGAAACAGCGCGCCGAGCGCGACCGCGACGATGCCGACCACGGCGAGGCGATAGGTCGGGTAGAACATGAAGCCGAGATTGGTGATGCCCTGGAACAAGGCCGGCGGCGGCACGATCTGCGAATTGGACGAGAAGATCAGGCGCACGATCTCGACGAAGCAGATGCCGAGCCCGAAGGTGACCAGGAGCTGGTCCTCATGCGGGCGATGATAGAAACGACGGATGATGACCCGCTCCATCACGATGCCGACCAGCATCACGAACAGCGAGCCCGCGATGACGGCAACCAGGAACGAGTGGGTGTATTGGAAGGCAACGAAGCCCGCATAGCCGCCCATCATGAACATCGCGCCATGGGCGAGATTGAGCACGCCGAGCGTGCCGTAAATGATGGTCAGACCGGAACTGATCAGCGCGAGCAGCGCGCCGAGCGCCAGCCCGTTGAACAGTTGGGAAATGAAGTTCGGCCAACTAATCATGAAAAGCGTTCATGGTCCCGATTTTAGCGGATCGCGCCGCGAGGTGCCACGCAAAAAAACTGACGCCGCGGCAAGTTAGCACTTGCCCGCGGCGTCAGAAGTCAGCGCATGCTCAAGTGTAATCGCCGAGATTGCAGCCGAACGCGTCGGGTTTCTGCATCAGGCCCGCGCCAGGGACGATCTCGACGACGTCGTAATAGTCCTCCTTGTTCTTCATGTCCTTTTCCAGCTTGCCCTTCACGATGATGACAGGACGGACGCACTGGTGATCTTCCTTGCGGTAATGCACGTCTCCGACCAGGGAGGGGATGGTTTCCTCCTTCTCGTAGGTCTTGATGATGTCCGGCGGGTAGAAGCTGCCGGCTTCCTCGACCATGCGGGCCCAATGGGCGAAGCTGATGTAGGAGTTTGCGGCGCCCCATTCCGGCTTGTAGCCATACTTCTTGTCAAAGGCGTCGTTGAACATCTTGGCGAGCGGGTATTTGTCCTCGATGGTCCACCAGTAGTCGGTGGCGGCATAGACGCCCTGCATCAGGCCGCCGGTCTCGCGGGCGATGAAGGGGATCTGGTAGGGGACGACCAGCTTCATCTTGTCGAGCACGCCGAACTGCTTGGCCTGCTGGGTCGAAAGCACGGCGTCATGACCCCAATTGACGTTGATGAGCACGTCGGCGCCGGAGTTGGCGACGTTCAAGAGATATGAAGAATAGTCAGGTGCGCCGAGCGGCGCGACCTGATTGGTCGCGGTGGTCCATCCGGCCGTCGCCAGGAAGTCCTGCATGGATTTCGTGACGGTGTGACCGTAGGTGTAGTCCGGTGTCAAATAGGCGGCCTTCTTGTTCTTGCCGAACTGCTTGACCACGATCGGGCCGATCGCGGCGGCCGCGGTCTGACCGTAAAAATTCTGGCGGAAGCCGTAACGGACGCAGTCCTTGCCTGTGGTATCATTGGAGCCGGAAATGCCGGAGACGTAGAGCACCTTTTCACGCTGCGCGAGCTTGTTCAGCGCGACTGCAACCGCGCTCGAGGTCGAGCCCGTCATCAAGATGGCCTTGTTCTCGGTGATGAAGCGTTGCTCGGCTTGCACCGCCTCATTCGGCTTGGCGGCGGAGTCGGCAACACCCAGCTTGAGCTCCTTGCCGAGTACGCCCTTTGTGGTCTTGGGCGAGATTTTCTTGATCAGCTCGTGGCCGCTGTTGATGTGCTCGACGGCGAGCTGCCAGCCTTTGAGCTCGTCTTCGCCTTGCAACGCATAGGTGCCGGTAAGCGGCGTGGCGACGCCGATGAAAACCGAAGATCCCGACGAGCCGGCTGGATAAGTCCCAATGGCCGGATGATCCTCGGCGAATGCGAAGGGCATGCCGCCCGGCAGCATTGCTCCGCCCGCCAGCCCCGCGGCGGTTTGAAGCAGGCCGCGACGCGAGAGCCTGAAGGCAGATTTCGGTAGTGGGTTCTTCATTATCGACGTCCTCCCCGGAATTATTGTGATGTGCCTGGTTGCGCTGGCGCCCGAAATCCTCGGGCTCCCGCGCTCAGCGTCTGCCGGCGCCCGTTCGGCGGGCGGCCCGCCTGCATCGCACGCTTGCATAGTTTATCCCGTTTCACGATATATAACATGCGCTTGTCAAATTCGCCTTTGGTCGAAGACAGCTGTCACGCCAGTATATCGTATAACGATACATCACGCCGGCTTCGCCGCGCCTAGCCAAGACAGAACCCGGGACCAACCATGCCAAGCAAGAACGGGGCCCACGCCCGCCTGCCCACAATGGACATGCGCCTTGAGGAGGTCGCCCCGGTCCATGTCGTCAACACGTGCTTCGACATGCCGCAGGGTGCGCCGGCTTCAGCCTCGGCCGAGGCTGAAGCGCCGGATCACAAGCTCAGCCTGCGGGCGCTCAATGTCCTGAAAATGCTGGCTGGCGAGATCACCGGCGAGGTCCCGCCGCGGAACGGATGGACGCCTCCGGAGGCGCTGCTGCGCAAGATCACGATGGAGCGCCTGTCGACGGCGCGCAATTGCGGCCCGCAGACCCTCAACGAAATCATGCGCTGGGCCGCGGCACGTGGTGTGACGATCCGGCCGCTGCTTTACGCCGGCAAGTCGCTCTCCGAAATCTGGCGCGATCTGAGCTTGAAGTCCGCGGCGGGCGGTCTGACCCAGGCGGAGCTTGTCGAGGCTCTGGAGAAATCGGTGCGCCGCCGGACGACGAGCGTGCCGGTCGCCATCCAGCGGATTCTTCTCAAATATCTGAGCAAGGATCTTCCGCGCAGGTAAGCGCGTTGCGACCGAAGACTCGGTGGGCACCGATCCACAGGAATTTTCGGTTCCTTTATGGCGACCATAGCGCCTAGATGCCAACGTCGTGCTGCGGCGCGAGAGCAAGGGACCGGGCATGCCACCTGCAAGCGGAGACAAGCGTCGTCCGAGGAAGGCACGATCGGGCACAGCTGCCGACCGTGCCAGATTGGTGGATTATGAGACCCTGGCCCGTTTTCGCTACGAGCTACGCCGGTTTCAGGCTTTCAGCGAGGCGGCCGCCAACCGGTCGGGCCTGACGGCCCATCAGCATCAGGCGTTGCTGGCGATCAGGGGCTTCTCGAGCCGCGAGCCGATCTCGGTCGGCGATCTCGCGCGCTACCTCCTGATCCGGCATCACACCGCCGTCGAGTTGGTCGACCGCATGGTGAAGCTGAAAATCCTGAGCCGCAGCGTCGACGCGAGAGATGGCCGGCGCGTGCTGGTACAACTCACCAAAGAGGGGGAGCTGCGCTTGCGGCGTCTTTCCCGGGTTCATCTGGAAGAGCTGCGGGCGATTGGACCGACGTTAACGAAGATATTGAAGCTGTTCGGCCGCTCCGAGGATGTCGCGCTCCCTCTTTAACTGTGCCGGTTAACACCTGATCAGGCATGGCGGTCTATACAAGGCTTGGGAACAACTCAGTGCCGGCCATGAAAACAAGTGTGATCGACAAGCCGCCCGAAACCGCGCCGCGCGCAAAGCCGTCGGCGGCGAAAGCCTGGCTGAAGGCGATAGAGCTCACTTCGCGCATCGAGCCTGATCCAAAGCGGCTGTTCGCCGACGTCGTCGAAGATTGGGCGGCGCGGCAGGGCGACCGGCCGGCGCTGATTTCGGACCGCGAGAGCCTCACCTATCGTGCGCTCGCCGAACGCATCAACCGCTATGCGCGCTGGGCGCTCGCGGCCGGCGTCGACCGCGGCGATACGGTTGGCCTGATCATGCCCACGCAGCCTGACTATGTCGCGGCCTGGCTCGGCATCAGTCGGATCGGCGGCGTGGTCGCGCTGATCAACACCAAGCTGGTCGGGCAGTCGCTCGCGCATTGTCTCAACGTGGCGAAGGCAGATCACATTATTCTGGCTGACGAGCTGGCCGATGCATTCGAGACGGCAGGCCCGCATCTGTCACGCGCGCCGAAGATCTGGACCGAAGAAGAACTCGGGGTGAGGCTCGCGCAATTCGACACCGGTGCGCTATCGCCGGCCGAGCGGCGTGACGTCACCATCAACGACCGCGCGCTGTTGATCTACACCTCCGGCACGACCGGCCTGCCGAAGGCCGCGAGCATCAGCCATCGCCGCATCCTGAACTGGGGCGGCTGGTTCGCAGGCCTCACCGACGCCACGCCCGATGATCGTCTCTATGACTGCCTGCCGGTCTACCATTCCGTCGGCGGCATTGTCGCGCCCTGCAGCATGCTGTTTGCCGGCGCCTCGGTGGCGCTCGCGGAAAAATTCTCGGGGACGAATTTCTGGAGCGATCTCGTCCGTTTCGATTGCACGCTGTTCCAGTATATCGGCGAGCTCTGCCGCTATCTCCTGAAGACGCCAGCCTCCGAATTCGAGAGCCGGCACCGGCTGCGCCTGGCTTGCGGTAACGGCCTGCGCGGCGACATCTGGGAGGAGTTCCAGGCGCGTTTCTCGATCCCGCGTATCCTCGAATTCTATGCGGCGACCGAGGGCAACTTCTCGCTCTACAATGTCGAGGGCAAGGTCGGCGCGATCGGCCGCGTTCCGCCGCTGCTCGCGCACCGCTTCCCGGCGGCGATCGTCAAAGTCGATGCGTCGAACGGTGCGCCGATACGCGACGAAAGCGGGCTTTGCGTCGCCTGCGCGCGCAACGAGATCGGAGAAGCCATTGGCCGCATTGGTATCGCGGACGAAGGCGGCGGCCGTTTCGAGGGCTACACGGATCACACCGAGACTGAAAAGAAGGTGCTACGCGACGTCTTTGCCAAGGGCGATGCCTGGTTCCGGACCGGCGATTTGATGCGGCTCGATGAGCAGGGTTTCTTCCGTTTCGTCGACCGCGTCGGCGACACCTTTCGCTGGAAGGGCGAGAATGTCGCGACCAGCGAGGTCAACGACGCCATCCGCGATTGCGATGGCGTGCTCGATGCCACGACCTATGGCGTCGAAGTGCCGGGTCATGACGGCCGCGCCGGCATGGCCGCCATCGTGGTCGGTGAACGCTTCGATTTCAAACATCTGGCCGATCATCTCGCGCGCCGGCTGCCTCTTTATGCGCATCCGCTGTTCCTGCGCATCTCCGCCTCGCTCGATTCGACCGAGACCTTCAAGCAGAAGAAGCAGGTTCTGGTGCGTGAGGGATTTGATCCAGCCGCTGTCAGCGAGCCGCTGTATTATCGCGAACCGAAGTCCGGCCACTATCTTCCGCTCGATGCCGAGGTGCAGGCGCGTATCGCAAGCGGTGCGATCCACTTCTAAAGTTTTACAAAAACCTTCCGCAATCCGCTAATCTTCGAGGGTTCGGCAAGCAGGGCGTTTACCAAGCGCGGCAAAAGCGCTGCCCCGCGGGGGAGCTAATTCACAGTTCCGGATTATGATGCGATCCAATCATTTGACGAAAAAGCGAGGCGTTCGATGTCAGTCAGATTAAGGGTTATTGCGGCGATGAAGCAGATTGCCGAGGAGCAGCAGGTAAAGCTGCCGCCGCTCACGGACGAGCTTTCCCTCCACGAGACCGGCTTCGACTCGCTGGCGTTTGCGATCCTGGTCGCGCGGCTGGAGGACGATCTTGGCATCGATCCGTTTACCATATCGGAGGACGCGGCGTTCCCGCTGACGGTCGGCGATTTCGTCCGAGCGTACGAAAATGTCCCCGCGTGACGTCTTTGCGCTTCGCGACTATCTCGGCCCGCAGCTGAAGGGCCGCACGTTCTCGGACGCGCGGCACGTCGTGTCGTTGACCGACATCCTGTCGCAGACCTGCCTCGATGCGCGTCCCGGTGAGCTGTCGGGACGATCGGTGCTGGTCTCGGTGACGGGCCAGTTGATGGCCGGTCTTGCCATGATCGAGGTCGATGGCATCGTGCGCCGCATGCTGCTCTGTCCGCCCGATCTCAATCCGGACTATCTCTCTGCGCTGATCGAGGACGCCGAAATCGACACCGTGATCACCGACCAGCCCGAGCGCTGGAGTGATGTCGGTCTCGCGCGCGTCGTGACGGCGGGATTGCCGCTGACGGCGACTGCGCCCGCTCAAACCGAATGCGCTAGCGAATGGCTTATGCTGACCTCGGGCACGTCGGGCGTTCCGAAAATTGTCGGTCACACGCTGGAAGGCCTGTGCGGCGCGATCGTTGCCGATGGCCCCGCACGCGGCACGCCGCCGGTATGGGCGACTTTCTACGACATCCGCCGCTACGGCGGCCTGCAGATATTCCTCCGCGCCATCATCGGCGGCGGCTCGATGGTGTTGTCGCAGTCCGGCGAAGTACTGGCCGATCATGTCGCGCGGCTGGCTGCACGCGGCGTCACGCACATTTCCGGCACGCCCTCGCATTGGCGCAAGCTCCTGATGAGCGGCTCGGCGGCAGGCTTTGCCCCACGCTATGTGCGTCTCTCCGGCGAGATCTCCGACCAGGCCGTCCTCGATGGGCTGGCGCAGGCGTTTCCGAATGCGTCAGTCGGCCATGCCTATGCCTCTACCGAGGCCGGCGTCGGTTTCGCCGTCAATGACGGCCGTGAAGGTTTCCCGGCCAGCCTGGTCGGACCGAACAAGAACGGTGTCGAGATGAAGGTGGTCGACGGCTCGCTCCGTATCCGCTCGACGCGCGCAGCCCATGCCTATATCGGCAAGCGCGGCGGGACGCTCACGGACGCGGAGGGTTTTGTCGATAGTGGCGACATGGTGGAACTGCGCGGCGATCGCTACTACTTCGTCGGCCGGCGCGGTGGCATCATCAATATCGGCGGCCTCAAGGTTCATCCCGAGGAGATAGAAGCCGTCATCAACCGCCACGCCAATGTGCGGATGTCGCGCGCGAAATCGCGCCGCAGCCCGATCACGGGCTCGATCGTCGTCGCCGACGTGATCCTGACCGACGGCAGTGCGGAACGGGCCAAGGAAATCCGCGAGGAGATACTGGCCAATTGCCGCGCCTCGCTTGCCTCGCACAAGGTGCCCGCGGTGATCCGCTTCGTTGAGGCGCTGGATGTGACGCCGGCCGGAAAGTTGGCGCGCTCCGATGCGTAACGTCCTCGTCACCGGCGGCAGCCGCGGCATCGGGCTTGTCATCGCCAAAAGGCTCGCGGACGCGGGTTTCAACGTCATCTCGGTAGCGCGGCGCGAGAGCGAGGAATTGCGTTCGGCGATCGGCGCGGCAAAGCAGGGCAATCTGCATTTCCGACCCTGCGACCTCAGCGCGATCGACGGGCTGCCGGCTTTCGTGAAGTCGCTGCGCGACGAGTTCGGCCCGATCTATGGCCTCGTCAACAATGCAGGCATCGGCACCGAAGGCCTGCTTGCGACCATGCATAATTCCGACATCGAAGCGCTGGTGCGTCTCAACGTGCTGTCGCCCGTCATCCTCACCAAATACATCGTCCGTCACATGATGGCCGATCGCGAGGGACGGATCGTCAACATCTCCTCGATCATCGCATCCACCGGCTATAACGGCCTGTCCGTCTATGGCGCGACCAAGGCGGCCGCGACGGGATTCACGCGCTCGCTGGCGCGCGAGGTCGGCAAGCTCGGCATCACCGTGAATGCCATCGCGCCGGGGTTCATCGACACCGAGCTGACGCAAAATCTTGGCGGTGAGGGTCGGGACAAAATCGCCAAGCGCAGCGCACTGCGTCGCCTGCCCGAGGCAGATGACGTTGCGCGCATGGTGGAATATTTGTTCAGCGACGGCGGCCGCAACATCACCGGCAGCGTGCTGACCATCGACGCCGGCAATACGGCCTGAGCATATTTTCTGCCTGCGATCGCGCCTTCATAAAGCGATCTTGTTCACGGGTGATATTGAGCGCACTATTTTGTTGCGACTCGATTGGGGCCCGCCTGTGCAGTTCATCCATACCTTCCAGCTCCAGGATTTCCTCGATACCCTCGTCAGCCTGCTTTCGGCCTTCGTGCTCGGCACGTTGATCGGTGCCGAGCGCCAGTACCGCCAGCGTAGCGCCGGCTTGCGCACCAACGTGCTGGTCTGCGTGGGGGCCGCGGCCTTTGTCGATCTTGCCAATCGCATCAACGGTGCAGAGGGGAGCGTGCGGGTGATCGCCTATGTCGTCTCCGGCATCGGCTTTCTCGGCGCGGGCGCCATCATGAAGGAGGGCATGAACGTGCGCGGGCTCAATACGGCCGCGACGCTCTGGGCCTCGGCAGCGGTCGGCTCCTGCGCCGGCGCCGACATGGTGGCAGATTCGGCCTTGCTTACGCTGTTCGTGCTGGCCGGCAACACGCTGCTGCGGCCGCTGGTCAATGCGATCGATCGCATTCCGCTCAACGAACGCACATCGGAAGCGACTTATGAAATCAGCGTCACCACCGATTCGAGGCGGGCTGGCGAAGTGCGCGACGTCATCAATGAGCGGCTGGAAGCCGCGAGCTATCCCATACGCGAGACCCGGATCGTGTTTCACTCCAACGACAATGTCGAGGTTTCCGCGGTGCTGGTGCCGCTCGCGGTCGAGCCTGACGATCTCGACTCGGTCGTGGCTGACCTGTCGAAAATGCCGGGCGTCAGCCATGCCACCTGGCACGTCAGCGCGCTAGAATGAGGCCGAACTTGCGCTGCTGAGGTGCGCAGGGCAGGGAGGATCGCATGGCGACGCGACGCGATTTTATGATCGGCGCGGCCGCGGCCACGCTGCCGCGCTTGGTCACCACCGGTATCGGCGGCCCGGCGGCGGCCGCGGAAAGTCCGCCGCGGGAAAAGGATTGGGACCAAGGCGGCGTCCAACATCTGATCCCGACCGCCAGCCATGACCGCTTCCTGATCAAGGCTTCGTTCAAGGAGGCCCAGCTCGCGCCGCCCGAGCTTGTGGTCGGCAATACCAGGGTGCGTGGCCAGGCCAACACCTCCGCCGGCGATTTCTGGCAGTTCGACGTCACCGGCCTTTCGCCTTCCTCGCCCTACACACTGTCGTTGAAGAGCGCGAGCGGACGCGCACTTTGCGAACCGTGGCAACTTGCGACCTTCCCGGCGCCGGAGGCGATGCCGGAGCGGCTACGGGTGATGATCTATACCTGCGGCGGCGGCCATGACGGGCTCAACCAGGGCCTGCCCGCGGGCAAGATCAACTGGCTGCCTTCGGCGCTGCGCCGCCGGCTATTGGCGCGCGGGCTGTCGTTCAAGCCGGACGCGCTGATCGCCAATGGCGACCAGATCTATTGGGACCTGCGTGCGCCGCGGGCCTCCAAAGGAAGCGGCGCCTCGGCGCTTGGCAAGGAGCTTGCCGGCGTCTTCGATCGCGCGCAGCCGGTGTTCGGCACGCCGAACGAGACGGTGTTCCGCCGCGCCACCGCAGCCCAGATCATTCCGCAATATGGCGCGCTCTTACGCTCGACGCCGGTCTTCTTCATGCAGGACGATCACGATTATTTCGATAATGACGAGGCGACTGACGACATCATCACCTTTCCGCCCGATCATTTCATGCTCGAGCTCGCCCGCGCCACGCGCCAGCTCTATTATCCGGAATATCTGCCCGACCGGAATCGCCCGCTCGGTCTTCCAGGCGCATCGGCAGCGGACCGCGCGGGCGGCGTCGGCGAAGCCTTCGGCACGCTGCGTTACGGCAAGCTCGCCGAGATCCTGCTCTACGACGTGCGCCGCACGCAGACCTTGGCGGGGCCGAGTGCGGTGTTCGTCGACGGCACGGTCGAGGCCTAGCTGAAGTCCCGGATGACTGATCGCGAGATGGTCCATCTCGTCAATATCCCCTCCAACCCGCCGGGCTGGAGTGCCGGCAAATGGGGCGAGTGGTATCCGGACATTCTCGGCAAGGATGGCAAGCTGACCACCGATGTGCCGAAACCCTATTGGCAGAGCGGTTGGCTGAAGCAGCACGACCGCCTGATGGCCGAGGTCGCGGCGATGCCAGGACGGATTCCGCTTGTGATCTCCGGCGACCTGCATGCGATCGCGGAGGGCCGCATGCGGCGCAGCGGCGCGCTGGATTTCGGCAAGAATCCGGTGGTGGTGATCCTGTCCGGGCCGCTCGGCACCGGCGATCGCGGTTGGCCGTCGGCGTTCCGCGGTATCGGCGCCACGCCCTCGACGCATCTGACCATGGTCGAGGATCTGAAGCCGATCGAGGAGAACGGCTTCATCCTCGCCGACTTCACCAGGGACGCCATCACGGTGCGCTACTTCCGCTTCAGCTACCACACGCAATCGCCCGATGTGATCGACACGCTGGAGCCGTTCCGGGTCACGGAGCTGAAGCGGCCGTGATGCGACGCATTCCCGTCAGTGCCCGCCGCGCGAGAAAATCTCGTAGCCGGTGACAACGATCTCGAACGCGATCAGGAAGATCACGATCAATTCGAGGCGCAGCGAGCGTTTGGCGTCGATGATGTCGGCGAGCGTGGTCGCGGTATCGGAGATGACCTCCAGCTTGTGCTCCAGGAGCTCGACGCGTTCGCTGAGCTCGTATTCGTCCTCCAGCCGTGAGTAGAGACGCTCGAGATCGGGGCGGTCCCACAGCACGTCGGGCTTTTCGTCGACCGCGACGCGGCCGGAGACGCGGTGCTGCACCAGCAGCGAGTTGCCGAGCAGTTTTAAAAGGTCGGTCCGGCTCCGGGAAGTCTGGCCAGACCGCGCGAGCTCGCGCGCGAACGGCTCGATGGTGTCGAAGACGTTGGCGACCTCGCGCTCGTCGCGCCCGAGCACCACGCTCTTGGCCAGCGCGTCCGACACGACCAGCAGCCGCTCCAGGGACATTTCCCGAACCTGGATCGGCCCGCCGACCGGAATCGGCTCCTCGCCTTCCCTGGCGACCTGGACCTTGGCCCATTCCTCCTCGCGCGGCGTGATCTTGCCGGCGGTGCGCCCGCTCAACCGTTCGAGAAATTCGGCTTCCTGGTCCGCCGTGAGACCCAGAAACACCACGACACCGTAGCGGAACACCACGGCAAGGCCTTGCCTGCCGACACGCACGGCGAGCGGCGTGCTCGACAGGATCTCGCCCTCGAAGCTCGCCGTGTTGATACGGTCGCCGATCTGCAGGGCGTGGATGCTGGCCTGTTTGGGGGCCTCGTCGCTCTTCCAGTCGATCATGGCATAGACCTAACAGACGACACACGATTTTTCGATGACGGCGTGCGCCGTGTCATCGGGGCGCCCTCGATGATAAGGCCTCCGAAAGCGCTCGGCTTTCCGCACGCTTTTGCATTCGACCCTCGGCTCCGATATTTTTGCGTGAACCCGTTCACTCACGTCGACCGTATCTCCACGAAGTTCGGACCGGACGATCCAGCGATGACCAACTCCTCCGGTAGCGATGCGTTCTATGGCTCCATTCCGGTGTTCCGCGGCTTTACGCGGCTGATGGAGCCGCAGCTCTATTCACCGCTGCCCGACGACTGGACCATCGGCGTTGCCGACATCGTGGAATCGACCAAGGCGATCGCGGCGCAGCGCTACAAGGCGGTCAACATGGCGGGGGCTGCCGTGATCGCCGCGGTGACCAATGCGCTACAGGGGCGCGAGTTTCCGTTCGTGTTCGGCGGCGACGGCGCGAGCTTTGCGGTCGCGCCCGAGGACCTTAGCGCCGCGCGCGAGGCGCTGGCGGCGACCGCGACCTGGGTGAGGGAAGATCTCGACCTCGTCATGCGGGTCGGCCTGGTGCCCGTCAGCACGATCCGTGCGCAAGGCGCTGATGTGCGCGTCGCGCGCTTTGGGCCGTCAGCCAACCTGTCCTATGCGATGTTCTCGGGCGGCGGATTGGGCTGGGCGGACGCCGCGATGAAGCGCGGCGAGTTTGCAGTCGGGGCCGCGCCGCCGGGAACGCAGCCCGACCTGTCGGGGCTCTCCTGTCGCTTTGAAGAGATTCCCGCCGCGCGGGGGCTGATCCTCTCGGTGTTGGTGGTGCCGACCAAAGCTGCCGACCCGCTCGCCTTTCGCAAGGTGATCGAGGACATCATTCAGCTCGTCGAGCGTAGTCCGGATGCTGGACGGCCAGTGCCATCGGGCGGACCGCCGCTGAGATGGCCGCCACAGGGCGTCGAATATGAGGCGCGCGCTGCGCGAGGCGGATCGCTCGCCAAGCGCCGCGTGTTCGTGCTGGGCCTGACGCTATGGGCCTATGTCGTCATGCGCTTCGGCATCAAGGTCGGCAAGTTCGTGCCGAAGAACTATCTGCGGCAAGTGGTCGAGAATTCCGATTTCCGCAAATATGACGATGGCCTGCGCATGATCCTCGATTGCACCGAGGAGCTCGCAAGCGCGCTGGCGGAACGCCTCGCCAAAGCCGCCGAGAGCGGCTTGGTCCGTTATGGGCTGCATCGACAGGATGCGGCGATGATGACCTGTTTCACGCCGTCGGTGATGCGTGCCGACCATGTGCATTTCATCGATGGTGCCCGCGGCGGCTACGCCTCGGCGGCGACCGCGCTGAAGGCAATGGCGGCGTAGCTGTTAGCCGGAGCCGCTCCGGATCACCACGGCAGTCCCTTTAGGTCCATCACGCCCTGACGCGGCGCGCGGCGGACGTCAAACACGAACGGCGCCATCGCCTCGAAGCGGATGCGGCCGTTCGGTTGCTCGCAATAGACCTCGCCCTCGAAGGCGTGCCAGCTGCGAGCCTGGTAGAAGCCGACATTGTGCGGCTCGCAGAACAGCACGGCAAAGCGCGCCGCCTCGTTGGCGCGGATGGTCTGGATTGCCGCATCGAGTGCAACGGTGGCATAACCGCGGCCGCGGCAATCCTGGCGGGTCATGACGCCGCCGATGCCGCCGATATGGATGTCGTGGCCGTTCCAGTTGATGGTGCGGAAGTAGATGCCGACATGGCAAGCGAGCCCGCCCTCGGGGGCGTCGATCAGGACGCGCAGGTCGGCATGCGCCCAGACGATATGGCCCCAGGGCAGTTTCTCGACGATCTGCCGGCCGAAGATGGCGGTATGCAGGGGCTCGACCTGTTTCCAGGCGGCCTCGCCATTGAGGATGTCGATCTCGATACTCATTTTGGGGATACCAATTTCGCCAATTTGCGATGTTTAAGCGCATTGGAACCTTCTATAAGGGGTTCCGTTAAGTCACGTCTCCCACAGTTGCGGATCAACTCCCATGACCTTTACGCTTCCCCCCCTGCCTTACGCCTACGACGCCCTCGGGTCGTATATGTCGAAGGAAACGCTGGAATTTCACCACGACAAGCACCACCAAGCCTATGTCACCAACGGCAACAACGCGATCAAGGGGACCGAATTCGAAGGCAAGTCCCTCGAGGAGATCGTGAAGGGCTCCTACAACAAGAACCCGGCCGTCTTCAACAATGCCGGCCAGCACTATAACCACATCCACTTCTGGAGCTGGATGAAGCCGAACGGCGGCGGCAGCAAACTGCCGGGCCGTTTGGAGAAGAAGATTAACGAGGACCTCGGCGGCCTCGAAAAGTTCAAGACCGATTTCGCCGCCGCCGGCGCCGGTCAGTTCGGCTCCGGCTGGTGCTGGCTCGAGGTGAAGGGCGGCAAGCTCGCCATCTCCAAGACGCCGAACGGCGAGAACCCGCTGGTGCATGGCGCCACCCCGATCCTCGGCTGCGACGTCTGGGAGCACTCCTACTACATCGACTATCGCAACCGCCGTCCGGATTACCTGAAGGCGTTCGTCGATCATCTCATCAACTGGGACTATGTCGACGAGCTGTTCGGCAAGGCGAGCTGATTGTCATTGCGAGGAGCATAAGCGACGAAGCAATCCAGCCTTTCCTCGGTTCTGGATTGCTTCGCGTCGTTCGCAGTGACGAAGAACTGGGGGGCGACAGCGCAAACTGCCGCCTTTTTGCTGGCCAGTGGCCGCTGCCGTTGCGACGGTTATCGGCAAGCCGTAACGATTTGAATCCTTTGGCGATTTGACTGACTTGGCAGATGTTATGTTATAATATAACATCTTTGCATGGTCCCATCCGATCATCACCAACATAGTCACAGCCACGGGCACGACCATCCGCACAGCCACGGGGCTGCGTCGCCGCATCCGGCACAGGCTGCGGCCTGGTCGATCCTGCGCATGCCGGTCGCTTCCCGCCTGCTGGCGGCGATGGCGGTCAGCGCCTGCCTCTGGGCCATCGTCTGGCTGGCAGCGAGGTGAGCCGTGCCTGAGCAGGTCAAACTCCACGATGTCACGCTCGGCTATGACCGGCATCCGGCGGTGCATCACCTCTCCGGCGGGATCAAGGTTGGCGTGTTGCTGGCCGTGGTCGGCCCGAACGGGGCCGGCAAATCGACGCTGTTTCGCGGGCTCGTCGGCATCTTGAAGCCGCTCTCCGGCTCGATCTCGCTCGGCGGTCTGGACGCGCGCGACATTGCCTATCTGCCGCAGATCGCCGACATCGATCGCAGCTTCCCCATCAGCGTGTTCGATTTCGTCGGCACCGGCCTTTGGCGCGCCACCGGCTTGTTCGGCGGCATCGGCAGGGCAGAGCGCGGTAGGGTCGCATCCGCGCTGGCAGCGGTCGGTCTCACCGGTTTCGAGAACCGCACCATCGGTACGCTATCCGGTGGGCAATTCCAGCGCCTGTTGTTCGCGCGCGTGATGCTGCAGGACGCGCGGCTGATCGTGCTCGACGAACCCTTCAACGCCATCGATTCCCGCACCTCGGCCGATCTGCTCCTGCTGGTCAAACGCTGGCATGAGGAGGGGCGCACGGTACTGGCGGCGCTGCATGATCTCGACATGGTGCGCGCCCATTTTCCGGAAACGCTGCTGTTCGCGCGCGGACCGGTGGCATGGGGACCGACGGCCGAGGTGCTGACGCAGGAGAATCTGCTGGTCGCGATGCGCATGTGCGAGGCGTTCGACGATTCTGCCGCCGCCTGTGTCGCCGATCAAGAATCGCGGGCCGCCTGACCGTGTCGCTCCATGCCGCGTTGATCGCGCCGTTCACCGATTTCGAGTTCATGCGGCGCGCGCTGGCGGCGATCATTGCGCTGTCGCTCGGCGGCGCGCCGATCGGCGTGTTCCTGATGCTGCGGCGGATGAGTCTCGTCGGTGATGCCATGGCGCATGCGATCCTGCCGGGGGCTGCGATCGGTTTCCTGCTATACGGCCTCAATCTGCTGGCGATGATCCTGGGTGGCCTGGTCGCCGGCTTTCTGGTCGCAATCCTTGCCGGCGTCGTCGCGCGCTCGACCGGGCTGAAGGAAGATGCCTCGCTCGCGACCTTTTATCTGGCCTCGCTCGCGCTCGGCGTCACCATCGTCTCCGTCAAGGGCACCAATATCGATCTGTTGCACGTGCTGTTCGGCGATATCCTCGCCATGGACAATCAGACCCTGTTGGTGGTCGCGTTCAACGCCACCATCACGCTGCTCGTGCTCGCGGTGATCTATCGGCCGCTCGTCATCGAAAGCGTCGATCCGCTGTTCCTGCGCACCGTGAGCCGTGCCGGCACGCCTTCGCATCTGGCGTTTCTCGCGCTCGTCGTCATCAACCTCGTCTCTGGCTTCCAGGCGTTGGGCACGCTGCTGTCGGTCGGGTTGATGATCCTGCCTGCGGGCATCGCCCGGTTCTGGTCGCGCGATGTCAGCGGCATGATCTGCGTCGCGGTCGTGGCCGCTGTCCTCTCGGGCTATGCCGGCCTCGTACTATCATTCCAGACCCACGTGCCTTCGGGGCCGGCGATCATCCTGGTGGCCGCCGTTCTCTATATTTTCTCGGTGCTGTTCGGCAGCATCGGTGGCTTGGTGCGACAACTCTTCCCTGGCCGGCACCTGGAAGCTTGAACCATGCGAAAACGGCCATTTCCCCACTTACATTGCGCCCGCAAGGCACAATATAAAGGCCCTGACCAGCGCGCCTGGCACATAAGGCCGGGGGCCACCCCGGTCGCCCGCGCCAGATCCTGCGCCAAGTCCCGAAATTTCCGGAGTTGTTATGGCTGAAGCGTCCAAAATCCCCGTGACCGTGCTGACCGGCTATCTCGGCGCCGGCAAGACCACGCTCTTGAACCGCATCCTGTCGGAAAACCACGGCAAGAAATACGCCGTGATCGTCAACGAATTCGGCGAGATCGGCATCGACAACGACCTCATCATCGGCGCCGATGAGGAAGTATTCGAGATGAACAATGGCTGCGTCTGCTGCACCGTGCGCGGCGACCTCGTGCGCATCATGGAAGGCCTGATGCGGCGAAAGGGCAAGTTCGACGCCATCATCGTCGAGACCACCGGCCTTGCCGATCCGGCGCCGGTGGCGCAGACCTTCTTCGTCGACGAGGACGTGCAGAAGAACGCGCGGTTAGACGCCGTCGTCACCGTCGCCGACGCCAAGTGGCTGTCGGATCGTCTGAAGGACGCGCCCGAAGCCAAGAACCAGATCGCCTTCGCTGATGTTATCGTGCTGAACAAAACCGATCTCGTCTCCAAGGGCGAGCTTGCCGAGGTTGAGGCGCGCATTCGCGGTATCAACCCCTATGCCAAGCTGCATCGCACCGAGCGCTGCCAGGTTCAGCTCGCAGATGTGCTGGAGCGCGGCGCGTTCGATCTCGACCGCATCCTCGATATCGAGCCGGATTTCCTGGAGGTCGATGATCACGATCATGAACACGACCATCATCACGGCCATGACCACCATCACCACCATGATCATGACCATGGTCACGGCTTGAAGCACTATCACGACGAGGACATGCAATCGCTGGCGCTCAAGACCGACAAGCCGCTCGACCCGGCCAAGTTCATGCCCTGGCTGCAGAACCTGGTTCAGACGGAAGGTCAGAAGATTCTGCGCTCGAAGGGCATCCTCGCCTTCACCGATGACGACGACCGTTATGTTTTTCAGGGCGTGCACATGATGCTGGAGGGCGACCACCAGCGGAAATGGAAGGACGGGGAGCCCCGCCAGAGCCGCGTTGTCTTCATCGGACGCGAATTGCCGGAGCAGGCGATCCGCGATGGCTTTGAAAGCTGCATCACCACGTGATGAGCAGATTTGATCCTGGCGCCGAGCAGGCGTCCATCGTTTCCGTCACCGACCGCGTGCGTGCCGTCTCGCTCGGCGCGCCGGTTACGGCCGTGCACTTCCTCGGCGAGCGCGCGGCCTTTGTCGGCGCCGAGGAGAACGTCTCCTTCGTCGACGCCGAAGGCGCGATTGCCAAAGTCGAGGTGCTCGGCGGCGGCATTCTGTGCGCAGCCACCGACGGCAAGCGCATCGTCATGGGCGGCGACAACGGCAAGCTCGTTGCGCTCGACGCCAAGGCCGAGGTGACCGAGCTCGCGGTCGACCCAAAGCGCCGCTGGATCGATAACGTCGCGCTGCATGCGGATGGCGCTGTGGCCTGGTCGGTCGGCAAGACCGCGTTCGTGCGCAGCGGCAAGAACGAGGACAAGTTCTTCGAGGTGCCGTCGACCGTCGGCGGGCTTGCCTTCGCGCCAAAAGGCCTGCGGCTTGCGATCGCTCACTACAACGGCGTGACGCTATGGTTTCCGAACATGGCGGCCAATGGCGAGTTTCTGGAATGGGCCGGCTCGCATCTCGGCGTCGCCTTCAGCCCCGACAACAAATTCCTGGTCACCGCCATGCATGAGCCGGCGCTGCATGGCTGGCGCCTCGCCGACAACAGGCACATGCGCATGTCCGGCTATCCCGGCCGCGTCAAGTCGATGGCGTGGAGCGCGGGCGGCAGATTCCTCGCGACCTCCGGCGCCGACATGGTGATCATGTGGCCATTCGCTGGTAAGGACGGCCCGATGGGCAAGGAGCCGGCGATGCTCGCGCCGTTGCAGGTGCGTGTATCCGTCGTCGCCTGCCATCCGAAGCAGGACATCCTCGCCTGCGGCTACAGCGATGGCACCATCCTGATGGTGCGGCTGGAGGACGGCGCGGAAATCCTGGTGCGGCGGAATGGCACGGCCGCGGTCGTCGCACTCGGCTGGAACACCAAGGGCACGCTGCTCGCCTTCGCCGACGAGGAAGGCGAGGCGGGCATACTGCCGCTTTAGCGCATCATCGGGAAAAGTGTGCAGCGGTTTTCCGAAAGATGATGCGCAAACTTTAAGACCGCAGTTCCGTCAGGAACCATTGGGCTGAGCCAGCCGTTCTTACCGCGGAGGATGTCGCGGATGAACGAAAACACCCAGCGCGTGGTTCACAGGCAATTGTGGCTTGCGGCTCTGATGGTGACGGTCGGGCTCGCGATCGCCGGTCTCTCGCTGGCGCGGCTTCACGCACAACACCAGCTCGAGATGGCGCAGGCGACCGGCACGCCGGGCCAGCCGTTGCAGGCGACGCCGTCTCCGCAGCCGACGAACGTGCCGCCCGCGGAAGCAAAGCCGGGCGGCACGCGCCCGACCACGCCGGCGCCGGAGCCGGCCCGCCCTGATCCCCAGGCTCAGAAGGAAGGCGCCAAGCCCGCGCTGCCGCCTGCGCCCGCCGAGAAGATGGCGCCGCCGATTCCGGAGAAAAAATAACGCGAGTCAACTTGTCGTCATTCCCGGCCTGCGCCATACGGCGCATCCCGGAATGACGACTTTGTGTGATGGCTCGCTGGCCCGCCGAATTTAAAGTCTCGCCGGTGTCGCAGTGCCGCCTCATAATGGCGTGCGATCCCACCCACGCGAGGCGAACCCATGAAGATCGACGACGTCAGGCGCAACGCCTATTCGATGCCGCTGAACAACCCCGCGTTTCCGCCGGGGCCCTATCGCTTCTTCAATCGCGAATATTTCGTCATCACCTACAAGACCGATCCGGAAGCGCTCGCGGCCGTGGTGCCGGAGCCTCTGGAGGTCGTCGAGCCCGTCGTGAAATACGAGTTCATCCGCATGCCGGACTCCACCGGCTTCGGCGACTACACCGAGACCGGGCAGGTGATCCCCGTCCGCTTCAGGGGTGAAGTCGGTGCCTACACCCACGCGATGTATCTGGATGATGAAGGCCCGATCGCCGGCGGCCGCGAGCTCTGGGGCTTTCCGAAGAAATTGGCGCGGCCCAAGATCGAGGTCGAGAGCGACGTGCTGGTCGGCACGTTGCATTATGGCTCGGTGCTCTGCGCGTCCGCCACCATGGGCTACAAGCATCGCTATGCCGATCACGAGGCTGTGCTGAAGTCGATGCATGCGCCGAACTTCATCCTGAAGATCATTCCGCATGTCGACGGCAACGCCCGCATCTGCGAGCTGGTGCGCTTTAACCTCGAGGACATCACGCTGAAGGAAGCCTGGACGGGCCCGGCCGCGCTCGGCCTTTTCCCGCACGCCCTCTGCGACGTCGCGCGGCTGCCGGTGCGCGAGGTGGTATCCGCCGTGCATTTCAAGGCGGATCTGACGCTGGGGCTGGGGACGGTGGCGTTCGACTATATGGCCAAATAAGCACTGTCATTCCGGGCTTGGCCCTTCGGGCCATCCCGGAATGACGAGAGGAAAGAGGAACGCGTCACCGCACCAGGACATTCCGGAACTGCCAGGGATCAGACGTGTCGATATCCTCAGGAAACAGTCCCGGCCGATCCGTCAGCGGCGTCCAGTCGGTGTAGAAGCCCTTCACCGGGCCGAGATACGGCAGCTGGATTTCGAGCAGGCGATCGAAATCCATCTCGTCGGCTTCGACAATGCCTTCGTTCGGGTTTTCCAGCGCCCACACCATGCCGCCGAGCACGGCGGAGGTCACTTGCAGGCCGGTGGCGTTCTGATAGGGCGCGAGTTTGCGAGTCTCCTCGATGGAGAGCTGCGAGCCGTACCAGTAGGCATTGTTGTCATGGCCGAACAGCAGCACGCCGAGTTCGTCGATGCCATCGACGATTTCGTTCTCATCGAGGATGTGGTGCTTTTCCTGCATCTTCCCTGCACGGCCGAACACCTCATGCAGCGACAGCACCGCATCGTCGGCCGGATGATAGGCATAGTGGCAGGTCGGCCGATAGATTGCCGTGCCCGATGCGTCACGCACCGTGAAGTAATCGGAGATCGAGATCGACTCGTTGTGGGTAACGAGGAAGCCATACTGCGCGCCGCGGGTCGGGCACCAGGTGCGCACGCGCGTATTGGCGCCGGGCTGCATCAGATAGATGGCAGCGCCGCAGCCGGCTTCGTGGGTATGCGCATTCTCGGGCATCCATTTTTCATGGGTGCCCCAACCGAGTTCGGACGGCTGCATGCCTTCCGACAGGAAACCTTCCACCGACCAGGTGTTGACGAAGACATCAGGCTCTTTCGGCGACTTGGAGCGCTGGGTGTCGCGCTCGGCGATGTGGATGCCCTTGACACCAGCCTGCCGCATCAAGTCAGCCCATTCGGCCTTGGTCTTCGGCTTGGGGGCATTGAGCTTCAGGTCAGCGGCGACATTGAGTAGCGCCTGCTTGACGAAAAACGAGACCATGCCGGGATTGGCGCCGCAGCAGGAGACGGCCGTCGTCGAGCCCACAGAGCGTGCTTTCTTGGCGGCCAGCGTCGCTTCGCGAAGGGCGTAGTTGGAACGCGCTTCCGGCCCCTTCGAAGCATCGAAATAGAAGCCGAGCCAGGGCTCGTTGACGGTGTCGATATAGAGAGCGCCAAGTTCGTTGCAGAGCTCCATGATGTCGGTAGAGCCGGTATCGACCGAGAGATTGACGCAAAAACCCTGGCCGCCGCCTTCAGTGAGCAGCGGGGTCAGCAATTCGCGAT
>Ga0310811_10001055_pt1 | contig 35527 bp, 32 predicted proteins | sample YCmetagenome_FD_207642 | JGI IMG/M metagenome (GOLD analysis project Ga0310811, IMG submission 207642) | Soil microbial communities from experimental microcosm in Duke University, North Carolina, United States - YC | ecosystem: Engineered > Artificial ecosystem > Soil microcosm > Unclassified ... | reverse complement strand
GTGGCTATGCCGGAAGGTCCCCACCCGATCCCATTCCGAACTCGGTCGTTAAGCCTTCCTGGGCCGATGGTACTTCGTCTCAAGGCGCGGGAGAGTAGGTCGTCGCCAGGTCTACAAAACGGATGTGTTCAGGTCCCAACCCCTTCATCACGACCTCAGGCCCCCGCCTTCAGGGCCTGACCCGAGGCGTTTGACGCGGGGTGGAGCAGCCCGGTAGCTCGTCAGGCTCATAACCTGAAGGTCACAGGTTCAAATCCTGTCCCCGCACCCAACGCCGCCTCCAAACCCACCCTCTCCCCCCAGACAGCCCCGCCCAAACCGCGGGGCTTTTCGCGTTTCTGGCGGTGAAAAAATCGCGTGGCCCTGTCTGATCCCGCCGCCCTCGCGCGTCCTTGCGGCAGGACGAGAAGGGAGACGTCTCCATGATCACGATTTCCGCTTTCCAATGGGTCCCCGAGTTCGCGCGGGGCCAGGTGCGCGACCTGCGCGTGCGCTGGGCTCTGGAGGAGGCCGGCCTGCCCTACCGGGCGCGGCTGCTGGAACAGGGCGAGCAGGACCGGCCCGAGTACCGGGCCCTGCAGCCGTTCGGCCAGGTGCCGATCTTCGAGGAGGGCGGCCTGGTGCTGTTCGAGAGCGGGGCCATCGTCCTGCACATCGGGGAGCGCTGCGAGGCGCTGCTGCCCAGGGATCCGGGCGCCCGGGCGCGGGCGGCCCAGTGGGTGGTGGCGGCGCTCAATTCGGTCGAGCCGTATGTCGTCAACGCCGCCCTGATCGACACCTTCTACGCCGACCAGGAGTGGGCCAAGCTGCGGCGGCAGGGCGCGCGCGAGTTCGCCCAGCGCCGGCTGGCGGGCCTGGCGCGCTCGCTCGGCGACAAGCCCTATCTCGACGGCGACCGCTTCACCGCCGGCGACCTGCTCATGACCACCGTGCTGCGCATCGAGCCGGACCTGATCGACGATCGGCGCCTGTCGGACTACGTGGACCGCTGCACCTTCCGCCCGGCCTTCCGCCGCGCGCTCGAGGCGCAGTTGGGCGATTTCCGCGAGGACGCCGCCGCCTAGGAAACTAGGGCGGCGGTTCGCCGCCGCCGGCGGCCGCGGCCCACCGCTCCAGGCGCTCGCTCATCCGGCGCACGTGGCTCCCCGGCCAGAACAGCCGACCGCAGCAGGGGCAGGCGCGGAACGGACCGGGGAGCATACGCGAGCTCCGGGGTATGACGGCGATCTCCTCGGCCGTGGCCGGCCGGAGCGGGGTGTTGTCCATCACGCAGCGGGTGAAGGGCGCGAGCCGCCAGTCGAGGCCGAGCGCGCGGCCCAGCGCCGCCGCCTGGTCGTCGAGCCCGCCGTCCGGCAGCAGCAGGGCCTCTACGTCCTTCACCCCGCCGATCAGGGCCCGGTCGCGGCTGACCAGCACCCGGCCTTCCGAGCGCGCCTGGTCGATCAGGCCGCGATCCGGGGCCGAGGGCCGGGCGAGGGCGGCGTCGTAGCCGGCGGCCCTGAGCCAGCGCGCGAGAGCCGCCAGCATCTCGTCGAGCAGAAGGCGAGGGGCGGGGCCCGGCGTCAGCCCGGCTGATCCCTGCGGGGCAGGGCCAGGACCTGGTCCCTGGTCAGGGGCGTGATTTTGTCGACGATGCAGGGCAGGCGATTGCCCGACTCGCCGCCGACCAGGTCCATGTCGATCGGCTTGCAGATGAGGCCGCCGGAGCCGGGCGAGGCGCCCAGGCCGTAGGGCAGGTTGCCCCGGCCGACGAAGCAGATCCCCTTGGTGTCGATCTGGAAGTAGGTGTTCTGCACCGTCTTGATGTTCATCTGGGTGCGGCTGGTCTGCACCGAGTTCTGGATGTCGCTGGGCCGGAAACACTGCGGCGCGGCCTTGCCGGCGTCGGGCGCGGCCTGGACGGACGCGCCGGCCGGGGCGAGGACGGCGGCCGCCGCTAAGGCGAGGGACAATGGCTTCATCCCGAAACCTCCTCTTTAGCCTGACGCGGACGATAAACCTTCGGCGGGTCCTTGTCCCGGCCCGGCCTCCTGCAGGCGGCGCAGGAAGCGCAGCATGGCCTTCTCGCAGGTCTCGGGATGCTCCAGGCAGCGGCGGAAGCCGGCCTTGAGCCGGTCGTCCGCATAGGCGGCGATGACCTCGGGATGGATGTAGCTGGAGCGGCAGACCGCAGGCGTGTTGCCGAGCCGGCCGGCGACCTGCTTCACGCAATCGGCGACCACATGCTTGTGCTGCGCCTGGTTCTCCGCCCGCTCGCAGGCAGCCAGCAGCTGGGCGGCCATCAGGCTGCCGGCCCAGGTGCGGAAGTCCTTGGCGGTGAAGTCGTCGCCCGCGGCGGCGTGGATATAGGCGTTGACGTCGTGCGAGCTGACCAGGTGGGTCTGGCCGTCCTCGCCCACATATTGGAACAGGCGCTGGCCGGGCAGTTCCTCGCAGTTGCGGATCACCCGCGCCAGGCGGGCGTCGTGCAGCAGGGTGCGGTGCTGTTTGCCGCTCTTGCCGCGGAACTCGAACTCCATCTCCGCGCCGTGCACGTCGACATGGCGCTTGCGCAGGGTGGTCAGGCCGAAGCTGCGGTTCTTGCGGGCGTATTCGTCGTTGCCGACGCGGATCAGGGTGAGCTCCAGCAGACGCACCACCGCGGCCAGCACCTTCTCGCGCGGTATGCCCCGGCGGCCGAGGTCTTTGTCGACCTGGGCCCGCAGGCGCGGCAGGGCGCGGCCGAAGGCGGCCATGCGATCGTACTTGGCGCTGTCCTGGTGTTCGCGCCAGCGCGGGTGGTAGCGGTACTGCTTGCGGCCGCGCTTGTCGCGGCCGGTGGCCTGGATGTGGCCTTCGGGGTCGGGGCAGATCCACACCTCGGTCCAGGCCGGCGGGATGGCCAGACGGCGGATGCGCTCGAGGGTGTCGGGATCGTCCAGCGGCGCGCCCGAGGCGTCGAGATAGTCGAAACCCTGAGCCGACGCGATTCGGCGCAGCCCCGGATCGTGATCGCCAACATAGGCGAGGCCGGCTGCGGTTGCGTGCGATATCTCGCTCTGGCCGTCACGCGCCACGTCCGCAACTCCCGAGGGGACCTCTAGTCTTCCGGCCAGGGCGCCGGAACCGAGCCAACGTGTTAGACCTGACAGACGTTCCGAGGGGATTCTTTGAACTATCGCCACGCCTTCCACGCCGGGAATTTCGCCGACCTGGTGAAACACGGTGCGCTGACCCTGATCGCGGACCGTCTGGTCTCGCTGCCCGAGCCCTTGCTGGTGGTCGACAGCCACGCGGGCGCGGGCCTTTACGACCTTGGCGGCGAGATGGCCCAGAAGTCGGGCGAGGCCGAGGCCGGGGTGCTGAGGCTGATGGCCGACAGCCTTGCGCCTGAAGCCTTCCGTCCCCTGAAGGCGGCCGTGCTCAACGCCAACCGCAACGGCGTGATCCGCCTCTACCCCGGCTCGCCGGTGCTGGTCGCCGACCGCCTGCGCCGCGACGACGAATATATCGGCGCCGAGCTCCGGCCCGACGACTTCGCCCTGCTCGGCAAGACGCTGGCCAGCTCCCGCGGCTGCGCCCGGGCGATCGGGAACGACGGGTTCGGCCTGGTCAAGCTGCGCGCGGGCGACGCCCGGCGGCTGTTCGTGGTGATCGACCCGCCGTTCGAGCAGCCGGACGACTACGATCGCATCCTGGAGGTGCTCCGTCCGGTGCTGCAGCGCCCGCGCCCGGCCACGGTGCTGGTGTGGTTGCCGCTGAAGGATCTGGAGACCTTCGACAGCTTCCTGCGCGGACTGGAGGCCCTGGACCCGGCGTCGGCCCTGGTGGTCGAGGCGCGGCTGCAGCCTCTCACCGATCCGATGAAGATGAACGGTTGCGCCCTGGTGATCCTCAACCCGCCCCAGGGGATCGAAGCGCCGCTGCAAGCGATTACCGAATGGGTGGTGCGGGCGGCTGGCGGCGCGGGCGGCAAGGCGAAGCTCTGGAAGCTGAACAGCTGATGTTCGGCTATCGGCTGGCGCCTACTTGAGCCGAGATCATCGGACGCCGAGCGGCGCGTTTGCCGGATGGCCGGATTGATGTATGCTGCGCTGCACAATAGCGCCGCACACGGAGCCGCCCATGTCCTGGTTCGAAAGCGTGTCCCTGAAACCGATCGGCTCGGAGCCGCCCAAGGCCTTCTCGGCAGAGCAAGCCACCCTCGCCCAGATCGGCGCCCTGTCGCCCCTGTGGCTCCTGTTCATGGGCGCGTCGACCGCCGGCATCGCCTTCTGGGGCATGACCCGGTGGATGACGCTGGCCACGCCCGGGCGTTTGGCCGAGCCGGTGCGCCTGAGGCTGGTGAAGCCCGAGCCCGCGGCCAAGCCCGAACCGGAAGCCAAGGCCGCGCCCGCGCCCGAGCCGGTCGAGGCCAAAGCGCCGGAAGTCGAGTCTTCCGAGACCCTGGCGGCCGCGCCGGCGGCGGAAGTCATCGCCCCGGCGCCGGTCGCCGAGGTCGCCGCCGCGCCGGCCGTCGTCGCTCCGGCCCCCGAACCCCTGAAGCCCGCGCCTGTCGCTGCAGCGCCGAAGCCGGCCCCGGTGGCCAAGGCTCCGGCCAAGCCGGCCGCCGCGCCCAAGGCCGCCGTCGCCAAGGTGGAGCCCAAGGTCGTTTCGGCCGCGCCGGCCCCGGTGGCGGTCGCGCCGAAAGTCGAGGTGAAGGCGAAGGTCGCGCCGAGCAAGCCGACTACCGCCCGCAAGCCCGGTCCGAAGAAGGTCTAGTCGAGCTCGATCTCGCGCCAGACTTCGACCGCAGGTTCGTCCGGAAGGTCGAAGTCCGCCCATTCGGCGCCGTCCTCGTCGTCGGCGGCGGCTTCGCCGTCGGCCTGCAGCAGAGAGCGCCACACCGGATCGATGGCCGCGACGAACTCGACGTCGTCAGGGAACACCACCGCCGTCCCGCCGCCGGGCAGGAGCAGGCCGAGAAGCTCCAAGGGACCGTCCTCGTCGGTTTCGTGCGTTTCCGCCTGCACCACCAGGGCCGCGAACTCCTCGTCCTCGGCGTACCAGATGACGGGGGCGGGCTTGTCGAGGGGCAGGGGGCGGCCGTTGAAGGTGTCGGCCAGGGCGAACACGGCGGCGGCGCTCTCGACGTCGGCGGGCGTGGCGCAGTGACCCTCGAACACCGGCGCCTGACGCCAGTTCACGGCGGTGAATCCGGGGCGTGCCGTCATGGGTCTGCTCCCTGGGCTAGAGGGAACGCCCGGCGAGAAAGCAGGTCAAGCGTTGCGTGAAATGCGAAGGCTCGGCGCGCCCCCCTCGACGGAGCCGCACCGAGCCCGGCGCCAGCCGCATTGCGATCTACGACCGACTGACGGACCAACCTCGACCCGGCGGCCGGGGTTCCGCGTTCACGGCGAAGTTGATTGCGGCCGCGCGCCGTTTTGCGATGCAGCCCCGGCTGTGATAGCGCCTGGGGCACTGGGGGCAGGTAGGCGTTCGGATTCGCGGGGAGTCAGGGTTGGAGCGGGTTGCGGGCGGAAAACCGGCTCCCACTTTTCCTGGGCCCGCTTCGGACGTGCATTGGAGGTCCTAGACCCATGGGTCTGCTCAAGATCGACGCTCTGGCGAACACGCCGCTCCAGACCGAGCCCTACGACTATCTGGTGGTCGAGAACTTCCTGGACGAGGCGTCGCAAGGCCATGTCCTGGGCGGCTTCCCGAACATGCCCGACGCCGGCTCCTTCCCCCTGAGCGAACTGCAGGTCGGACCGGGGCTGCAGGCCCTGTTCGAGGCCTTGGAGGGGCAGGAGTTCCGCGAAGCCATCGAGCGGAAGTTCGACCTCGACCTGCAGGGCAAGCCGACCATGTTTACTCTGCGCGGCCGCTGCGACGCGCGGGACGGACGCATCCACACCGACTCCAAGAAGAAGATCATCACCGTCCTTCTCTACCTCAACGAGGGTTGGCAGGAGGAGGGCGGCCGGCTGCGGGTGCTGCGCAGCGGCGAGGACCTGAACGCCGTCGCCACCGAGGTATCGCCGCGGTTCGGCACCCTCTTGGCATTCCGCCGCTCGGACAGGTCCTTCCACGGTCACGAGCAGTATGTGGGCCCGCGCAAGGTGCTCCAGATGAACTGGGTGGTGTCGGACAAGGTGGCCGCCTGGGAGCAGTGGCGTCACCGTATCTCGGCGGCGGCCAAGCGGCTCGGCCGGCGCGACCGCGCGGCCTGACTTGATCAGCGCCGTCTCCGCCGAGGGGCCGCGGCTCTCCCGCGCGGGACGGATGGTCGTGTGGCTGATCCTGCTGACCGGGGCCTTGCGCCTGGTCACGGCCGGGGCCATGGGGCTCGGCATGGACGAGTCCTACACCACCGCCATCTCGCGCGACCTGCACCTCTCCTATTTCGACCACCCGCCGCTGCACCAGTGGATCGCCCATGCGGCGGGGCAGGCGTTCGGCTACGGCCGCTGGGTGAGGCTGCCGTTCATCGCCCTGTTCGCCGGCTCGACCTGGCTCATGTACCGGCTGGCGGCGCGGCTGTTCGACCAGGCGGCGGGGGTGTGGGCGGCCCTGGCGCTGAACCTGACGGCCTTCTTCGGCCTGGCGGCCGGGACCTGGGTGCTTCCGGACGGCCCCCTGGTATTCTTCGAACTGGGCGCCGCCCTGACCCTGGCCCGCATCCTGTTCCCGCTGCCGGGCGAGGCCGAACGGCCGTGGCGGCTTTGGCTGGCGGCTGGGGCGTGGATCGGGCTGGCGGCCCTGTCCAAGTACCAAGCCTTCACCGTGGCCCTGGGCCTCGGCCTGGCGTTCCTGATCCTGCCCGAGGGGCGGCGGCGGATCGCCCACCCCGCGCCCTATGCGGCCAAGCTGCTGGCGCTGCTGATCGTCTCGCCGGTGCTCGTATGGAACGCCGAGCACCAGTGGATCTCCTTCACCTTCCAGGCCGGGCGCGGGGCGGCGCACCGGTTCGATCCGGCGGGGCTCTTGACCGCACTCCTGGCGCAGGCAGGGCTGCTGACGCCATGGGTGGCGGTTCCCCTGGTGTGGGCGGTCGGGAAGGGGATGCGGACGCGGGACCCCAGGGCCGGGTTCCTGCTGATCGCCGCGGCGCCGACGATCGTATTGTTCAACCTGCTACCGCTGATCGGGGCCAAGGTGCTGCCCCATTGGCCGATGCCCGGGTGGCTGCTGCTGTTCCCCCTGCTGGGCGCGGCCTTGGCGAGGTCGGCGAGGGCGTGGCCGGTTCGGTGGGCCTATGCGTCCGGCGCGGCTCTGGTGGTGATCTGGGCGGTGGCGGTGAGCGACGCGGCGACCGCCTGGATCAAGGACGCCGTCCCCTCGCTGAAAGCCGATCCCACGGCCGAGGCCATGGACTGGCGCCGTCTGCGGACCGAACTCGACAGCCGCGGCCTGCTGCAGCCGGGGACCCTGGTGGTGGCGGCGGAATGGAACGAGGCGGGCAAGATCGATCAGGCCGTGGGCGACGCCGCACCCGTGCTGGTGTTCAACAGCGATCCCCGGGAGTACGCATTCCGCGAGCCGAGCGACCGCTTCCTGCACCACGACGCCCTGATCATCGGCCGCGGACCGACCGTGGCCCAGGAGCTGAAACACATCGCCCCGCACTTCGCCGCCCTGACCCCGCTGCCCAGCATCACCGTGGGGCGCGGCAACAGGAACGAGATCGCCCTGACGGTGATCCGGGCTCACGACCTGACCTCGCCCTATCCGCTGCCGAGTTGGGCCAGATGAGCGGACGCGAGCCGACCTGCTGGTGGATCACCAATGGCGCCGCGGGCTTCCGCACCCAGGCGCGGGGCCTGGCCGAGCCGGTGATCCCGGGCGCGGTGGAGAAGACGGTGGACGTGCGAGCGCCCTGGTCCCTGGCGCCGCCGGCCCTGTGGCCGCTGACCCTGATGGGGCTGGACCCGAACAAGGACCGGCTGGAGCCGCCGTGGCCGGACGTGGTGGTCAGCTGCGGGCGCAAGGCGGCCAAGGCGGCGATCGCGATCAAGCGGGCGAGCGGCGGCCGGACCCTGGCGGTGCATATCCAGCACCCCCTGGCGCCGTCGTCCGAGTTCGACCTGATCATTCCCATGCGTCACGATCCGCCGCTGGCGGGGCCCCACGTGGTCCCCATCGATCTGGCCCTGCACGACGTGACGCCGGAGGTGCTGGCCAAGGCGGCCGAGGCGTGGCGCGAGCGCTTCTCTGGCCTGCCGCGGCCGCTGACCGGCGTGCTGCTCGGCGGCTCGACCAAGCGTCGTCCGTTCACCGTGGAGCAGGGCCGGGCGCTGGTCGAGCGACTGAAGGGGCTGCGCGCCGACGGCGGCCTGGCGATCACGCCGTCGAGGCGCACGCCGGCGGAGGTCAAGGCGGCGCTGCGCGAGGCGTTTGCCGGTGATGCCGGGGTGTTCCTGTGGGACGAGACCGGCGACAACCCCTATCGCGGCATCCTGGCGCTCAGTGACCGACTGATCGTGACGGGGGACAGCGTGTCGATGGTGTCGGAGGCGGTGGCCACCGGCCATTCCGTCGCCGTGTTCGACCTCGGCGGCGGCGCGCGCCACCAGCGCTTCATCGGCAACCTGGTGGAGCGCAAGGTCGTGAGCCTGCTCGACGGAAGCCCGTTCGTCGCCGGAACGGGACTGAACGCGACGCCGCAGGCCACAGCGGCGCTCCGGCGGCTGATCGAGGCGCGTTTGGGCAAGTCCTAGTCGGAGCGGGTCGCGGCCGGAAAACCGATCCCCACTTTTCCTCGACCCGCTCAGTCGGCCGACAGCATGCCGACGAGCTTGACCTTGAACACCAGCACGCTGTTGGGCGGGATGGGGCCCGCGCCTTCGGGGCCGTAGCCCAGGGCCGGCGGGGCGTAGAGCATCCACTCGTCGCCCACGTGCATCTTGGGGATGGCTTCCATCCAGGCCGGGATGAGGCCTTCCAGCGGCATCAGGGCCGACTTGCCGGCGGGGGTGGCGTCGAACACCTTGCCCGAGGTCAGCGAGCCTTCGTACTGCACCTTGATGATATCGCCGGACTTGGGCGAAGGGCCGGCCGGGCCGGACTGGACGACCTTGTATTGCAGGCCCGAGGGCAGGGACACCACGCCGGGCGCCTTGGCGTTGGCGGCCAGGAAGTCGGCGGGGGCCGCCGCCGCGGCGGCGGGGGCCGCGGGAGCTGTGGTCTGGCCCGTGCTTTGGGCCTGGGCCGCGCCGGCGGCGAGCAGGGCGGCGGCGCCGAACAGGATGGCGATGGACTTCACGATGGACCTCGCAGATGGGGTGGTCAGCCGGCGACCGGCTGGTCGGGGTAGGCGAGCTGTTCGCGGGCGCGCCAGTCCTGGGTGACGTAGTTGATGATCACCGAGCGGCGGATGCGCGGGATCTCACGGCGCTCGAAGCCATGATAGGTGTTGTTCGACGGCACGAACACCAGGGCGGTGTTCCACTTGAAGGGGGCGCGGGCGGCCCAGGTGTGCTCGTCGGCGTAGATGTCGGTGCCGAGGTCTTCCTGGTCCGGGCTATCGGGCAGGTAGTACAGGATGGTGATGCGCTTCACGCCGAGGTCGGTGTGGGGCTGCAGCCAGAAGCAGTCGCTGTCGACCGCGTATTCGATGCGCACGTTGGTGTTCGACAGGTCCGCGCCCGTGGCGTCCTGCAGCAGCTTCACCGTGGCCGGATCCTGGAACAGGCGGGCGAGCAGGCCGCACGCCTCGTATTTGGCGTTGTTGGCGGCGTCGAAGTACTGGCGGGTGTCGTTGTGCAGCTCGCGTTTGCCGGAGACGCCGTGCAGGTCAGGCGCCTGGAAGGGCAGGGCGGCGAGCTGACGCGCCAGCGGCTCGGGCAGAATGTTCTGGGGCAGCCAGTGGCGGTAGGGCGTCTCGACCGCCGGGGCCGCCTTCAGGCTCGCCGCGAGGCTGGCCAGCAGGGGCTTCAGATCGGCGTCCATGCCATCCGCGGGCCGAGCGGCCGTGGCGTGCGTCTGCGACATCAAAGGGCTCCTAAAGACGCGCCGGCCCCCCGTCGACGCTGCCGGTCCCCGGCGAGGCGGACCATAGCACAACCTTCCCTAGTGGGCGTCGGCGGTTGCGGCAAGAGCCGCGCCGGTCCGTGCGTCTGAAGGACGCTGGGCGAATTCCCATTCCAAAGCGCATCGAGCGTTCAGGCCGGGTTCTCGAGGCTGAACTGGTCGCTGGTCTCGTCATAGGCGAAGGCCTCGCCGTAGCGGCCCCAGCCGATCACGGCCTTGAGCGTCTGGTCGGCGTAGTCCTCGGACATGTAGTCCTCGAGCTCGTCGCGGAAACGGCGGGCCGGAGCGCGGTGGCCCCGCCGCTCGTCGAGCACCCGGCGGATATGGCCGGCCAGGGGCACGTAAGACGACAGATGGCGGGCGAACAGCTGCTTGCGCTCGTCGACGTCGGAATTGGCGTAGAGCTTGCCGTCGGGGCTGAGGCGGATCTGGGGACCCTCGATCTCGACGAAGCGGAGCAACTGCAGCGTGTCGGCGATGGGGAAGAGCTCATCGGCCTCCATCTGCAGGCCCTCCGCCAGGGAGGCGAGCGGGCAGGCGGCCCTGGGCAGGGCGGCGAGGGCTTCGAGCAGGCCCGCCATCAGGTTGGTGGACACCTCCGGCAGGACCATGCCGATGCCCATGCCGGGGAAGGCGCCGTCGCGCACAGGCGTATTGGCCGGGCGGGCGGTCATGCGGGCGTAGATGTCCTCGACCAGGGCGCGGAAGGCGGGGCTCTGGCGGTTGCGCGGCTGGGGCAGGTCGACCCGGATCTCGGCGGCGATGCGGCCGGGGTTGGCGGAGAACACCAGGATGCGGTCGCACATCAGCACCGCCTCCTCGATGTTGTGGGTCACGATCAGGATCGAGCGGATCGGCATGCGGCCTTCGCACCAGAGGTCGAGCAGGTCGGTGCGCAGGGTCTCAGCGGTGAGCACGTCGAGCGCGGAGAACGGCTCGTCCATCAGCAGCAGGGCGGGGCGCACCACCAGGGCGCGGGCCAGGCCCACCCGCTGGCGCATGCCGCCGGAGAGCTCCTTGGGATAGGCGTTCTCGAAGCCGTCCAGGCCGATCAGGTCGATGGCGGCGAGCGCCCGCTGACGGCGCTCCTCGGCGGCGACGCGCTGGGCTTCCAGACCCAGTTCCACGTTCTGCTGCACCGTGAGCCAGGGGAACAGGGCGGCGCTTTGGAACACCATGGAGACGCCGTCGGGCGGCCCCTCGATCGGGCGCCCCTGGAACAGCACCTGGCCTTCCGAGGGCTTGAGCAGGCCGGCGATGGAGCGGAGCAAGGTCGACTTGCCCGAGCCCGAGCGGCCGAGCAGGCCGACGATCTCGTTCTCCTTCAGTCGCAGGTCGATGTCGTCGAGCACCAGGAGGTCGGGGCCGGAGGAGCCCTTGCCGTAGAAGTGGCGGACATGGCGGACGTCCACGAGGGGGCCGCGCCCATTCAAGCCCCTGTCGAGGTCGTCGAGCATGGCGGTCTCCTCAGTTGAGACGGAAGCGGCGCTCGGCCAGGGCGTAGAGCGGGCGCCACACGGTGCGGTTCAGGCCAATGACGAAGATCGACATGACCGCCACCCCGGCGATCACCCGCGGCGCGTCGCCCATTGCGGTGGCGTCAGCGATGAAGGAGCCGAGGCCAGCGGCCTCGACCTTGGTGTTCCCCCAGCTGGCGACCTCGGCCACGATCGAGGCGTTCCACGAGCCGCCCGAGGCGGTGAGGGCGCCGGTGACGTAGAACGGGAAGACGCCCGGCAGGGCGAAATTGCGCCACCAGGTCCAGGAGGTGAGGCGGTACACGGCCGCGGCCTCGCGCAGGTCGCCCGGCAGGGCGCTGGCCCCAGCGATGACGTTGAACAGGATGTACCACTGGGTGCCGAGCACCATCAGCGGCGACAGCCAGATGTTCGGGTCGAGCTTGAGGGCGACGATGGCGACCACGGCGAATGGGAAGAGGACATTGGCCGGGAAGGCGGCGAGGATCTGGGCCAGGGCCTGGACCCGTTCGGCCCAGGCGGGCCTGAGGCCGATCCACACCCCCACCGGCACCCAGATCAGACTGGCCAGGGCGATCAGCACCAGCACCCGGATGAGGGTGAGGACGCCGAGGCCGCAGGCGGCGAGGATGTCGCCGACCGACAGGTGCGACCAGACGTAGTGGGCCACGGCCAGGGCGCCGAGCGCCGACATCAGCACCACCAGGCCCAGCCAAGCCTGGTCGAGCCGGCGCTCCAGCCTCGGATTCCGCTCGGGGCGCAGCAGGACCGGGCGCGGGGGGCCGCCGAGCGCGGCCAGGCGCCGGCCCAGGCCCTGGGCCTGCTCGCCGAAGAAGCGGAACAGGCGGGTGCGGCGCAAGCCGTCGTAGACCCAAGAGCGTGGCGGCGGCGAGGAGGCGGTGGTCTCGAAGCGGAACCGGTCGGCCCAGGCGACGATCGGGCGGAACAGCAGCTGGTCGTAGAGCAGGATCACCACCACCATGGCGATCACCGCGGCGGCGACCGCGGCGAAGTCGCGCCGGTCGATGGCCACCGACAGCCAGGAGCCGATGCCGGGCAGGGCGACCGTCTGGCCGCGGACGGTGATCGCCTCGGACGCCACCACGAAGAACCAGGCGCCGGACATGGACATCATCATGTTCCAGATCAGGCCCGGCATGGCGAAGGGCGCCTCCAGCCGCCAGAACCGCTTCCACGACGACAGGCCGAACATGCTGGCCGCCTCGACCAGCTCCGCCGGCAGGGTGCGTAGCGACTGGTAGACGCTGAAGGTCATGTTCCAGGCCTGGGCGGTGAAGATGGCGAAGATCGAGGCGCACTCCAGCCCCAGCTCGCGATTGGGAAACAGGCCCATGAAGAAGGTGACGGTGAAGGTCAGGAAGCCGAGCACCGGCACCGACTGCAGGATGTCGAGAGCCGGCACGATCAGGAGCTCGGCCTTGCGGCTCTTGGCGGCCAGGGTGGCCACGACGAAGGTGAACACCAGCGAGGCCAGGAGGGCGGCGAACATGCGCAGGGTGGTGAGCGCCGCATAGCCCGGCAGGCGGCCCAGCTCGAGCTGGATCGGCGAGGCCTGCAAGGCCGACAGGGGGCGGTCGAATTGGGCGCCGCCGTGGGCGATCACCACCGCCAAGCCCGCCAGCAGGCAGAAGGCGAGGGCGTCCCAGGCGTTGGGCAGATAGGGACGGACGAGGGAGGCCGGCGCCGGGCCCTTCCCGTCCGATTGCGGCGATAGGAACACCATGCCGGCCCTCACTGAAACGACTGCAGACGGCGCGGCCGGAGGCGAACTCCGGCCCGACCGCTGCGGTAGGTCCGTTCCATGAACTTTCGTTGATGTCCGGCCGGCGGAAGGCCTCGGCCCCATCCGAAATTCCGCCCCCGGCTGGACCGGGAAGCCGATGGACGCCTTTGACGCCTACGTCAAGCGGGTCAGGCGCGCCGGCGGCGGCCGCCGAGGCAGAGGAGCACGGCGGAGCCGGCCACGGCGATCAGCGGGGCGCCGATCATCGCGGTGCGAGCGCGCTTGCGCAGGTCGCGCAGGCGATCGAGCGAGCCCGGCGACCACAGGAGCCAGCGCTTGATGCGGCCGCTCTGCTCTTGCGGGCCGTCATAGAGCTCGGCGATCGGGTCGGCCTCGATGGCGTGGTCGATGGCTTCACGGCTCTTGCGGTAGGTGAGGGCGCTGTCGACGGCGACCCAGCCCCAAAGGGCGATCCACGGCAGCACCGCCGCCTTGGCCGCCCGCTCGAGGGGGCCGCGGCTCGGAAGCTCGATGGACGCGGTCAAGTCGCGAAGCGCCGGGTGCTTACTCATGCCGAAAACTTTCCTCCCTGTCCGACCATATAGGGTTTGTTTCTCCGGTTCATCCCCCGCCGGCGGATCCAGATCCGGGCCAGCGAGGTCGGCAAAGAAAAACCCCGCCTGGCATAACGCCAAGCGGGGCAGTTGGATCTCAGGCGGCGGGAGGGGCGAATGCCGCGCCGAGATTGGGGGGTTAGCGGTAGTACGGGTACGCGTTCCTGATCCGGCCGATCGGCAGCCCGTGGGCGCAGAAGTACCTCGGCGTGCCGATGGACGCGCTGGACATGGGCACGCTCGGAACCCTGCTGTTCGGCATGCTCGGCCTGGGCGGCATGAGGACTGTCGAGAAGATCAACGGCGTGGCGGCGAAATAGAGCGGCGGCGACGCGGGGGCGGGAGGAGCGTGAGCACCAAGGCCGCCAGCAGGAACAGGCTGGCCACGATCTCGCCGCTCGACAGCCGCTCGCCCGGCGCCAGGATCGACGTCGCCAGGCCGGCGAAGATCGATTCGTACGAGGTCGCGCCGTCTAGGCCATGGCTTCGGCCGCCAGCTCCGCGGTGGCGGCCGACAGCGTCCAGCCCAGATGGCCGTGGCCGGTGTTGTAGAACACGTTGGGTCTGCGGCCGGGTCCGACGCGCGGCAGCATGGTCGGCGTCATCGGCCTCAGGCCCGCCCAGGGGATCACGGCGCGGGTCGGCATGTCAGGGAACAGCCGTTCGCACCAGCGGATCAAGGGGGCGATCCGGTCCGCCCGGATGTCCTTGTTGAAGCCGTTGAACTCCGCCGTGCCCGCCACGCGCAAGCGGTCGGGGCCCAGGCGGCTGGCGACGATCTTGGCGTCCTCGTCCAGGAGGCTGACCCAAGGGGCGGCAGCCTGCGCCTGCGCGTCCGCCAAACCCACAGTGATGGAATAGCCCTTCACGGGGTAGATGTTGATCCGGTCGCCGAGGGCGGCCGCCAGCCGCCGGCTGGCGACGCCGGCGCAGATCAGCACCTTGTCGGCCTCGATCCTCTCCGCAGCGCCCTCGACATCGACCTCAAGCGTGACGCCCGTTGCGCTCGGTGTGACGGCCTCGACCTTGACGCCATAGCGGAAGATCGCGCCGCGGCGCTCGCTCGCGGCGGCGAGGCCCCGTGTGAACTTGTGGATGTCGCCGCTGCAGTCGCCGGGCGTGAAGAAGCCGCTGTGGAAGTCCCCGTGCAGGCTGGGTTCGATGAGGCGGATCTCGGCCGCGGAGACCGCGTGGCGCTCCAGACCGCCCTGCTGCAGGAGTGCGTTCGCCGCGGCCGCCTTCCGGAACGACGTTTCACTGTAATAGAGGTGCAGGATGCCGCGCCGTTCGAGGTCGAAGGCGATGCCCTCGGCCTCGGCGATCTCGAACAGCCGCCGCCGCGCCGCGATCGCCAACCGGGTGGTCTCGATCGTGTTCGGGCGGTGGTTGGGGATCTGGCCGCAGAACTCGGCCAACCAACTGTACTTGTGCCAGCTCGGCTTGGGGTTCAGCAAAAGCGGGGCGTCAGGCTGCAGCATGCATCGGACGCCCTTCAGGACCGTCGACCAGCTGTTCCACACCTCGGCATTGCTCGCCGACAGTTGCCCGCCGTTGGCGTAGGACGTCTCCATCGCCGGGTAACGGTTTGCGTCGAGCACGATGACGTCGTGCCCGCGCGCCAGCAGCGCATAGGCGCTCGTCACGCCGGTGACGCCAGCGCCCACAATCACGATTTTCGACACGATCAGCTCTCCAGACAGGGGTTAGCGACCCCGGCCCGCAGGCCGCGTCGCCCCCAAATCTGTCCGTGTACCTGAGAGCTTGGCCGGCGCGGGTCCGGCCTTCCCCTTCGGTGGACGCCCATCATGGGCGCCTCTCTCCAGATTGCTCTGTCGGGATGGTCCTTTTGCCTGAGAGTTTCCTGGGGGGTTGCTCCGTCGGCGTCCGGGCGACCGCGGCCGTCCGAATCTCTCCCATCCCGAGTGGGCGAGCGAATTCAGAGTATAGACCCATCGCGGCAATACAAACAGAGCCGGAGCAGGATGGCCGCCTTCCTCAGGTCGCCCCGGTCTCCGGGGTCTGGGCTCGGCTCGCCAGCTCGAGGGCGGCCGCCTCCATCCGCTCGAGCATGGACATCAGCTGGCTGATCTCCGCGCTGGTGAAGCTGGCGAGGACCAGGTTCTCCAACTCCAGGGCCTTGGGCGCCACCTGCGAATAGAGATCCAGGCCCGCCGGGGACAGGGACAGCAGGTGCGAACGCTTGTCCTCGAGGTTGGGGGCGCGCGTGACCAGCGCGCGCTCGAACAGGGCCGTGGCCGCGCGGCTCACGGTGACCTTGTCCATCCGCGTGGCGACGCCCAGGTCCTGCTGCGTGAAGCGGTCGTGCTCGGCCAGGATCGCGACCAGCCGCCATTCCGGAATCGTCAGGCCGAACAGGGCGCGGTAGGCGCTGGCGATGACGTCGCTCACCGTGTTTGACGCGATCGACAGCCTGTAGGGCGCGAAGCTGTCCAGCTTGAGCGTTCGCCGCCGTGTCATCCCCCGCCCCCTGGTCGAGCCCCATCAGCGCCCACTCCGCCCGCCTCGTCCAGCTGCGCAACAAGTTGCATTTGACACTAGTTTTCCAAGAACTAGTATCTTGCGAAACTAGATGGCGAGTCCGGATCATGTTTGTCAGCACCCAGAACCCCCTCGGCCTCGACGGCTTCGCCTTCGTCGAACTGACCTCGCCCGACCCGGAGCGGATGGCGCGGCAACTGGAGCAACTGGGGTTTGTCGCGGCCGCCGAACAGCAGACCCGCGGCCTGACCCTCTATAGGCAGGGGCGCATCCGCATCATCCTGAACGCGGGCGGCGGCCGGGCCGCCGCATTCCGCAAGGCTCACGGCCCGTCCGCCAATGGCCTGGGTTTCCGGGTGGCGGACGCCCTGCACGCCTACGCCGCGGTGATCGAGAAGGGCGCCATCGCCGTCGACCCCACCGTGACCGCCTTGCCCAAAGCCAAGGTGATCGAAGGCATCGGCGGCTCCGTCCTCTACCTGGTCGACAGCGACCCCTTCGAGGACTGGGACGAGATCGGCGGCTGGCAGGCGGCGGAGGCGCGCAATAGCGTCGGCCTCGACCTGCTCGATCACCTGACACACAACGTCCGGCGCGGCCAGATGAGCGTCTGGGCCTCGTTCTACAACCGGCTGTTCGGCTTTCAGGAGCAGAAGTACTTCGACATCAAGGGGCAGGCCACGGGGCTCTTCAGCCAGGCGATGATCGCGCCCGACGGAGCCATCCGCATCCCCCTGAACGAGAGCCAGGACGACAACAGCCAGATCGAGGAGTTCCTTCGCGAATACAACGGCGAAGGCATCCAGCACCTGGCCTTCACCACGGCCGACATCTACCAGACCGTCGAGAAGCTGAGGGCCCGGGGCGTCAGCCTGCAGGACACCATCGAGACCTACTACGATCTGGTCGACAAGCGCGTGCCGGGCCACGGCGAGGACTTGGCGCGCCTGAAGAAGGACCGCATCCTGATCGATGGCGCGGTCGGAGAGGAGGGCATTCTCCTACAGATCTTCACCAACAACTTGTTCGGGCCGATCTTCTTCGAGATCATCCAGCGCAAGGGCAACCAGGGCTTTGGCAACGGCAACTTCCAGGCCCTGTTCGAGTCCATCGAACTCGACCAGATCCGCCGCGGCGTCATCAAGGTCGCCTGATCCAAGGGGGAGGGCGCATGACGGTCCAAAACAGGTTTGGCGGCGCCGGCGCCGTGAATGGATCGCGCGCGCCCCTCACGGGATTTGGCGGCTATTTCGAGAGCGAGGCGGCGCCCGGCGCCCTGCCGGTCGGGCGCAACTCACCGCAAAGAGTCCCCTTCGGCCTCTACGCCGAGCAACTGTCCGGCTCGGCCTTCACCGCCCCTCGGGTCGAGAACCGGAGGTCCTGGCTCTATCGCATTCAGCCCAGCGCCAGCCACCCGCCCTTCAAGCCCTACGCTGGCGCGGCCTTGCTGCGCGCCGCTCCCTTCGACGAGGTCCCGCCGACCCCCAACCGCCTGCGCTGGGACCCTTTGCCCGTGCCGCAGACGGCCGTGGACTTCGTCGACGGCCTGGTGACCTACGGCGGCAACGGCGATGTGGGCGCCGCGGCAGGGGTGGCGATCCATCTCTATGCCGCCACGCGGTCGATGGAGGCTCGGGCCTTCTTCTGCGCCGACGGCGAACTGCTGATCGTTCCCCAGCACGGGCGCCTGCGGTTGCGCACCGAATTCGGAGTCATCGACCTGGAGCCCCTGCAGATCGCGGTGGTGCCCCGCGGCGTGCGCTTCGACGTGCAACTGCCCGACGGCGCCGCGCGCGGCTATGTGTGCGAGAGCTATGGCGCTCCGTTCCGCCTGCCGGAACTCGGGCCGATCGGCGCCAACGGCTTGGCCAATCCCCGGGACTTCGAGGTTCCGCAGGCCTGGTTCGAGACGGGTGTGACCTCGGTCGAACTGATCCAGAAGTTCCAGGGCCGCCTCTGGACCACGACGCTGGACCACTCCCCGCTGGACGTGGTCGCCTGGCACGGCAACCTGGCGCCCTACGCCTATGACCTCCGGCGCTTCAACGTGATGGGCACGGTCAGCTTCGACCACCCCGATCCGTCGATCTTCACGGTTCTGACCTCGCCCTCCGACACGGCGGGGACAGCCAACTGCGATTTCGTGATCTTCCCGCCCCGCTGGATGGTGGCCGAGGACACCTTCCGTCCGCCCTGGTTCCACCGCAACGTGATGAGCGAGTTCATGGGCCTGATCCAAGGCGTCTATGACGCCAAGGAAGGCGGCGGCTTTCAGCCCGGCGGCGCCTCGCTGCACAACCAGATGAACGGGCACGGACCCGACGTCGCCAGCTACGAAAAGGCTGTCTCGGCCGACCTGAAGCCGCAGCGTGTCAGCGACACCATGGCCTTCATGTTCGAGAGCCGCTGGGTGATCCGCCCGACCCGCTGGGCGGCCGAGAGCCCTACCGCCCAGCTCGACTATGACGCGGTCTGGCGCGGCTTTCCCCGAGGCGAGCAGTTCCGGTGATTCCAATGATTGACGAGACCCACGAACCGGCCCTGCGGAGTTGGGTCGCCAGCGCCCATGGCCATTCGGAATTCCCGATCCAGAACCTCCCTTACGGGGTGTTCTCGACCGCTGTTGAGGGGGGCCGCATCGGTGCCGCCATCGGTGACCAGGTCCTGGACCTGAAGGCTGTGGCGGAGGCCGAGCTCCTGCCGCGGTGGGCCTGCGAGGCGCTTACCCAGCCCGCGTTGAACGCAGTGATGGGCCTGCCCCAGGCCGAGCGGGCGGATCTGCGGCGGCGGATTTCGCGCCTGCTCCGCGAGGCGGGACATCGCGGCCGGATCGAGCCGCTTCTTCACGACAGCGGCGCCTGCGTCCTGCATCTGCCCGCGGCGATCGGCGACTACACAGACTTCTATGTCGGCATCCATCACGCCATGAACGTCGGCCGCCGGTTCCGGCCCGACAATCCCCTGCTGCCCAACTACAAGCACGTGCCCATCGGCTACCACGGCCGGGCCTCCTCCGTCCGGCCGTCCGGGGTCCCGGTGGTGCGGCCCAAGGGCCAGAGCAAAGCCCCGGACTCCGAGACGCCGACGTTCGGGCCGTCCCGAAGGTTGGATTATGAACTGGAGCTCGGCGTCTGGATGGGGCAGGGCAATCGCCTCGGCGAGGCGATCGAGATTACCGAGGCGCCGCGGCGGATCGCCGGCTTCTGCCTTCTCAACGACTGGTCGGCGCGCGACCTTCAGGCCTGGGAGTACCAGCCCCTAGGGCCATTCCTGTCGAAGAACTTCCACACCACCATCTCCCCGTGGGTGGTGACGGCCGAAGCCATGGCGCCCTTCCGGATTCCCCAACCGGCCCGGCCGCCCGGCGACCCGCGTCCCCTCGACTATCTGTGGGACGCCGACGACCAGGCCCACGGCGCCCTGTCCATCACCCTCGAGGTCCACCTTGCCACCGCCGCGATGCGCCGGGCAGGTCTCGCGCCGGTGCGCCTGAGCCGCGGCCCGGCCTCCAACATGTATTGGACGGTTGCGCAGATGGTGACCCATCATACGGTCGGCGGATGCAACCTGTCGCCCGGCGACCTGCTCGGCACCGGGACGATCTCCGCTCCCGACGCGGAGGGTTTCGGCAGCCTGCTCGAGATCACCCGAGGCGGCCAGGAGCGGATCGAACTGCCGGGGGGCGAGGCGCGGGGCTTCCTCGAGGACGGCGACGAGGTGATGTTCACGGCCACGGCTGAGGCTCAGGGACGTATTCCAATCGGCTTTGGCGCGTGCCGCGCAGTGATCCTGCCCGCGGTCTGAGCCGATGCTCGAACTCCACGGCTACTGGCGATCGACCGCCTCGTACCGGGTGCGCATTGCCCTCGCGCTCAAGGGGCTCGCCTACACCCAGGCCACCCACGACCTTCGGACCGGCGCGCACAGGACGCCGGCCTATCTGCGCCTCGCGCCCCATGGCCTGACGCCGGCGTTGGACACCGGCGCTGGGGTGATCATCGAGAGCCTGGCCATTCTGGAGTGGCTGGAGGAGCAGGCGCCGTCGCCGCCGCTCCTGCCCCCCGACGCCGCGGGCCGCGCCATAGTCCGCTCCATGGCTGCCCTGGTGGCCAGCGACATCCATCCCCTGAACAACCTGCGCGTCATGCAGGTCCTGCGCTCGGAATTCGCCGCGGACCAGGCGGCCATCGACCGCTGGACCGCCCACTGGATCGGCGAGGGGTTCACGGCCTTGGAGGCGCTGGTCGCCCGGCACGGCGCGGGTTTCGCCTTTGGAGAGGCGCCCACGATCGCGGACTGCTGCTTGGTGCCGCAGGTCTATTCGGCCGAGCGCTTCAAGGTCGACCTCGCGCCGTTTCCCGCCATTCGCGCCGCCGCCGAGCGGGCGCGCCGCTTGCCGGCCTTCGAGGCCGCCCACCCCGACCGCCAGCCCGACGCCGACCGCCCCTGACCGTGTGAGAGCGCACGGTGTCCACACCGGCTCAAACGGTCTTCACCGGGGGCGCTTCCAGTGACGCTCAAAACGCGGGCGCATAAACGTGCGGGTGCTCAATTTCGCGCCAAAGGCTTAGCCGCGCCCGATTGATCGGTGTTACGATTTCCCGCGTCCGTAATAATCGGGGAGGGTTGAGTCATGACCGACGACAGCTCATCCAACCACCTGGCCCGCCTCAGCGTCAGCCTGCCGGCCGAACTGCTGGCGCAGCTCGACACGATGGTGGCCGAGCGCGGCTTGCCGAGCCGCTCGCAGATGATCGCCGAGCTCATCCGCCACGAGTTGGCTGAGCACAGCGCCGGCATGGCGGGCGCGGTCCTGGCGGGCACCATCACCCTCATCTACCGCGCCGAGCGCGGCCGTGTCCGCCAGGCCCTGGCGCAGACCCAGAGCGACTTCCTGATGGAGGTGATCTCGTCCCAGCACGTGTTCCTGGAGGAAGATCAGAGCCTCGAGGTGCTGCTGGTCCAGGGCCCGTCGGAGCGCCTGGCCGAGTTCTGCGACCGTCTTCGCAAGATCCGCGGCGTGCACCAGATCACCCTGGTCACCACCCGCGCCCTGTTGCCGCCTCTGCATGCTCACGCCCATGCGGTCGGCGAGGACCATTACCGTCAGGACGCTTAAGATGACTGCATCGAGCACCGCCGATCCCACGGGCGCGCGCACCCATGCCCGATCCATGGCCGGAACCCGCGTGGAGTGCATGCCCGTGGTGCCCGCCACCGCCGCCGAGGGGCGGCCGCCGGGCGTCCAAGCCGAGGCGATGCTGTGGGATGAGACCATCGCGCCGGGCGGCTATGCGGCCAAGCGGTTGAACAGAGGGGCGCGCCTGCGCCTGGTCGACCTCCAGGGCGACGCCTGCGTCTCCATGCTGCTGTTCAACGCCGAGCGGCCGGTCGAGCGGCTCAACGTGGCCGATACCCTGAAGGTCCAATGGAACGCCTACCTTGGCGCCGGCAGGCTGCTGCTGTCGGACATGGGCAAGGTCCTGATGAGCGTGCTCGACGACACCTCCGGCACCCACGACGCCTTCTGCGGCGCCTCGAACGTCGCTTCCAACGCCGCCAAGTATGGGGACGGCGACAACTGGGGGCCGCATCCCAACGCCCGGGACCGCTTCCTGCTGGCCACGGCCAAGTTCGGCCTGGGGCGCAAGGACGTCCACCCCTGCATCAACTGGTTCAAGGGCGTCACCATCCTTCCCGATGGGGCGACGCGCCTGGTTTCGGCGCGGGCGCCGGGCCAGGCGGTGACCTTCCGGGCCGAGATGGATGTGATCGTGGTCCTGGCGAACTGCCCCCACGTGCTGGATCCGCGGCCCGACTACATCGTCACCCCCGTCCGCGCCGTCGCCTGGCGCGGCGAGGTCACCCCAGCGGACGATCCCGTCCGCAACGCAACGCCCGAGGGCCTGAGGGCCTTTCTCAACGTCGAAGAGGACCTGCGCCGGTGATCAGCCCCCCCGAACTCGAAGGCAAGGTCGTGCTCGACGAGGTGGTGCCCGCCCTCGCGCCGTGGACAGCCGTCGTGCGCCAGGGTCAGACCCTGCGCATCGTCGACCTGGAGGGCAACCAGGCGGTGGACTTCCTGATGTACGCTCTGGAGGACGACGCCGAGCGCTACAGCGCCCAGGACACGATCGCCGCCCAGGGCAACATCTTCCTGCGCGAGGGTTCGGTGCTGATGTCCAACGAGGGGCGGCCCATGGCCACCGTGATGGGCACCTCGGTGGCCTATCACGACACCATCGGCGGGGCCTGCTCGTGCGAGAGCAACACCCTGCGCTACGGCCATCACACCAAGGCCCAGCACGCCTGCGTCGAGAACTTCCTGCAGGGCAACGCCCGCTGGGGCCGCGGCAAGCGCGACATGGTCTCCAACATCAACTGGTTCATGAACGTGCCGGTGGAGGCCGACGGCGCGCTGGGCATCGTCGACGGAATCTCGGCTCCCGGGCTCTACGTCGACATCCGCGCTCAGATGGACCTCGTGGCGGTGGTGTCCAACTGCCCGCAGATCAACAATCCCTGCAACGGCTTCAAGCCCACGCCCGTCCGCATGGTCATCGCGGGCTGATCGGAGTCGATTCGTGTTTTCCAAGGTCCTGATTGCCAATCGCGGCGCCATCGCTTGCCGGATCATCCGCACGTTGCGTCGCATGGGCGTGCGCTCGGTCGCCGTGTTCTCGGACGCCGACGCCGGCTCGCAACACGTCAGCCAGGCCGACGAGGCCGTTCGGATCGGGCCGCCGGCGGCCGCCCAGAGCTACCTCGACGTCGAGGCGATCCTGGCGGCGGCGCGCGCCACGGGGGCGCAGGCGATCCACCCGGGCTACGGCTTCCTCAGCGAGAATGTCGCCTTCGCCGAAGCCTGCGAGCGGGAAGGCATCGCCTTCATCGGTCCGACGCCCGACAACATCCGCGCCTTCGGACTGAAGCACACGGCGCGCGATCTGGCCCAGGCCCAGGGCGTGGCCCTGGCGCCCGGAACCGACCTGCTGGTCGACGCCGCCACGGCGCTCGAGGCGGCGGAGCGGATCGGCTTCCCGGTCATCCTCAAGGCGACCGCCGGCGGCGGCGGCATCGGCATGCGCGTGTGCGAGGACGCCGCCTCGGTGGCCGAGGCCTTCGCCGGCGTGGCCCGCCTGGCGGGCGCCAACTTCTCCGACACCGGCGTCTTCCTCGAGCGCTATGTGCGCCGGGCGCGCCACATCGAGGTGCAGGTGTTCGGCGACGGCGCCGGCGGTGTTGTCGCCCTGGGGGAACGCGACTGCTCGCTGCAGCGGCGCAACCAGAAGGTCATCGAGGAAACGCCCGCACCGCATCTGCCGCAGGAGACACGCGCGGCCCTCATCGCCGCGGCCGTCCGCCTGACCGCCGCCGTGCGCTACCGCTCGGCCGGCACGGTGGAATTCCTCTACGACCCCGAGCGCGACGACTTCTTCTTCCTGGAAGTGAACACCCGCCTGCAGGTCGAGCACGGCGTCACCGAGCAGGTGACCGGGGTCGACCTGGTGGAATGGATGGTGCGCGGCGCGGCCGGCGACTTTTCGTACATGGACGGCTTTCAGGCCCGCCCGCGAGGCGCGTCGATCCAGGCGCGCCTTTACGCGGAGGACCCCGGCCAGGACTATCGGCCGAGTTCGGGCGTGCTCACCCAGGTGCGCTTTCCGCCGGAGGCCAGGGTGGATGGCTGGGTCGTCGACGGGACCGAGGTCAGCCCCTATTACGACCCGCTCCTGGCCAAGCTGATCGTCACTGCCGAGGACCGGCCGGCCGCCGTGAAGGCGCTGCAGGCGGCGCTGGAGCAGACGCGCCTGGACGGGCTGGAGACCAATCTCGACTGGCTGCGCCAGGTGGCGCAGAGCGAGCCCTTCGTGTCGGGCAAGGTTTCGACCCGCGCCCTGGCCGAGATTCCGTACGCGGGACGTACGGTACGGGTGCTGAGCGGCGGGCCCTCGACCACCGTCCAGGACCATCCGGGCCGCCTCGGCTACTGGGACGTCGGCGTGCCGCCGTCCGGCCCGATGGACGCCCTGGCGCTCCGGCTCGGCAACCGGCTCATCGGCAATCCCGAGGGCGCGGCGGGGCTCGAGATCACCGCCCAGGGGCCGGCGCTTCTGTTCAACGCCCCGGCGCTTCTGTGCCTGGCCGGCGCCGAGCTCGAGGCCAGCCTCGAAGGCCAGCCCGTGCCGGCCTACGCCCCCTTTCGGGTCGAGCCCGGCCAGACCCTGAAGCTCGGCCGGGTGCGGGGCGGCGGCCTTCGCGCCTATCTGCTGGTGCGGGGCGGCTTCGACGTGCCCGAATACCTCGGCAGCCGGTCCGGCTTCACCCTGGGCGGCTTCGGCGGTCACGCCGGACGGGCGCTCGCCGCCGGCGACGTGCTGCGGCTGACCGAACAGGCCGACGCCCCCCCGGGACCGGGCCTAGCGCCGGTGCTGAAGCCAAAGATCGGCAAGGCCTGGGTCCTGCGGGTCCTCTACGGGCCCCACGGCGCGCCGGACTTCTTCACCGAAGAAGACATCGCCATGATCCGCCGGACCGAATGGCGGGTGCACTACAACTCCAACCGCACCGGCGTTCGCCTGATCGGCCCCAAGCCGCACTGGGCCAGGCGCGACGGCGGGGAGGCGGGCCTCCACCCCTCCAACATCCACGACAACGCCTACGCAGTCGGCGCGGTGGATTTCACCGGCGATCTGCCGATCATCCTGGGGCCGGACGGCCCCTCGCTCGGCGGCTTCGTCTGTCCCTTCGTGGTCACCCAGGCGGACCTGTGGAAGACCGGCCAGCTGGCGCCGGGCGACACCGTTCGGTTCGAGCCGGTCAGCGATGCCGAGGCCGTGGCCGACGAGCAGGCGCAGGATCGCCTGGTGCGCGACCTCGTCATACCCGAGCCCTCCACGCCCGCCATTGCGGCGGCCAGTCCGATCCTCGGCCGCATCGCCGGCGAGGGCCACAGGCCGGAGGTGGTCTACCGCCGCCAGGGCGACCGCTATCTGCTGGTCGAGTACGGCCCGATCGTGCTCGACCTGGAGCTGAGGCTGCGGGTCCACGCCCTGATGCTGGAGCTGCAGGCGCTGGGCCTGCCCGGGATCATCGACATCACCCCGGGCATCCGCTCGCTGCAGGTCCACTACGACAGCCGTGTCCTGCCCCAGGCGCGCCTGCTCCAGGCCCTGGCCGACGCCGAGGATCGGCTGGGCGGGCTCGACGACTTCGCCATCCCCTCCCGCGTGGTGCGCCTGCCGCTCTCGTGGAAGGACCCGGCGATCTACCAGACCATCGACAAGTACATGGCGGTGGTGCGCGACGACGCGCCCTGGTGCCCGGACAACATCGAGTTCATCCGCCGTGTGAACGGGCTGTCGTCCGAGGAGGACGTGCGCCGGATCGTGTTCGACGCCCGCTACCTGGTGATGGGCCTGGGCGACGTCTATCTCGGCGCGCCGGTCGCCACGCCGGTCGATCCCCGTCACCGGCTGGTGACCACCAAGTACAATCCCGCCCGCACCTGGACGCCGCCCAATGTGGTCGGCATCGGCGGGGCCTACATGTGCATCTACGGCATGGAGGGGCCGGGCGGGTACCAGTTGTTCGGCCGCACCATCCAGGTGTGGAACACCTGGCGTCAGACCAAGGCCTTCGGCGAGGGCAAGCCGTGGCTGCTGCGTTTCTTCGACCAGGTACAGTTCTTCCCGGTCTCCGCCGAGGAGCTCACCGATTGGCGGCGGGACTTCCCCCTCGGCCGCCGCGACATCGAGATCACCCAGGAGGTGTTCAAGCTGTCGGACTACCGCCGCTTCCTGGCCGACAACGCCGACAGCATCGCCGCCTTCCAGCAGACCCGGCAGGCGGCCTTCGACGCCGAGCGGCACGACTGGGAGCGGCGCGGCGAGTTCGCCCGCGTGGAGGCCCTGTCGACCGACGCCGATGCCGGAGCGGCCGCCGAGGCCGTGGTCGCGCCTGACGGATCGGAGCTGGTCGAGGCCCCCCTCGGCGGCAGCATCTGGAAGATGCTGGTCAAGCCCGGCGATCGCGTCGAGCGGGGCGAGGTGATCGCCGTGATCGAAGCCATGAAGACCGAGTGTGACGTGCCGAGCCCTGAAGCCGGCGTGGTGCGGGCCGTCTACGCCGCCGAGCGCCAGCCGATCGCCGCCGGCGCCCCGATGATCGCCCTGGAGACCGCCTGATGACGACAGTTCGTGAGATCGCTGCAGAGGTGCAGGCCGGGCGCACGACGGCCCGGTCCGTGGTGGAGGCGACGCTGGCGCGCATCGCGGCCTATGACGCTGTTCAGCCCCAGGCCTGGATTTCCCGCGCGTCGGCCGACGTCGCCCTGGCCCAGGCCGATGAGGTCGATCGGCGCGTCGCGGCCGGCGAGAGCCTGCCGCTCGCCGGCGTGCCCTTCGCCGTGAAGGACAACCTCGACGTCGCCGGCCTTCCCACCACCGCGGCCTGCCCGGCCTTCGCCTATGCGCCGGAGGAGTCGGCGGCCGTCGTCCAGCGCCTGCAGGCGGCCGGGGCGATCGCCCTGGGCAAGACCAACCTCGATCAATTCGCCACCGGCCTGGTCGGGACCCGTAGTCCCCACGGCGCGCCGGGCTGCGTCTACAACCGCGCCTATGTCAGCGGCGGCTCGAGCTCGGGCTCGGCCGTGGCCGTGGCGGCCGGGCTGGTCCCCTTCGCCCTCGGCACCGACACGGCCGGCTCGGGCCGCGTTCCCGCCGCGTTCAACGGCCTCGTCGGGCTGAAGCCGACCAAGGGCCGCTGGAGCACGCGCGGGCTCGTGCCGGCCTGCCGCTCGCTCGATTGCGTGACGGTGTTCGCCGCCAACGCCGCCGACGCGGCCCTCGTCGACAGCGTCGCCGCCGCCTTCGATCCCGACGATTCCTATTCGCGCCGCGAGCCGCCCGCGGCGCCGGACTTTGGCCCGCGCTTCCGCTTCGGCGTTCCCAAGCCGGCCCAGCGCCAATTCTTCGGCGACGCGGAGTCCCCGGTCCTGTTCACGGCGGCCATCGACCGCCTCGTGGCGGCCGGCGGGACCCCGGTCGAGGTGGATATCGCCCCGCTCCTGGACGCCGCCAAGCTGCTCTACAGCGGCCCCTGGGTCGCCGAGCGGACGGCGGCGGTGGCGGGCCTGCTGGCCTCGAACCCGGGGGCGATCCATCCGGTGGTGCGCGCCATCCTGCAGGGCGGCGTGGGGGTCAGCGGCGTCGACGCCTTCCGCGGCCTCTACGCCCTGCAGGAGTTCGCCCGCCGGGCCGAGGCGCTGTGGGATCAGGCCGACGTCCTGCTGCTACCCACGGCGCCGACCATCTATCGCATCGACGAGGTGCTCGCCGAGCCGGTGGCGCTCAACAGCAACCTCGGTCTCTACACCAACTTCGTGAACCTGCTCGACATGAGCGCCGTGGCCGTGCCCGCCGGCTGGCGCGCCAACCACACCGGCTTCGGCGTGACCCTGGTCGGCCCGGCCTGGGCGGACCGGGCCCTGCTCGGCCTCGCCGAACGCTACGAAGCCGCCCCCCTGGCCGAGGCGCCGGCGCTCGATCTCGGGGCGCGCGGCGAGACGGCGCGCCTGGCGGTGGTCGGCGCCCACCTGCACGGCATGCCGCTGCACTGGCAGCTGACCTCGCGCGACGCCCGGCTCGTCGCCAGCACCACCACCGCCCCGGCCTACAGCCTCTACGCCATGGCCGGCACGGTCCCGCCCAAGCCCGCCCTGGTGCACGTCGGCGCCGGCGGCGGGGCCATCGCCCTCGAGGTCTACGAGCTGTCGATGGCCGCCTTCGGCAGCTTCGTCGTCGAGGTGCCGCCGCCGCTGGCGATCGGTTCGGTGACCCTGGCCGACGGCCAGGTGGTCAAGGGCTTCGTCGCCGAGCCGCGGGCCACCGAGGGCGCCGAGGACATCACCCACCTCGGCGGCTGGCGGGCCTACATCGCCAGGGCGCGTTAGGCGAACGTGCGAGCGGTTTCGCCGCTCGCACGCGCTTAAACTCCAAGAATCGAGAGCGCCGGGCGGGCGGGTTCAGCCCGCCCGCTTGGCCATGCGCGAGATCATGTCCGCAGCTTCGTCGGTGCTGGCCGCGCCCGGCTTGTCGAGCGGGAAGTCGTAGACCGTCGTCGAGCCGTAGCGGTGCGGCGCATGGGGGTCGTGGCGGCGCTTGTCGATGGCCAGCACACGGGTGCCGAGCTTGAACGCCTCACGGATGTCGTGGGTCACCATCAGGATGGTCAGGCCGTGCTCGCGCCAGAGCTCGGTGATCAGTTCGTGCATGTCGACCCGAACCCCGGGATCGAGCGCGCCGAACGGCTCGTCCAGTAGCAGGATGCGCGGTCGGGTGATCAGGGCCTGGGCGATGGCTAGGCGTTGCTGCATGCCGCCGGACAGGGCGCTGGGATAGGCGGCGAGGCTGTGGCCGAGGCCCACGCGGCGCAGCATCTCCGCGGCCTCGGCCCGGGCGTTTGCGCGCCGGCCGCTGCATTCCAGGCCGAACATCACGTTCTTCAGCACGGTCATGTGCGGGAACACGGAATAGCGCTGGAACACGACGCCCCGGTCGGGGCCCGGCTCGGCGCTCAAGGGTTCGCCGTCGAGGAAGATGCGGCCCCGCGTCGGCGCCTCCTGGCCGAGGACCAGCCGCAGCAGGGTGCTCTTGCCTACGCCCGACGGCCCCACGACCGATACGAAGGCCCCGGCCTGCACCTCCAGCGAGACGCGTTCGAGGATGACGGCGTCGCCGTACTCGACCCAGACGTTGTCGAACGAAAGCGCGGCCATCAGCGGCTCCTCTTGCCATGCGACCAGGGGAACAGCGCCCGGCTGGTCGAGGCGAGGGCGAAATCCATCACCACGGCCAGGAGCGAGATCCAGGCGACGTAGGGCAGGATCACGTCCATCGCCAGGTATCGGCGCACCAGGAAGATCCGGTAGCCCAGCCCGACATCCGAGGCGATCGCCTCGGCGGAGATGAGGAACACCCAGGCCGGGCCGATCGAGAACCGCAGCGACTCGATCAGCCGGGGCAGGGCCTGGGGCAGGGCGACGCGTAGGGCCAGGGTCCAGGTCGAGGCGCCCAGGGTCTGGGCCTTGACCAACTGCTCCTCCGGGATGGCGGCCACATGGGAGGCCAGGTCGCGCACCATGAACGGCGCCAGGCCGATGAAGATCAGCACGATCTTGGAGGTTTCGCCGAGGCCGAACACGATGAACAGGATCGGCAGGACGGCGATCGGCGGGATCACCGCCAGGGTAGCCACCAGCGCGCCGAGCCCGGCGCGCACGAGAGGCAGAAGGCCGATGGCCAGGCCCAGGATCAGGGCGGTCGCGGTGGCCAGCCCCACGCCGGCGAACAGCCGACCGAGGCTGGCGACGGTGTCGGCCACCAGCGGGATCTTGCCCGTCAGGGGATCGACCTGGAAGCCCATGATCCGCACCTGGTCGGCCATGGCGGCGACGGTCGGCAGGATCTTGTCGCTCGGGTTGGCCGAGTGGCGCAGGGTCGAGGCGCCCAGGTAGAAGAGCGCCAGCAGCACGATCGGCAGGGCCCCGAGCAGGGCGCCGTGACGCCGGCTGGGCCGGAGGTTCAGAAGACGGGGCATGCGCTCAGACTCGCGTCACAGCTGACCCGCGGCGGCCGCCGAGACATAGGTCGGGTCGAAGCGCAGCTTGATGTTCTGCCCGGCGCCCAGGACCTTGCCGCCTGGGAACTGGATGCCGATGTCGTCCACCGACTTGGCGCCGGCGCCGAACAGGCCGTTGGCGAAGCTGAAGGTGCGCACCCGATCGTTGGCGGCGACGATCTGCGGGCTGTTCATGAAGTCGAGCGCCGCCTTGGGCGTGGCATAGAGGAACGTCGTCTTCAGCTGGGTGTCGAAGCCGTCGAGGTTGGTTCCCGACAGCTGCGCCATGGCCGCGCGCGCCTGTTTGCCCTGGTCGTCGTCGCGGGTCATGACGGCCATGGTTTCGTACCAGATGCCGGTCAGCGCCTTGCCAAGGTTGGGGTTGGCCTTGAGGGCGTCGGTGGACACCACCAGGGTGTCCTCGATCTCTCCGGGGATCTTGCTGGAGTCGAACACCTCGTGGGCGCCAGCCTGCTTCTTCACCTCCAGCAGTTGCGGATTCCAGGTGACCACCGCCTGGGTGGTCGGCGCCGCGAAGGCGGCCACGATGTCGGCGTCCGAGGTGTTCACCACGTTGACGCTGGCGGGCTTCAGCCCGGCGCTCTCGAGCGCCCGTGACAGCAGGTATTGCGACACCGAGTTCTGCACCAGGTTGACCGGGCGGCCCTTGATGTCGGGCAGGCGGTCGGATCCCTTGAGCACCACCCCGTCGTTGCCATTGGAGTAGTCGCCCACCATCACCACGGTCGAGTCGCGGCCGCCGGCCGCCGGGATGGTCAGGGCGTCCATGTTCGTCGAGGTCACGCCATCGAGCTTGCCGGCGGTGTACTGGTTGAGGCTCTCGACGTAGTCGTTGATCTGAACCAGCTTGATCCTGACGTGGTACTTGTCGGCCCACTTCTTGACGATGCCCGCCTGCTGCGCATAGGGCCACGGCATCCAGCCGGCATAGATCGTCCAGCCGATGGCATACTCCTTGTCCGCGGCCGCCGCCGCCGGCCCCGGGGCGTTGGCGGTCTTCTGCCCGCAGCCGACCAGAACGAGGGCGGCGCCGATCGTCGCCATGGCCGCTGTGATCCTGACTCTCATACTCTGTTCCCTTGCGCCGATGGCGGGCGGCCCATCTGTCGGTATTACAAAATAGGCGGATCGTAATAACGCCAGTGATTGACGGCGCCGCCCGGACGATCCCTCGCCGACGCCCAACGGATGGGCAGACCCCCGGTTTTGGCGCCCACGGATCAGGCGTCGGTGCTCTGGCGGTCCGTGCGCGGGCCATGAGGCGTATTATTACGAACTGTCGGATTGGTAATACCGAACGTAGGTGTCCCTGGAGGTATCGATGACGGCAGACTTGGCCCTGGCCCGCCACGACTGGTCTCTTTCCGAGGTCGCCGCAATGTTCGAGCTGCCGTTCACCGACCTGGTGTTCCGGGCGGCCTCGGTGCATCGGCGCTGGTTCGATCCGTCCGAGGTGCAGCGCTCGCGGCTGCTGTCGGTCAAGACCGGCGGCTGCGCCGAGAACTGCGGCTACTGTTCGCAGTCGGCGCACTTCGACACCGGCCTCGCCGCCTCCAAGCTGATGCCCCTGGACCAGGTGATGGCCGAGGCCAGGGCGGCGCGGGACGGCGGCGCCCAACGCTTCTGCATGGGCGCGGCGTGGCGCGAGCTGAAGGACCGCGACCTGCCCAAGCTCGAGGCCATGATCTCGGGCGTGAAGGCCTTGGGCCTGGAGACCTGCGTCACCCTCGGCATGCTGACCGGCGAGCAGGCGAAGACGCTGAAGGCGGCCGGCCTGGACTACTACAACCACAATCTCGACAGCGGTCCGGAGTACTACGGCGAGGTCGTCACCACCCGCGCCTACCAGGACCGGCTCGACACTCTGGAGCACGTGCGGGCGGCCGGCCTGAACGTCTGCTGCGGCGGCATCGTCGGCATGGGCGAGACGCGGGCGGACCGCGCCTCCCTGATCCACCAGTTGGCCATCCTGCCCGAGCACCCGGGCAGCGTGCCGATCAACGACCTGATGCCGATCCGCGGCACGCCGCTCGGCGACAAGGCTATCGCCGCCAAAGACCTTGGGGAGGCCGGCCTCGACGGCCTGGAGTTCGTCCGCACCATCGCCGTGGCCCGCATCGTCCTGCCGAAATCGGTGGTGCGCCTGTCGGCCGGCCGCGAGCACATGAGCCGCGAGCACCAGGCCCTGTGCTTCCTCGCCGGGGCCAATTCGGTGTTCGTCGGCGGCAGGCTGCTGACCACGCCCAATCCGGATCAGGACGAGGACGAGCGGCTGTTCCGCGATCTCGGCCTGAAGCCGATGGGCGAGGGCCGGCGAGAGGCGGCTGAGTAGGGCGGCCCAATCGGCTCATTCCGTACCCTGGCGCCGCGCGAAACGCCCAAAAGAAGGGCGCCTCACGGGTCGCCGACGAAACAGCCACGTTTGCTGTGGAATATTACGAAAACGCAGTTCCGTAATACCAGGGACGGGCGATGGCGCGCTTCCGAGGCTGCACGCCCAACCCCCGTCAAACCTTCAAACGGCGACGTGATCGCCGACCAGACAAGGGGATAAAGTGGTGCAGATCGTCCAGCTCCCTTCCACGCGGAAGGGTCTCCAACCCCGCACCTATGCCGCGGGCCTTTTGACCTTCGCTTCGGCCATCGCCTTGTCCACAGGCTATGCGAGGGCCCAGTCCGCGGCGGCCGCGCCGGCCGCCAACGTCTCGGTCCAGGAGGTGGTGGTCACCGCCCAGAAGCGCACGCAGAACCTGCAGGCCGTGCCGATCAGCATCACGGCCCTGTCCAGCAACGACGTGGCGGCGGCGCACGTGTCCGGCTTCGACGATCTCAGCCGGGTCGCCCCCGGCCTGTCGTTCGACACCGCCGCCAGCGTCGGCACCACCAACATCTCGATCCGCGGCGTGAGCTCCCAGGCGGGGGCCGCCACGGTCGGCCTTTACCTGGACGACGTGTCGATCACGACCAAGAACTTCTTCTACGAGGGCGCCGTCGAGCCGATCCTCCCGGACCTCGACCGCCTCGAAGTGCTGCGCGGACCCCAGGGCACCCTTTATGGCGACAGTTCAGAAGGCGGCACTCTCCGGTTCATCGCCAAGCCGCCCAACATGGCCGTCTATTCGGGCGAGGCCACGGTCGAGACGTCCAACACCGCCCACGGCGGCGAGAACTACAGCGGCGTCGCGAGCGTCTCGATCCCGCTGATCCCGGATGTGCTGGCCGTCAGGATCAGCGGCAGCTCGTCCTATGACAGCGGCTGGATCGACCACTACACCCAGGCCCTGGCGCCCGATCACTCGGTGCTGGGAGGCGGGGTGCTCGACCGCAAGGGCGTCAACAGCGCGCGCGCCGAGACCCTGCACGTCTCCGCGAAGTGGACCCCGGGCGACGGCTGGACCGTCTCGCCGGCCTTCTACTTCCAGCGCCAGCACCAGGATGACAGCTCGGCCTTCTATGTGGGCGTGCCGGGGCTGGGCCTCTACGACCAGAACAAGCTGGTGACCGAGCCGGGGACCGACAGCTTCACCCTGGGCAGCCTCAACATCCAAAAGGACCTGGGCTTCGCCACCCTGACCTCGATCACCGGCGTGTTCGACCGCCAGGCCAAGCGCCAGCAGGACGGCACCTTCTTCAACAGCTCGTCCTTCGTGGCCCTCCTGCAGGGGCCCCCCGCGGTGCCCCTGCCCACGCCCAACGTGCCCCTGGCGCAGGCCTACAACATCCTCGCCGACCTGCCGTCGAACGTGCAGCTGGACACCGACTATCGGCAGTTCACCCAGGAGCTGCGCCTGACGTCGGTGGATCGGCCCGGCGCCCGGCTGCACTGGGTCGCGGGCCTCTACTTCGCCCAGCAGACGGTCCACAACACGGACTACCAGCACATCTCGGGCGTCAACAGCACGTTCCAGAGCCTGTTCGGCGCGCCCATGGAGGCCACGGCGGTCGAGGACGCCTTCAACGCCGGCGTCCCGGGCACCATCCTGTTCCCCCAGGACCAGGACGAGAGCGATGACCGCACCTACAAGGAGATCCAGTACTCGGCCTTCGGCCAGATCGACTACGACTTCCTGCCGAAGTGGCACCTGAGCGTGGGCGGCCGCGAGCAGTGGGCGACCGAGCACTACACGTCGCTGGAGACCGGCTTCTACCAGATCGGCAACCTCGGCTTCACCGGCTACCCGCCGGGAACCCCGGTCAGTCCCTATACCCAGCAGAGCACCCTGACTTCGTTCACGCCGAAGGTGACCCTGACGCACGACTTCTCGAGCCAGCAGAACGTCTATGCTTCGGTGGGCGAGGGCTTCCGCCTCGGCGGGCCCACCGGCCCCATCGTGTACGGCCCGCAGACGGTCTGCGCGGCGGACTTCGCCCTGATCAACCAGACGTCCCAGCCCACCAAGTTCGGCTCCGACAGCCTGTGGACCTACGAGCTGGGCTCCAAGGGCCGCTATCTCAACGGCCGGCTGACCCTGAACGCGTCGACCTTCTACACCGACTGGCACAACATCCAGCAGCAGATCTACCTGCCGGACTGCGGCTACTACTTCACCGAGAACGTCGGCGACGCCCGCATCTACGGCGGGGAGCTGGAAGGTCGGCTGATGATCGTCGACGGACTGTTGCTGAGCGCCCAGTTCAGCGCCGAAAGCGCCACCATCACCCGGTCAATCAATCCCGTGAGCGTGCCGGTGGGATCGCACCTGATCGACGTGCCGCAGGCCACCGCTAACATCAATCTCGCCTATGACTGGATGATCAACGACAAGCTCTCGGTGCGGCCGTTCATCGCCTACCAATGGACCGGCCGCTCGAACGGCAGCTACCAGCGCTTCACCAACACCGTGGCGCTCGGGTCGCTGAACAACCTGAACTACAACAACCCGGCCTATGGCGTGCTCAACGCCAACATCACCCTGTCCTACGGGCCCTACGACCTGTCGATCTTCGCCAAGAACCTGCTCAACGATCAGACCCTGATCCAGACGCCGGAGATCAACACGGTCTACCAGGGGTACACCGTCAGGCCCCGCACGATCGGCGTCTCCCTCAAGGCCAGCTTCTAGGGCCCGCAACCCGCTTAAGATCCAGGCGGCCAGGCGATCTCGCCTGGCCGCATCGTGCTTTAACGGCTTCGCTCCAGCGCGGTCCTTGCGGCCGCGCGCCTTCTGCCCCGGCTTTGCCGCGACGGGGCGGGCGCAGTTTTGCCTGTAATTTGAGCGTCGGCGTTGCCTGGATATTGGGCAAGTAAAGCGCCTGTATTACATGAATGGATTTAAATAATAACGTCGCGGCCAGGTTTCTATGCCTCGGGTTCTGCGTTACATTCCCCTGACGGGCGCACTGCGGCTTCGCGCTGAAAAGAGACAACGCGTCCGATTCCATAGGGAAAGACTATGTCCAGACTGTCCTTCGTTCTCGCCATCGCTCTGGTCTCCACCGCGCCTGCCGGGGTCGCCTCTGCGCGACCCGCCGATCCTGCGGTGAAGCTGTCGGTGCGCGGCGTGGATTTCGCCGACCCCCGTCAGGTCAAGGCCTTCTATGACCATATCCGGGTGGCGGCC
>Ga0310811_10001054_pt1 | contig 35551 bp, 35 predicted proteins | sample YCmetagenome_FD_207642 | JGI IMG/M metagenome (GOLD analysis project Ga0310811, IMG submission 207642) | Soil microbial communities from experimental microcosm in Duke University, North Carolina, United States - YC | ecosystem: Engineered > Artificial ecosystem > Soil microcosm > Unclassified ... | reverse complement strand
GGCCGGCATCATCGCCGTGCCGGTGAACACGCTGCTCACCGAGGACGACTATCGCTTCATGCTCGCCGACAGCCGCGCCAAATGCCTGGTCGTTTCGGAGGCGTTGTTTGCCAAGTTCGAAACGCTCATCGGCGAAAGCCCAGACCTCGAGCACGTCATCGTCTCGGGCGAGAACCCACACGGCTATCGGCTGTTCGAGGATCTCATCGGCGCCGGCGAGCCGGAGGATTACACCGCGCCGACGACTTGCGACGACATGGCCTTCTGGCTCTACACGTCGGGCTCGACCGGCAAGCCGAAGGGCGCGGTGCATGTGCATGGGAGTCTCAAACTTACCGCCGACCTCTACGGCACGCCGGTCGCGGGCCTCAAAGAAAGCGACGTCGTCTACTCGGTGGCCAAGCTGTTCTTCGCCTACGGCCTCGGCAATGCGATGACATTCCCGCTGAGTGTCGGCGCGACCGTCGTGCTCAATGCCGAGCGGCCGACGCCGGACGGCGTCGCTGCGCTCTTACGCAAGCATCCGATCACGGTATTCTTCGCGGTGCCGACGTTCTACGCCGGCTTCCTGGCGAGCCCGAACGTGCCGCAGCGCTCCGACGTGAAGATGCGCCGCTGCCTCTCCGCCGGCGAAGCGCTGCCGGAAGAGATCGCGCGCACATGGGCCGACCGCTACGGCGTGGAAATTTCCGACGGCCTTGGCACCACCGAGATGCTGCACATCTATCTCACCAACCGTCCCGGCGCGACCAAGTACGGCACGACGGGAAAGCCGGTGCCCGGCTACGAGATCAAGCTCGTCGGCGACGATGGCCACGAGGTCAGTCCTGGCGAGATGGGCGAGCTTTATGTGCGCGGGCCGACCAGCGCGATCATGTATTGGAACAACCGCGAGAAGTCGCGCGCGACCTTCCAGGGTGAGTGGACGCGCTCCGGCGACAAATACATCGAGGACAAGGACGGCTATTACGTCTGCTGCGGCCGGCAGGACGACATGCTGAAAGTGTCCGGCATGTATGTCTCGCCGTTCGAGGTCGAAGCGGCGCTGTCGTCGCATCCGGATGTGCTCGAGGCGGCGGTGGTCGGCTGGTTCGACGAGCAGCGGCTGATCAAGCCGAAGGCCTTCGTCGTGCTCAAGCTGCCGGACAGAGCGAGCGAGGAGTTGATCCGCGCCTTGCAGGAGCACGTGAAGCAGAAGCTGGCGCCGTACAAATATCCGCGGTGGATCGAGTTCCGCGTCGATCTGCCGAAAACCGCGACGGGGAAGATCCAGCGATTTAAGTTGAGGGCGGAGGGGAAGGTTTGATTGTCGTCCCCGCGAAAGCGGGGGACCCATACGCCGTGCACTATCGATAGACTGCGGAGTATGGGTCCCGGGTCTTGCTAGCGCTCGCCCGGGACGACAGTGACATGAGTGCACATGAACGACTCCGGCTTCCTCACCATCGCCTCCCAGCGCCTGGAATACCGCATGATCGGCCCGCGCCCCGATCAAGCGCCGACCATCGTCATGCTGCACGAAGGCCTCGGCTGCGTCGGGCTGTGGAACGACTTTCCCGACAAACTGCAACAGGCGACCGGCCTCGGCGTCTTCGTCTATTCGCGCGCGGGCTATGGCCAGTCCTCTCCCGTCGCGCTCCCGCGTCCTTTGACGTACATGCACGACGAAGCGCGCGACGTGCTCCCGGCGCTGCTCGACGCGATCGGCTTTCAGCGCGGACTGCTGCTCGGGCACAGCGACGGCGCTTCGATCGCCACAATCTATGCCGGCATGCATCAGGATCATCGTCTCGGCGGGCTCATCCTGATCGCGCCGCACTTCTTCACCGAGGATGTCGGCATCGCCGCCATCGCTGAGGCGCGCAAGGCCTACGCGACGGGCGATCTGCGTGCGCGCCTGTCACGCTGGCACGCCGACGTCGACAGCGCCTTCCTCGGCTGGAACGGCGCCTGGCTCGATCCCGGCTTCCGCAAATGGGATATCACCGGGCAGCTTGCTTACATCCGCGTGCCGATGCTGATCGTGCAGGGTGAGGGCGATCAGTACGGCACGGTGAAGCAGATCGAGGCGGCGCAGCAGGACTGCTATTGCCCGGTCGAGGTCGCCCTCTTGCCCGATGCCAAGCACAATCCGTCGCGCGAGGCGCCGGAGGCGACGCTCGCAATGATAACGGAATTCGTCGGCCGCGTGCTCAGCGCCAATGACTGGACCAGTGCGGATTGACATTCCTCTGTCGTCCCGGGCCAAGCGAGCGGCAGCGAGCGCGAGCCGGGACCCATAACCCCAGACCTCTCGATGGACTGCGGCGTATGGGTCCCCGCCTTCGCGGGGACGACAGAAGAGGAGATGTGCGCAGAGCGCGCCATACCGTCCGATCATCCCCCACAGGTGAGTGAGAGATAAGGCCGAATCAATTCGGCTGAATGCCCGCCTGCTCGATCACGCCGCTCCAGACCTTGGTCTCGCTGCGGATGAAGGCTGCGGCATCGTCCGGCGTGCCGCCGACCGCGCGCAGATCGAGCGCCGCGAAATGCGCCTGCGCTTCCGGGCTCTTGAGCGCCTCGTTCACCGCCGCATTGAGCTTGGCGACGATCGCCGGCGGTGTGTTCGGCGGCGCGGCCAGCGCATTCCACGAGGCCGAGGCAAATCCCTTCACGCCGGCCGCTTCGTTCACGGTCGGAACGTCGGGCAAAGTGGCAATGCGCTTGTCGGCGGCCACCGCGAGAATGCGCGCGTTGCTCGACTGGTGCAGCTTGATGGCCGAAGCCACCTCCATGAAGATCATGTCGACATGGCTGGCGATGATGTCGTTGAGCGCCGGCCCTGTCCCCTTGTAAGGCACGTGCTCGAGCTTGATGCCGCCCATGCGCTCGAGCAGCGCGGCGGTCAGATGCGATGTTGTGCCGATGCCTTGCGAGGCGTAGTTGATCTTGCCCGGATTGGCCTTGGCAAAGGCGATGAACTCCTGAAGCGTCTTGGCTGGGAAATCGGGGCGCACCAGCAGCACGTTCGGGATCGTCGTCATGATCGCCAGCGGCACGAACTTCGTGGGGTCGTAGTTCAATTTCTTGTAGAGCAGGGGATTGATAGTCAGCGGCGCCGGCTGCGCCGCCAGCAGCGTGTAGCCGTCCGGATCGGCATGGAACACGTATTCGGCGCCGATGTTTCCAGCCGCGCCGCCGCGATTCTCCACCACCACCGGCTGGCCGAACTTGCGCTGCAGGCTGTCGGCGACGATCCGCGTGACCACGTCGACGCCGCCGCCCGCCGGCACGCAGACGACGATCTTGATCGGCCGGTTCGGATAGTTCGCCGCCGCGTCCTGCGCCCATGCGCCCGACGCAAAGTACAACGCGCACGCCATCAATACTGCGAGAACTCGCATTCCACCCTTCCTATGTTGCGTCACCTGCTACGCGACGCGCGCCAGCTTCTCTGCCGGAAGCTTGAGATTGAACACGCGCATTGCGTTGCCGCCCAGGATGTTGCGCTTGGCATGCTGGTCGAGGAAGGGCAAGTCGTAAATTGTGCTGGGCAGGTCGAAATCCCAATGCGGATAGTCCGACGAATATAGAAGCTGCGTGTCCGCCTTGATCATGCGGAAGGTCTGCTCCAGCGCGCCCGCATCGGTGATCTCCATTGGCTGCGAGGAGAAGAACATCTGCCGCATGTAGTCGCTAGGCTTCTGCTTGAGCGCCGGCGCCTCCGAGGAGCGCATCATGTACTCATTGTCGAGCCGCTGCATCATGAACGGGACCCAGGCGAGTCCGCTTTCGATCCAGATCACCTTCAGCTTCGGGAAGCGCTCCGGCAGCCCGTTCATGATCCAGTTGGTGAGGTGCACCATGTTGAAGAACACGAAGCCGATGGCGTGCACCGAGATGAACTTGTTCATCATGCCCATCGCCTGGTCGTTCCAATTGTAGCCGGCGTGGAACGCGAGCGGCAGGTTCATCTCCTCGAGCAGCGCGTAAGTTTTCATGTAAGCGTTGTGCTGCACCGGCCGGTGTCGCGCGCTGGTGACCATGAAGCCGGCGACGCCCTTGGCCTCGCTCATCTCCTTCACCATGCGGTAGGAGGCTTCCGGATCGTTGAATGGCAGATACAGCATCGAGCGGATGCGCGGTTCGTGCGAGAGCACGCGCTCGACCAGCCAGCGGTTATAGGCGCGCGCCAGCGACACCTCGACTTCGACCTGCGGGTGCAGCCCGAGCTGCAACATGGGCGAGGGGAACATCACCGCGACGTCGACGCCCATGGCGTCCATCCAGCGCTTGGTCAGCGTGATGTCGCGATGCTTGTCGCCGCCGGCCTTTTCAAGCTTGCGCAGCGGATAACGTGTCACGCGCCCGCCCATGTCCTGATAGCCGACGCCGCCCGGCATCACGCCGTTGCCCTTGGCGCCGCTCTGGCTCGCGCTCATGGCGAGCTGCTGCAGCACCGGATCGTCCATGTACTCGAGAATCTCGTGGAACGACTCGAGCTCGTAATGGTGCGAATCGACGTCGACGATGGGGAAGTTCTTATAGCCGCGCTCGGCCGCCTGCTTCGCCGCATGCGCGAGCAGCTTGGATGTGTCGAATTCCTCGACTGTCTGTCGGCGGAAATCGCTGAGGGGAAGGTCCATTGTTTATTGTTCCTTGTCCGTTTCCTCGTCATTCCGGGACCGGCCGAAGGCCGGGACCCGGAATCCAGAAGTAAACTCAGAGCGTGTTTCTGGATTCCGGGTTCGCTCGCTGCGCTCGCGCCCCGGAATGACAATCATCCCTTATCGTCCCGACCAGGCCTGCCACATGCCGAGTTCGAACAGTTGCAGGTTCACCGCCTTGAGCATGGCCGACACCGTCACCATCACTTCGGTCGCGGTGGCCGCGTCGGCGGGGAAAGCGGCGAATGCGCCCTCGCGCTCTGCCGCGCGCTCGGCGTAAAGCTTCACCGCCTTCGCCAGCATGGCCTGGATGTCGGCGTCGCTGACGCGCTCGGGCTTGGGAATACGTTTGTCAGCCCGCGACGACATAGATGTCCTCCCCGCGACGGACGACGTCGAAACTCTTCAGCTTCAGGCTGCGGTCGCCGATGCAGGCGCCGGTCTTCAAGTCGTATTCGTAGCCGTGCCACGGGCAGACGAAATGCATCTCCTTGCCGAAACGCTGGCCGTGCCAGGTGCGATCGGGGCCGAGCACGTCCTCGACTTGGTGCATCATCACGCCTTCGCAGGCCGGTCCGCCCTGATGCAGGCATAGGTTTTCATATGCATAAAACTGGCCGTCCCAATGGAACACGCCGATCTCGCAGCCGTCGTGGCTCACGATGCGGCGTTCGCCGTCGGGAAACTGCGCAATCGTCTCGACAAAGATTTCTGGCATTCCTCAGTCGTCCTCCTTGTTCTTATCGATTGGTCCGCCGTTTCACGGCGTGACGGGGAAAAGTATGACATTGAAATGCGTGACGCTGCAATGAAGGGCGCTTCACCTCTCCCCGCATTGCGGGGAGAGGTCGACACGCCGAAGCGTTAGCGAAGGCGTGTCGGGTGAGGGGCCGTGCACAGCCCCTCACCCGGCTCGCGCCTTTCAGGCGATCGCCACCCTCTCCCCGTAAAACGGGGAGAGGGAACGTGCTGCAACGTCGTACCCGCTTCACCAAACCCGAAAGCAGCGTTCCGCATTCACGCATTGCCGATGCCCGCCCCCTTGCGCATGGTCCGCGCCTACGCATGAGAAAGGCGGCCGCGTGAATTCATTGACGATGCTTGCGGCCATCGCCGCCGCTTTCGTGGTCGCCGGCTTCGTCAAGGGCATGATCGGCCTCGGCCTCCCGACGGTCGGGATCGGTCTGCTCGGGCTCGTGATGACGCCGGCGCAGGCGGCGGCGATTCTCATCGTCCCGTCGCTGGTTACGAACGTCTGGCAGTGCCTCGGCGGCGGTTTGGTCGCGCTGACGCGGCGGCTCTGGCCGCTGCTGGCCGGCATCTGCCTTGGCACCTTGCTCGGCGTGCTGTGGCTGCCGAGCGGCGGCAGCGCGCAGGCCCCCGTGTGGCTCGGCACTGCGCTGGTGGTCTACGCGGCGCTTGGGCTGTTCAAGGTGAACCTTACGGTGCCAGCGCGGGCGGAAACCGGCATCGGCCTCCTGGCGGGTGTCATGACCGGCATCATCACCGTCGCGACCGGAGTCTTCGTGTTGCCTGCGGTGCCTTACATCAATGCTCTGCATATCGAGCGTGACAGGCTGGTGCAGGCGCTTGGCCTGTCGTTCACCGCGTCCACCATTACGTTGGCGATCGCGCTGTCGCATGCCGGCGAGATCGGCACGTCGGTCATCGGGCCTTCGCTCGCTGGACTCGTCGCTGCGATTCTCGGTATGGGACTCGGGCAAATTGTGCGCGGCATGGTCAAGCCGGAAACCTTCCGCGTGGTCTTTTGCCTCGGGCTGCTCGCGCTGGGCGTGCATCTGGCGCTCAGCGGCTTGATGTGATGGATTAACGCTCCCTCCCGCTCTCCCGACCAGGACTCCGCAATGAAAATCGTCGATCTCTCCCATGTCATGAACGTGCATACGCCCGGCTGGGTCGGCTATGCCGGCAACAAGATGTACTATGCCCAGAACTTGCAGACGGTCCGCATCGTCGCGCAACGCATCGACACCGCGCTGCATGTCGGCACCCATTTCGACGGCGCCATGCATGCGACCGACAATCCGAATGGCGACATGGCGCATCTGCCGCTCGATTATCTCTGCAATCGCGGCGTCGTGGTCGACATCTCCAAGCACATGCACGACTGGGCGGTGATCACGCCGGAGATCATCGAATCCGCGGGTGCCGACATCCGCGAGGGCGATATCCTCATCCTGCACACCGGCTGGCATAAGCACTACGAAGGCCAACCGCAGCAGGATCTGGTGAAGTACTTCTGCTACCATCCCGGGCCCAGTCTCGAGACGCTGCACTGGATGCTGAAGAAGAAGATCAAGTGGTGGGCCATGGACACCGGTTCGTGCGACCACGCCATGAACACCTCGATCCGCTACATGCGGCCGGACCTCGCCGAGGAGTTCACGAAAAAGCACGGCAAGACGCCGGGCGAGTTCTTCGGCACCTTCGAATACACGCACAAGAAATCCGGCCGGAAGGTCTCAGCCGATGTGTTTCCCTTCCATAACTGGGCGTTCCAGGAAGGCCTGCTGCACGCGGAAAATCTCGGCGGCGACATCGAGCTGATGCTCGGCAAGCGCTGCCTGATTGGCGCCTTCCCCTGGCGCTACGAGGGCCTCGAAGGCTGCCCGTGCCGCATCGTGTGCTTCCTCGATACGGATGACTCGGTGGAAGCCATCGGCGACGCCGCGAAGGCGATCTTGCATCGCGGGTGATGCGTGCCCCGGGCGCGGTGCAGCACCGAACCCGGAATTTAGGAGGTGGGCTCAGGCCTCTCCACGTCATGCCCGGCCTTGTGCCGGGCATCCACGTCTTTACAGCATCTCAAAAAGAAGACGTGGATGGCATCGGAAGTCGGGCCTGCTCGATTTCCGCGTTATTTAAGTGCCGCAAGTCGAGTAAACTCGACTTGCGGTGACAAGCCCGGCCATGACGGACTCATTGAGTCTATCCCAACCTCACATCCGCCTTCTGGCTCTGCAACGTCGCCTGAATCGCCTCGCGCAATTCGCTGTAACGTTCCTTCGGCCATTGCGCCACGTGGATGTCGGCGAGCAGCTTCGCCGACTTGCCGAACACCGCGATGCGATCGCCGACGACGATTGCTTCTTCCAACTGGTGCGTGATCAGGATCGCGGTCGAGCCGCATTCGCGCGCCAATGCCAGAAACGTCTCGCGCAATTCCGCCGCCGTCACCTCATCGAGATGGCCGAAAGCCTCGTCCGCCAAAAGAATCTCCGGCTGCACCGAGAAGGCGCGCGCGATCGCCACGCGCTGGCGCATGCCGCCGGAGAGCTCGTGCGGATAGGCGTTGGTGAAGCCGCCGAGCCCGAGCTTGTTGAGCCACGTCAGCGCGCGCTCGCGCTGCTCGGCCTCCGGCAGGCCGATCAGCTCCAGCGGCAGTTTGGCGTTGTCGAGCGCCGAGCGCCACGGCAGCAGCCGATCCTGCTGGAACACCGTCGCCATCTTGCCGCGGAAATAATCGAAGTCGGAGTAGGGGCTCTTGTCGCCGATATGGATCGAGCCTTCGGTCGGCGCCTCCAGCCCGATCATCAGGTCGAAGAACGTCGACTTGCCGCAGCCGGTTTGGCCGACGATGGCGATGACTTCCTTGGGCGCGATGGTGAGATCGAGCCGGTCGATCGCGACCACGGCTTGGCCGCTGGTGGCCTGGCGGAACACCTTGCGCAGGCCGCGCACCTCGATGGGTAAGGGCCCGTTCATGTGCGCCACCGCAACAGGCGCGCTTCGACGCGCGCGACCAGAGCCTCGAGCAGGAACAAAAGCGCCACCAGCACGATCGTCCAGGCGAACACGTCGGACACCGAGAACAACTCCTGCGCCACCGAGAGCTGATGGCCGATGCCGGTCACGGCGCCGACCAGTTCGGCGATGGTGACGACGCGGATCGCCAGGCTGATATTGACCTTCCAACTCGTGAAGATGGTCGGCACGATCGCCGGCAGCATCAGCTTGATGAAGAACTGCAGCGCTGTCGGCCGGAACGATCGCATCATGGAACGCAGGTCGCGCGGCACGTTGTGCATGGCGTCGAGCGTATCGACCAGGAACACCGGTCCGCACACGACCACCAGCACGAAGCCGATGCGGAATTCGACACCGGGAAACCACAGCACCGCGAACAAAATCCACGAGACGACCGGCACCGCCATGAGGATGCGGATCATCGGATGCAGGTAATTATTGAGCGCCTCCGAGCGATACATGGCCATCGCCAGGGCTAGGCCGATCACGAAGGACGCAATCAAGGCTGCAACGACGCGCGCCAGCGTCACGACGATATCGATCGGCGTGATCGTCGTGATGCTGCGCGCGATTCGCAACAGACTCGGGATCGCGAAAGGCGGAATCCCAAGGTAAGGCGCGAGATGCGACAGGACTTCCCAGACGATGGCGAAGACGAGAAGGGAAACGAAAGTCTGCCGCGGAAAGCTCAAGCTCGGGACAGACTTCGCGTGCTCCTCAGTTGAGATGCTCACGCGGCGTATCCAGGTGACGTCTTATGGTGCATAGATGATCTTCGGGTCCGGCATCTTCTCGTAGAAGCCGGCCTTCACCGCGCGTTCCATCATGTCGGTGATGGACTTCTTGGTCTCCGGGTCCCAGGCCGGCTTGACGATCATCTGTAGCCGCTTGCTCTCCACCGCGGCGGTGAGAATGCCGGGCGGCAGCTTGAGCGTTTCGTTGGCGATCTTGTCGGCGGCGGCGCTTTCGTTCTGCATCACGTCGGCGACGTCGGCCAAAGCCGCCAACAGCATTTTCGGCGCTTCGGGAATGCGCTGGATCGTATCGGCGCGCATGGCCGGCACGATCTCCCAGCCGGCTTGGCCGGTGATCTCCTTCCAGCCTTCGGCACCGTTGAAGATCATGTGCCAGTCCGGATTCTGTTTGGCGATGATGCTCGCCAGCGGCTCGATCACCAGCGCCGCATCGACACGCCCGGCCTCGAGCTGCGCGCGCGCCACCGCGAAGTTGGCGTTGACGACGGTGATGTCCTTGCCGAGGTCGATGCCTTTGGCGTTTGCATAAATCTTGACCACCTGGAATTGCGAACCGCCCATGTCGATGGCGAGCTGCTTGCCCTTCAGGTCGGCGAGCGATTTGATCTTGTCGTCCTTGGCGAAAATGACGAGGTCCGCCAGCGTGAAGCCGGTGCCGATGATGCGCACCGGCACGCCTTCCTGCGCCAGTTTTTGCAGCACCGTCGGCCCGCCGATCACCACATCGGTCTCGCCGGTGGCGAAGGCCGCGTAAAACGCCGAAATCGACGGATAAGCGTGGATGTCGAGCTCGAAGCCGTGCTTGGCGTCGAGGCCGCGCGCCTTCATGACGTTCCAGACCAGCGGGTTGAACACCGGCAGCGTCAGGCTGGACACTTTGATTACCGGTTTCTGCTGCGCCTGTGCGGCACTGCCTATAAATCCGGCTGTTGCGATTGCAAGTGCTGCGGCGACAGCGCCAAAACCGCGGCGCGACATCATGGGCATGGACACGTCCCCCTATTGATTTGAAGGCGCGTGGTCATTTCGTGCCACGGCCCGATTTACGCCGCGCATTGGAACGCTGTTGCGCCGGAAATCGCAATTGTTTTTCTGCCGCATGGCCGCGCGCGAGCCCGCACACGTCACGTTAACGTTGCGTCGATACCGGCAGTAGACTTTACTCCGGTTTCGTTTGTGTGCAAATAATTGTCTCCGGTAAACTGGAGCAGGTAATGCCGCATATCTCCGCGCCGGATGACACGAAGCTGTATTACGAAGAGGCGGGCCAGGGCACGCCGGTCATCTTCGTGCATGAATATGCGGGCGATTATCGCACCTGGGAGCCGCAGATGCGGTATTTCTCCCGGGCGCATCGCTGCATCACCTACAGCCAGCGCGGGTATCTTCCCTCGGATGTTCCCACCGACGGCGCACGCTACGGGCAGGATATCGCCCGCGACGATATCATCGCCGTCCTGGATGCGCTGAAGATCGACAAGGCGCATGTTGTGGGCCATTCGATGGGCGCGCTCACGGCGGTACACGCGGGCATCAAGTACCCGCAGCGCTGCATCTCAGTGACCGCAGCCGGCTGCGGTTACGGCTCGAGCCCCGATCCGAAGATCGTCGAACAAACGCGCGCGGCTTCGCGCGAAACTGCCAAGATGTTCGAGACCGAGGATTTCGCTGTTTCCGCCGCACGTTATGCGGATGGTGCGACACGTCAGACGCATAAGTACAAGAACCCGCGCGGCTTCGCCGAGTTTGCCAAGATGCTGAGCGAGCATTCGCAGACAGGTCATGCGCTGACCATGCTGCATCTCCAGGCCAAGCGCCCGACGCTGTGGGACATGGAAGCCGATCTGAAGAAATTTTCCGTGCCGCTGCTGATTATCGTCGGCGACGAGGATGACTGGTGCGTCGACGCCAGCGTTTTCCTGAAACGCACGGTGCCGACTGCGGGCCTGCTCGTCATTCCCCGCTCGGGGCACACCATCACCAGCGAAGAGCCGGCGGCATTCAATGCCGCGCTTGCTGATCTGATCGCTCTATCCGAGGCCGGCCGCTGGATGGCGCACCGGCCTGCGACACAATCCTAGCCCTTTCAAACGGAGAGATTCGGTATGGACCTCAAACTCAACGGCAAGACAGCGGTTGTCAGCGGTGGCAGCGAAGGCATCGGCAAGGGCATTGCCCTCCTGTTGGCCAAGGAAGGCGTCGATGTCGCAATCTGCGCACGCCGCAAGGAGCCGCTCGAAGCCGCGGCCGCCGAGATCGCCAAGGCGACCGGCCGCAAGATCGTACCGCTTACCGCCGATCTGCGCAGCGATGCCGATGCCAAGAAGTTCATCACCGAGGCGCACAAGGCGCTCGGCCGCATCGACATCCTGGTCAACAACGCGGGCTCTGCTGCCGGTGGCGTCATCGAGCATCTCACCGAAGACGACTGGGAAAAGGGCCTCCAGCTCAAGTTCATGGGCTACGTGCGCTGCTTGCGTTACGCGCTGCCGATCATGGTCAAGCAGGGCGGCGGCCGCGTCGTGAACCTGATCGGCAATGACGGCGTGAAGCCGTCTTATTGGGAGATCTGCCCGGGCGCTGCTAATGCCGCGGGGCAGAACCTTACGGTCTCGCTCGCCGGCCAGTACGGCAAGGACAAGATCACCTTCGTCGCCGTCAATCCGGGTCCGGTGCGCACTGAGCGCTGGGCCGGCCTGGTCGATGCCATGGCGCGCGACATGAAGATCCCGCGCGAGGAGGCAGACAAGCTCGCCCCGGCCTCGATCCCCGTTGGCCGCATCGCCGAGGTCGACGAAGTCGCCTCCTTGGTGGTGATGCTGGCGTCCCCGTTGATGGAAATGGTCAACGGCACGATGATCGAGATCGATGGCGGTCAGGACAAGCCGCTGATGGATCGCTTCCGCGACAAGCCGAGGGGGTAAGTTCGCTGTCATTCCGGGGCGCCCGCCGAAGCCCGTAGGGCGAAGGCGGGCGAACCCGGAATCCAGCAGCGACGTCGGCATTTGTTCTGGATTCCGGGTCCTGCGCTTCGCGCAGTCCCGGAATGACGGAGTAAGCCATCGCTCAGAAATGCAGCATCCCGTGCCGGGATGCTTTGCTTGACAAGCTCGGGGGTGCAGTCGGACTATTTGCGTACAAACAAGTTCGCCGGCCGGAGGCGACAGGACCTTCTAGACTGGGACATGCGCGGCGCCCGTGCTTTACAAGCACGCAGCGCTGCCAGCAGGGAGCTGAAGTCATGACGCGTCAGGTGTTCTATCTCGCGCTCGCCGGTATTCTCGCCGCCGGACTTGTCGCGCCGGCAACGGCGCAAGAGACGATCAAGATCGGCGAGCTCAACAGCTATAAATCGCAGCCGGCCTTCCTCGATCCCTACAAGAAGGGTCTCGAGATGGCGGTCGAGGAGATCAACGCCAAAGGCGGCGTCCTCGGCAAGAAGCTCGAAGTCGTGACGCGCGACGACGGCGCCAATCCGGGCGAAGCCGTGCGTGTCGCCGAAGAGCTGGTGACGCGCGAAGGCGTCGCGGCAATCGCCGGCACATTCCTTTCGAACATTGGTCTGGCGGTCACCAACTTCGCTGGCCAGAAGAAGGTGTTCTTCCTCGCCGCCGAGCCGCTCACCGACAAGATCACCTGGCAGAACGGCAACAAGTACACCTACCGCCTGCGCGCTTCGACCTACATGCAGACCGCCATGCTGCTGCCCTCCGCGGTCGCGGCGAAGAAGAAGAAATGGGCGCTGGTCTATCCGAACTTCGAATACGGCCAGGCGGCGGCCGAGGCCTTCAAGACGCTGATGAAGAAGTCGCAGCCGGACGTCGAATTCGTCACCGAACAGGCCCCGCCGCTGGGCAAGGTCGATGCCGGCGCGGTGGCGCAGGCGATCGACGATGCCAAGCCCGACGCGATCTTCAATGTGCTGTTCGGGCCCGACCTCACCAAGTTCGTGCGCGAGGGCAATACTCGCGGCGTGTTCAAGGATCGCACGGTGGTCAGCCTGCTATCAGGCGAGCCGGAATATCTCGATCCGCTGAAGGACGAAGCTCCGGCGGGCTGGATCGTCACCGGCTTTCCCTGGGACAAGGTGAAGACGCCGGAATACACCGCGTTCCTCACCGCCTATCAGAAGAAGTACAACGACTATCCGCGTCTCGGCTCGATCGTCGGCTACGTGACGATCAAGTCGCTCGCCGCCGGCATCGCCAAGGCGAAATCGACCGACACCGAGAAGCTGGTCGACGCCTTCAAGGACCTCAAGGTCGATAGCCCGTTCGGTCCGTTTGAATACCGCGCGAGCGATCACCAGGCGACGATGGGCGCTTTCGTCGGCAAGCTCGCGCTGGAGAACGGCAAGGGCACCATGGTCGACTTCAAATATGTCGACGGCGCCTCCGTGCTGCCGAGCGATGCCGAGGTGAAGAAGCTTCGGCCCGCGGATACGAATTGAGCGCTTTATCCCTCCCCCGCTTGCGGGGGAGGGTGGCCGGCGAAGCCGGCCGGGTGGGGGCCTTCTCAGCGCATGAAACCCCACCCGTCTGCTCGCTGCGCTCGCAGACGCCCTCCCCTGAAAGGGGAGGGATAAGAGAGATTGCGGCACCTCACAGATGACCCTCAACGCCTTCCTCTTTCAGGCGCTCAACGGGCTCTCCAGCGCCTCCGGCCTGTTCCTGATCGCCGCCGGGCTGTCGCTCATCTTCGGCGTCACGCGCATCATCAATATCGCGCACGGGTCCCTCTATATGCTGGGGACCTACATCGCTTATTCATTCGCGACCAAGATTGGCGGCGGGCTCGGCTTCTGGGGCGGCATCGTCGCTACGGCACTCGTCGTCGGCGCGCTCGGCGCGTTGATCGAAATGGTGCTGCTGCGGCGAATCTATCGCGCGCCCGAGCTCTTTCAACTGCTTGCCACCTTCGCGCTGGTGCTGATCATCAACGACGCAGCGCTCTACATCTGGGGACCGGAAGACCTGCTCGGCCCGCGCGCGCCCGGCCTGCGCGGCGCCATCGAAATCTTCGGCCGCCATCTGCCGAGCTATGATTTCTTCCTGATCTTCGTCGGCCCGGCCGTCCTCATCGTCCTCCACTTCGCGCTGGCGCGTACCCGCTTCGGGCGGCTCGTGCGTGCGGCGACGCAGGACCGCGAAATGGTCGGCGCGCTCGGCGTCAATCAGGCCATCCTGTTCACCAGCGTATTCGCGCTTGGCGCGCTGCTTGCGGGCCTCGGCGGCGCGCTGCAGGTCGCGCGCGAGCCGGCCAATCTCGCCACCGATCTCGTCGCGATCAGCGATGCCTTCGTCGTGGTCGTGGTCGGCGGCATGGGCTCGATCAGCGGCGCTTACTTGGCTGCCGTGATCATCGCCGAGGTGAAGGCGCTGTGCATTGGACTTGGCATCGTCGATCTCGGCTTCATGTCAGTCAACTTCTCCAAGTTCACACTGGTTGCCGAATTCCTGGTCATGGCGGCGGTGCTGATCGCGCGGCCCTACGGCCTGCTCGGCCGGGCGCAGGCTGCGGTGCGCTCGATGGCCGAGCCGGAAGACCCAATCCGCGCGGCGACGCCGATGCTGAAGTGGCTCGCGGCCGCCGTGCTGGTTCTGCTGCTGTTGCTGCCGGTGCTGGCGCAGAGCTCACCCTATCTGCTCATCTTGGGCATCGATGTCCTGATCGCGGTGATCTTCGCCACCTCGCTGCATTTCATCATGGGCCCTGGCGGCATGCACTCGTTCGGCCACGCCGCTTACTTTGGCCTCGGCGCCTATGGCGCGGCATTGCTGGTGAAATGGCTGGCGGCGCCGATGGGTCTCGCGCTCCTGGCCGCGCCGATCGTCGCGTTTGCCGGCGCGCTGCTGTTCGGCTGGTTCGCCGTGCGCCTCTCCGGCGTCTATCTCGCGATGCTGACGCTCGCCTTCGCGCAGATCGTCTGGGCCGCCGTCTTCCAGTGGGAGGATCTCACCGGCGGCTCCAACGGCGTGATCGGCGTCTGGCCGCCGCGGCCATTTGACAGCGCCTCGGTCTATTACCTGCTCACGCTGGTGCTCGCTGTGATCGCCGTGCTGCTATTGCGGCGCTTCCTGTTCGCGCCCTTCGGTTATGCGATGCGCGCAGGCCGCGACTCGCCCTTGCGCGCCGAGGCCATTGGCATCGATGTGAAGCGCGTGCATTGGCTCGGCTTCGCCATTGCCGGCGCGGTGTGCGGCGTGGCGGGAGGGCTGTTCGCGTTCGCCAAGGGCTCGATCTCGCCGGAGACCATCAGCGTCGGCCGCTCCATCGACGGCCTGGTGATGGTGCTGCTGGGCGGCATCCAGACGCTCACCGGTCCCATCGTCGGCGCGTCGGTCTTCGCGCTGCTGCAGGACACGGTGATGCGGCAGACCGAATATTGGCGCGCGCTGCTGGGCGGCATCATCTTGCTGCTGGTGCTCGCCTTTCCGCAGGGCATCGCCGGTGCGATCGCACAGCTCTTCGGCAAGAGGCGTTCATCATGAGCGTGCTCGCCCTCAAGTCGCTGTCCAAGGCCTTTGGCGGCGTGCACGCCGTCAACGGCGTTAGCTTCGCCATCGAGCGCGGCGAATTCCTCGCCATGATCGGGCCGAACGGCGCCGGCAAGTCGACCTGCTTCAACATGATCAACGGCCAGCTCGAGCCCGATTCCGGTGAGATTCTGTTCGAGGGCAAGAACATCGCCGGCCTCGCGCCGCGCGAGATTTGGCGGCTCGGCGTCGGCCGCACGTTCCAGGTCGCGGCGACATTTCATTCGATGACGGTGGCCGAGAACGTGCAGATGGCGTTGATCTCGCACGCGCGGGGGATATACGGCCTCTGGCGTCCGGCCGCTGAGCAGCATCGCGCGCGCGCGCTCGAACTGCTGGCGCAGGTCGGCATGCAGGACGCCGCCGACCGGCCGAGCCGCGAGCTTGCCTACGGCGATGTCAAACGGATCGAGCTCGCCATCGCGCTCGCCAACGAGCCGCGCCTTCTGCTGATGGACGAGCCGACCGCCGGTATGGCACCGCGCGAACGCAACGAACTCATCGCGCTTGTGAAGAAGCTCGTGCTCGAGCGCGGCATCTCCGTGTTGTTCACAGAACACTCGATGGACGTGGTGTTCTCCTACGCGGACCGCATCATCGTGCTGGCGCGCGGGCGCCTGATCGCCGACGGCAACGCCGCGACGATCCGCGAGAATCCGCAGGTTCAAGAGGTCTATTTCGGCACCGGCAAGACGTTCACGCACACCTCACCGGGAGCGGCGCCATGAGCGCCTTGCTCAGAGTGGAAAATCTCAGCGCCTGGTACGGCGCCGCGCGCATTCTCTATGACCTCACCTTCGAGGTCGGCCGCGGCGAGGTGGTCGCGCTGATGGGACGCAACGGCGCCGGCAAGTCCACCACCATGAAAGCCATCATGGGGTTGATCGCCGAGCGCCAAGGCGCCGTGCGCTTCAACGGTGCGGATATCTCGCGCCTGCGCCCGTTCGAGATCGCGCGGCGCGGCCTTGGCTTCACGCCCGAGGACCGGCGCATCTTTGCTGATCTGACGGTCACGGAAAATCTCGACATCGGCCGCCAGCCGCCGCGCAGCTTCCCGGATGGGACCCCGGCGCCGGTCTGGACGCCGGAGCGGCTGTTCGCCCTGTTCCCCAATCTCGGCGAGATGCCGGACCGGCCGGGCGGGCGCATGAGTGGCGGCGAGCAGCAGATGCTCACCGTGGCGCGCACGCTGATGGGCAATCCGCTCCTGGTCCTGCTCGACGAGCCATCCGAGGGCGTCGCGCCCCTGATCGTGGAGCAGATGGCCAATACGATCGTCGAGTTGAAAAAGGAGGGGCTTTCCATCCTCCTATCGGAACAAAACGTCCATTTCGCCCGTCTGGTCTCGGACCGCGCTTATGTTCTCGAGAAGGGGCAGATCCAGTGGCAAGGGAGCATGGCTAGCCTGGATAGCAACCAGGAGGTGCAGAAAGCCTACCTGACCGTATAGTGGGCCAGGGCCGGATTTCCACGATATTTTCGTGGGGTATGTGCAAAAATCCCTACCGTCACGGCTTTTTCCGGACCATGATCTCGTGCTAAGTGTAACTTTACGTGGTACTCGGGTAACGGGAACTCATCGACGATGCGGGGCGACAAACTTAAGGTTGTACCGGCGCCCGCCGACGCGGGGGAGCCGCCGCGCTATGTTCTGGACGAGCAGGTCGGTTTCCTGATCCGCGTCGCCATGCAGCGCCACACCTCGATCTTCACCTCGCGCATGACCGAGGCGCTGACCCAGACCCAGTTCGCGGCGCTGGCCAAGCTCTACGAGGTCGGGCCGTGCTCGCAAAACCATCTCGGCCGGCTGATCTATCTCGATGCCGCCACCATCAAGGGCGTGGTGGATCGCCTCGGCGCGCGCGGGTTCCTCACCGCGCTCAACGACCCGAAGGATCGCCGCCGCCGCGCCGTGGCTTTGACGGACAAAGGCCGCCGCGTGACCGAGGAAGCGACCAAGATCGCCGGCGAGATCACCGCTACGACTCTCTCGCCGTTGACCGCAGAAGAGCAGCGCACGATCGCCCGGCTGTTGAAAAAGCTGAGCTGAATCGGCCCTTCGATTTCGCATAAGCCAAGCGCAGGAGTGCCGCGGATGTGATCGCGCGGCAACGCGGTTTCGCGCGTTGCCCGATCGCGTGCTGTGCGCGCAGATGCGAAAGGATGATGATGACTGCGTTGAAAGTCCCCGCCACGAATCCAACAAGCTCCTTCACGAGCATGAAAGGCAATCACGTCGCGTTCCGCGTGCCCGACTTCGCGGTCAGCAAGGCGTGGTTCGTCGAGAAGCTCGACTTCCGCGTAATCCACGAATGGCCGTTCGGCGATCTGCAGCTCGCCTACCTGGCGCCGCCGGATGATGACGCGGTCTGGATCGAGATCCTCGGCGGCGCCAAGCCGGCGTCGCGGCCACGATTTTCCAGTGTCGACGAAAGCCTGCACTTCGCGGGCTATCACCACTTTTGTTTCGAGGTGGCGAGCGTCGATGCGACGCTGGCGGAACTGCGCCGCCGCAACGTCACGATCGTAGGCGAAGCCTTCGATATGCCGGAGATCGGGCGCCGCCTCGGTTTCTTCGCCGACCCTTTCGGCAATCTGTTCGAACTGGCGGAGACGATCGCATAAGCGCGAATTTCACTTCTGATCGATGATCGCCTTCAGCCGCATCGGCGAGATCGGCAGACGCGTCACGGCGCCGGGGCGGCCGAGCGCGTCGTCGATGGCCGAGGCGATCGCCGCGCCGACCGGATTGGTGCCGCCTTCGCCGGCGCCTTTGAGGCCGAGCGGATTGAGCGGGCTTGGCGCATCTTCGGCGATCAATATCGTCGAGGGCGGCACCTCGTGTGCTGTCGGCATCAGGTAATCGGCGAAGGTCACCGACAAAGGCTCGCCGTTCTCGTCGTAGAGGAATTCCTCGAACAGCGCGCCGCCGAGCCCTTGCGCGAGACCGCCGGCGATCTGGCCTTCGACCAGCTTCGGGTTCACCGCCTTGCCGATGTCATAGGCAATCACGTAGCGCTCGATCGCCACGCCACCGGTATCAGTGTCGACGCGCACCGCGGCCACATGCACCCCGTAAGGGTAGACCATGTGCGTCGACTCGAACGTGTCCTCGGCGGAGAGTCCGTTCGGCAATGCGCGCGCCAACGCGCCGAGCGGCATCGACGGACCAGCGCCTCCGCCCGTGCGCACGATCTCGCCATTGACGATATCGAGCGCGTCCGCGCTCGTCTGCATCAGTTCGGCGGCGGCCTCGAGCGCCTGCGCGCGCAGTTTGCTCGCCGCAAGCCGCGTGGCCTCGCCGCACATCACCGTTGCGCGCGAGGCGAAGGCGCCCATGCCCTTGGCGATGCGGTCGGTCTGGCCGTGCACGACGTTGATGCTGTGATAATCGACGCCGAGCGCATCGGCGCAAATTTGCGCGACCACCGTCTCGACGCCCTGGCCGATCGACGCCACGCCGGTGATCACCTCGATCGCGCCGCTCGGCTTCACCGCGACGCGCACGGTGTCGAACGGCCCGAGTCCACTTTTTTCGACAAACATGGCGACGCCGGCGCCGACCTTTTCGCCCTTGGCGCGGCGCTGCTTCAACTGCGCCTGCAGCTCATTCCAGCCCGCAGCCTTCAGCGCCTTGTCGAGCAGCAGCGCATAATCGCCGGAATCGTAGACGATGTGCGTGCCCAAAGTCTCGAGCGCGAGATTGTAAGGCATCGCGCTCTTGCCGATGAGATTGCGCCGGCGGATTTCGACCATATCCACGCCCACCTTGGCCGCGATCGCATCGAGCAGCCGCTCGCGCACGAAGGTCGACTCGTAGCGGCCCGGCGCCCGGTAAGTGCCGCTCGGCGTCTTGTTGGTGAGGCGGATGTGGGCGGCGGCGCGATAGGCCGGCACGCGATAGGGACCCGGCAGCATCGCCGCGGCGAGATCGGGCACTGTCGCCGCGTGCGTGCGCATGTAGGCGCCGTTGTCGTGAAAGAATTCGTTGTCGATGCCGAGGATGCGGCCGTCTTTGTCGATGGCGGCGCGGACGCGGTGGGTCTGGTCGCGCGAATGGTTGGCGGCGATCAGGTGCTCACGCCGGTCTTCGATCCATTTGATCGGCTTTTGGAATTTCAGCGCGGCGGCGCAGACCAGGATGTCTTCGGGGTACAATTCGCCGCGGATGCCGAAGCCGCCGCCGACATGGCCTTCGTAGAGCTGCACCGACTCGACCTTGCGGCCGAGCAGCTCGGCGATCTTGTCGCGGTTCCAATGCGGCACTTTCGCCGCGCCGTGCATCTCAAGGACATCACGCTTTGTGTCGTAGCGGGCGATGGCTCCGCGCGTCTCCATCGGCACGCCGGAGTGCCGGCCGACGGACAGCTCGAGCGCGACAACGGCATGCGCGTCGCGAAAGGCCGCGTCGATGTCGCCGTAGCCCTTGCGCACCACGCCGGGCTCGGTGGTCAGGCCATCGTCGAAGACGCTCGGTTCTTCGGTCGCGCGCACGACAGCGGGCAGCGGCGCGATGTCGAGCTCGACCAGCTCTGCGGCGTCCTCGACGAGATACTGGCCGTCGGCGAAGACGACTGCGACCGGCTCGCCGACATAACGCACGATGCGGTCGGCGAGCACCGGCTGCTGATAGGGCGTCAGTCCGTCGAGGCGCGTGAGTCGGAATGGAATGCGCGGGATGTGCGCGATATCGGCATACGTCCACACCGCGTGCACACCGGGCAAGGCAAGCGCCGCGGATGCATCGATCGCTTCGATCCTGCCGTGCGCGATGGGCGAGCGCACCACGCGCATCGTCCATTGACCGGGAAAGGAAATGTCGGCGGCGAAGCGTCCCTTGCCGATCAGCAGCGGGCGGTCTTCAAGGCGCGCGACTGAGCGGCCGACGAATTTCGCCGGAGCCGTCATGTGCGGCGCATCTCTACCGCCGCCGCGCGGACGGCCTTGATGATGTTCTGATACCCCGTGCAGCGGCACAGGTTCGACGACAGCACGTCGAGCAAATCGTCGTCGCTGATGTTGGGCTCGCGCTCGAGCACGCCCGCCGCCAGCATCAGGAAGCCCGGCGTGCAGAAGCCGCATTGCAGGCCGTGGTGGTCCATGAAGGCCTGCTGCAACGGATGCAATTCGTCGCCTTTCGCCAGGCCTTCGACCGTGCGGATTTTTTTGCCTGACGCCTGCGCCGCGAACATCAGGCACGAGCGCACCGGCTCGCCGTCGACGATGACCGTGCAGGCGCCGCAGACGCCGTGCTCACAGCCGATATGCGTGCCGGTCTGCCCGCAGTCCTCGCGGATCGCATCGGCCAGCGTCCGCCGCGGCTCGACCTTGATCGCGTGATCGCGGCCGTTGATGTTAAGCGTGATGTCGATCTTGTCGGTCATGCTCATTTCTCTGCGTTGCGCAACGCCGCCCGCACGCGCTGTGGCGTCGCAGGCATTTCGTCGATCGACACGCCGAAGGTGCTGAGCGCGTCATTGATCGCATTCACCACCGCCGCCGGCGAGCCGATCAGGCCGCCTTCGCCGAGGCCCTTGGCCTTGGTGATCGACTCGGTGCTCGGAGTCTCGATGTGATGCAATTCGATCGGGGGAATCTCATGCGCGGTGGGCGGCATAAAATCGGCGAGCGTGGCGGTGAGGGGGCTGCCCTGCTCGTCGTAGATGACCTCTTCCAGCAGCGCGTTGCCGATGCCTTGCGCTACGCCGCCATGTACCTGGCCGTCGGCGATCATCGGATTGATGATCTTGCCGGCATCCTCCGCCACGACGAACTTCTCGACTTTGGTGTGGCCCGTCTCCACGTCCACTTCGACAATGGCAACATGGCAGGCGTTGGAGAACGTGCCGGGCGGGTCGTAGGTGCCGCTCTCGGTCAGGCCGGGCTCGATCTCGCCCTTGAAGCGGTGTGTCTGCGTATAGGCCTCGCGCGCCATCTTGGCGATCGTCACCGAGCGGTCGGTGCCGGCGACCTTGGCCTGGCCCTGCTCCAGCACGATGTCGTCCGGAGCCGCCTCCAGCAGATGGCTCGCGATCTTGATCAGCTTGGCGCGCACTTTCTGCGCGGCGATCAGCGTGGCGCCGCCGGAGATTACCAGCGAGCGGCTGGCGAAGGTGCCCCAGCCGTAGGGCGCGGTATCGGTATCGCCATGGATAACCTTGATCATCCGCGGCTCGACACCGATCTCGTCGGCGATGATCTGCGCCAGCGTCGTGCGCAGGCCCTGTCCGTGCGGCGAGGAGCCGATGCGCGCCTCGATGAAGCCTGACGGATCGACCGTCAGCGTCACCGTCTCCCAGCCGGGCGTGATCTCCATGCCGCGCGCCGCGAAAGCGGGGCTGCCGTAGCCGGTGCGCTCCGAGAATGTGGCAAAGCCGATGCCGAGGTAGCGGCCCTTGGCGCGGGCCTCCATCTGCCGCTTGCGGAACCCGGGCAGGTCGATGGCCTCGACCGCCATCTCCAGCGTCTGTTTATAGGTGCCCTCGTCGAACTTGAGGCCCGCAGCCGAGGTGTAAGGAAATTTGTCGATCAGGTTACGGCGGCGGATATCGACCGTGTCGATGGTGAAGGCGCGCGCCGCCTTGTCCATCAGCCGTTCGAGCGCGAAGGTGATGACTGGCCGCGACACGCCGCGATAGGGCGCCATGGTGCAGGTGTTGGTGATGACGCCGCGGGCGCGGCAATCGTAGTGCTTGACGTCGTACGGTCCCGGCATCTCGGCCATGGCCATCAGCGGCTCGACGCCGGAGGTCGTGGGAAAGCAAGAATAGGCGCCGATATTCGACAGCACGTCGCCCTTCAACGCGATCAGCTTCGCGTCTTGGTCGAAGGCGCCTTGCAGCGTGAGATACTGGTCGCGGCTGTGGAAGCTCGCGATCAGGTTCTCGCGCCGATCTTCGGTCCAGGCGACCGAGCTCCGAAGCTTCCGCGCCAGCCACACCAGCACGGCATATTCCGGCGCGAGCGACATCTTCTGCCCGAAGCCGCCGCCGACGTCCGGCGCGATCACACGCAGATCGGATTCGGGAAAGCCGAGAATGTCGGCAATCGCCGTGCGCGTGAGATGCGGCATCTGCGTGGTGCAGGTCAGCGTCACGCGGCCGGTGGCGAGGTCGTAGGACGCATGCGCGCCGCGCGGCTCCATCGGAGTCGCGTTCTGTCGGCGCGAGCGCGCCTCGACAGTGACGATTCTGTGCGCGCCGGCCCACACGGCGTCGAAGTCCGGCGTCTTGATCTTGCCTTCGAGGATGACGTTGCCGGGCGCGACGGCGTGGATCTGTGGCGCGCCCGCTTCAATCGCCACCCGCGCATCGACCAGCGGCGTCGCGTCGCCAATGACGAGTTCGACGGCGTCGGCGATGTCCTCTGCCTCTTCCTCACTCGGCGCGACCACGGCCGCCACGGCTTCGCCCGCGAAGCGTACCTCGCCGTCGGCCAGGATCGGCTGACCGACCGGTCTGTAGGCGAACTTGTGCAGCATCGGCAGGATCGGCTTCACGCCTTTTAAGTCGGCGGCGGTGAAGACCATCGCGCCGTCCGGCGCCTTGATGCGTTCGATCTTGCCGGCGGCGTTCGGGCTGCGCAGGAAGCGCACCCAATGCACGGCGGGCAGGTCGGCGGTGAAGCGGCCCTGGCCGGTCACCAGCGCGGGATCTTCCAGCCGGCGGATGGCGCGGCCGACCCAAGTCATGCCGGACCCCTTGGTGTGCCGGTCGCGCGCGCTCATGCGCATTTTTCCTTGCGCATGATCTTATCCGAAAACCGGTGCCAACTTTTCGGGATCATGCGCTGCTCTCCAACGCACGCCGCACCACTGCGCGCACCAGATCGCGCCGATACTCGGCGGTCGTCTGGTGATCCTCCATCGCGTCCACGGCGGTGGCGGCGGCTTCGGCCGCGGCGCGGAACACCGTGTCACCCGGCGCTTGGCCGTTAAGCGCGACTTCGGCCTCGGGAATGCGGCGCGGCGCGGGCTCGGCGCCGCCGACACCGACATGCGCGTCAACGATCATGCCGCATTGCAGCCGATAGGTGACCAGCGAGGCCGCCATGGCGAAGTCGCCGGCGCGGCGACTGAACTCGTTGAAGCCGAATTTCGCCTCGCCCGGCAGCAGCGGCAGCCGCACCTCGGCGAGCAATTCGTCCTCGGCCAATGCCGTGGACATCAGCCCCTCGAAGAAATCCGCCGCGGGGATCAGCCGCTCGCCGCGTGTGCTCTTCGCCACCATGATGGCGTTGAGCGTCGCCGCGGTGAGGCACCATTCCGACGACGGATCGGAGTGCGCAAGGCTGCCGCAGAACGTGCCGCGCATGCGGATCGGATAGTGCGCGATGTGGCGCACGACCGTGGCGAGCAGCTTGCCGAGCGGATTATCGACGACGGATTTGTGAAATGCCCCGTGGCGCACGCGGGCGCCGATGGTCAACGTCTTACCGTCGCTTTCCAGCCGGTCGAGGCCCGCGACTTCGTTGATATCGACGAGATGCGCGGGCTTGGCCAGCCGGAAGGCCATGATCGGCACCAGGCTCTGCCCGCCGGCGAGCACGCGGCCGTCCTGCGGCGCGACTTCGGCCAATATTTTCAGCGCCTCGTCGAGGCTGCGCGGGACATGGCGGACGAAAGGCGCAGGCTTCATGCGGCGGGCCCTCTGGCGTTGCGCGCCAGCATGCGCCGTCCATAGGGCGGGCGCGAGCGTTATGCGGTGCGCAGGCCGTCAATTCATATGCACACAAACGATAGCCCGCGCGCCGGGATTGTCAAAGGGCATATTGGAGAAAGCCGCCTATCCTTACGCCATGTTCGAAATCTGGGTGTTCTCAGGTGTGCAGTGGTGTCGCCCCGCGGAAAATCCAGTGCCGCCAGACTCATTTCATTGTGCGGGCATTGGCCGCAACGATTGCCGAAGCGCCGTGTTTGCAAGCCATCGACGGCGGGGATTTTTTTGAACCAGGAGTTAAGTCAATGAACATCGTCAAGATCGCCGTCGCGCTGACCGCGGCGGCTTTTGTCGTCGGCGCCGCCGTGCCGGCGCAGGCCCAGTATCTCTTCCCCAGAACTTCGGCATACGGCAGCACGAGTGGCTGGAATGGCTGGCAAGCCAGCTCGGTGAATTCGCCAAACCGCGACTTCGCGAGCACCGGCGCGCAGCCTGTCGGCGACTACGCCGGAACGTTCGGGTTCGACGCGAGCGCGGCGGGCGCGAACGCGAGCTGCCATCCGGCGCATGTGCGCTATCGCCTTGCCAATGGCCACGTCGTCTCGCGCACCGAGATGATTTGTCCGTAAAAGGCTGACTGTAGCGACGCAACACGCTTCAAGCGTCTTGCGTCGCCTCACGCCTCGTCCAATCCGATATCCACCGCCGGCGAGCCCTGGATCATCTTGCTCGACGAGATGAAATCGACGCCGGTCTCGGCGATGCCGCGCACGGTGTCGAAGCGCACACCGCCTGAGGCTTCCAGCGGAATGCGCCCGTCGACGAATTTCACCGCCTCGCTCATATCGGCGTTCGACATGTTGTCCAGCATGATCACGTCGGCCCGCGCCGCCACCGCCTCGCGCACCTGGTCGAGCCGGTCGCATTCCACTTCGATCTTCACCAGCGACGGCGCACTGGCGCGGGCGCGCTCGACCGCCTTGGTGATGCTGCCGCAGACCGCGATGTGGTTGTCCTTGATCATCACGCCCGAATCGAGCCCGAGCCGGTGGTTGGCGCCGCCGCCGCAGATCACCGCATGTTTCTGCAAGGCGCGCAGGCCCGGCGTGGTCTTGCGCGTGTCGATCAGCTTGGCCTTGGTGCCCTTGATCTCGTCCATCCAGCGCGCGGTCTCGGTGGCGATGCCGGAGAGATGCTGCGCGATGTTGAGCGCGGTGCGCTCCACCGTCAGCAGGCTGCGCGCCTTGCCCTTCACTTTGAGCAGCGTCGTCTTCGGCGCGACGCGGTCACCGTCCTTCGCCGTCAATTCCACGGAGAGCGTCGGGTCATAGCGGCGGAAGCAGGCGGCGGCCACTTCGACACCGGCGACCGCCATCGGCTGGCGCGCGTTCATGTGAAAGGCGGCCTGCGCATCGGCGTCGATCATCGTCAGCGAGGTGATGTCGCCGTGGCCGATGTCCTCGGCGAGCCAGAGGTCGATCAGGCGGTTGACCAGATAGAGATCGAGCATGAGACGGTCCTTCTTGGCGAAAAAGCTCAGCGCGGGATCGCGCGGTCGATGAGGAGCAGCAGCGCGTTCGCGGCGACGGCGAAGATCGAGAGGAACACCGCCACCGCCATGATGGTGGCGATATCGCCTAAGCCCATGGCGCTGTTGATCATGAAGCCCAGGCCGCGCTTGGAGGCGAACATCTCGCCGATCAGCACGCCAAGCAGGCTGAGCGAAAAGCCCAACCGCGCGCCGGCCATCACCTCCGGCAATACGGCCGGCAGAGCAATGGTCGTTGCGACCTGCGACGGCGTCAGACGCAGCGCCTGCGCGGTGCGCAGGTAGACCGGCTTGAGCTGCATGATCGCCTTCATGGTGAAGAGCGCAACGGGGATGAGCCCATGCATGGCGCCGAACGCGACCTTGGCGGAGATGCCGAGGCCGAAGCACAGCAGCACCAGCGGATAGAGCGTCACCTTCGGCAGCGAATACAGCGCGATGAGGATGGGCTCGGAGACGACGCCCGAGGTGCGGTTGAGCCCCAGTAGCGTGCCGAGGCCGACGCCGCCGATAAGCGAGATGACCAGCGCCATGGCGAAGGCTTGGCCCGTCTCGGCGACATTGCCCCAGAACTGATCGGTGCGCATCAATTCGCCGAGCTTCACGAAGGTGGCGGCCGGCGATGTCAGCGTCGTGTCGCCGGCAACGGCATGAAGCCCCTGCCAGACGATCAGCAGCGCGACGATGAGGATGACGAAGTCGCCCAGCTTGCGCATGGCCGTCAGCGCCTCAGGCGGGACTGAAGCCGCCGGTCGATGGCGTCGAGCGCGGCGTTGGCGGCGATGGCCACGATGATGACGAGCAGCATCAGGCCGTACATGCGCTGATTGTTGAAGTTGTTGTAGGCATAGGCGATGGCGTAGCCGATGCCGGCGCCGGACAGGATGAACTCCGAGGCGATCACGCCGATCAGCGAATAGGCGAAGGTGAGCTTCACCCCGGTGAACAGATAAGGCGCCGCCGCGGGCAGGTCGATCATGACCGCGCGCGCCGCCGGGCTCATGCGGAACACGGTGCCCGTCTTGCGCAGCACCGGCGGGATGCGGTCGAGCCCGGTCAGGGTGGCGGTGATCATCGCGACGATCGACAGCAGCACGGCGATAGCGATGATCGCCTGCGCGCCGACGCCGAACATGACGATGAAGATCGGGTAGAACATGAAGGTCGGAATGGCGTAATAGCTCGCCAGCAGCGGCTCGACGGCGCCGCGCACGCGCGGCAGCGCGTGGATGATGGCGCCGCAGACAAAGCCGAGTACGGCCGAGATGACCGACGACAGAAGCACGTTGCGCAGCGTGCTCAGAATGTCCTCGTTGAGCTCGCCGCCGCGCAGGATGTTCCAGAGGCTCACCGCCATCTCGGACGGCGCCAGCAGCACCGTATGGGCGATCACGCCGGTGCGGCAGAGGGCCTCCAGCACCGCGACGGCCGCGACCACCACAGCGAGGCGGATCCAGCCTTCGCGCGTCATGGCTTCGTCCCGATGCTCTTGAGCGATTCGACGCGCAGCTTCTCCCACAGCCGCGCCGTGACCGCGCCGAAATGCGTGTCGGAGACGATGCGGCTGTCGCGCTCGCGCGGCCACCCGGTCTCGACGAAATCGATGAACACGCCGGGCCGTGCCGACATCACCCCGACACGGTCGGACAGCATCGCGGCCTCGTCGAGGGCGTGGGTGATCAGCATCACCGTCGCCTTGGTCTCGCGCCATAGGCGCAGGAGCTCGTCGCCCATCAAGAGGCGCGTCTGCTGATCGAGCGCGCCGAACGGCTCGTCGAGCAGGATCAGCCGCGGCTGCAGTACCAGCGTGCGCGCGATGCAGACGCGCTGCCGCATGCCGCCGGAAAGCTGCGCCGGATAGGCATTGGCGAAATCGCGCAGGCCCATGAAGCCGACCGCATAGTCGACGCGCCGCGTAATCTCGGCGGCATCGACGCCGGCGCGGCGCAGGCCGAAGGCCACGTTGTCCCGCACCGTGAGCCAGGCGAACGACGCGTCCTCCTGGAACACGACGCCGACGCCGTCGGGCACGCCGCGGATGCGCCTGTTCTCGAAATAGACCTCGCCCTCGGTCGGCACCGCGAGCCCTGCCAGCGCGTCGAGCAAGGTCGATTTCCCGCAGCCGGATGGCCCCACCACGGAGAAGAACTCGCCGCGCATGAGATCGAGATCGACGGGCCCGAGCGCATGCACGATCGGCCGCGACGTTCCCACGCCATAGACGCGGGTGACGCCTTTCAGCCGTGCATGAACATCGGCAACAGACATGGCGGGCGCGCTCGCCGGGGCATCACCGGCGCGCATCAGCATCACAGCTTGTGCTGCAAGTCGGCGGGCAGGAACGACTGGTCGATCAACTTGTCCCAGTCGATCTCGCCTTTGACCTCACCGATCAGCCGCAGACCATCGACGGTGCGCTCGAGCTCCGCGCGATTGAAGTCGCCGAGGCTCCACATCTTCGGGCCGATCATGTTCTCGACCGCGACCTTGGCGATGGCCGGATCGAAATTCCATGTCTTTTGCAGGATCGTGGCCGCCTCATCGGGATTGGCGTAGATCGCCTCCACCGCGGCGCGCCGTCCGGCGATAATGGCCTTGATCTTGTCGGGATATGCCTTGGCGAATTCGCGCGTGGTGATGCCGACCGATGTCGTCATCGGCGGCAGCACGTCTTTCGCCGCCAGCACCGTGCGATAGCGGTCCTTGCGGATGATCGACAGCGGCTCGATCAGGCCGGCCGCCGAGACGGCGCCCTGCTCGAGCATGGTCAGCGCGGGCGGATATCCGCCCGCCGCCACCCGTGTGATCTTCGAGGCGTCGATGCCCTTCGCCTTCAGTTCCATGAGGAAGATCATTTCCGACGAGGACTTCGGCGAGGTGATCGCCACCTTCTTGCCGACGAGGTCGTTGATGGTCTTGATGTCGGAATTGGGCATCGTCACCAGCGACGACTCCGCGACCGTGTGGGTGCCGACATTGACGATGATGAGATCGAGGCCGCCTTGCGCCGCCGCCGCCAGCGCCGCCGGCAGGGCTACTTCTCCGTAGGGTGTCGGGCTGGCTAGGATGTTGCGCACGGTGGTGCCGCCGCCGCCCGAGCCGATGACGCCGGTGATATCGATGCCGGCCTTCTTGAACAGGCCCTTCTCCATGCCGACCGCGAACGGCGCGCCGTACAGGCTCTGCCCCCACTGCGTGACCGAAATTTCATCGGCCATGGCTGGCGTTTGTGCAAGCGCGCCCGCCATTGCGGCAGCCAGGCCGATAGTCCGGAAAGAGCGGAGCTGAACGAGCGACATCGATCCCACCTCACAGTGATTGAGCATGGCGGACAATGCGCCATGCGGTTCGATTTGTCCTCGCCTTCCCGGTCGGCGATTGTTTGTGCTCAAATGAAATCGTGCTGCCGGGAGGCTGTCAAGGCGAATGCATCCTCCGCGGGCGCGCCTCGTACGCGTCAAGACAGCACGGGGTTCTGCACGCTTTGCGTCGAGACGTGGCGCGCAGCGCCGCTGGGTTGCTGCCGCGCGGCGGCATAGCTCCGGCGCTGGACAAGGGCGCTGTCGGCGTCCATGTAAGCCGAATGCGGAAAACAGCGCTGGAAACGGTGCTTCTCTATCAAGCGGTACACTGAGGATATTCATGCTGCACGAGACGATGCGCGCGGAAACGGATGTGCTGGTGATCGGCGCCGGCGCCGCGGGCATGTATGCGTCGATCGAAGCCGCGCGGAGCGGCTGCAATGTTTTGCTCGCTGATCGCAGCCTGATCGGCCGCGGCGGCGCCACCGTGATGGCACAGATGACGGTCGCCGTCGCGCTCGGCTCGGAGACGCCGGACGACTGGAGCTACCATTACGGCGACACGCTCAAGGCGGGCCGCGGGCTCTGCAACGAGTCGCTGGCGCAACTCCTGTGCGAGGAAGGCCCCGAGTGCATCCGCGCCCTTGACGAGTGGGGCGTCGGCTGGGCGCGCAAGGACGGACGCATCACCCAGGCGATGGCGCCGGGACATGACCGGCCGCGCTGCGTCTATGTCGACTTCCTCAACACCGGCCCGGCTGTGTCGAAGACGCTGCGAACGGTGGTGAACAAGGTCGACGGCGTTCGCCGCGCTGGCGATCTGTGCGTGGTCGATCTCTTGCGTAACGGCAGCGAGGTGGTCGGCGCGCTGGCGATCCACCTCGGCACCGGCGCGCCGGTGATCATCCATGCCAAGGCGACCATCATCGCCACCGGCGGCCTGACGCGGCTCTATCGGCGCAACAGCGCCTCGTCGAACATGGGCGGCGACGGCTACGCATTGGCGCTGCGCGCCGGTGCCTCGCTGGTCGACATGGAGTTCGTGCAGTTCTTCCCCATCGGGCATCTGGCGCCGCGCCTGATCGGCATGGACCCGATCATGTGGGACCCGTTCCGCTACAAGCTCGGCGGAAGGCTGCTCAACAATCAGATGGAAGATTTCACCCAGCGCTACGGTGTCGCCGAAGACGGCAAATACGTCATCACGCGCGATCTCGGTAGCTACGCGATCCTGAAGGAAGTCGAAGCCGGGCGCGGCACGCCGCACGGCGGCGTCTACTTGAGCTTCCAGCACTGCTCGGCTGAAGCGCTGCGCGGCGCCTTCGGTCCGGTGATCGACCGGCTCGCCGCCAACGGCATCGACCTTACGAAGACGCCGATCGAGGTGGCGCCGATCGCGCACTACCACATGGGCGGCATCGCCGCCGACAATCGCATGCAGACCGGCGTGCCTGGCCTTTATGTCGCCGGGGAAGCCGTGGGCGGCGCCAACGGCGCCAACCGTCTCTCGGGCAATGCCATCACCGAGGCCTTCGTGTTCGGCCGCCGCGCCGGCCGCAGCGCCGCCGAGCGTGCCAAGGCCATGCCGGCGGTGCCGGATCATGCCGACAATACGCAGGCCGTGATCGATCTCGTCACAGCGCATGCGCCGCGGGACATCAACACCGCCGAGATGGTGCAGACGTTACAGGCCACGATGCAGGACGATGTCGGCGCGCTGCGCACCGAAGCGCGGCTCGAGCGCGCCCTCGCGACGCTCGACAGCCTCGATCGCGATCTCGGCGATGTGCCGCCGGGCGACGGCGGGCGCTTCGACATGCGGCTAATCGACTGGCTCGACCTGCGCAACATGCTGATGGTGTCGCGCGTTGTCGCTCAGGCCGCGCTTGCGCGCACCGAGACGCGCGGCGCGCAGCACCGCGAGGACTATCCGGATACGTCGCCGGATTGGGCGGTCAATCAGTTCGTCGATTATCGCGGCGGTCGTATCGTACTCTCACGTGCCGCGGCGCCGGCGCAAGCAGCGGTGGCATCATGAGCGAGCGCGCGACACTCACCATCTGGCGTGGCCTCGACAAAAATGCGGGCCATTGGGAAACGCATGAGGTGCCGTTCGAGCCGGGCCAGTCGGTGCTCGATGGCCTGCGCTGGATCCGCGTCAACGTCGATCCTTCGTTGGCGATCCGCTTCTCCTGCATCAATGCCAATGCCTGCAAGGAGTGCATGATCGAGGTCGACGGCAAGACCGTCTATGCCTGCACCGCACGCTTGCAGCCGCGCGAGATGAAGCTGGCGCCGCTGTCGAACAAGAAGCTGGTGCGCGATCTGGTCACCGAGATCGCGCCGCCCGCGGAGCGGTTCGCGTAATTGCTTCTTATCCCTCCCCCGCGAGCGGGGGAGGGATGAGATCGTCTACTGAAACCCGCCCGACGCCTCGATGCGCTGGCCCGTGAGCCAGGCCGATTCAGGCGATGCGAGAAATACAGCGACGCCCGCGATATCGGCCGGCTGGCCAAGACGTCCGAACGGCGTGCGCGCGATCATCTGTTTCTCCAAGTCGCTGCCGATGACGCCCGCGCTGTGCACGCCCTCGGTTTCGACGCCGCCCGGCGCGATGGTGTTGACGCGGATGTTCTTCGGTCCAAGCTCCTGAGCGAGCACGCGCGTAACGGTGTCCAACGCACCCTTGGTGGCGGAATAGACGACAGCCGTCGGCATTCCGCTTTCACTGGCGACAGAGCTGATATTGATCACGCTGCCACCTTGCGGGCCGAACAATTTCACCGCTTCCTTGATCGCCAGGATCGGGCCTAGGACGTTGAGGTCGAAGTGGCGGTGGAATTCCGTCTCGGTCACCTCCTGGATCGGGGCGAAGGCGTAGACGCCGGCATTGTTCACCAGCACGTCGAGCTTACCGAAGGCTTTCTTCGTCTCTGCAAACAATTGCTGCACGTCGGCGGCCTTCGCCATGTCGCCCTTTACCGCAATGGCCTTTCCGCCCTTGGCGGTGATCTCGCTGACGACGCGATCGGCGCCGTCCTTGCTACTCGCGTAGTTCACGACGACAGATGCCCCCGCCGCGCCCAACGCCGTGGCGATCCCCGCGCCAATGCCCTTCGAGGCGCCCGTGACGACGGCCACCTTCCCGCTCAATCCGCTCATCTGGTCTCTCCTGCTTGACCGTTTCGTTGTTCGATGATTAGATAATCATCTAACTAATGCGCGAGATAGGAGGCGGGCGGGGCAAGTCAAGGGCGGGCGAATGTGGCCCGATCAGATTTTCGAGAGGCGCTCGAGGTAGGCTTGCAACGCGTCGCGCTGGAGGGTGAGGTTCATGAACTTGCCCTCGCGGGTGATCTCGACCAGCCCGGCGGATTCCAGTTCCTTGATGTGGTGCGAGAGCGTCGCGGCACTGATCGGGTGGCTCTTATGCAACGTGCTGCACGGATAGACGCCGTTGCTCGCGCCAATCTCCTTGAGGATCGCATAGCGGCGCGGCTCGGCCAGCGCGCGGGCGATGCGCGCAAACTGCTTGTCCGTGAGCCTTGACTTTGAAGAGGCCGCCATCGCCCTAAGGTATCCAACCGGATTCAGGTGTCCAGGCACTGATATATAGGGCGTTTTAGGCGTGAAGAAAGCGCGCGTCTCGTTACACTCGTAATACGACGTTCTCCGCATCCTCCTCGACCTGATCGATCACGAGGATCTTGACGGTTTCGGCGCCGATCGTCTCACCGCGATGCCACTGTCCAATGGCTTCGATGCCGAAATCGCCGGGTCCGTAGATATCGGTCTGCCCGGTCTCCGCGTTGGTGACGCGAAGCCGTCCGGAGAGGATATATCCGTAGCGGGGAAACGGGTGTTGATGCTCGGACAATGCCATGCCGGGCGGAATTTCATAAATCGACGCGATGACTTGCGGACGACTTTGCGGGAAGGCGATTGGCTGCCCGCTCGCGGTGACCGATGTCTTCAGCAGGGGCGTCACGCGAACGGCCTGCGCGGGCTTATCCTTCCCGTCGCGCATTCTGCGACGCAGCCTGCGTAGCCGCGCCCATGTTCTGAAGAGGAATCGTCGCATCCCGCACGATCAAGTGGAGTGCTTGTCGCGTCCTTCCAGCGCCGTCCCGAAGACGTGATCCCAGAAGGCAGTGGTCACGCCGAAATTTCCGTCGTGCGAAAGATGGTGGTGTCGCGCGTGGCGCACGCGGGCGCGGTAGAGATAAGTGTCGCGGCGCGGCCGAAAGTGATGCGTCGCGTAATGCACGAACACGTACCACAGATAGCCGGTGACCATCCCCGCCGTCGCCGCCATGCCGAGATCGAAGCCGAGCGCCAGCGTCGCGGGAACCGCCACCGCAATAATGCCGATGAACGTGCTCGCCCAGGCGGGCGTGCCGATCAGGTCATTGGGCTGCTCGTGGTGCAGCTCGTGGACGCGCGACAGGATCGGCGCGTGGTGGAAGAGCGCGCGATGCAGCACGTATTCGATCAAGGTCCAGGCGATGAAGCCAAGGCCATAGGCCAGAACCCACAGCATCGGCTGCACCGGTGCCGCGTGCCGGTAGGCGAGCGCGACGGCGATCAAAACCAAAGGGGGAAATAGAATGAACTCGGAAAAATAGCCGAGTCTGGTCATCTTCATGCGGACACCTTGAAGCCTTCTTTTCGCGGCCGTGATGGGTCTCACGAGTCGCCGCCCCCGGGTGCTGTCACTCAACATAGCAGCGACGCTCGCGCGCTTGAAGCGCGCAAGTGCCGCATCGGGGCTCACAAAACTGTTGCCGCAACCGCCGCGACGGGGCTCCGGCCCTGCCGTTCGCCCGAGTTGTCCGGGGGATGCGTCGTCAGCAGCTAGTGATCTCCGCGAGTGGCCGGGCTAGCATTGCCCGCAATAACGATAAAAACAGGGGGAGACGCCATGTCCGTGTTGCTCATGGCTTTCGGCGCGCTGGCGGCGATCTGGCTGCTGGTGCTGGTGTTCGCACCGCTGCTCGGGTCCGACCACTGAGGGGCGGCGGCCGCCAGGTCCGCCACGCCGGAGGAAGAGGGTTGGGAAGGCCGGCCCGCCATCGCTTTCGGGTCTGGTGGCCATTTGTCGTCCCGCAACAGACTGAAAACCTTACGACTTTTAGGAAATTGCCGTTGTCGGCCCGCGGCCCTACATAGGGCGGAGGCGGTCAGACATGGCCGATGGCGCGCCGGCGGGGGTGCTTTTTGGACAAACGAAAGAAGTCAATTCGCTCATGACCAACAGCGACACCGAGGTCGCCATTATCGGCGGCGGCGCCGCAGGCATCGCCGCGGGCCGCCATCTCCGCGCGGCGGGCATCGACTGCCTGCTCGTGGAGGCGCGGACGCGCTTCGGCGGCCGGGCCTATACTGTGGATGCCTCCGGCTTCGGCATCGATCTCGGCTGCGGCTGGCTGCATTCGGCCGACCGCAATCCGTGGACGCAGGTCGCCGAGGCGGAAGGCCGCAGCCTCGATCGTGCAGAGCCGCCCTGGAACAAGCCGTCGCTCGAGATGGGCTTTTCGCTCGACGAACAACGCGCATTCCGCGAGTCAATGCACACATTCTACGAGCGCGTCGGCGAGGCGGCTCGCAAGCAGCCGGACGTGCCCGTCGCATCGGTGCTCGAGCCCGGCGGCCGCTGGAATGCGCTGCTCGGATCGATCGGCACCTACATCAGCGGTGGCGAGCTCGATCATGTGTCGGCCCTCGACTTCGACAATTATGCCGACACCGGCGTGAACTGGCGTGTCGTTGAAGGCTACGGCACGACCATTGCCGGCTACGCTCAGCCCATCCGGGCAGTGCTCGATTGCCCGGTACTGCGGATCGACCATTCCGCGCGGCGTCTACGCATCGAGACGGCGAAAGGCACGATCACGGCCGACCAGGCGATCGTGACGCTGCCGACCAACGTCCTCGCCGAAATGGAGGACTTGTTCGCGCCGTCGCTGCCGGAGAAGACACAGGCAGCCGCCAACCTGCCGCTTGGGCTTAACGACAAGCTTTTCCTGTCGCTCGAGAATGCCGAAGAGTTCGGGCGCGATTCGCGCCTGTTCGGCCGCACCGATCGGGCCACCGCCACCTACCACATGCGTCCGTTCGGACGGCCGATGATCGAGTGCTATTTTGGCGGCCGCAACGCCTGGGATCTGGAAGCGGGCGGCGAGAAGGCCTTCGTCGATTTCGCCGTCGGCGAGCTCACCGGCCTGCTCGGCAACGACTTCGCCAAGCGGGTGAAGCCCATCACCATCCACTCTTGGGGCGCCGATCCCTTCGCGCGCGGGTCCTATTCGTATGCGCTGCCGGGCAAGGCGGGGAGC
>Ga0310811_10001053_pt1 | contig 35561 bp, 24 predicted proteins | sample YCmetagenome_FD_207642 | JGI IMG/M metagenome (GOLD analysis project Ga0310811, IMG submission 207642) | Soil microbial communities from experimental microcosm in Duke University, North Carolina, United States - YC | ecosystem: Engineered > Artificial ecosystem > Soil microcosm > Unclassified ... | reverse complement strand
TGGTCGACGACGCGTCGGCGGGGCTCGTGCACCCGGCGACGCCGGGCCGCGGCCGCGCCGCCCTCAAGACCCTGACGAAGCTCGTCGCGGCGATCGAGTCGTGGGCCGCGGCGGCACACCCGTCGCGCCGGGTCGTGCTCGCCTCGCCGCGTTCGTTCTGCGCCGGCGTCGAGCGGGCGATCGAGATCGTCGAGCAGGCCCTCGACACCTACGGGCCGCCGGTGTACGTGCGGCGGCAGATCGTGCACAACACGTATGTCGTGGCCGACCTGGAGCGGCGCGGCGCGATCTTCGTCGAGGAGCTGAGCGAGGTTCCGGACGGCGTGCCGGTGGTGCTCTCGGCGCACGGCGTGGCCCCGTCGGTGCGGCTGGAGGCCGAGGCCAGGGCGCTGGCCGTGGTCGACGCCACGTGCCCGCTGGTGGCCAAGGTGCACTCCGAGGCGCGAAGGGCGCTGCGCGACGGGAACAGCGTCGTGTTCATCGGGCACCCGAACCACGACGAATCAGAGGGTCTGATGGGCGAGGACCCGGACCCGCGCTCTCCGCGCATACATCTGGTGGAGAGCCCGGAGCAGGTCAAGGCGCTCGAGGTGCCCGACCCCGACCGGGTCGCCTACCTGATGCAGACCACCCTGGCCGAGGACGAGGCCTCGCACGTCGTGAAGGCGCTGCGGGAGACCTTCCCCGGCATCGGGGAGCCGCCGAGCTCGGACATCTGCTACGCGACGACGAACCGGCAGCGCGCGATCCGCGACGTGGCCGCGGGCGCCGACGTGGTGCTGGTGGTCGGCTCGGCGAACTCCTCGAACTCGCTGCGCCTGGTCGAGGTGGCCGAGCGCGCGGGAGCCGCCGCCCACCTGGTGGACGGCGCCGACCAGGTCGATCCCGCGTGGCTGGCCGGCGCGGGGACGGTCGGCCTGACGGCCGGCGCGTCCGCGCCGCCCGCGCTGGTGGAGGAGGTGGTCGCGGCGCTCGCCGCGCTCGGCCCGATCCGCCGCGAGGAGCCCGCGGGCACCGAGGAGACCTACCGCTTCACCCTGCCGGCGATGCCCGCACTGCCGACGAAGAAAGCCTGAGAGGGGAACCATGTCCATTCCGTTGCGGCAGACCGCGAGGCTGGGCGCCTACCTGTTCAAGCAGAAGATCAAGGGCGTCAAGAAGTTCCCGCTGATCGTCGAGCTCGAACCGCTCTTCGCGTGCAACCTGGCCTGCGCCGGCTGCGGCAAGATCCAGCACCCGGCCAACATCCTCAAGCAGCGCATGCCGGTCGAGCAGGCCGTCGGCGCCATCGTGGAGTCGGGCGCGCCGATGGTCTCGATCGCGGGCGGCGAGCCGCTGATGCACCCGCAGATCGACGAGATCGTCAACCAGTTGATCGCCAAGAAGAAGTTCGTCTACCTGTGCACGAACGGCCTGCTGCTCAAGCGGCACCTGCACAAGTTCAAGCCCTCGCCGTACTTCGCCTGGGTCGTGCACATCGACGGCCTGAAGGAGGCGCACGACCGGGCGGTGAGCAAGGAGGGCGGCTTCGAGGGCGCGGTCGAGGCGATCCGGCTGGCCAAGGAGGCCGGGTTCAAGGTCAACACGAACACGACCTTCTTCAACACCGACACGGCCCAGTCCGTGATCGAGGTGCTGGACTACCTGAACGACGACCTCAAGGTCGACAACCTGATGATCTCCCCGGCATACGCCTACGAGAAGGCGCCGGACCAGGAGCACTTCCTCGGCGTCACGCAGACCCGGGAGCTGTTCAAGAAGGCCTTCGCGGACGGCCGCCGGCAGAAGTGGCGCTTCAACCACTCGGCGCTGTTCCTGGACTTCCTGGAGGGCAAGCGGGACTTCGAGTGCACCCCCTGGGGCATCCCGTCGTACTCGCTCTTCGGCTGGCAGCGACCCTGCTACCTGCTCAACGACGGCTACGTGGGCACCTACAAGGAGCTGATCGAGACCACCGACTGGGACAAGTTCGGCCGGGGCAAGGATCCGCGCTGCGCGAACTGCATGGCGCACTGCGGCTACGAGCCCTCTGCGGTGCTGGCGACGATGTCCTCGCTCAAGGAGTCGATCAGGGCGGCCAGGGACATCTAAGATTCGGTAAAGGCCCTCCCGTCTCCGGGTGCCCGCGCGCTGGCGCCGGCACCCGGTTTCGGGAGATCATGGTCGGGTCGTGTCCGTCCGGCATCCGGACGACGGCCAGTACCTCACCGGTGGGATCGGATTTCATGGTTCGAGCAGGGCGGGAGCGGGCGCGGCGGCGGTCCGTCGGCCTCGCGGTCGCGGGCGCCGGGGTGATCGCGCTCGGCGCCGGGATCCTGTGGCCCACCGTGCTCGGCCACCGCAACACCGCGTACGCGAACGGCGGCGTCATCCCGATCCCGTCCTCCGACGCGTCCGCCGCGGGCTCGTACTGGACCTCCCGGCTGACCTCCGCCTCCGTGACCTCGCCGCGCGGCTCCGGCGCCGCGGCCGGCGCGCTCGGCTCCGGAAGCGCCGTGCCGAACCCGACCGCGAACGGGACCGGGTCCGGGTCCGGGTCCGGGTCCGGGTCCGGCAGCGAGGCGGCCACGGAGGCCTACAGCGCGGCCGCCGGCACCCCGATGACGGTCTCCAGCCCGCTCGCCGGCGTCGCGTTCGGCGGCGTGCCGCAGGTGGGGGCGATGTTCAGCACCTCGGACGGCTCGATCTCCGGCCAGGGCCACTACTGCACCGGCAGCGTCGTCAACAGCCCCGAGGGCGACATCGTCGTGACGGCGGCGCACTGCGTGTACGACTCCTCCGGCGTCTACACCGACATCGCCTTCGTGCCCGGCTACCACGACGGCGAGGACCCGTACGGCGTGTGGATCCCGTCGGCGGTCATCGTGCCGCCGCAGTGGGCGGCGACCAGCGACCCGAACTACGACGTGGCGTTCCTGATCGTGCACCAGGAGGGCTCGGCGACCAGGATCCAGGACGTGGTCGGCGGCGACGACCTCGGCCTGAGCCCCGGTTACACGGGCCTCACCCGGGTCATCGGCTACCCGGAGTCCGCCGAGGAGCCGGTGGACTGCACGAACTTCACCTCGGAGTTCAGCGACCCCTCGCTGACCGCCCCGCAGCTGCAGTTCGACTGCGACGACTACCCCGGCGGCACCAGCGGCGGCCCGTTCCTGCAGGCCGTCGACTCGGCCACGGACCTCGGCACGGTCGTCGGGGTGATCGGCGGCTACGAGGCCGGCGGCGACGACCCCGACGTGTCCTACTCCGTCTACTTCGGCGACTGGGTCGGCGCGCTCTACGCGCAGGCCGAATCCGAGGGCTGATATTCCGGCGCGATCGCCGGGCTCTTCCCAGGCCATGGCCGTCCACCTGTGAGCATGCGCGGTTCGTAGCATTCGCGAAACAGATCCGCTATCGCCGTGTCACGGCGCGCTGTCAAGGTGCGCGCAATATCCCGTAATCCATTGCCGCACAAGGGGTATTCCGCGCGATCAACCGCACCTTGCACGTTCACGCAGCATTGACGAACGGAGCGCACAGTGCACCTGACTTACATCCCCTATCCGACCACCGGGTACTCCTCGGGGGACGCCGCCTGGCAGCTGACCGCGGCCACCCTGGTCGGATTGATGAGCCTGCCCGGCCTGGCGGTGCTCTACGGCGGGCTGGTCCAGAAGAAATGGGCCGTCAACACCATGTTGATGGCCTTCAGCGCGTTCTCGCTGGTGTTGATCGTCTGGGCGCTGTGGGCGTTCAACATGGGCTTCGGCAGCCCGTGGATCAAGACCACGGTGGCCGGCTCCGGCAGCGGTTTCGTGGGCATGCCGAGAACCTCGCTCGGCGCCGGACAGGAATCGCAGGCCTCGATTCCGCTGCTGTCCGGGCTGATGCCGCCCTTCAACTTCTCCGAATCGGCGCTGTTCTACTTCCAGTTCGTCTTCGCCGCCATCACCCCGCTGCTGTGGCTCGGCTCGGTGATCGGGCGGATGAGCTTCAAGGCGTGGCTCATCGTGGTGCCGCTGTGGACCACGATCGTCTACACGGTCGACGCCTTCATGCTGTGGGGCGGCGGCTTCTGGGCCGGCATGGGCGCGGTGGACTACTCCGGCGGGTACGTCATCCACCTGTCGGCGGGCACCGCGGGCTTCGTGGCGGCGGCGGTGATCGGGCCGCGGCTGAAGAAGGACCGCGAGCACGGCGCCCCGAACAACCTGCTGCTGTGCGCGACCGGCGCGGGCATCCTGTGGCTGGGCTGGAACGGGTTCAACGGCGGCGACCCGTACTTCGCCGGCGCGGACGCGGCCCTGGCCGTGGTCAACACGAACCTGGCCACCGCCGTGGCGCTGATGACCTGGCTGCTGATGGACCTGTTCTTCAGCCCCGCCAAGAAGCCGACGCTGCTCGGCGCGATCAACGGCATGATCGTCGGCCTGGTCACCATCACCCCGTCCGCCGGATACCTCAACGGCCTCGGCGCGATCGCGGTCGGCGCGATCACCTCGGTGATCGTGTGGCTGAGCTGGTACAAGCTGTCCAAGAAGTGGTTCTTCGCGAAGGTGGACGACACCCTGGGCGTCGTCTACACGCACGGCATCGCAGGGCTCTGCGGCGGTCTTCTGGTGGGGATCTTCGCCGACCCGAACGTGCTGGTCTACCTGGCCGGGAACTCGAAGTCCTCGGCGGTCTCGGTCACCGGCCTGCTCTACGGCTCGCACACCTGGCACCAGCTCGAGGTGCAGGCGGGCGCGGCCCTCACGGTGATCGGCTGGACCGCGCTGTGCACCTTCCTGATCCTCAGATTCGTCGGCCTGTTCGTCAAGCTGCGGCTGACCGACGAGCAACTCGAGACCGGCGACCTCGCGATCCACGACGAGGTCGTGTACCCGGGTGACACGCTCAGCACATCGGTGAGTGAACCGGTCCTCGCCGGCGCGGCCGCGCCGGAACCGGCCGCCGAGGCCGAGGTCCCCGCCGCCGAGGGCTGACCCGGGACCGCCCTGAACCCGTCCCGGAACCCGTTGCCCGGCAGCGGAATCCGCCGATTCGTCCCCGCCCCGCCCGGTTCGGCGGCGCGGGGACGATCGATTCTCCGTTCGATAGCTCCCCTGTTCGCTCCCGTGCGCCCCCGGCGGGTGCGGGTGGGGAGTGCGGGGAACGGGTAGGGCGAGTGAGTGATCCAGATCGTCACCCGGTGTGTGCGGCCGAGCGTTATTTCCGCGCCCTGTCTTGATTCACGGCCCTGACAGGACGATATACTTCCGACCGCCCACCTGGACGAACGAGAGCGAGCTCGAAATGGGGGCAACACCCTGGAGCAGGGCGTTCGGGGGTGAACAGACCCCCGCCGCGCCGCAGCGGCCGTGGCCGGCGACCCTGACCGTCGGCACGGACGGCAGGATCACCAGCTGGAGCCGGGGCGCGCAGGCGCTGTTCGGGCTCTCGGCCGGCCGGGCCTGCGGCCGCCGTATGCGCACCCTGATGGTGCGGCCCGAAGACCGCGCGTCGCTGGACGAGCTGCTCGGCACGGTGCTGACCGGGCGCAGCTGGTCGGGCTCGCTGCCGCTGCTGGACGCCGACGGGCTCGTTCACCCGGTCGAGTGCGGATGGCAGCCGATCCAGGACCGGCGCGGCCGTCCCGGCGCGCTGATCGTGGTGACCGACCGGGTCGGCCAGTCCGTGCCCGCCGCACGCCCCGCGCCGCTCGGCACCGCCGAGGCCGCGCTCGCCGCCATCGGCCAGTTCCAGGAGCACGCGGCCTCGGTCGCGATGATGCGCCGGGTGCAGCTGCTTACCGAGGCGAACACCATGATCGGCACCACGCTGGACATGGCGCACACCGCGCAGGAGCTGCTGAACGTCGCCGTCCCGCGCTTCGCCGACACGGCGTCCGTGGTGCTGATGGAGTCGGTCGTCGACGAGTTCGAGCTGCCGCCGCCGTGGCTGGAGGGCGACGAGATCCGGGTGCGCCGGGTCGCCGTGAAGGCGCAGGACCCCGCGCTCGAGGCGATGCTGCCCGAGGACGCGACCGTGCTGCACGCGCCGAACACGGTGTTCGGCCAGGTGCTGCGGAGCGGAAGGCCGCGCACCCTCAGCTCGCTGGACCTCGCCGCGGCGCAGAAGCTGTGGCCCGGGATGGACCCCTCCCCCGCCCCGCACCTCGTGGGCAACTGCATGCTCGTCGTCCCGCTCGTCGCGCGCGGCGCCGTCCTCGGCATCGCGATGTTCGCCCGCGGCTCGGACCGCAGGCCGTTCTCCGGCGGCGAGGCCGTGCTCGGCGAGGAGTTCGCCGCCCGCGCGGCCCTGTGCGTGGACAACGCGCGGCTCTACAGCCACGAGCGCAACACCGCGCTGATGCTGCAGCGAGCGCTGCTGCCGGCCGACTCCGGCGACCACACCGGCGTCGACGTGGCGCACCGCTACCTTCCCGCCAGCGACCTGACCGGCGTCGGCGGCGACTGGTACGACGTCATCGGCCTGCGCGGCGGCCGCGTCGCCATGGTCGTGGGCGACGTCATGGGGCACGGAATCCGCGCCGCCGCCGTCATGGGCCAGCTGCGCACCGCGACCCGGACGCTCGCGGCACTCGACCTGCAGCCCGCCGAGGTGCTCCGCAACCTCGACGAGCTCGCCGACGGCCTGGGCGACGGCGAGATACTGTTCGCGACGTGCCTCGTGGCGGTCTACGACCCGGCGACCCGCATCTGCCGCATAGCGCGCGCGGGCCACATCCCGCCGCTCATGGTCACCCCCGACGGCGAGACCACCATCATCGACCTCCCGCCGGGCGTCCCGCTCGGCGTCGGCGGGCACACGTTCGAGAGCAAGGACATCGAGTTCGAGGACGAGAGCCTGCTCGTCCTGTGCACCGACGGCCTCGTCGAGAGCAGGGCGCCGGGCCGCGACATCGACGACGGCATGCAGGACCTCGTCCGCGAGATCAAGGACGCGACCCTGCCGTTGGAGGCCATCGCCGACACGGTCATCTCCGGCCTGCGCGGCGACCGCACCATGGACGACGCCGCCCTCGTCATCGCGAGAGTCCGCGGCATCCCGTCCACCGCCACCGCGCAGTGGACCGTGGAGCCTGAGCTCCCGGCCGTCGCCCGCGCCCGCAAGAACGTCCGCAGCACCCTCAACGACTGGGGACTGAGCCAGCTCGAGGAGACCGCGGAACTGCTCGCGAGCGAGCTGGTCACGAACGCGCTGCTCTACACCAACGGCCCGATCAGCGTCCGCCTCCTGCGCGACAACGCGCTGCTCTGCGAGGTCTACGACACCTCCGACGAGACCCCGCAGCTGCGCGCCGCGGACCAGGACGACGACGGCGGCCGAGGGCTCCACCTCGTCAAGGCCCTGTCACAGCGCTGGGGAACGCGGCGGACGAGCGGCGGCAAGAGCGTCTGGTTCGAGCTGGCGTTGCCGTAGGGACGCATGCGGTGGAAGGGCCCGAATCAGGCCGCCTCCGGGATGGTTCCCCTCACCTCAACGGCACCGCCACGTCGCAGTCCGGGACCGACCCCTCCCCCTCCGCTTCGAGGTAGACGAGGCGGAGCGGGCCGACGGTCTGGCGGTCCTGGTCGCGGGACCAGGCGAGCAGGCTCTGGGCGGCGAGGACGATGCGGGCGGCGTGCAGGAGGGTGGTGGCGCCGTAGTGGACGTACGCTTCCTGATGCGCCGGGTCGGTGCGCAGGGTGAGGTCGGGGAAGCGCTTGGCGAGTTCGGGGGCGCGGTCTTCGGGGACGGGCCAGCACCACTCGATCGGCCCATCGCTGTCGGCGCTCACGTCGCCGTAGTAGATGATGAACGGCGCTCCGGCCACGCCGGGGAGCGGCTTGATTCCGGCGTGGCGGAGGTTGCCGACGAACTCCTCGCGGACGGCGGTCTGCTCGTCGATGTGCAGGTGCCTCGTCTGGGCCAGTACGCTGCGGTCCGGGAGCGACCGGGTGGAGACCGCGTAGGCCATGGAGGTGGCAGCGGATACGTTGCCGCGCAGGCGCTCGGTGAGTGAGCCGACGAGGCGGCGGCGGGCGGCGTGCTCCGCCTCGGCCTCGGCCCAGAAGGCCGCGATGCGGTCGGCGCCGAGCGAACCCTCCTCGTCGAGTGCGGTCTTGATCTCGGTGAGCGGGATGCCCACCTGGCGCAGCGAGGAGACGAGGTAGGCGCGCTCGAGCTGGCCGCGCAGGTAGTGGCGGGCGCCGGTCACCGGGTCTACGCGGCTCGGTTCGAGCACGCCGGCGCGGTCGTACAGGCGCAGCGCCTTGGGCGAGAGCCGGCTGAGCCTGGCGAACTCGCCGGTGCTCACCTCGTCCGCGTCCGACTCGGTCATCCGCATCCCTTCCCTGCCGGGTCCCAGTCAAGGTCAACACCCCCGGCCGAAGATCGCAATCCGGACGCGCGCGACATCTTGCCAGGGCCGCCACATTGGACTAGACCATATGGAGAGGACTAGACCACCCACGGTTCCTCGGCTCCCACGGTTCCTCGGCTCCCACGGTTCCTCGGCTCCCACGGCTCCCACGGCTCCCACGGCTCCCACGGCTCCACGGCTCCACGGCTCCACGGCTCCACGGCTCCACGGCCCCCACGATCACGCCCGCGCGATCCCTTGCACACCCACCGGCACGATCCGGCACGAAGGAGTGCGATCAGCAGCATGCGGAGATGGACACGCACGTCCGGCCAGAACAGACACGCGCGCACCCGCACCGCCCACGACCCCACCCGCGTTCACACCCGCACCGGCTCCCACACACGGCGGCGCCCCCGGCGGTCTCTTCGGCTCGGGGCGGGGCCGCCGCCGCGGCGCTCGTCGTTCCGGCGGCGCCGTACCTTCCACCGGCGCCGCGTCCACGGCCGCCACCAACCTGCTGGGCAACGCCGGATTCGAGTCCGGGAGCCTGTCGGGCTGGACGTGCGATTCCGGGACGGCGAGCGCCGTCGGCAGCCCGACGCACTCCGGCTCGCACGCGCTCGCCGGAACACCCACCTCATCCGACGACGCGCAGTGCACCCAGACGGTCACCGTCCAGGCGAACACGACATACACGCTCTCGGCGTACGTCGAGGGTTCCTACGTCTACCTCGGCGACACCGGCGGCAGCGACACGTGGACGCCGTCGGCCACGAGCCGGCAGCAGCTCTCGATGTCGATCACGACGGGGGCGTCGCAGACCTCGCTGACGGTCTACATCCACGGCTGGTACGCGCAACCCGAGTACTACGCCGACGACTTCTCGCTGACTGCCGGTACCACCTCGACCGGCAGCCCGAGCACGTCGTCGACGCCGACGGGTACGGCGACCGCGACGGCCACCGCGAGCGCGACGGCCACCGGGACCGGCACGGCGGGCAGCGGTTCGGTCGGCAAGGTCGCCCCGTACGTGGACATGTCGAACAACCAGGAGCCGATGCTGAATTCCGCCGCGAAGGCTGGGCTCACGTCGTACCCGGCGGCCTTCGTGATCTCCTCCGGGTGCTCGCCGATCTGGGGCGACACGCTCCCGGTCACCGACGACCCGGCGATGGACCAGGACATCGCGACCGCGAAGGCGGACGGCGCGACGCCGATCGTGTCGTTCGGCGGCGCGGGCGGGACCGAGCTCGCGATGGCGTGCACGACCGAGTCCAGCCTTCAGGCGGCGTACCAGTCCGTGATCACCCACCTGGGCGTGACGCACATCGACTTCGACATCGAGGGCGCCCCGCTCGGCTACACGGCGGACAACAACCTGCGCTTCCAGGCGATCGCCGCGCTCGAGGCGGCGAATCCGAACCTCGTCGTGTCGGTGACGCTGCCCGTGCTGCCGACCGGCCTGGCGGCCGACGGCGTGGCCTTCCTCGCGTTGGCCAAGCAACGTCCGCATCGACCTGGTCAACGTGATGGCGATGGACTACGGCTCGTCGTTCACCGGCGACATGGGCCAGGAGGCCGTCGAGGCCGCCGAGAGCACGCTGACCCAGGTGCGGGCGGACTGGCCGAGCGACACGTACGCGAACATCGGCGTCACCCCGATGATCGGGCAGAACGACAACTCGGCGGAGGTCTTCTCGGAGGCCGACGCTCAGACGCTGGTCACCTGGGCGGATTCGGCGCACCTCGGCCGGCTCGCCTTCTGGTCGGTGGACCGGGACCAGCCGTGCGGCGGCTCGGTCTCCGGGCTGCCGTCCTGCTCGGAGATCTCGCAGAGCGCGCTCGACTTCACGAAGATCTTCGACGCGTACACCGGCTGAAAACCGCATCCACCGCCTTTCAAGCCCGCCGGGCCCCGGGATGCGCCCCGGGGCCCGGCGCGTTGCAATGGACGCATGCTCACCGCACTCCAGCGCCGCAAGCTCCAGCTGCGGTTCGCGCTGCTCGACACCGACGGCAACGGGTACCTCTCGCAGCGGGACTACGACCTGGTCACGTTGCGGCTGTGCGCGGCGTTCGGGCACCTTCCGGGCACGCCGGAGTACGAACGCGTCCACCACGCCTACCTCAAGGTGTGGGAGCAGCTGCGCGGCCTGATGGACGCGGACGGCGAGGGCCGGATCTCGCTCACCCAGTTCATGGACGGCTGCGAGCGGCTGATGCGCGAGCAGCCGCTGCCGCCCGCGCACGACCCGGTGGACCTCATCTTCGAGATGGTGGACGCCGACGGCAACGGCGTGATCGACCTGAGCGAGTTCACCAAGTGGATGCACTCGTACGGCGTCGGCGCGCAGGACACGGTCGAGGCCTTCGACCTGCTCGACTCGGACGACGACGGGGTGCTCAGCCGTCCGGAGGTGGCCGCGGCCGCGCAGGCCTTCTACGCGTCGACCGACCCGGCGGACGTCGGGAACTGGCTGTTCGGTCCGCTGTAAGGGCCGCCGCACGGCCGGTCTATCGAGCGGGTCCGGGAGCGGCTACGCTGTGCCCCGTAACGGCCGAGGAAGGGTGTGGGTAGTGACAGAGCGGGTCGAGCAGACGGCGGCGGAGACGGGGGACCAGGAGCAGCCGGTGCGCTCCGGGCGCAAGAACGGCCTGTACGGGGAGATCAGCGAAGAACTGGGCGCGAGCATGCGCTCCGGCTGGGCCGACACCGAGCGGGACGGCCTCGAGCCCTCCGCCCAGTCGCCGTACGCGGCGAAGCGGCGCAAGGCGCTGTCCGCGGCGTTCCCGGGCGACCGGCTGGTCATCCCGTCCGGCAGCCTCAAGGTCCGCTCGAACGACACCGACTACCCGTTCCGCGCCGCCTGCGACTACGTCTACCTGACCGGCGATCAGACCGAGAACAGCGTGCTGATCCTGGAGCCGAAGGCCGACGGCGGGCACGAGGCGGCGATCTACCTGCTGCCGCGCTCGAACCGCGAGGACGGCGAGTTCTGGCTCAGCGGCTACGGCGAGCTGTGGGTGGGCCGCCGCAACTCCCTCGCGGAGGCCGCGGCCATCCTGGGCCTGGCCACCCGCGACTCGCGGCAGGCGGCCGAGCAGCTGGCCGAGGCGATCGTCGCCGACCAGGGCGTCGTCACCCGCGTCCTGCGCGGCCACGACGAGCAGCTCGACGCCGTGGTGCAGCTGGCGTCCGGCCGGGACGAGCGGGCCGCGGCCGGGCTCGACGAGGAGCTGAAGGTCTTCCTCCACGGCATGCGCCTGGTGAAGGACGAGTGGGAGATCGAGCAGCTGCGCCGCGCGTGCGCCGCGACCGCCACCGGTTTCACCGACGTGGTGCGCGAGCTGAGCCAGGCGATCGCGACCTCGGAGCGCTGGATCGAGGGCACGTTCTACCGCCGCGCCCGGGTCGAGGGCAACGACGTCGGCTACGGCTCGATCTGCGCGGCGGGCCCGCACGCGACGACCCTGCACTGGGTGCGCAACGACGGCGCCGTCCGCCCGGGCGAGCTGCTGCTGCTGGACGCCGGCGTGGAGACGGACACCCTGTACACGGCCGACGTCACCCGCACGCTGCCGATCGACGGCCGGTTCTCCGAGCTGCAGAAGAAGATCTACGAGGCCGTGTACGACGCGCAGGAGGCCGGCATCGCGGCCGTCCGCCCGGGCGCCCGCTTCCGCGACTTCCACGAGGCCTCGCAGCGCGTGCTGGCCGAGCGGCTCGTCGAGTGGGGCCTGTTGGAGGGACCGGCGGAGCGCGTCATCGAGCTGGGCCTGCAGCGCCGCTACACGCTGCACGGCACCGGCCACATGCTCGGCCTCGACGTGCACGACTGCGCCGACGCCCGCACCGAGGACTACGTCGACGCGGAGCTCGTGCCCGGCATGATCCTGACCGTCGAGCCTGGCCTGTACTTCCAGCTCGACGACCTGACGGTGCCGGAAGAGTACCGAGGCGTCGGCGTGCGGATCGAGGACGACATCCTGGTCACCGCGGACGGCAACGAGAACCTCTCGGCCGCGCTGCCGCGCACCGTCGCCGACATCGAGGAGTGGATGGGCTCGCTGCGCGGCTGAGCGCCTGCCCGTCTGAACGTCAGCCGACGGACGTGAGCTCGCACTGCGCCGTCTCGATCCGCTGCCGAGCAGACGTGGGGGTGGGAACGCGATTCTGCACCAGCCGCCAGTACGCGGATGCGTCGAGCAGGAGTGTCGCGGGCATCGGGCGCTCTTGGTCGCCTCACGCCGCGCGGAGCCTCCGGCCGCACCGATCATCCGCCGTGCTCCTCCTGCGTCTCCGGCGTCTCGGGCGCCGGTATGTCCTCCCGGTCGATCGGGCGGATCAGCCGCGTGAGGTGCGGGAGGAGTTCGCGGATGGCGCGGGTGTCGGAGTACGGAAGGACCAGCGGGACGACGGCGTAGAGCAGGTCGGCGGCCAGGCTGACGTCCATCTCGCGGGTCAGGGCCGCGGCGGCGGCGCCGTGGTCGAGGCAGCGGTCGAGTTCGCCGGTCACGGCGGCCACCAGGGCGCACTCGGCGAGGATGACGGCGCGGCTCTTGACCCGGGCGGGGCCGAGGGCGTCGACGGCCTGGACGGCGTACTCGGCGGCGTACTTGTTGCCGGTGAGAGCGGCGACGTGCGCTGTGCTGGAGAGCAGCCGGGCGCGGCCGAAGAAGCGGGTCCACGGCGAGCCGCCGTCGCCGGGGCGGGGGCTCGGCAGGTCGGCGCCCAACTCCAGCGCGCGGTCCATCGCGGCGCGGGCGGCGTCGAATTCGCCGAGTGCGGCGGCGTGGAGCGCGGCGCGGGACGTGGCCCACGCGGCGGCGCGGCGGTCCTCCAGAGCGTGCTGGGCGGCCGTGTGAGAGAGCTGCCAGGCGGTGGCCGGGTCGCCGCGCCTGGCCGCCGAGTACGACAGGCACGTCAGGCTCGCGGCGAGCAGTTGCGCGTCCACGGTGCCCTCGGCCGCGCCGATCGCGGTGTCCCAGTAGCGGTGCGCGGACGCGGTGTCCGCGCGGTCGAAGGCCAGCCAGCCGGCCAGCAGCGCGCTGCGCCCGGCGCTCAGCATCAGCCGGCGGCGCACGGACTCGTGCCGGGCCGCGGTGAGCAGCGAGGTCACGGTGCCGATGTGCCGGTCCACGGTCGGGGCGAGCAGCCGGGACGGGCTGTGATGTTGGAGGTCGAAGAGTCTCGAGGTGGAGGCCTCGACGAGTTCGGCGGTGCGCGCGTCGACGGTGGAGGGGTGGTCGAGCGCGTACCGCAACCGGTCCATGGAGCTCTCGATCGAGCCGTTCGCCGAATACTCGGTGAGTCCGGACATCGCGAACATCGCGCCGGCCCTGGTGGCGGCGAGATGGTTCGCGGTGCCGTCCGCGACCGTCGCGGCGAGTGAGCCGGGCTCGGCCAGGGCGGCCAGGCCGGCTTCGTCGGGCAGGACGCGGAAGCCCAGTTCACGCGCCGAGAGCCCGGTGACCGCCTGCAGGACCCTGAGGTAATCGGGCCTGCAGGCGGCGTGTTCACCGGTCTCCCACTTCTGCACGAGCCGCTTGGTGCAGTGGTTCGGCGCCCCGATCGCGTTGCCGGCGGCGCGGATCGCCTCGGCGAACTGAGCCTGGCTCAGCCGCATCGACTGCCGCGCGCGACGGAGGGGCAGATTCGGGGTTCGCGGGAGTGGTCGCGTAGTCACGCGGTGAAAGTTATGGGCTGATTTTCGGCTTCGCCCCGCCGCTTTAATTCAGAAGGGTGACGGCCTTCGCCGATCCGACACCTTTCGGTGCCCCTTTTGAAATACTCGGGCTACAGGGCCCCTACCTGCATTGATGCAGCGCAACTAGTTCGATCGAAACTAGTTACGGTCGCAACTAGTTATGAACGCGAGCGTAGCCGAGAATAGGGTGCCCCGGAAACCCGTTGCGCTTCCGGGGCCGTCTTATGGCTCGCAGTCAGGCCTTTTCGCGAGGGGCGGACGGAACCGGGGAATCGTCACGTGCACCAGGGGACCGATGGCGACGGCGTAGACGACCGTGCCGATCCCGACGTTTCCGCCGAGCAGCCAGCCGACGGCGAGCACCGAGAGTTCGATGCCGGTGCGCACGACGCGGATCGAGCGGCCGCGGGTGGCGAGCGCGGTGGTCAGGCCGTCGCGCGGGCCGGGTCCTAGGCCGGCTCCGATGTACATGCCGGTGGCGACGGCGTTGAGCACGACCCCTGACACGAACAGCGCCCAGCGCAGCACGAGCGTGTGCGGGGCCGGGACCGCCGGCAGGATGAGGTCGACGACGGCCCCGATCAGGACCACGTTGGCGACCGTGCCGATGCCGGGCCGCTGGCGGAACGGGATCCAGAGCAGCAGCACCAGCGCACCGACGACGATCAGCACCGTGCCGACGGCGACGCCGGTGATGCGCGAGAGGCCGGTGTGGAAGACGTCCCACGGGTCCACGCCGACGCCCGGCGCGAGCATCATCGCCTCGCTGACGCCGTAGAGCAGCAAGCCGAACGCGAGCTGGGTGAGCCGGGCCACGGCGCGTTCGCGCGGCCAGATCTCGGCCTCGCCCGCGGCGGCGTGCACGGCGGCGGTATCGATGGCGGCCGCGGCGGCCGCGGCGGCGGGATCGGCGGAGCGGGTCGCGTTCAACGTGGACATCGGTCGGCTGCCGTCCTTGTCTGCTCGGGCTGGCTCTGCCATGCTGGCGGAGAAGTGGACTGCTCACCGATAGCCAATCCAGAGGAAGTGGACTGATGGACGGGGCCGCATCCGCGGTGGGACCGGCGCAACTGGCCCGGCTGCTCGGGCCGTGGCGGGTGGTCGGCGAGTCCGGGGCGCATCCGGCCAGGCAGGCGCTTGCCGAGCGAATCAGGTCACTGATCCTGGACGGCCGGATCGCGGTCGGCGCGCGGCTGCCCGCGGAGCGGCCGCTGAGCGAGGCGCTGCAGGTCAGCCGGACCACGATCACCGCGGCGTACACGCTGCTGGTGGAGCAGGGATACGCGGCCGCGCGCCGCGGGTCCGGCACCTTCACCGCGCTGCCCGAGCGGCTTTTCGCGCGGCCCACGGGGGGCTTCCACGACTACGGCGACCCCGACCTGCTCGACCTGAGCTGCGCCGGGCCCGCCGCCCCGGCGGCCGAGCTGCGCGCGGCCACCGCGTGGGCGGCGGAGCGGCTGCCGCTGCTCGCGGCCGGCAACACGTTCCGGCCCTACGGCCTGCCCGAGATGCGCGAGGCGATCGCGGAGCGGTACACGGCGCGCGGCCTGCCGACCTCGCCCGACCAGATCCTGGTGACCTCGGGGGCGCAGGGCGCGATCAGCCTGGTGGCCCGGCTGCTGGTGCGCCAGGGGGACCGGGTGCTGCTGGAGGGGCCCACGTTCGCGAACGTGATCGACTCGTTCACCGCCTCGCGCGCCCGGCTCTACCCGGTGCCGCTGGACGAGACGAGCGGCTGGCTCGACGGCGCCACCGGCCAGATCCCGCTGCAGCAGGCCGCCTCCCGGCTCTCCCCGCGCGTGGTCTACACGATCCCGCACTTCCACAACCCGACCGGGATGCTGATGCCGCCGGAGCAGGCGGGCCGGATCGCCCGCGCGGCGCGAAGGTCGGGCGCCTGGCTGCTGGCCGACGAGACGATCACCGACATCGCGCTGGACGTGCCGGTGCCGCCGCCGTTCGCCACCGGGGTCTCCCCCGCCGACGCGGAACGGCTGCTGGTGTGCGGATCGCTCGGCAAGTCCTTCTGGGGCGGCATCCGCGTCGGCTGGCTGCGCGCGCCGAGCCGCATCGTGCACGAACTCGCCGCCGCCCGCGCCTCGCTGGACCTCGCGTCGCCGGTGATCGACCAGCTGATCGGCGTCGCGGTGCTGCGCGAGGGCATGGGCGTCGAGGACGACCGCCGCGCCGAGTCGCGCGCGGGCCGCGCCGTCCTGGAGACAGAACTGCGCGAGTCGATGCCGGATTGGACGTGGCACACGCCGCCGGGCGGCCTGAGCCTGTGGGTGCAGCTCGCGGAGGGCGAGGAGTCCACGCAGCTCGTCTACCGCGCGGGCACACACGGCCTGGTCCTGCAGAGCGGCCCGCGCTTCGGGGCTGACCCGGGGACGTACGAGCGCTTTCTGCGGGTGCCTTTCTCGCAGACCCCCGAGGTGCTGCGCGAGGCGGCTCGCGGCGGCGCGCACGGCGCTGGGCCCGGTGCGGGCCTCGGAGGCGCGGCGGGATCTGGTGGCCTAGGACCCGCTGCCGTACGGTACAGGCCTCGGAGACGCGGCGGGATCTGGTGGCCCAGGACCCGCTGCCGTACGGGACAGGCCTCGGAGGCGCGGCGGGACCTGGTGGCCCAGGACCCGCTGCCGTACGGGACAGGCCTCGGAGACGCGGCGGGACCTGGTGGCCCAGGACCCGCTGCCGGACCTCGCAGCCTGCTTCCCTGCGGGTCAGGGCTGGTCGCCTGCGAGGGCGATCGCGCGCGTCTCGGGAACTCCCAGCATCAGCAGGCTCGTGATGGTCGCCGCCCTGGCGCCGAGGGTGCCGTTCGCCCGGTCGCTGTCCGCGATGGCGAACACGGCGCCGTAGGCGATCTGGCTCAGCAGGCCCGCCGGAAGGTGCTTTGCGAACGCGCCGCCGTCCTGGCCCCGTTTCACGAGGCCGGCGAGTAGTTCGTCGAGCGGCCCGAGCAGGGCGTGGATCGTCTCGCCGTATTCGCCGCGGCGCAGCGCCAACAGCACCCGGTACCGGTGCGCGACGGGCCAGAGGCGGGCGATGAATTCGGCCCATGCCGCGTCGGCCTGCGCGCCGGCGGCGTCCGCTTCGGCCAGCACTGCCGTCATCTCGCCGACGGCCCGTTCCGTGAGCGTGCGGACCAGGTCGAGGCGCGAGGGGAAATGGCCGTAGACCGTGCGACGGACGACACCGGCGGCGGAGGCGATCTCGCCCATTCCGGCGTCGGGGTTCTCTCCCAGCACAGCGAGGGCGACGTCGAGGATGCGATCGCGTGTCTCGTTCATCGAGCGCGCACGGGAGGACTCGGTGGGCACGGCAGCATTGTTGCACACCGCTGTGCAATAAATCACTGCACGCCGCTGTGCAATAAATCACACTGCACACTGCTGTGCAATGACGTAGGCTGCACAGCAGTGTGCAACGGAGGGTTGCGCCGTGCTTCGAAGCTCAGAAGAGGAGAAGGCAATGACCGCACCGACGCCACCGGCCTCGTCCCGCCTCCGGCCGTTCACCGTCTCGATCCCGGAATCCGAGATCGACGACCTGAAGCTGCGGCTGGCCGGAACCCGCTGGCCTGATCCGGAAACGGTGGGCGACTGGTCGCAAGGGGTCCGCGTGGAGAACGCCAGATCGCTGGTCGAGCACTGGGGGCACGGCTACGACTGGCGGCGCTTCGAGTCCGGGCTCAATCGCCACCCGCAGTTCCTGACCGAGATCGACGGGCTGGACATCCACTTCATCCACGTCAGGTCCGCGAACCCCGACGCGATGCCGCTGATCCTGACGCACGGATGGCCGGGCTCGATCGTGGAGTTCCTGAAGCTGATCGGCCCGCTGACCGATCCGGTCGCGTACGGAGGCGACGCCGCCGACTCGTTCGACGTCGTCATCCCGTCGCTCCCCGGATTCGGGTTCTCCCAGAAGCCCAGGGAGACCGGGTGGACCGTGTCGCGCATCGCGAGCGCGTGGGTGGAACTGATGAAGCGCCTCGGCTACACCCGATGGGCCGCGCAAGGCGGCGATTGGGGTGCCGTCGTCACCACCGAGCTCGGGGCCATGCGACCCGAGGGGCTGCTGGGCATTCATCTGAACACCCAGTACGCCTTTCCCGCGCAGATACCCGGCACGCTCTCGCCCGAACAACGCCACGCCGTGGAGACGCTCGGCCTCTACACCGGCGAGCTCGGCGGGTCGAACCACCTTCAGGGCACGAAGCCGGAGACCGTCGGGATCGCCCTGGCGGACTCCCCCGTCGGCCAGGCGGCCTGGATCTACGACAAGTTCCAATCCAAGACCGACAACAACGGGCTCGCCGAGGACGTCCTCAGCATCGACGACATGCTCGACGCGATATCGCTCTACTGGTTCACCAACAGCGCGGCATCCTCCGGCCGCATCTACTGGGAGAACAGGTCGCTCACCTTCGCCGGACCGAAGCTGACGCTTCCGGTCGCGGTGACCGTCTTCCCGAAGGACATCCCGCGCCTGCCGCGAAGCTGGATCGAAGACGCCTACGGCAACCTGATCCACTACGGCGAAGCCGACAAGGGCGGGCACTTCGCCGCCCTGGAACAGCCGGAGATCCTGGTCGACGAAATCCGCACCGGCCTGCGCACCCTTCGTTCCTGACGCCGGCCGTGCGGCCGGGTCGGTGCGGGCCTCGGAGGCGCGGCGGGATCTGCTGCCGGCCCCGGCCCGGCCCGCCGCGCCCGGTGGCGGCTACTGGACGGTGATCGTCGTCCAGACGCCGAGGTGGATGCGGTCGCCGCGGTGGACCGGGATCTCGGTCTCCGCCTCGAGGGGCTCCTCGGCGTCGTTGAGGCGGGTGCCGTTGGCCGAGTCGAGGTCGACGACGACCCAGCCCTCGTCGTGCCGGAGCAGCTGTGCGTGCAGGTGCGAGACGGCGGGGTCGAGGGGCGGGCCGGTGAGGTCGATCTCGGGGGCCAGGCCGCGACTGGCCGAGGCGCGGCCGATGCGGATCGGGCTGTCGGTGAAGGTGAAGCGGCGCTCGTGCGGGTACTTCGGGAACGGGAATTCGGACTCGATGATGTCGCCGCGCTCGATCTGCGCCTTGTAGTAGTCGCGGTCCGCGTTCACGACGAGGGTCAGCTCGGAGCCGAACGCGGAGGTCGGCGCGAGCACGGAGGCGAGGTTGAGCGCGACCTCCGCCTCGGGCGACGGGGGCTGCGGAACGGCGGAGCCGGGGGTCGAGGACTCAGGGGCCGAAGACTCAGGTTGGGCGGACGGCTCGGCCTCGGCCTCGGGGGGCTCGGCAGGCGAGGCCGACGCGGCGGACTGCCGCTCTGCCTCCGCCTCGGCTTCGGCGCGCGCCAGCTCGGCCTCCAGGTCGAGGCCCCGGCCGCCGGAACCGGACGCGGACCCGCTGCCCGGCTCGGGCTCCGCCTCCGGCTCGGCCGGAGCGACGCCCGGGGTCATGGTGACCTGGGGCATCGCCTCGGCGAGTTCGAAGTCGTATCCGCACTCCTCGCAGAAGCGGCCGTTGCGCTCGGCCCGGCAGTCCGGGCACGCGCCGCCCGCACCGCCGCCCGCCGCACCGGCCGCGGGCGCGGCCGGTGCCTGGGCGACCAGCGTCGGGGCGGCCGCGGACGCGCCGGTCCCGGCCGGCTCCGCCCCGATCACCAGTCCGCAGGTGTCGCAGTAGTCGCTGGCCTCTGACTCGTGCCCCGCCGGACATCTCGCCATGGCAAACACTCCCTCGAACTGGCGCTCAGCTGTGGTTGTTGCGGTTCTTGCCGACCCGCGCGGTGCGGGTCGAGCGGGTGTCCAGGGTCATCTCGTCGGCGTCGGAGACGCGCTGCTTGAGCCGCACGGTGCCGGTGGCCGGGTCGTCCACGTCCACGACCTTCGCCAGCAGCAGCGCGGTCTCGTCGTTGCCGGACTCGGCGGCCAGCTTCACCGCCCGGCCGAGGCGGGCCGTGGCCGTGTCCAGGTCGCCGTTCTTGCGCGCCTCGAGGCCCTCGCGGATCGCGTCGGCCAGCTCGGTCTGGCCGGTGTAGTCGGCCACGGTGCGGTCGATCCGGCCGGTCTGCGCGATGTCGTCCGACCAGATCGCCTTCACCAGGCCCTGGCCGAGCACGGCTGCCTGGCCGGCGCCGTCCACCGCGACCAGGCCTATCCGCGCGGCGAGCATCTCGTCGCCGACCGAGCCGGGCCGCACCTGGACGCAGACCTGGTAGTCGCGGGACTCGGCGCCCCACGCGCCGGTCGGGTAGTCGCCGGTCAGCGGGTTCGGCCCGGGCGCGCGGCGGCCGGTGAGGTCCACGATCTGCGGCGCGACCTGCTTGACGAACTTCACCTGCGCGCCCTGCGGGGCCCACACCCGCAACCGGACGTCGCCGACGGCCTTGCCCATCGCGTGCTCGATGATCTGCTGGAAGTCCGCGGACAGCCGGCCCGGGTCGGCCACGATGTCCACGGTGCCGAGCAGCGCGGTCGAGACCCTGCGCAGCTCGGCCACCACCCAGTCGGTGCCGATGCCGCGGCAGTCGCAGGTGAACCGGCCCTCGCAGCGGGAGAGGGCCGCGGCCAGGTCGGAGGGGTCCTCGTGCTCGTCCTTGCCGTCGGTGAGCAGGATCGCGTGCCGGATCGCCTGCTCGTGCCCGGTGAACAGCCGGTCGGCCATCGCCAGCCACTGGCCCATCGCGGTGCCGCCGCCGGCCGTCAGCCGGGCCACCGCCGCCTTGGCCGCGGCGCGCGAGGAGGCGTCGGCGGGCACCAGGTACTCGGTGCCGGGGAAGACCATCCGGGCCACGTGCGTGCCGGCGACGACCGCGAAGGGCACGCCGTCGCGGATCGCGTCGATCGCCGCCTCGGTGGCCTGCCGGGCGGCGGCCATCTTGGTCGGCGGGTAGTCCATCGAGCCCGAGCAGTCGACCATGATCACCTGGGCGGCGCGGCGAACAGCCGCGCCGCCGTAGGCCGCCGCGGACTGCACCGAGACGATGGCGTTGACCTCGGAGGCGCCCTCGGCCAGATACTCGTTCTGGTAGACGTTGACCGTGAACTGGGGCTGGTTGCTCACTGCTCGTTCCCCTCGACTGGCTCGTTGACTGCCTGGATCTCGCTCGTCGGCTCCCCGCCCGGTTCCGGCCGGCGCGGCGGCCAGGGTAAGAGCACCGCGGTGATGTTGTCGTGGCCGCCGCCCTCGATCGCGACGGAGGCCATCGCGTTCGCGGCGGCCTGCAGGCCGCCGAAGCCGCCCGCGGCGAGCCTGGCCAGGTCGGCGGCGTCGGGGACGTAGTTCCACAGTCCGTCGCTGCAGGCGAGCACGAGGCCGGGGCCGTCCGGCAGGAAGACCCGCAGGTTGGCCGGCTCCTCGGGGGCGCCGGGGCCGAGCCAGCGCAGGATCGTGTGCGCGAGCGGGGACTTGAACGCCTCCTCCTCGGTGAGCGTGCCGTCCGCGATCATCCGCCCGGCCCAGGAGTCGTCGAGGGTCAGCGCGAGGGAGTCCTCGGGGTTCGAATCCAGCCAGTAGACGCGCGCGTCGCCGACCCAGCCGACGGTGACGCCGTCCTCCGCGACGATCGCGGTGACCATGGTGCTGGCCCGTCCGTTGCCCTCGTCGACGGGGTCGGCGGGCAGCGCGGCCACGGCCTTGTTCGCCTGCTCGAAGGCGCCCAGGGTGGCCGAGTTCGGGTCCTCGCCGCGGCGCAGCGCCAGCACCAGGTGCTCGCGGGCGGTGAGCGCGGCGGCGGCCGAGGCGGTCTCCGGCTTGTACGAGGTGGACACCCCGTCGCAGACCACCGCGACGGCGACCGGCGCCCCGCCCGAGGCGCCGAGCACGGCGAGGGACATGTCGTCCTCGTTGCGCGAGTGCCGCAGGCCGCGGTCGGTGACCCCGGCGACCGGGCCGAGGTCGCGCTCGTAGTGGTCGCGCGGGTCCGGCTCCGGGGAACCGCACACGTCGCAATACCCGTCGGTGAACGACTCGCCCGCGCAGTCCGCCGAGCGGCACGGGCCGCCGGCCGGCAGCGCGGGCTCGGAGCGGCGCACCAGCAGGTCGGCGCCGCACTCCTCGCAGTAGCCGTCCTCGGGCGCGACCTCGGCCCCGCAGGCCGGGCAGCTCGGCCAGGCGGCCGCCGGCCGGGCGATCGGCGTCTCGAGCGTCTCGCCGAGCGTCTCGTCCAGTCCGCCTGCCGCGGCGTCCGGCTGTTCGGGCTCTGTCACGTCCCCGTCCTCATCCATGGTCTGTGTTCCGTCACACGGTCCGCGGGAGCGCGGAGCGGTGCACGCGGTCCGCCCTCAGACCCACGTCCGCGGACGCACCCGGTTCGCGCAGTCGACCATCGCGATCCGGCCCGCCCGGCTCTGCGCCATCCGCGCCCTGGCCCGGTACGAGCGCTCCAGGGCGCCGCGCAGGCCGTCCTCGGTGAGGGCGGCGCCGAACAGGGTGCGGTCGGCGGCGGCGGCCGGGTCGTGCAGCCGCCAGGCGAGCGCGCCGCCGAGCACCTCGCAGACCAGCGACTCGTGGGCCTCGCCGTCCAGGCCGAGCGCGTCGACCCGCTCGCCGAGCCTGGCCAGCTCGGCCGGTCCGGCCCAGTCGGCGAAGCCCGGGGAGTCCAGCCGGGCGCGCACGGCCGCGATCTCGGCCGCGGTGCGCTGGATGGCGATCTCCGGGATCTGGCCGAGCACCTCGACGGCGCCGGCGTGGTCCTTGGCGCCGATCCGCAGCCGGGCCAGCGCGAACGCGGCGGTCACGTAGGAGCGGTCCACGCTCCACACGAGCTGGTAGTAGCGCAGCGCGTCGGACAGCTGCGCGGCCTGCTCTGCGGCCACCGCGATACCCAGCTTGGGCGCGAGCTCGCCGGGCAGCTCCGCGTAGACCTCCTCGAACTTCGCGCGCGCCTCGAGCGCGTTGCCCTGGCACAGCGCGACCAGGCCGCGGTACCAGCCGACCCGCCAGTCGAAGGCGTCCACCGCGGCGATCTTGTCGAGCCGGCGGCGGGCCTCGTCGAAGCCGCCGATCTCGATCGCGGCGCGCACGACGCGGTAGTGCACCTCGGGGGTGGGGTTGCGCAGCTCGCCGAGCACCCGGATGACCTGGTCCGCGCGGCCGCCCAGGGTATTGAGATAGCCGAAGTTGGGGTCGGCCGGATCCGGCAGCGGCAGCGGCAGCGCGGCGGCCAGCTGGGCGCCGGTCGGAGCGTCGGCCGCGGTCACGCCCTCGGTGCCGGCCGAGTACCGCTCGGTGGTGAACAGCGAGGAGACCGCGGGCTGCTGCTCGCCGCGCTCCAGGGCGACGACCTCGCGCAACACGCCGGTCAGCTGCACGGCCATCTCGGCGGCCGAGGAGAAGCGCCGCTCGCGCCGCGCGTGGGTGGCCCGGCGCAGCGCCCGGTCGAAGGACTCGAAGCGGGCGAGCAGCGGGATCGACATGCGGTTGGGCAGCTTGTGGGCGAAGTCGCGCTGGTAGCCCTTGAAGTCGAAGGCCAGCACGGCCAGCATCCGGCCGACGGTGTAGAGGTCTGATTCGACACTCGGGCCGTCGTTCTCCAGCTCCGGGGCCTTGTAGCCCTCGGTGCTGTAGATGTCCGACTCCTCGTCGTCGAAGGCCATCACCGCGCCGAGGTCGATCAGCTTGAGCTGCTCCTCGGACTGGATGATGTTGTCCGGCTTGAAGTCGTTGTAGAGCAGGCCGATCGAGTGTAGGTAGCCGAAGGCGGGCAGGATCTCGATGGCGAAGGCGAGCACCTGGGCCAGCGGCAGCGAAGCCCCGCCGTGCTCATCCTTGTAGTCGAGGGCGATCTGCTTGAGCGACTTGCCGCCGACGTACTCCATGACGATGTAGTCGCCGGAGTCGTGCTGCACGAAGTTGTAGATCTTGACGATGTTCGGGTGCTCGACCTCGGCGAGGAACTGCCGCTCGGCCACGGCGGCGGCCAGCGCGGCCTCGTCCCCGGTGTCGAGCAGGCCCTTGAGCGCGACCCAGCGGCCGGAGACGTTGTTGTCCCTGGCCAGGTAGATCCAGCCGAGGCCGCCGTGCGCGAGGCAGCCGAGCACCTCGTACTGCCCGGCCACGACGTCGCCGGCGACGAGCTTCGGCTCGAAGTCGTAGCCGTTGCGGCACTGGGCGCAGAAGCCCTTGGTGCGCCCCGGGTGGCCGTTCTTGCCGCGGCCGACCTGCTTGCCGCAGTGCGAGCAGTAGCGCTTGTGCTCGGGCACCTCGGGGTTCTCGAGCACGGCCTCGCTCGGGTCGCGGTACTCGATGCTGGGGATCTCCACGATGCCCAGGCCCAGGCCGCCGCGGCCGGTGCTGCGCGAGCCGCGGGCGGAGCCGGTGCCGCGGCTGGTGGCGCGGGCGGAGAGGGCGGAGCCGCGGGTGCGGCCGGTGGAGGTGCGCGAGGAGGAGCGGGCGGACAGGGACGAGGAGGTGCGGGCCGAGGTCTCCCGGCCGGCGGGCTGCGCGGGCACGCCCCCGGCGGCGGGCTTCGCGGCCAGGCCGCAGGTGTCGCAGTAGCCGTCCATGATCGTTCCGCCGCAGCCCGGCCGGGTACACCGGTCCGGGGCGGGGGCGGCCCCCGCGGAGGACGCGGACGGCGCGCCGACAGTGGCCGCCGGGGCCGCGGTCTTGGCCGCGAGGCCGCAGGTGTCGCAGTAGCCGTCCATGATCGTTCCGCCGCAACCGGGCCGGGTACACCGCATGTCAGCCATCATCGCATCACTCCCCCGTCTAGTGCGTGGCTTAGAGCGTCCGAGGGATGGGGGCCGGATCTGGGAGCGGGTCGAGGGCCGAGCCTGGCAAGGCGGAGGAGTACTGCGCACCGGGGTTGTGCGCAGGGCGACGGCAATCGGCCCGCGAGCCCGGCCCCCCATTCCTCGGACGCTCTTAGGATCAGGATCGGCCTTGATCCAGCGCCAGCACGGCCTTCTGGTACACGCTGAGCGCGCGTGTCGCGGCCGCGAGGTCGCAGGGCCTGGCCCACAGCAGCTCGCGGGCGGTCTGGTAGTACGCCTCGAGGGGCTGGCTTTCGGCTGCTCCCATCCGGGCCGCGCGGACCCGGTAGGCCTGCAGCCGGCCGCGCAGCTCCTCGCGCCGTTCCAGGAGTCCGGACATGAGTTTCTCGACCCTGGCGGCCTCGGCCAGCGCCGCGTCGAGCGCGTCGCCGAGGATCGCGGCCTCGGCGGCGAGCCTGGCCCACTGGCCCTGGGCGCGCAGGGCGTCCAGCGCGCCGAGCCGGGCGCGCAGCGCGGGCGCCTGGGTGGTGAACGCCGGCAGCTTCCCTATCAGGATTTTGTCGCGCACGGTCCGCGCGACGCTGCGCTGGCCGGCCTCGACCTGGTCGATGCGCTCCACCAGCTGCCGCAGGTGCTCGGTGCCTCGCTCGTAGTCGGCGCGCAGGTCGGCCTGGTGCGCGGCGGCCTCGGCCACGACGCCGATCTGCCGGTCGATCTCGGCGAGCCGGCCCGGGAACGCGGAGCCCGCGGCGGTCAGCCCGAGCGGGTCGGCGAAGATCTCCCGGCGCAGCGCCGCATAGCCGTCGATCAGCCCGGCGACGGCCGTGCCCACCGAGCGGTCGCCGATGTCCCTGGCCGTCGCGCCGAGCCGCTTGAGCCGCTCCTGCACCGGGTCGGCCGCGGCGAACAGCCGGTTCCAGGCCTCTTCGGTCTGCGCGACGAAGTCGGCGGCGAGCTGGTATTCGGTGTCCATCCGGTGCAGCGTCTGGGCGAGCGTCGCGGTCTCCGAGATCGCCGAGGGCCCGAGCAGGGTGCGCTCGGAGAGCGCGACGGACTTCGTGGAGAGGGTGATCGACGGGCCGCGCAGCAGCTTCGTGATCGCGGCCAGGTCCTCGGGGCGCGGCTTGACCCGGCGGCCGCGGATCTCCCGCGCCCGGTTGAGCACGTCCTGGTAGGCGGTGTAGTCGTCCCAGAGCGCCGCGATCTTCGCGCTGACCCGCTGCCAGCGCTGCGCGGTGGTGCCGGACAGCGGCGCGCTCTCCAGCAGCTTGTAGGAGTTGTACTCGGTCAGCTCGACCAGGGCGTCGGAGACCCGCCCGGCGTCGGCGTCGAGCCGGGCGAGTTCCGCGTCCACGTTGTCCCGGGTGAGCGGGGCGGGCGGACTCATTTCTCCGTACGGCGGCATGCGTCCTCGGGCTCGTGCTGGTGCGGATCGACGCTACTGGTTCGAGTATTGCGCAACCGGCGGGCTCGCGGGGCCCAGGCTGCCCTTGAACCAGCGGGCGTAGGACGCGGCCCAGCCGCCGTCCGACTCGTACCGCGCGAGCACGCCGTTCACGTAGCCCTCGAGGTCGGTCGCGCCGTGCGCGACGGCGATGCCGTAGGGCTCCGTCTCCAGCTGGGCCGGCAGCACCTCGAGGTTGGGGTCCTGCTGCGCGAGCCCGGCGAGGATGGTGTCGTCGGTCGAGATCCCGGAGACCTTGTTCTCCTCCAGCAGCACCAGGCAGTCGCTGATGTCGGTGACCTCGATCGCGACCGGCTTGGAGGCGGCGTGCTGGATGAGCGAGATCGAGGTGGAGCCGGTCTGCGCGCACACCTTCTTGCCGCCGAGGTCGTTCAGGCTCTTGTAGCCGGAGGCCTTCTCGACCAGCAGTTTCTGGCTCGCGTCGTAGTAGACGGCGGAGAATCCGACCTGGGTGAGCCGGTCGCAGGTGATCGTCATCGTGTCGATCACCAGGTCGACCTTGTGCGCCTGGAGGTCCGGGATGCGCTCGTCGGTGCTGATCACGTCGAAGACCACCTTGTTCGGGTCGCCGAACAGCGATTGCGAGATCACGTGCGCGAGGTCGATGTCGAAGCCCTGCTCGCTGCCGTCCGCCCCGAGGTAGCCGGTCAGGTACTGGTCCGCCGCGACGCCCACGGTCACGTGGCCGTGGCTCTTGATCAAGGCGACGTCGGGGCCCGAGCCGTCACTCGCGGAGGGCGCCGCGGACGAGGCGTACACGTTGCAGTTCCCGCTGCTCGCGGACTGCGTCGCGGCCGGGGCCGTGGCGGCGAAGGCGGCCGCGGGAGCGCTCGGCTGCGCGGAGGCGAACCCCGCTCCGGGGCTGGAGCACGCGCTCGCCGCGGCCGCGGCCGCGATCGCGACCCCGAGCACCTTCGATATCCGCCGCATCCTCGTCCCCCTCATGGCAGCTCCCGCCCCCTTCATCGCGCTCACCGGAACTCCGCCAGCCGCCGGTTGAGGCCGTAGGCCGCGGACGCCGCGCCCAGCAGCCCGATCACCAGCGCCAGCGCGAACGCCGCGGCGCCCGCGTACTCGGAGCCGACGCTGCTCATGTCCTGGTCGAACTTCGCCTGCCCGGCCGCCGCGGTCTTCTGCAGGTCCGCGCGCAGGGTGCCGACGGCCGGTTCGCAGCCGCCCTCGCCGGCCGTCTTGCCGCTGCCGACGGTCGCGTCGATCGCGGCCTGGTATCTCCCGCCGGTGGCGAGCCCGATCGCCTGGCCCACGCATTGGGAAACCGCGCGGTAGTCGGACGGACCGGTCGAGCCGGGGTCGGGGTTCGCGGCATTCAGCGCCGCGTTCGCGGCGGCGGCGTCCGCCCCCTGGTCCTCGCCGCGGTCGATCTGCTGCAGCGCGACGTACGCCTCCGTGAGGGAGAGCTCTGAGATCTGCGTCCGCGCCGCGGCCAGGCCGATGTAGTCGGTGCGCGCGCCGCCGCCCTCGAGGCTGACGGCGCCGGCGGCGTAGACGCTCCAGACGAGCAGCACCGCCACCGACAGCACGGCGCCGAGCAGGCCCGGGTTGAACCGCCGCCTGGAGACGCCCGCGACGCGCCGCGAGACCCGCCACAGCGCGATGAGCGCGAGCACCCCGACGCCGAACTCCCACCAGGGCAACGCGGTCGAGGAGCCGAGTCCGCCGCTGGTCGCGTCCTGCTGCTCCTTCACGACGTGCCACGTCTCGGTGAGCATCGAGCCGGTCAGCAGTTCGGAGGCCTGCCGCAGGTAGGCGCCCGCGACCGGGTAGCCGAGCCGGTTCTCGGCGAGCGCCTGGCCGATCATGCCGGTGTACTGCGGGAGCTGCTCGGCGACGGCCTTGAGCTGCGCGGAGGCGTACGCGTCGCCGGTCACCCGCTGCGAGGCGGCGGCGAGCAGGTCCTCGGCCTGGGCGATGTCGGCGTCGTAGCGCGACGTGAACTGGTCCGGCGTCTGCGGGCCGATCAGCAGGCCGGTGGCCGCCGTCGCGTTCGCGTCGGCGAGGCTGTAGGAGAGGTTCTGCACCTCGGTGTAGAGCACCTCGGTGTCGTGCGCGGTGTGCGATGCGGAGGACTCCCGCCCGGCGAGGCTGAAGCCGGCGACCAGTCCGACCGTGAGGACCGCCGCCACGGCCGTCGCCAGCAGCAGCCACAGCCGGGTGGGAGTGTCGAGGCGGGCACCCCGCCCGGGGGGCGCGCCTGCCGTCCGTATCCGTCGCGCCGTCGCCATCGCCACTGCAAGCCCCCACCGTATGAATGCGATTCACTCGGTGGACACTCTAACCGCGGCACGGCGTGCAGGGCGGCTTTCCGGCCCTGTTCCTACTGCTCGGACAGCAGTTCCGGAAGCCCGCTGAGGCTTTCGAGCCGGAAGTCGGCCTTGGCGACCAGATCCGGGTCCTCGCCGTGCAGGTGGCCCCAGGGGCCGCGGCGGATGTGCGCGGTGCGCAGTCCGGCCTCCCACGCGGGGCGCATGTCGTTGTCGAGACGGTCGCCGACGTAGCAGATCTGCCCCGCCTCGATGCCCGGGCGCAGGCCGCGGCAGACCTCGACGACCTTCTCGAAGAAGCGCGGGTCCGGCTTGCTGACGCCCCAGGTGTCCGAGGTGGTGACCAGGTCGACCGGCAGGTTCATCGACTCGAGCCTGCGGTGCGACTGCCTGGTCTGGTTCGCCGCGATCAGCACCAGGTACCCGGCCTCGTGCAGGGCCGCGAGGGTCGGGCGCGCGTCCGGGTAGAAGTCGCGCTCGCTGTAGCCCTCTGGGCGTCCGGCCTCGGCGCGGGCCAGGCGCTCGCGCTCCAGGTCGAAGCCCGGCTTGAAGTACTCGAAGGCTTCCAGGTGGTCGCGTCCGGCGCCGACCACGCCGCCGAAGACGGCGGAGAAGGTGTGCCGGGGCACGCCGAGCCAGTCGGCCCAGCCGTGGTACTCGATGCTCTCGTCGACGAGGGTCTCCCCGACGTCGAAGACCACGGCCTCGACGGTGCGCGAGCGCGGGGGCGCCTGCTGTCTACCGGGGTCGTGTGTGGGGTTCACGGTGGTCTCCTTCCAACCGTGCACGTGCAAACGCACGTGCCGAAGAGCCGCTGCCAGCGTAACCACCGGAGCGGCACGCTGTACGGCGCTTTCCCGAACGGGTGAAAATCCTTTGCGCCGGGCGGACGGGGTGGCGCCCGCCGCCCGGGGCGACCTTATAGAGGGGGCGCGCGCATTGCCAGGCCTTCGCGCTGGTGTGCGCCCCCGGGGAGCGGCCGGAAAGCGCGGTCCCGGCACGCGTGCGGCGCACCGGGACCTGACGGGGTATCACCTCACCTGCCCGTTAGAGAGGTGATGGTTGTTCAGTGTGAGGCCAGCGTGAGTTCAATCACCTTCACGATGACGAGCAGAGCCGAGACGACGAGATAACCGCGCAGCGCGCCCATCCCGACGCGGGTGCCACGGGACAGCTCCGCCTTCCCGAGCTGGGACAGCGGCGGCATCCGCCAGTCTTCGGCGCCGGTGCGGTCGATCGCCCGAACCGGTCCGCGGTGCGTCAGCGCGTACCCGCCGAGGGCCAGCCCGACCACCGCGCAGCCGACCATGATGCCGACGATCTGTCGGGCCGTGATGGCCGGGAAGAGCACCGACGCGGTGAGGATCACCGAGAGCATCACCAGGACGCCGAGCACTGCCGAGGTGAACAGGTTCGTGCGCCGGCCGTTGACCCAGGGCCCGAGCACTTCCCTGTCGTTGCACAGCAGCAGCAGGAAGACCGACGCGGAGGGGAGCAGCACGCCGGCCATCGCCTGCACGCCGTTGGTGATCAGGCCGAGCGGCGCGTTCGGGATCAGCACGATGGCCGCGGCGAGGCCGATCACGCCCACGTACACGCCGTAGAAACCCTTGGCCTGCTTGACCCCGCGGTGCAGCGAGTGGTTGACGCCGAACACGTCGCCGATCGCGTACGCGGTGGACAGCGACACGGCGAAGGCGCCGATGATCGAGGCGTCCAGCAGCGCGACCGCGAACATGATGCCGAGCACGTGCCCGCCCTTGGCCGCGATCGCGGAGGCAAGGCCGGATGCGTCGGTGAAGTGGCCGTGGGCCGAGGTGCCCGCCGTGGCAGCGCTGGCGAAGCCGATGATCGCGGCGGCGCCGACGAGCACGATGACGATGCCGATCCACAGGTCCGCCTTCTCATACTTGAGGAAGCGGGTCGTGATGCGCTTGTCGATGACGTAGCTCTGCTGGAAGAACAGCTGCCAGGGCGCGACGGTCGTGCCGACGAGCCCGATGACCAGCAGCATCACCGTGGACAGCTGCGAGGCGCCGCCGGGCATCGTCGGGATCAGGAAGCCGGAGGCCATGCTGCCGGCGCTCGGGTGCAGCATCAGCGCGATCGGGATGAGGATCAGGCTGCCGAAGCACAGCAGCATCGCGACGCGCTCGAAGCGGCGGAAGGAGCCGGTCGAGGCGGCGCCGATGACGACGGCCGCGGCGGCCAGGATCGAGGGCGCCTTCGGCAGGCCGAGGTAGCCGACGGCGAGCGTGATGCCGATGAACTCCGTGACCAGTGTCAAGGCATTGAGTAGGAAGAGGTCGATGACGCTGAAGGCGCCCCAGAACTTCCCGAAGCGCTCGATGATGAGCTTGCCGTGCCCGACGCCGGTGACGGCGCCGAGCCGGACGACCATCTCCTGGTTGACGTAGAGCACGGGCACGAGCAGCAGCAGCACCCACAGGAGCGAGGTGCCGTAGTCCTGCCCGGACTGGCCGTACGTGGAGAAGGCGCCGGCATCGTTGTCCCCGCACATCACGATGAGGCCGGGGCCGACGACGGCCAGGAGGGTCTTGAGCTTGCGGCTCAGGCCGGCGCGGGGCGCGGCCTCGCCGAGCTTGATGGTGCCGAAGGCGCCCTTGATGTCGCCGACGTGCGCGTCGTCGAGCACTGCGGTTGAAAGAAGCGGGTCCTTCGCGGGTGCGGGGGCGGTGATCAGGTCGGTCATGAGGTGTCCTCTCCTCACGCCGCGCGCACGACCACGCCAGGACGCTCTGGCATGATCGAACGTACGGGTGCGAACAGGCGGCATGGAGCTACCGCGGCCGGGGTCGGCCGTGCGCGGGCACGCGGGAGTCGCGGCAGCAGCCGTATCCGGGCGCACTCGGGGCGGCGGGCCCTACGTCGGGACGCCGTGTATGAGGGTGCCGGGACTGTTGCCCGTGCGAGGAAATCGGGTGCCGTGGCGACGGGACCTGGACACGGTCGCGCGCACGCCGCAAACGGGTGATGCCCGGGGAAGCGAACCCGAGGGCCGGGGCCGGTGGTTGCCGGGACTACCGGGGGTTCAGGACGCGGGGCGGGTCAGGGGCTTGCGAACGCGTGCGGGCCGGAGTCTCGGATGGCCCGTATCATGGCCGGGACTACTCGGTTCCATCGTTCGCCTCCCCTCGGCCGTGGCGCCGTCGCGCCCCTCGCGGACTTCTTAAAGACCCCTTAAAGGCCTGGGCAAGTCTCCCAGTTTCCGGACGAACGTGTCAAGTCCACCTGCACATCTGCACAGGCGTGCAGCATAAGAATCCTTAACCTCACGACACCTTGACGGCCTACTGGTCTACACCAATCATTGAACTCGACCCACAGAGGTCTAGTCCATTATGCGAATCCACCGCACGGGCTCGACGAAGAGACAGGTGAGAGAGTGCGTATCCGGGAACGAAGAAGGGCCGCGGCGGCCGTCGCCGCGACCTGCGCCCTGGTCGCGGCCGGGCTGACGGTGCTGACCGCCAGCGCCCAGGCCGACGCGACGAATCTGCTGAGCAATCCCGGCTTCGAGGCGGGGAGCCTGACCGGCTGGACGTGCGACGCGGGTACCGGCTCGGTCGTCACCAGCCCCGTGCACTCCGGCACGTACGCGCTCGCCGGCGCGGCCACGAACTCGGACGACGCGCAGTGCACGCAGACCGTCACGGTCCAGCCGAGCACGAGCTACACCCTCTCCGGCTACTTCGAGGGCGCGTACGTCTACCTCGGCGTCACCGGCGGCACAGACAGCTGGACCCCGTCCGCGACCAGTTGGCAGCAGCTCACGACGACGTTCACCACCACGTCGTCGCAGACCTCGATCCAGATCTACACGCACGGCTGGTACGCGCAGGGCACGTACCACGCCGACGACCTCTCGCTGACCGGCCCGGCCGGCAGCGGCTCGACGGCTTCCGCGTCGGCCACTGCTTCCGCGTCCGGCTCGGCCTCCGCCTCCGCTTCGGCTTCCGCAAGCGCGTCCTCCTCGCCGACCGCGTCCGCGACCCCGAGCGCCACCGCGACCTCCGCGTCCGCCTCCCCGACGGCGACGGGCACCTCCACCGCCCCCGGCAGCGGCACCCCGCCGACCGGCGACGGCCTCGTGACCACCCCGACGGGCCTCAAGGCCACGGGCAGCACGAGCAGCACCATCACGCTGTCCTGGACCGGGTCCACCGACAACTCGCAGACCGGCGACGTGCCCGCGTACTACGTGTACGAGGGCGGCAGCGTCGTCGCGACGTCGATGGGCACCAGCGTGACCGTCAGCTCGCTGGAGGCGAGCACGTCGTACAAGTTCACGGTCTCGGGCTACGACGTGGGCGGCCACCAGTCGGCGACCTCGTCGCCCGTCACCGCGACGACCTCGGCCGCGCCGGCCACGACGCCGCCGGTGAAGTCCGCGTACTTCGACCAGTGGGGCGTCTACGGGAACTCCTACTACCCGAGCAGCCTCGCCAACTCCGGCGCGGCGAGCAAGCTGACCACGATCGACTACGCCTTCGAGAACATCTCGGACGCCGCTCCGTACGAGTGCTTCGAGTCGATCAAGGCGGCCGACACCAACGAGAGCGACCCGAGCGCGGGCGACGGAGCCGGCGATGCGTTCGCCGACTACCAGAAGGAATACTCGTCCGGCAACAGCGTGGACGGCAGCAGCGACGTCTACTCGCAGCCGATCAAGGGCAACTTCAACCAGCTGCGCGAGCTCAAGGCCAAGTACCCGAACATCAAGATCATGGTGTCCATCGGCGGCTGGACGTACTCGAAGTACTTCTCCGACGCCGCGGCGACCGCGGCCTCGCGGCAGGCCTTCGTCTCGTCCTGCATCGACATGTTCATCAAGGGCAACCTGACCACCGGCATCTCCGGCGACCCGTCCGGCGGCACCGCGTCGGCCGCGGGCCTGTTCGACGGCATCGACATCGACTGGGAGTACCCGGCCAGCTCCGGCGGCCACACCGGCAACATCTACTCCTCCGCCGACACCGCGAACTTCACCGCCCTGCTCGCCGAGTTCCGCAGCGAGCTCGACGCCTACGGCGCGACCATCGGCAAGCACTACGAGCTGACCGCGACGCTGCCGGCCGGCCAGGACAAGATCAGCCTGATCCAGACCGACAAGATCGGCCAGTACCTGGACTACGGCAGCCTGATGGCCTACGACATGCACGGCTCCTGGGAGACCACCGGCCCGACCAACTTCCAGGACCCGATGACCCAGGCCGCGAACGACCCGTCCACCCCGGTCCCGCCCGGAACCCTCGACTACAGCGTGCAGACCGCGGTGACCGCGTACACCGCGGGCCTGTCCGCCTACTCGATCCCAGGCGGCTTCCCGGCGGGCAAGCTCGTCCTCGGCGTGCCCTTCTACTGGCGCGGCTGGACAGGCGTCTCGGCGGGCAGCGACTACGGCCTCTACCAATCCGCGACCGGCGCGAGCGCCGCGTTCGGCACGAGCGCGACAGCAGGAACGGCCTTCTACAAGGAACTCGAGGCGGCGGGCCTGACCGGCGACGAACACTGGGACAGCACGACCGACGCCGCCTGGATCTACAACCCGTCGACCGACAGCTTCTACACCGGCGACACCGCGCAGTCGATCACCACGAAGGCCTCGTACGTCACGGCCAACGGGCTCGGCGGCATGTTCGCCTACTCGCTGGAAGGCGACGACTCCTCGGGCACCTTGATCAACGCCCTGGGAAACAGCCTGCCGTAGCAGCTCCGTAACACCTCTCGCAGCAGGTTTCCGCAACGGCCGCTCCACGCGAAAGCTGCGGTGCGGGTGGTCGCAAGAACCTTTCGAAACAACCGTTCGCAACAGCCGCTCCACTCCGAGAGCTGCCGGGCCGGGTGATTGCCGTCGCCGGGTGAGCGGCACGGCAGCCCCGAAGGGGCCCCCGCCACGTCCTACGTCCGACGTGCCGGGGGCCCTTTTCGGCGTCCTCCTGCTGACCACGTGCAGGAGGGGAGCGTCAGCCGGGTAGCGGATCCCGAGGCCTAGATCCAGGTCTCCAGATCGAACTCACTGAGGTTGCCGAGGATCCCATCCGCTGCCGAGAGGTCGAGATGCCTGCTGACGTCGTTCGGCACGGCCACGCACCTCATCCCGGCAGCCTGAGCCGCTCGCACCCCGTTCGGCGAGTCCTCGAGCGCGATCGCCGCGTCGCCCGGGACGCCGATCCGCTGAAGTGCGAGCAGGTACACCGCCGGATCGGGCTTCGTCCGCGGCACCTCGTCCCCCGTCGCCACCGCGTCGAAGGACTCGTAGATACCCAGCCGCTCCAAATGCCCCTGCACCCACCACCGCTTCGAGCTCGACGCCACCGCGAGCCGGATGCCGCGCAGCCTGGCCTCCTTGAGCAGTTCGAGCACCCCCGGCCGGATCGTCTCCTCGGCCAACAGCTCGACCTGCCGCGGCTTCCACTCGGCCCGCAGCGCCGCCTCGTCCAATGTCAGCCCCGTCTGCCGACCGAGTTCGACCGCCGGGTTCCAGCCCGAGTCCAGCGACCCGATCACGTGGGCCCAGTCGCCCGTGGTCAATGTGCCGCCGTACCTGGCAAACAGCTCCTGCCAAGCGCGGAACTCGGGAGTCTCCGTGTCCAGGATCAACCCGTCGAAATCGAACACCAGCGCCCGCGGCGCAGCAGAAATCACGCCCTGATCCTAGGTGCTCGCGCCTCGCCCCCACGATCTAGGGGGTTCCACGGTAGCGCCGCGCCGGGCCGCCCCCACCGCCCTGCGAACCACCCGCGCCTCCACGCCCGCCCCCACCGCCCTGCGAACCACCCGCGCCTCCACGCCCACCCACACTCCCGTCGCCAGCCCTCGTCCCGACTCCAGTCCCAGCCCCAGGGCCGGGTCGACGACCGGGGCCGGGGCCCGGGCCGGGACGAGAGCCGGGCTCAGCGCTGGGGCCGGGGCTGGGGCCAGGGCTAGATGACTGATCGGGTTTCGTGGCGTGGGGGTGGCGAGGGCGTCGGTGCTGGTGGGGTGGGTGATGAGTGGTCGTAGGCGATCAGGGAGCGTTTGACGTGCGCGCCGGTGGTCCAGTTGTGCCA